>OMOM01000316.1_pt1 | contig 28846 bp, 26 predicted proteins | sample 1646501 | NCBI WGS metagenome assembly OMOM01 (sample SAMN05416802, study PRJEB24817) | seawater metagenome | isolation source: Sea water | place: Canada:Atlantic | collected 2013-07
CTACACCTCTCTATTCGTCGGCAGCGTCAGATGTGTATAAGAGACAGGTATAAAAGCTTATATGAGCAACGGTCGATAAGCTTTAATATTTAGGATATTTATTATTTCCTTACCTGCTAGAGACCGTATTTATGCTGTTAAATGGAAAAATCCTAAAGCAGCAGTTACAAATTTAAATTTAGAAATTAAACTATCGAGTTGACATTAATATGACATCAGAAAATCTTAATGATTATCCAAGAGACATGAAAGGTTACGGGCAAAAAGTGCCACAAGCTAATTGGCCGAACAAGGCAAAAGTAGCGGTTCAATTTGTTATTAATTATGAAGAAGGTGCAGAAAATTGTATCTTACATGGCGATAAGGCCTCTGAAACCTTTTTATCTGAAATTATTGGTGCCTTACCTTTTGAAAATGAACGCCATATGAATATGGAATCATTTTATGAGTTTGGCAGTCGTGCAGGTTTTTGGCGTTTACATCGTTTATTTACACAGCGAAAAGTACCGGTTACCGTTTTCGGTGTTGCTATGGCGATGCAGAGAAATCCTGAAGCGGTAGCAGCCATGTTAGAAGCTGATTGGGAAATTGCCAGCCACGGTTATCGTTGGATCGATTATCAAAAAGTATCTATTGATACTGAGCGTGAACACTTACAAAAGGCCATTGCTATTCACCAAGAAATGACCGGCGAAAAGCCTAAAGGTTGGTATTTAGGCCGAATGAGTGAAAACACGCGACAATTGGTCATGGAAGAAGGCTCATTCTTATATGATTCTGATAGTTATGCTGATGACTTACCCTATTTTATTGACGGCATAAACAAACCACATTTAATCGTACCTTATACACTTGATGTAAACGACATGCGCTTTGCCAGCCCACAAGGTTTTAATGCAGGTGATCAGTTCTTTAACTATTTAAAAGATACTTTTGATACCTTGTATGCAGAAGGTGCAGACGCACCGAAAATGATGTCGATAGGACTGCATTGTCGCATTATTGGCCGACCAGGTAGGTTTGCAAGTTTAGTGCGTTTTCTCGACTATGTAGAACAGTTTAATGATGTATGGTTATGTAGAAGACAAGATATAGCTGAGCATTGGATTAAGCATCATAGTACTAGTTAAGTTGTTCTAACTTACAATTTTTATTAAAACCTAAAAAGCCCGTAAGACGATTATATCGACTTATGGGTTTTTTAATGTCCTTAATCGCTAGGTTTATTTTGTAAAAACAAAGCAATTATCACCATAGAAAAACTTAATACAGACAAAAACGTCATTGGCCATTCAAAACTGTGTGTTATGTCTCGACCTATACCGACCAGCGATGGCGTAACACCTCCAACAATATAACCAAAAGATGACATCATAGAAGATAATTGTGACGCAGATTGTGGCGAGTCTGACTCCATAACGGGCAAAGCAAGTGCGAGTGCAAATGTTCCCGATGTTGTAATTCCTAACAGTGATACTATTAAAATTGGCTGCCATTGTGGTTGCCATGCAATGCATAGGATTAAAAATGTAGAAGACAGCGTTACCCCCGCAATGAGTATATTCCGATTGGTTACGCGTGCAGCTAATAATGGTAATGCAAATGCACCTATGATGCCCGAAGCCATAAACGAGCTCGCTAGCATACTTGCCTTAATAGTATCAAAGCCTGCATGCTGAAAGTGTGCTACTAACCATGTTGACAATGCATAAAAAACACCAGATTGCGCGGCGAAAAACCCGGTTAACAACCAAGCTCTGAAAGATTCTAACGGCAGTTTTTGATGGGTGTAAGCCGGTTGATTGTTACTGGATGATTTAGGCATAAAAATAAGCAGCATAAGAAAAGCGACTAAGGCCAATAATCCCCATGCAGCTAACCCGCGCTCCCAATGGTCGTTGTTGAGCTTTATAATCGGAATCGTCAGTGCTACGGCAAGTGATGCTCCAACAGAAATGCTGACAGAATATATCGTGATGGCGAGCGTAATATGACGCGCAAAGTACTGTTTTATAAAGCCAGACATTAATGGACCGGCGATAGCAATAGCAACACCAGCAATGAATGCTGAAATTAATAATAGCGAGAAACTGTATTGGCTAAAGTAACGAATGGATAAGGCAGCGAAGAGTAGTGCCATAGCAGCTGTTAACACGCGTTCTTGACTCCACCGTCGCGCTAAAATAGGCGCAATGGGGGCGAGGAAACCCATTAACAGTACAGGAATTGTGGTAATTAACCCTGCACTAGCACGACTGAGTGATAAGTCCTGAACAATACGCTCCATAACGGGAGCAATTGAAGTAAGTGCAGGTCGTAAATTGAGAGAAATAAGAATAAGGGCTATTAATAATGTAATAGCCCTTAGGTAGTTAGCCTTTAACAACAAGAGTATCGCAGTCCAATTTATCGATAATATATTCAGCAGTATTACCTAATAACGCCGCCGTTACACCTTTACGACCAACAGATCCTAGTATCAAACATTCAGCATTTAAATCGTCACATAACTTTGGCACAACGTGACCGGGTAAACCTTCTTCGACAATGATGTTTACATCAGCAATATTTAAATTATCTGCTAATATTTTTAAGCTTTCTTTATGCTTTTGCATAACTCGAGCATTGACTTTATCTGGATCGAAAGCCGATTTATCAACTGCGATATGCATAGGGGCCTTACTGACCGTATTGATAAAATGTAAGTTTGCACCAAATAGTTTTGACATAGAAGCCGCTTCTTTCGCCACCTTTTCACTTAAACACTGATGCTCGCTATCGCCGTCATCTAAACTGATGGCGGTAACTATATCGCCGTTACAGGTCCATTTATGGTTTTTAACCATCAGCACATTAATCGGGCTACAACGAAGTAAATTCCAATGATCAGGGGTAAATAAGTTACGAACCGATTTCTTGTAATGCTTGGTTTCTTTAATAATAAGATCACAGTTATTTTCTGTGGCTAGGCTTATAACACCTTCATACCACTTTTTATGCCACGTCACTACACACTCAGTTTTTGTTTCAATTTCAAGTGAAGCAGCCAATGCTAGCATCACTTTTTTCTGATCGTCCATTAACGTTTGTTTTAATTCTTTACAGCTTTCAGCCGCCACCCCTGAGGCTTTTTCTATACTGCGATTATACATTGAACTGCCTAAAACCAATGTCGCTTGGTATTTGTTTGCCAAAAAAACAGCACGAGCAAGGGCGGGTTGTTCTTCCCTGTGTGGGGTGATCGCGACGAATATACGTTTATAATCTGCCATTTTTTTTCCTTTATTTTATATTTAAGTGATTAATTAAGAAGTTATCTTTCTATTATTGTTTAATTACATATTCAATGATTTTGATAATATCGTCTGTTGTTTTCGCCCAAGCTAATGCCATAGCATCAACTTCTTTAAGTGGATGAATAATACTCTCATCATGCAGAGTGATATAAGGCTTACTCAAGGCAGCACATTGACCAGCATCAAAAGCCGCGTTCCATTGTTTATATTTGTCACCAAATCTAATAATGGCTAGGTCGCAATCATTAATCAGCGTTTGCGTTCTTATCGCGTTTACTTTTGAAGACTGATGGTCGCGCCAAAAGGGATCTTCTGCATGCCCTAAATGATCGCCCGCAGCATCGCTAAGCTCATGCACTGTAACCGGCGAAGTAAATACTACAGGTAGCGATTTGCAGCCTTGTTCTATTTGTTTGCGCCAATCGGTATGAATTTCACCTGAGAGATAAATATTCCATTGTTTCATGCTGAACACCTTTTTTTAAAATATTGAAAAACGACTGAATTGTGATTTAGCTTCCACGATATGTCGAATAACTCCACGGGGAAACTAATAAAGGAACATGGTAATTGGCATCAGCATCAAAAATACCGAAATTGATTGGAATACGATTTAAAAAAGCAGGTTCAGTACTATCGCCTGTGATCTTTGAAAAGTAATCGCCAACATGAAAAACAATCACGTATTCACCCACTTCGATATCATTAGCGTCAAGTAACAACTCATCAGTTCTACCATCAGCATTTGTTATTAAGGTTTTAATAAGCTGATGCTCAGTACCTTCTACTCGAAAGAACTCGAGTTTTATGCCTTGTGCAGGAACGCCATTTGCTGTGTCTAATACGTGTGTGGATAACTTAGCCATTTATTATTCCTTGTAGAACTAACTAAAACTTAGATGTTCTCAGTATAGTTTTTCAGTATAGTTTTTCAGTAAAAATTTGAATGCGATTAAATAAAACACTTTTCTTCAGCATACTATAGAGCAGTTTATTTTAAATTGTCAACAATTTTGTTTACAATTAACTGTCTTTATTGACAGGTGTTAAGTATTTGTTTACATTTATGGGTAATGAAGCTTTAAATATCCAAGAGTAATGAGTAATTAATACATGACAAAATTCCAACAAAAAGACTTATTAAAAGTTAATAATGATTTAGTAACCTTTATCAAAGAAGAAGTGCTGCCTGGCTTGAATATTTCAGAGCAACACTTTTGGACGGCTTTATCTGAAATCACCCACGAATTAGGGCCTGAAAACAGAGCGCTATTAGTTAAGCGAGATAAAATACAAGCACAAATAGATCAGTGGAATTTAAAGCATCAAGGCCAGTTTGATCTGTCAGCGTACAAAACATTTCTAACAGAAATTGGTTACTTGGTGCCAGAAGGTGAAGACTTTAAAATAACTACCCAAAATGTAGATTCTGAAATTAGCACACAAGCAGGTCCTCAACTTGTGGTGCCAACTGCTAATGCACGCTTTGCATTAAATGCGGCTAACGCACGGTGGGGAAGTTTATATGATGCACTCTATGGTACCGATGTTATCAGTGATGAAGGTGGAGCATTAAGAGGGCGATCACATAACTCGATTAGAGCAAACAAAGTTATTGCTTATGGTAGAGACTTCTTAAACGAACATTTTCCTTTGATTAAAGCTACTCATCATGATGCTAGTGCTTATTCGATTAACAATAATAAACTATTGGTAACATTAAACGATGGCACAACAACACAACTACAAAATAGCCAACAATTAATCGGCTATCAAGGAACGCAAAGCAGCCCAAGTTCTATTTTACTAACCCATCATGATTTACGCGTAGCGATTGAAATAGACCCGACTTCAACCATTGGTAAAACTGATGCTGCTGGCGTAAGGGATATTACCTTAGAGTCCGCGCTGACCACGATACAAGATTTTGAAGATTCTGTTGTAGCCGTTGACGCGAAAGAGAAGATTAAGGTATATCGTAATTGGTTAGGTTTAATGAAAGGGGACTTAAGCGAAACCATCGAAAAATCAGGTCAGGTTTCCAAACGTATTTTAAAAGCAGATAAAGTTTATCAAAACCTTGCAAACGAAAGTTTTAGTGTACACGGCCGCAGCTTATTGTTTTGTCGCAACGTTGGCCATTTAATGACAAACCCCGCAATCGTTGATAAAGACGGCTTTGAAATTCAAGAAGGCATTATGGACGCTATGATCAGCACCTTGATTGCGCTACATGATTTGCAAAAAAACAACCTGCATCGTAACTCCAGAAATGGCAATGTGTATATTGTTAAGCCTAAAATGCATGGCCCTGAAGAAGTCGCATTTGCTAATAAGCTTTTTAACGCGGTTGAAGATGCTTTAAGCTTAGACAGAGATACCATTAAAATTGGTGTTATGGATGAAGAGCGCCGCACGACGGTAAACCTAAAAGAATGTATCAGAGCCGTTAAAAGCCGCGTTGTTTTTATTAATACGGGGTTTTTAGATAGAACTGGCGATGAAATTCACACCAGTATGTTGCTTGGTCCTATGGTCGCCAAAGGTAATATGAAAGCACAGCCTTGGATTAAAGCCTATGAAGATTGGAATGTAGATATAGGGTTAGCTTGTGGTTTTACAGGTAAAGCGCAAATAGGTAAAGGTATGTGGGCAATACCCGATGAAATGGCGGCAATGATGAAAGCAAAAATTGCTCACCCATTATCAGGTGCTAATACCGCTTGGGTACCATCACCAACGGGGGCAACGCTTCATGCTATGCATTATCATCAAGTTGACGTATTTGCTCAGCAAAAAGAAATTGAAAAAAGACCACGCGCTAACATTGATGATATCTTAACAGTACCTTTGCTTAGCGACGTTAACAGCCTGACTACAAAAGACATTGAGAATGAATTAAACAACAATGCACAAGGCTTACTCGGTTACGTCGTAAGATGGGTTGACTTAGGTATGGGAGCGTCAAAAGTTCCTGATATAAACAATATCGGTTTAATGGAAGACAGAGCCACGTTACGTATTTCAAGCCAACATATTTGTAATTGGCTAGAGCACAATATTCTTACACCAGAGCAAGTTAGGTCATCTTTAGAGAAAATGGCGATGGTGGTCGATCAACAAAACTCACACGATAACGCTTACCAAGCGATGTCAGACGATTTTGACAACAGCTTATCTTTTCAAGCCGCGTTAGATTTAATATTTAAAGGTAAAACCCAACCTAATGGGTATACCGAACCATTGTTGCATGAATACAGAAAAAAATTCATTGCAGCCCAGACATCAAGGAAATAAAGACCATGTCAGATAAACACACTTACTATGCACCAACCGGTGGTTTACCACCACAAACACAATTGATTTCAGACAGGGCAATTTTTACTGAGGCATATGCCATTATTCCAAAACGTGTGTTAACTGATATTGTGATCAGTTACTTACCTTTTTGGGAAAACATGCGTATGTGGGTTATCGCGCGTCCATTAAGTGGTTTTTCAGAAACCTTTTCACAATATATTGTTGAAGTTGGCGCAAATGGTGGCTCTGAAAAACCTGAATTAGACGAAAAAGCAGAAGGTGTGCTGTTTGTTGTTGAAGGCGAAATGGATGTAAATATTGAAGGCACTAACCATCACCTTGAAACAGGTGGTTATGCTTATTTACCGCCTGGTTGCAAATGGACGTTAAAAAATAACAGCAGTGCCAATGTTAAGTTTCATTGGATCCGCAAAGCGTATCAATTTGTGGAAGGTATCGATGCACCTGAAGCCTTTGTTACCAGTGATAACGAAGTAGAAGGCATTGAAATGCCCAATACTGGCGGCGTATGGAAAACCACTCGCTTTACTGAACAGTCAGATATGCGTCATGACATGCACGTGAATATTGTTACATTCGAACCCGGTGGAGTTATTCCGTTTGATGAAACACATGTCATGGAGCACGGCCTTTATGTATTAGAAGGCAAAGCGGTTTATCACCTCAATGGCGAATGGGTTGAAGTAGAAGCAGGTGATTTTATGTGGTTACGTGCCTTTTGCCCACAATCTTGTTATGCCGGTGGCCCAGGCCCGTTCAGATATTTACTGTACAAAGACGTAAATAGACATATGCCTTTTATACGTCCTGCTAAGTAATTATTTACGGAAGACCTTACTAAAGAGATAACTAGAAACGCATGTAATAATCAAATTTAATGACATTACTTGCGTTTTTTTATACCTGAACATCAACGGCTAAATATGGATTGCTTAGTAGCCTATTTGCGTAAGGTAGCGCTTTAATAAATGCTCAAATTGCGCTTGCTCTGCTGATGTAAAACAAGACACTACCGCTTTTTGGCTTTGCGCATGTTCAACAATCACTTTCTCAATAAGACTTAAGCCTTTCGGCGTGAGAGAAACAGTGACACTACGTTTATCTTTTTTATTGGTTGTGCGTTTAACCAGTTTTTTACTTTCAAGTAAATCAATTCGACTGGTCATCGTACCTGAGGTTATCAACATTTGTTCAAGCAATTGATTTGGCGAAAGCGCATGCGGAGGGCCGATACGCAGCAACGTCGCTAAAACATCAAAGCCAGCATCTGTAAGTTCGTAATCACGAAATGACTTAGTTAATTCATCGCTCATGTGCTTTGATATTCTTAATACTCGGCTAGTAATAGCCATAGCTTTAGTATCGAGTTCTGGCATTTGAATTGCCCATTGCTCAATTTTTTTATCGACTTCGTCCATTATGTTTCCGAGAAATATCCACGAGATTTTTGGGATTTTAAACTATTATTATGGTGTTAAGGCTAGCAAATTATTCGTTTGAAAGCTATTGAGCTAAAGCGTTAACAGAGTATGCGCTAAAGTAATTTTTAATATTTAACGCGAAAAACATTAATTGACACTTGTGTCAGGTTTTTATTCTGATATATTTAATACTACATAAGCACTTTATAAAATCACAAAACAAGAAGCGAAATTCAATATGACCATAAGTACAGTGCGTTTTTTATTAAACAACGACGTTGTTACAATAGAAAATATAGATCCTAATTTAACGGTTCTTCAGTATTTACGTGAAGAGCGATTTAATAGTGGCACCAAGGAAGGCTGTTCCTCAGGAGATTGTGGCGCTTGTACGGTTGTTATTGCTGAGTTAACCAAAGATAACCAAACGCTAGATTATAAATCGATAAATGCCTGTATTAGCTTTGTCGGCAGTTTACACGGTAAGCAACTGATCACCGTAGAGCATCTTAAGCAAGGTGCGAAACTGCATCATGTTCAACAATCTATGGTCGATAATCATGGCTCGCAATGTGGTTTTTGTACACCAGGCTTTGTTATGTCTTCATTCGCCTTACATAAACAAAATAACAAGCCTAACCGAACAGAAGTACTAGAAGCGCTGGCGGGTAATTTATGTCGTTGTACAGGCTATCGCTCAATTATTGACGCGGCTATGGCGTCTAGTGAGCATTGCGAAGCTGACTCATTTGCCGAACATTATAGTCAAACAGTACAACAGTTGAATGAGTTTAAAACCTTACCTTCAGCGGCATTATCAAATGCTCGTCATCATTACTTCGCGCCAAAAACTGTCGTAGAGTTAGCCGAAAAATTATTAAAAAATCCGTCAGCAACTTTAGTGGCCGGTGCTACTGATTTAGCATTAACGGTGACACAAAATTTAGCCACCATTGAAGACCTAGTTTATTTGGGAGATGTGGCTGAATTAAACATGATAGAAAACACGGCTGAAGAATTTATTATTGGCTCAGCAGTGCCTTACAGCCAGTTTACTCCAATGTTACATAAAGAATATCATGAGCTTGGTGAAATGATTGAGCGCATAGGCTCAAGACAAATCCGTAATAATGGCACTTTAGGTGGCAATATTGGCAATGCTTCGCCTATCGGTGATATGCCGCCAGCTTTAATTGCGCTAGGCGCAGAAATGACCTTGCAATGCGGTGACAGCGAACGAAAAATAGCAGTAGAAGACTTCTTTGTTGATTACAAAAAAACGCTGTTAAACCCGTCTGAGTTTATAAAGAACATTTATATACCTAAATCTACGCCAAATAAGGTTTTAAAGGTTTACAAAATATCTAAACGCATTGATGACGACATTTCTGCAGTTTTAGCGGCCTTTAATATCGAACTTAAAGATAATATTGTCACCAATGTTCGTATTGCCTTTGGTGGCATGGCGGGTATTCCTATGCGCGCTAAACAATGTGAAGCCGCCTTGTTAAATAAAACCTTAAATGGCGAAAGTATTACCGCAGCACAAGAAGCATTAGCACTCGACTTTAAGCCGATGTCAGATGTACGTGCTTCTGATAAATATCGCATGAAAGTGGCACAAAACTTAATTCAAAAGTGTTATTTAGAATTACAAAGTAAACAGATTGAAACACGGGTAGTTAATTATGCGTAGTCTTATAAAAACAAAACACTCTAACGAAAATATCAATGCAGAATTAGCTTCTGTCGGTCAAGGCGGTGTTGGTCGTTCTAAAAAGCATGAAAGCGCTGACAAACACGTCAGTGGCGAAGCGCTTTATATTGATGACAGACCAAGCCTTCAAGGGCAGTTACATGCTGCTGCAGGTCAAAGCACCATTGCACACGGCCGCATTAAAAGTATCGATTTATCGGCCGTTAAAGCAGCTGAAGGCGTTGTGGCCGTGATCACGGTTGAAGATGTTCCAGGACATACCGATATTGGCCCTGTATTTCCGGGTGATCCGGTGTTGGCTATTGGTCAAGTGGATTATATTGGCCAACCAATATTTGCTGTAGCAGCTACCAGTCATGATTTAGCTAGACGTGCAGTTAAATTAGCGAAAATTGAATATGAAGAATTAACCGCTGTATTAACGGTAAAAGATGCCTTAGCGAAACAAAGCTTTGTTCGTCCGCCATTTACCATGAAACGAGGCGATTCAGAGTCTGCAATTGAACAAGCAGAGCATCAATTATCGGGTGAAATTTCTGTTGGAGGTCAAGAGCACTTTTATCTTGAAGGGCAAGTGTCTACTGCCGAGCCAACTGAAGACGGCGGCATGACCGTGTTTTCATCATCACAGCACCCGAGTGAAGTACAAAAGCTAGTGGCTGAAGTGCTTGATATTCCTCTAAATAAAGTGATTGTAGATACTCGCCGTATGGGCGGTGGTTTTGGTGGTAAAGAAACTCAAGCTGCGCCTTGGGCTTGTCTAGCTGCGCTTTTATCCAATCAAACCAAACGTCCTGTAAAGTTTAAATTAAGCCGATCAGACGACATGTGCATGACAGGTAAACGTCATCCTTTTGAAAATAATTACCGCGTTGGTTTTGATAATAATGGTCAAATTAAAGGTATTAATATCGAAGTAAACGGCAATTGTGGTTATTCACCTGATTTGTCAGATGCCATTGTCGATAGAGCTATGTTTCATTCTGATAACGCTTACTTTTTAGATCAAGCAACGGTTACCGGTAATCGCTGTAAATTAAATACTGTGTCGCATACCGCCTATCGTGGTTTTGGCGGACCGCAGGGCATGATGACCATTGAAATGGTGATGGACGATATTGCGCGCTATTTAGGTAAAGACCCGTTAGAAATCCGTAAAATCAATTTATACGGTAAAGATGATCGCAATGTTACGCATTATCATCAAACGGTAGAACATAATAAAATGGCGGAATTAATTTCATCATTAGAGCAAAGTGCTGACTACCAAGCGCGCAGAAAAAGCATTAGTCAGTTCAATATTGAAAACACCATATTAAAAAAAGGTATTGCTTTAACACCCGTTAAATTTGGTATTTCGTTTACTGTTCAACACTTAAACCAAGCAGGTGCCTTAGTACATATTTATACCGATGGTACTATTCATTTAAACCATGGTGGCACAGAAATGGGCCAAGGTTTATATACTAAAGTGGCCCAAATTGTTGCTGAAGAGTTTCAAGTTAACGTGGATACGGTCGGCGTTTCTGCTACCCGAACTGATAAAGTTCCTAATACTTCACCAACAGCGGCGTCATCAGGCACCGATTTAAACGGTAAAGCGGCACAAGCGGCAGCTATAACCATTAAAGGTCGTTTAATCGCGTTTGCTTGTGAAAAATATAACGTTAGTGAAGCCGAGGTCCACTTTAAAGAAAGCCAAGTCATAGTGGGAACAGAAACATTCTCATTTGCAGAGTTTATTCAGCAAGCCTACATGGGCCGAGTGTCGCTATCTTCAACGGGTTTTTATAAAACGCCAAAAATACACTTTGATCGCGCAACAGGTAAAGGTCGACCGTTCTTTTATTATTCAACAGGTGCTGCGGTATCTGAGGTATTAATTGATACGCTAACAGGTGAATATAAATTATTACGTGCCGACATTTTACATGACGTAGGGCATTCGTTGAATCCAGCAATAGATATTGGCCAAATTGAAGGGGCATTTATCCAAGGTATGGGTTGGTTAACGACTGAAGAATTAGTTTGGAATGATCAAGGTCGACTGTTATCTAATAATCCTGCAACTTATAAAATTCCGGCAATCAGTGATACACCAAGTGATTTTAGAGTTGATTTAGTGCCTGACGATCCGAATCGAGAACAAACTATTTACAATTCTAAAGCGGTCGGTGAACCACCATTTATGTTAGGTATTTCAGTTTGGTCAGCACTTAAAGATGCCATTTCGAGTGTGTCAGATTACAAGTTAAGCCCCGCGCTTGATACGCCTGCAACCCCTGAACGTGTTCTTTGGGCTGTTGAAGCGATGAAAGACAGTGCACAAGCATAGGTAAATACTGATGACAACAAACTGGAGCAGCGCGAGTTATAAATTGAGCAAACAAGGCCAAACCTATGTCTTAGTGACATTGGTTGGTGTTTCAGGCTCAACACCAAGAAATAGTGGTACAAAAATGGTCATCAGCAGTAACGACATTTTTGACACTATTGGCGGTGGTCACCTTGAGCATAAGGCGATTAAACAAGCGAAAAAAATGTTGCTCAGTGGTAAAAGTTGCCAGCATATCGAACATTTTCAACTGGGCAGTAATTTAGGTCAATGTTGTGGTGGTAGTACAACCGTGTTGTTTGAATGCTTTGCAACTACCGGTGTTAATATCATGTTGTTTGGCGCTGGCCATGTAGGCAAAGCTTTAGTGCCATTGTTAGCGCAACTGCCGTGTAAAGTAACTTGGGTAGATAGCCGAGAAGCAGAGTTTCCTGTTAATGCTGAGCAATATGATAATGTTCTTAAAGTCGTCAGTGACGCGCCAGAGCTTGAAGTAGCAAGCATGCCAGAAAATAGCTACTTTATTGTCATGACACATAATCATCAAATGGATTTTGAAATATCACAAGCAATTTTAAAGCGTGCTGATTTTCATTATTTAGGGCTAATCGCTTCTGATACCAAATGGCGCAGATTCAAACAACGTTATAAACACCGAGATATAGATGAAAACCAAGTAGCAAGAATGAATTGCCCTATAGGGTTATCTCAAGTTGGCGGTAAATTACCGATGGAAGTCGCCATTTCTGTTTCAGCTGAAATTATTAATATTTACCAAGCTGAACAAAAAAAAGTAGCGCAATTAGATGAAATACTTGAACAATCAGAAGAACATAGCTCAACAACGCCAGTGAACAAAAAACGCCCTAAATCGCAGCAAGGTATTCATTGGCAAGAACTTAAGCAATTGCTTAATACTGACTAGGATGAAATTTGTCTCACATTTATTTTATCTAGCATTTTATTTAACTAACAAAGGCTATCAGGTGTTTGGTTAGTCGTAGCCGGTGATTTGCATGAAAGCGCATAAAACCGTTCTACAATGTGAAATACCTTTACGTTAGAAAGTGTCAGTAAAGAGAGTAATATACTTACTCTCAATAAAATGAATAAATAACAAAATAAATAATAAAACAAGTGATAGCTATGCTTTTATTAGTAGCATTTAGCTTGTAAGTCTTACTTTAGTCAATCATTGCATGACAAAGAAACAAACCAGTTAATAACAGGAAATAAGATGAATTTAGCACAATTAAATGAATTAACTATCGATGAAGCCACACACACCTTTATGCAATGTTGTACATCTGCAGCTTGGGTAGAAAAAATGGTTCAGGCGCGTCCTTTTGCAGATAAAAAAGATTTAGAAACTAAAGCAGATATAGCGTGGCAAGGACTTGCTGAAGCAGACTATTTAGAAGCCTTTGAAGGTCACCCACAAATTGGCAACGTTGATACGTTAAGAGCAAAATATGCTAATACCAAAGAACTTGCCAGTGGTGAACAAAGCTCAGTCAGTGAAGCAACCGAGCAAGTGATTGAATCGCTAGCTCAAGGTAACGCAGACTATTTAGAAAAGTTTGGTTTTATATTTATTGTTTGTGCAACAGGTAAAAGCGCGGCACAAATGGTGGCATTATTACAAGCACGTTTGCCAAACGATAAAGTAACCGAACTGACTAATGCGGCTGAAGAACAACGCAAAATATTTCACTTACGTTTAGAGAAATTAATATGAGCCAAATAACCACCCATGTACTCGACACTACTCGCGGTTTACCTGCGCAAAACTTACCTATTACTTTATTTGTTCAAACCAATGATGGTTGGAATGAATTAGCTAGCGGTTTAACTAACGCCGATGGCCGAATTGCTGGTTTATTAGCTGACGATTTAGTGCTTGGTGCAGGAATTTATCGTATGCACTTTTCAACTAAACCGTATTTTTTAGCCAATAAAGAGCAAGGTTTTTATCCTTATGTTGATATCGTTTTTGAGCTAGATGGCAGTGCAAGTCATTATCATATTCCGTTGTTATTAACGGCGTTTGGTTACTCGACATATCGTGGTAGCTAATAAAGTTAAGTAGGTAACTATTATGTCAAACAACATACAAGTCGTTACGCCAAAGCCTTTAACACGCGAAGCTTTTAGTGCTTTTGGTGATGTTATTGAAGCTGATGCTGGCGCTAAAATAATTGAAATTAACGATGGCTTTACTCAGCGTTATCATGATCTCGCTAAGGTTGATGTCAGTGATAATGCAGGACACGCAATCATCAACATATTTCGCTCTACACCGCTAGCACAACCCATTGCCGTTAAAATGATGGAACGTCATCCACACGGCAGCCAAGCATTCATACCTATGGGCCAAAACCCATACCTAGTGGTAGTAGCTCCCGCAGGAGAATTTGACGTAAATAAGTTGGAAATTTTCATCGCAAATTCTGACCAAGGCGTTAACTATCATAAAGGCACTTGGCATCATTTCTGTTTAGCACTGGGAGGCGAAAGTGACTTTTTAGTGGTAGATCGCGGAGGTGAAGGTGATAACTGTGATGTGCTGGAATTAGATGGCTCTATCGTTATTACAGAAAGTTAATAACGTCGGACACCTAATCAACAGTTATCGGTATTAAAAGCTTAAAGTCAATTTTCTCATTGACTGATAAATATAAACACTCGTTATAAAAAACAATAAATAAATCAGAAGGTAATAAATTAATGTTGAAAGTATATCGTGGAGAGTTACTGCATTTTTTGGCTGATCCTGCCAAAGTAGCTCTACAAGACAGTTATCAATATATTGAAGATGGGCTCCTCATCATTAAAGATGGGCTTGTTGAACAAGTTGGCGAAGCTAAAACGTTACTTAACACACTAGATAAAAGTGTTGAAGTCATTCATTACGAAAATGGTTTAATGATGCCAGGCTTTATTGATACTCATGTTCATTATCCACAAACAGAAATGATCGCGTCATACGGCGAACAACTGCTTGAGTGGTTAGAAAACTATACTTTCCCATTTGAACGTCAATTTTCAGATCTTGAACACGGTAAAAAAGTCGCAGAGTTCTTTTTAACACAATTACTTGAGGCCGGTACAACAACCGCCTTAGTTTTTGGTACCGTACATAAAGAATCAGTAGAAGCCTTTTTCACCATTGCTCAACAGAAAAAATTACGCATGATTTGTGGCAAAGTGTTAATGGATCAAAATTGTCCTGATTACTTATCTGACACAGCACAAAGTGGTTATGATGACAGTAAAGCATTAATTGAAAAATGGCATAACACTGACCGTTTGCAATATGCTATTACACCGCGATTTGCACCTACCTGTTCAACCGAGCAATTAAACAAAGCAGGGCAGTTATTAGCAGAACACCCGAGTGTTTATTTGCATACCCATTTAAGTGAAAACAAAGCTGAAATTGCTTGGGTAGAAGAACTATTTCCAGATAGCGACGGGTATTTAGATGTATACGATCAAAGTAACTTACTCAGCCGACGTAGTGTATTTGCTCATGGCGTACATTTGCATGACAGCGAATGCCAGCGTTTAAGTGAAACGGACTCTGCTATTGCTTTTTGTCCTAGCTCAAACCTATTTTTAGGTAGTGGCTTGTTTAACCTTAAACAGGCAGAAAAGTTTGATGTTAACGTGGGTTTGGGTAGCGATATCGGTGCTGGCACAACGTTCTCTATGTTAAGCACGATAAACGAAGGTTATAAAACTCAGCAATTGCGCGGCGATAAACTTAGCCCATTTAAATCACTATTTTTAGCCACATTAGGTGGAGCTATAGCTTTAGATCTTGAAGGTACTATAGGTAATTTTGTTAAAGGCGCTGAAGCCGATTTCATTGTGTTGGATTATAACGCAACGCCTTTAATGGATAGACGTATGCAACATTGTAAAACACTTTCAGAAAAACTTTTTATACTAAGCATGTTAGGCGATGAACGCCATGTTAAAGCAACCCATATAATGGGTGAGCGGGTTTAAAAAATACAATAATAATAAAACAACAGATTTTGAACACTAAGGAATTTTATGGACCCGTATATTAATGAATGGCTCAATTTAGTCATTCGATTTGCACATCTTATTACAGGTATTGCTTGGATCGGCGCATCTTTTTATTTTGTTTGGTTAGACAATCATTTAGAAACACCACCACAAGAAAAAGCTGACAAAGGTATTGGTGGTGATTTGTGGGCCATACACGGTGGTGGTTTTTATGAAGTGGCGAAATATAAATTAGCACCACCAAAAATTCCTGAGACATTACATTGGTTTAAATGGGAAGCTTACACCACTTGGATCACAGGTTTTCTATTATTAACGCTTATGTTCTATGTTGGCGCTGAATCATATTTAATTGATAAACGTGTTGCTGACTTATCACAAATGCAAGCCATCTTGTTAGGTGTTGGTTCTATTGTGGTCGGCGTAGGTATTTACGAATTTTTAGTTAGAACTAAGCTAAGAAATCATGGCCTTATTTTAGGCTTGATCCTGCTTGTTGTAGCAACGGCATTATCGTATGGATTAACGCAAATATTCAGTGCACGTGGTGCTTATATGCATATGGGCGCTATTATTGGCACCATTATGGCCGGCAATGTGTTTTTCGGTATTATGCCGTCGCAACGTGCTTTAGTTAAAGCCGTAGAAGAAGGTAAAGCACCTGATCCTGCTTATGGTCTAAATGCCAAAGTGCGCTCAACACATAACACTTACACCACCTTGCCGATTATTTTTATTATGATCTCAAATCATTACCCAATGACCTTTAACCATAGTGCTAACTGGTTAGTGTTAATGGTGATTATATTGATCACAGCGGCGGTTCGACAATATTTTGTTTTACGACACTTTGGTAAACAAAAGCCTGTAATTTTGGTTGCTTCGGTTGTTGCGACCGTTGTGTTAGCTGTAGCTATTGCACCGCGCTCAGTTGAGTTAAGCGCAGCGCAACAGCAACAAGTGGTGACTAATGTTGAAGTTACGCAAATAATTGAGCAACGTTGCGGCACTTGCCATGCAGAAACCCCGACCGATGACATTTTTACCATTGCGCCAGCGGGTATTGTGTTTTCTGATATTGATACCATCAAACAATGGGGTCCACGTATTCAAGCACGCGTGATTGACGCCAAAGATATGCCATTTATGAATAAAACCGCGATGACAGATGACGAGCGTATGCGTTTAGCCATTTGGCTTGCGAACTCAAAATAACAACTCGCTAGGATTTTCTTAAAACCTAGGCGAAAATTGCTCAACAAATGGCAGCTAGTATCCTAAATTTTTAGTGATATTATCTGCCTTTTTTATCTTAGAGGCTTAGTTAAGTTTAAGTTAGGTTTAAGTTAGGCTTAGCGCGCCACTCGTGTTAAAACTAACTGTTTTTTGATATTATTTTTTGGATACTTATTTTTGACAGTCTTTTTTGATAATAATAAGCAAAAATAAATGGCATTATTGTCGCTAAGTATCTGTATATTTAACTAACGTGTAAATACCGCTAATGTTGACGTTGTAATAGGAATTTAAGTGAGTAAAGAAAAAGTAGTTGAAGGGACAATCCGACAAAAAAATAAAGCCATAATACTAGAAGCAGCAAAGAAAGAGTTTGTTACTTATGGTTTTAAAGGTGCATCTATAAAGCGCATCGCTGAACGCGCTAATATTGCTCGTGCCAACATTCACTACTATTTTGCTGACAAAACTGATTTATACCAACAGTTACTGAGTGATATTATCGCGGTATGGAATAAAGATTACGACACACTAACTTTGGCTAACGAACCCAAAAAAGTGCTTAGTGCTTATATTCGAGCGAAGGTCATGCACTCTAAAAATGATCCTGATGCATCAAGAATTTTTGCAAGTGAGCTCATTCATGGCGCACCAGTTCTTAACGACTACTTAAATAATGATTTTAAAGTATGGTTGAACACCAAAGTTATGGTTATTGAATCTTGGGTTGAACAAGGGCTTATTGACCCTGTTAATCCTTACCATTTGTTATTTTTAATTTGGAGTTCAACTCAGCATTACGCCGATTTTAACGTACAAGTTGTCGCGGCACTTGATAAAGAAGCAATGAACGATGACGACTTCGAAGAGGTGGTTGCTTCACTCACTCAAATCATTCTAAAAGGTTGTGGTATTAGCTAGGGAAGTTTATAAACCCCTGTTATTTTCGATTTTACCGCAACGACTATCCAGCTAACCAATACAAATGGCGCTGTTAATGCAGGTATAGCCAGTAAAGTAAGCGCTTGAGAAAGCAACACGCTCAGCAATATACCGATAAAAATCAAGTAATGTTTACCTTGGTAACGTTGAGCTAAGGCAATAGCAACAAGCGCAGCGTTAAAGCCATAACCACCAATTAATAATGTCCCTTCAGAATAACCTAAAGTTCGTGCGATCAGCAGGCCTGTTCCAGAACCAATTAATGCCCAAATAGCCAATTTGTACGAACTTACCAGCAAAGCAACAAAAAATATTAGCCCGGAAAGCCAATAACTTTGAAACATTACTTGGCCTAATCCTCGAAAAACCGTGTGAAAATCAGCAATGTCATGAGTTGAAAATTGTTCGGTTACTGGCGCTATACCTGAAACCTTCATAAAAAGTAATATACACCAAGTAGTCATTATAAAAGGTGCGGTAAAGATAGGGAATTTGGCACTATAGATGAGTAAAATATGGCTAAGTATGGTGGCAAAGCTAGCAGCGATAATGATTAATATTAACGACAAAAAACTCACGGGTAAAAAGAACCAAACCGCCGTGCCAACAAGCGCGGCATTAAAGCCATAAACACCTTGCTGAACTAACCTTGAGTTGAATTTGCATAATGTAGCGGTGATAAAACTCACTAACACAGCCAACAATGCTCCTAACAACATGGTAACTGAATTAATAGCGATACCAAGACAGAACAGTAAGCCTGTTAAGGTGTTTTGTTGCAGCATAACTTGAGAAAAACTACGAAAAATAGTTTTACTGACATGATGGAGAGTGTGCTTCATTCTGGTATGTGCCTAAGTTTTAGCATGTAAAAGGCTAGTGTTATCAATTAAAAATGGTGATAAAGATTAAGGGTTTTAATATTACTGAGCCAGGTCAAACACGTTATTTAATACGCTATTTTAGGTGCACAATATTAAGGTGCAATTTCAGCGGCGATATTAGCACCGCTGAGCTTATTTACACCATTAATTTAAATGAAAACTAACAGAGAAATTAATAGCTAATAACTAATAGTTAAAAACTAAAACTAAAACTAAAACTAAAACTAAAACTAAAGTGAAAAATAAGTAGCCAAGCCTTTTTCTTCTGCTAACGCTGCGGCGACAGAGGCAACGGCTAAATCTTGTAAACCCACACCGGTGCCGTCGAATAACGTAATTTCATCATCACTCGTTCTTCCGGGTTTTACACCATTGATAACATCGCCAATTGAGACAATATCGGTATCTTTAATCAAGCCAGAAGCAATTGCATGTTGTGCTTCACCAATGGTAATTGACTGTGCAAGTTCATCAGTAAACACACTAGCGGTGACTAATAGCTCGGCATCTACTTCTTGTTTACCTTTAGTATCGGTGCCCATACACGCAATGTGCGTTCCTGGTTTTATCCACGCTTTATCGATTAAAGCCTCAAACGCTGAAGTAATGGTAATAATAACATCGGCCTGAGCACAAAGTGCTTCGCGACTAAGTCCTTCAAATGGCACGTTTAACTCTTTACAAACATCAGCAAGGTTACTCAATTTGTCAGCGTGTAAATTCCATGCCACAACTTTTTCAAAACTACGCTGTTCTAAAGCTGCACGTAACTGGAAGGTTGATTGATGACCTGCACCGACAATGCCTAACACTTTAGCGTTTTTACGGGCTAAATGAGCAATTGATACCGCAGAAGATGCCGCTGTACGAACGGCCGTTAAGTAGTTTCCACCGACTAATGATTTTAATTTACCTGTATCAGGATCGAATAAAATAACAGTCGATTGATGGTTCGTTAAACCTTTATCTGTATTGCCAGGCCAGTAACCGCCTGATTTTAAACCCAGCACCATGCCATCGCGGTCAAAGCCTGACTTAAAACCATAAAGCGCATTTTTATGGCCAATGGCTTCACGGATCACAGGGAAGTTATAGGCGGTATTTTTCGCCATCGCAGCAAATACATTTTCTACGGCAATAAAGGCATTTTCTCTGCCGATTATTTTTTGGCATACTGCTTCAGATATTACTGAAACACCTTGGTTTTTCTTTATGGGAGACTGACTCATTATTGTATCCTTAAGTTATCAATTGGCTGAAATAGGGCATCAAGTTGTTACTCTTTTATGCGATGAAAAAACGCCCAAAGGTAAGGTTAAAAGTCATTCGTTATTGTCGGTTGGGAAACAGATAAAAATAACAAGCTTAACCATTACGCCTTGGGAGAATAAAACTTTAAACCTGAATTTAAAAACGTGCCGCTTAATAAGCTTTGCCACGTGCTGATACTGGCCACAGCGCTTCAACTTTGCCATTGCGCACACCTACATAGTAGTCATGAACATTACAGGTAGGGTCACAATGACCAGGCACTAGCTTTAACTTTTCATTAATTTTTAAGACACCGTTAGGATCTGAAATCACGCCGTGTTCATCTGAGCACTTAATATATTCAACATCATCACGTCCAAATATATAAGGTAAGCCGCTGTCAACAGACTGTGCTTTAAGACCAGCGTCACAAATAGCTTTATCTGTTTTTGTATGACTCATTACTGACGTTAATATAAATAGGGCATTTTCAAATTCAGAGATTTTTTCACCGTTCTCATCGTGAATACGTTGATAATCAGCATCCATAAATGCGTACGAACCACATTGTAATTCGTTGAATACGCCCGAGTTACCTTCAAAGTAATATGAACCTGTGCCGCCACCTCCAACAATGTCGCACGTTAATCCTTCCACCTTAAGCATTTCAATGGTGCGAGCTACCATTGCAATCGCTATATCGAGTTTTTCTTTTCGTTCTTGAAAGTTTTCCATGTGCTGCATTGCACCTTGGTATGCTTGAATACCCGCAAATTTTAAGCCCGGTGTTGCATGAATAGCTTTAGCGATATCAACAACTGGCTGTCCTTCACTTACACCACAACGTCCAGCACCACAGTCTATTTCAACTAAACATTCAATTTCAGTACCGTGTTTTTTAACGGCAAGCGCAAGTTCTGCAACATTATCAAGGTCGTCAACACAACAAAGTGTACGCGCACCTAATTTAGGCATGCGGGCTAAACGGTCAATTTTTGCAGGGTCACGTACTTGGTTTGATACCAGTACATCTTTAATACCACCTCGTGCAAATACTTCTGCCTCAGATACCTTTTGACAACATACCCCGCAACTGTCGCCAAGCTTTTCTTGTAATAGCGCAATATCAACAGATTTATGCATTTTGCCGTGTACGCGATGACGAACACCCATTGCTTTTGCATAGTTACCCATGGTGACAATGTTGCGCTCTAGGGCGTCTAAATCTACGACTAAACAGGGGGTTTGAATATCAGCTTCTGACATACCAATAGCTGCCGGAATGTCGTAACCTACTTCTAAATTACTTGTAGTCATTTTTATCTCCAAAATTTCTGTTGTTATTAAGTTTATGTCTTTGAACTGAATCTATTTATTCATCCATGGCAGTTTGTCTAAATCGACATTGCCACCGGTAAGAATTACCCCAATTCGTTTACCTTTGAAAATATTTGGGTTTTTGAGAATAATGGCTAAGGTGACAGCACTACTAGGCTCTACGACTATTTTCATACGCAGCCAAATAAGCTTCATCGCAGCAATAATTTCATCTTCTGTTGCCGTTAAAATGTCGGTAACGTGATTTTTAACAAAATGCCAAGTTAAATCTTTTAACGGAACTTTAAGACCGTCTGCCACTGTATCTGGAGCATCGTCAGCAATAATATGACCGGCTTTAAATGATCGGGCTGCATCGTCAGCATTTAGTGGCTCTGCGGCATATATTTTTATGTTAGGCGCTATGGTCGATAAGGTTAAGCAAGTGCCTGAAATCATGCCGCCACCACCGATAGGGGCTACAACCGTATCTAAATTTTTAACTTGGCTAGTTAACTCTTTTGAGCAAGTGGCTTGGCCTGCAATAACACGAGGATCGTTGTAAGGGTGCACAAAGTCAGCCCCCGATTTAGCCACTACTTCAGCAAATACTGCTTCACGCGAAGTGGTCGAGGGTTCGCACTCAATAATTGTACCGCCATAACCAATAACAGCATCTTTCTTGGCTTGCGGAGCCGTTCTTGGCATAACAACCGTAACCGGAATACCGCGTCGGCCAGCCGCATAAGAGAGTGATAACGCATGATTGCCTGACGAATGTGTCGCAACACCAATTTTTGCTGCTTCATCAGATAAACCAAATACGGCATTACAAGCACCGCGGACTTTAAACGCAGCCGCTTTTTGTAAGTTTTCGCATTTAAAAAATAATTCAGCACCGGCTAGTTCATTAATAAACCGTGAAGTTAAAACAGGTGTTTCATGAATGTAGGGCTTAATGCGATCGTGTGCTTCAAGTACATCGTCGTAAGTTGGAATGTACATAGGTTTTTCTGTTGAACTGCTCAAATTCGGCTCCTTTTTTATTGAATAACCACGGCTAAATGGCTGACTATTTTGTTTACTTAAAGGATTTAAGTGCGTTGCTTTTGTATGGGTTTATAAAAGCAGGTTTGATTTGTTTAAGTTATTCCACCTTATGGAAAATGGTAGGGTCAGGCAATCAAGGTTGATTTCACTATATGAAATTCTTTTATTGTTTTTGTAATTACCATTTATTAAGTCCATAAAAATCAACCGTTAACGAGGTGGTTATGTGCTGGCGTGTATAAAGTTCCACAATGTGGAATTATTATTGTGTGATTTAGCTATTTATTATGGTTGTTTTAGCATTATATTTAACTACAGAGTCAGTAAAGTAGATTTGCTAACAGCAAGTTAAATCCCTAAAGGAAGACAGTGTGAGTTTTATGAAAAAGCATAAACCAGAATCTCGTATTCAAGTGATTGACCGAGCAGCGATGTTATTAGACGCAATTTCACGTTACTCATTACCCGTAACACTTAAGGCGTTGAGTGCTGATACTAATTTAGCGCCTTCAACGGCTTTTCGTATCTTGCATTCGTTGATTGATAACCACTTTGTTGATCGAGATAGTGTTGGCAGATATCAACTCAGTGGTCGGCTTATAAGACTCAGTAGTAATCAAAGTAACGCGATAGACTTTCGTCAGGTCGCTATTCCTTACATGGAAAAGCTACGTGATAAGTTTGGTGAAACTATTAACTTAACTACGCGCGAAGGTGATGTGGTTATTTATGTCGAAAAAGCGATTCCAAATCGTATGATGCATGTTCAACAAATTATTGGTAGCAGGGCACCGTTGCACGTGACCGGTGTTGGCAAAATGATGCTAGGTCGAGATGGTGTAGAAGGTATTAAAGGCTACGCACAGCGCACAAATTTACCCACTTATACACGCAAAACCTTTTCAAAGTTCGATACCCTAGTTGACGAATGCTTAGCTTGTGTTGACCAAGGTTATGCATTTGATAACGAAGAAGCGGAAATGGGCGTTGGCTGCATTGGCGTACTTTTATATGACAAGTTTGGTGAAGTTGTAGCAGGGCTTTCAGTTTCGGCTCCAATTCAAAGACGTAAAGATGAATGGATCAAGCATTTAGTTAAAGCAGGAAAGTCAATTTCCATTGAATTAGGTCATGTTATTGCAAAAGTATAAATGAGCCAAAATTTAATACAGTTCAAGTTAATACATATAACGTTAAATCAATAGGATCAATACATAACATAGGGTATTGAAGACCTTGGTTTAATAAGGAATTTTAAAAACTAAAGAGTGTAAACTATGTTAACAGTAAATAGATTAAATCAAACAGAGGCGAAATTAATTATTGATGGCGCGGTAATAAAGGCAAAGGAGTTTGGCGTGCCTATGTGCATATCGGTTGTTGACGAGTCAGGAAACTTACTTGCTTTTGAACGCATGGATGGTGGTAAAATACACAGTATTACGCTATCTCAAGATAAAGCTTTTACCGCCGCTTCAGCTCGTAAAGGTACCCATATTTTTAATCAGGCTTGCATCCCTGGCCATGAAAATAACTTATTTGGTATACACACCGCATTAGGTGGGCGCATGTGCATTGTAGGCGGAGGCTTACCCATTACTTATCAAGGCGAAGTTGTTGGTGGCATAGGTGTAAGCTCTGGCTCGCCGGAGCAAGATCTTGGTTGTGCGCAAGCAGGCGTTGATACTTTCGAGCAACTCTCATCGTAAATTACAGTTAATAAAAGCAAATAACTTTGGCTCTAGCCTTGCTTTGCAAGAGAGTCAAAATAGGTAAATATTGAGTGTAGCGAGTACGAAATTACTCGCTACACTCAATAATATTATGGTTGTATTTGATTTTTTAAATAATACAACGCTTCAATTCTAGTATTAAATATCTGCTCTCTTGGTACTTTGTCAAATAATTGTAATTTATTAAAATCATCACGAACTCGCTGACAAATATTAGATAAAAGTATTTTTCTCCCTTGTGTTTGATAACTCATAATAATTTCTTCAATAGCTATTGTGCTGGTAATGCCAACAAAACGTGCATCGGTAAAATCGATCAATAAGGCTTTATTTTCATCTAATTTTGACACACTTTGCTTTAACCCTCTTGCGACACCAAAACCTATTGGGCCTGATATGTTGAGTAAAAGTACATGGTTATTTAACTCAGTAAATAACTCTTTTTCGTAAATCGGTAAGTGCAGTGCGTCTTGCGCTGTTAAGAGCTTAATATTGTCTAATTGAATTTCTGATAACCGACGAATAGTAACCAAATTTGCCACAAATGCTGAAATTAATACCGCGGTAATTAAGTCAAATATAACCGCCATCACCATAGTTGAAATCATCAAAGCGACACTAAATAGTGGGATTTGGTGTACACGTTTTAGAAAATTCCAATCAATAATACTAATACCAACATGGGTTAAAATTGCCGCGAGTACCGCAACAGGTATATAAGCCGTATATTCGCCGGCCCATAAGACAATAGCGAGAATAAAAAGTGCATGCAAAATACCAGATAAAGGCGTTGTTCCTCCTGCTCTTAAATTTGTGACGGTGCGCATGGTCGCGCCGCCACCGGGTAAGGCACCGAAAAAGCCTGCAATAATATTACCTATGCCTTGGCCCACTAATTCTTGATCAGAATTATGTAAATCATTGCTGATACTATCAACCGTAAGTGATGTCATTAAAGAGTCTAAAGTACTCAAGGTGGCAATCAATAATGCCGACTTGATCATTTCACCTATTAAATCACCTTGCCAAGTAGGGAAATTAAACGCGGGTAGCTCACTTGATATAGCACCAACAACCGGAATGGCACTGTCAGAAAAAATATAAAAAAGCGTTGCACCAATAACCGCAACAATACTTGCAGGTATCACTCGACTGAATTTTTGTGGCCAGACAAAAAGTACTGCTAAACAAACTAAGCCGAGCAGGGTATTTGTGCTGGTAAATATTGAAGATGAAAAAGATAAATCAGCAAGAGGCTTGCCAAATAAAGGTGTAATTTGGGATAAAATAATCAGGATACCAACACCTGACGTGAAGCCTGAAATAACCGGATAAGATATCAGAGTAAAATACTTACCCAGCTTGAAAAAGCCAAAAAGCATTTGGAAAACACCTGCCATGCTAACCACGGTAAAGGCCATCGCAATACCATGTTCAGGAGATTGCGCTATAAAACTGGTTAAAATGGCCACCATTGCAATGGTTAAACCGGTATTAGGACCTGATATTTGTTGATTAGTACCACCAAATATAGAAGCAAATAACCCCGTTATAATAGCGCAATAAATACCTGCACTTGCACCCGCGCCCGACGTTACGCCAAAGGCTAAAGCAAAAGGTAATGCCACTATGGTAGAGGTAAGAGCACCAAAAATGTCGCCTTTGATACTACGACGATTAAAATGTGAAAGTTGAAGCATAACAGCCTAATAATAAAAATTTCAATGAAGGCACTAACGTAACCGCAACTAAATTTAGTTTGAAGTAATGCAGCACATTGCCCAGTGTAATCAGTTCATCAAGAACTAAAGTCTAGTATACAAGAAAAACTAATTTCTTGACACTATTGACAGGTTTTCTGATTTAAGTATAGGATGAAGTTGTTACATGATGATAAAAAATTAAATAAATTGTTAAAAACAAGAAGCGTTAATCGCGAAAATCGACAATTAAAGTGGTTAATAAATTATCTAAATAGGGCTTAATTTATAAGCATTACAAAGCCTAATTATAAACAACTAGAGAACAAATTATGGATGATCAAGCCGGTAACACCGCCAATGTAGCGACTCGCGATTTAAGCTTCTTAGAGCGATTTTTTAAATTGAACTCGCACAATACCAACGTAAAAACAGAGCTAATGGCAGGGTTAACCACCTTTGTAACTATGTCATACATCATGTTTTTAAATCCTATTATTATGTCGAAAACCGGTATGCCGTTCGATGGCTTATTTTTGGCGACATGTTTAGGAGCTGCCATTGCCACCATTATGATGGGGCTATATGCAAACTGGCCAGTAGGGCTTGCGCCAGGTATGGGTTTAAACGCATTTTTCACTTTTTCTGTTGTTGGCGCTATGGGGTACAGTTGGGAAATTGCCTTAGGTGCAGTATTTCTTTCTGGTGTTATTTTCGTGCTAATGAGTGTTACAAGGCTTCGAGAATGGATGTTAGACAGTATTCCCCTTAGTTTACGGCTTGCAATGACAGCAGGGGTAGGTTTGTTTTTGGGTTTTATAGGTCTACGCTTTACCGGTATTGTTGTTGCCAACCCTGATAACATAGTTGCTCTGGCTGATTTAACACATTTTGGCTTTGGAGAGTTTGGCCCTGAAGCTCCAGCACTAGGCTTTTTAAGCTTTTTACTGATAACAGTATTGAGTTATCGCAATGTATTTGGTGCGGTAATTATTGGTATCGCAATAACAACCCTGATAGCTTTTATTATGACATGGGTACTCCCAACAGAATTTTTTGTCGTGGCAGAAGCCGCCAAATCATTCGCACCAGCATCTGGTTTTGTTAGCTATAACGGCATGTTAGCGATACCTGACTTTTCAGCACTTAAACCTATACTTTGGAAAGCCGACATAGCAGGTGCTTTTCAAGTCGCTTTGATCCCCGTTATTGTTACTTTCTTATTTGTGAATATTTTTGATACCGCTGGCACATTAATGGGCGTTGCAGAACGTGCTAAATTACAAGATAAAAACGGTAAAATTATTGGCTTAAGTAAATCATTAAAAGCCGACTCTATTTCTTCAGTAATTGGTACCGCTTTTGGTTGTCCACCCGTTACCTCATATGTTGAGTCTGCTGCTGGTGTTGCTGTTGGCGGTAGAACAGGCTTAACAGCCGTAACCATTGGGTTACTATTTGCTGCAGGTATGTTCTTTTTACCACTAGCACAAATGCTACCTGGCTTTGCGGTTGATGGCGCACTAATTTATGTTGCCATGTTAATGATGAGCTCATTAAGAGGCCTAGATTGGGATGATTTAACCGAATATGCACCCGCCGTTAGCACAACCGTTATGATGGCTTTTACTTTCTCAATTGCCAACGGTATTGCATTTGGTTTTATAACTTATACCGTTCTTAAATTAGGTGCAGGAAAGCATAAAGATATTTCAAATGGTGTTTGGGCGTTAACCGCACTGTTCGTAGCGAAATTTATCTTTTTAACATAACGGCTATTTAATATTGCTTAAAGGTCAGTATGATTTATTAGTGCTTTTAGCCTATCGTTTTTAATTTTAATGATAATTTTAAATTAAAAATAAAGCACTGTATTTTTATACAGTTACACCGTAAATCCCGCTTTATTGTAGAAAGGCAGATTAAATCTGCCTTTCTACATCGCTTTATTCAGTAACTAATAACAACATATTGAATGATAAATATTAATTATGTATATTGATTTGAATAAATATTCATTAGATGGAAGTTTTACTTGTGGAAAGTGGGATATTATCTGTCTAATAAGCTGTTAGGTAACTAAGGATGGTCAATCTTCTAAATCCCAATTTAAGAGTTAGGGATATCAGAAAACTTGTAGAGCCCAATTTAATGGAAATTAATTGGGATAGAGGAGTAGATGAGACAAGTGAATGGATAGTTGCCTCTTTCGAAAATTCTGAGCACACGCACAGATTAACTTCTTGGCTAAATAGCAAAGCTATAAGTGGAACTTTCGAGCTAATTATTATTCATGACTCTTGGTCAAATTTAGAATATGTCACTTGGGAAAATTTGCTAGAGAACTTACAGAATTACTTTGATCAAAAAAGTACTCTAATTATCGCTTCAGATCGTACGTGGGTAATGGAATATCAGCCCCAACAAATAGTAAGGTTTGGGCGCTGGCTGCAAGTTACCTAACAAGAAATTAAACAAGGACAAAAAACAGTTGGCTTTTTGTTCACTACGTTCACTTATTTTAGCCAACTATTTTTTGCCTGTTAATTGGGCGTTGGTATGACTCCCCACGTCAACTTAAACCGTAAAATATTCTGCTTTTTTT
>OMOM01000325.1_pt1 | contig 28295 bp, 19 predicted proteins | sample 1646501 | NCBI WGS metagenome assembly OMOM01 (sample SAMN05416802, study PRJEB24817) | seawater metagenome | isolation source: Sea water | place: Canada:Atlantic | collected 2013-07
GTATAAGAGACAGGTGCTCATGTAATTCCGTTCACTTTGCTCGTTTATAAGGTTTATACAGCGCAGAGAACAAGTAAGATTATAAAAATATACCTGCTAGTTCATTTGTTGTTACGGTTAACACGCGCTATAGCCGGTTTAACGTTAATAAACTAGCGTGATAAAGGGGGCTGTTTTACTCTTATTGCATTTCGCAACTTCAGCAGGCGTGCCTTTAGCCACTATGTTTCCTCCAGCATCACCCGCACCTGGGCCAATATCAATAATATGATCGGCGGCGCGAATGGCATCTTCATCATGTTCAACCACGATAACCGTGTTGCCTAAATCACGTAAATGAATCAAGGTTTCTAACAAGCGTTCATTGTCACGTTGATGTAAGCCAATTGACGGCTCATCTAAAACGTACATGACGCCCACTAGCCCAGCGCCAATTTGGCTAGCCAAACGAATACGTTGTGCTTCGCCACCTGACAAGGTTCCTGCAGCGCGTGACAAGTTAAGATAATTTAAACCTACGTTAACCAAGAAGCCTAGTCGGTCACATACTTCTTTAAGAATTTTTTCGGCTATTTGCCCTTTTTGACCGGTGAGCTCTAGCCCTTGGAAAAAAGCTAAGGCATCAGAAATAGCGTATTCGGCCACTTCAGGTAAGGGTGTATCACCGACAAAAACATTACGTGCTTCTAGACGTAAACGACTACCGTTACAGTCAGGACAATGTTGGCTATTAAGATATTTAGATAATTCTTCACGAACCGCATTTGACTCTGTTTCGCGATAACGGCGATCCATGTTATTTAAAATACCTTCAAACGGGTGCTTGCGAATAACTATGTCACCTCGATCGTTCATGTATTTAAATTCTATTTCTTGCTTACCACTGCCTTTTAAAATCAGCTGCTGAATTTTTTTGTCTAACTCACTAAAGGCTATATCTAAGGAGAAATGGTAATGATCAGCCAAGGCTTGCAACATTTGAAAATAATAGAAATTACGTTTATCCCAACCACGAATAGCACCACCGGCTAAGCTTAATTCTGGGCTAGTAATAATTCGACTTTCATCAAAAAACTGCTGATTACCTAAACCATCACAAGTTTGACATGCACCTGCTGGGTTGTTGAATGAAAATAAACGCGGCTCTAATTCCTGCATGCTATAGCCACATTTAGAACAAGCAAAGTTAGCGGAGAAAACTAATTCTTCTTTCTTTGGCTCATCCATAAATGCGACTTTCACTGTGCCAGAGGTTAGTGAAAGGGCCGTTTCAAAAGATTCAGAAAGGCGTAATTGAATGTCTTCACGCACTTTAAGGCGGTCAACTACAACTTCAATGGTGTGCTTTTTGTGTAACTCTAAAGTGGGTGGATCTGAAAGGTCGCACACTTCACCGTCGATGCGTGCACGGATATAGCCTTGTGCGGCTAGGTTATCTAATAATTTAACATGCTCACCTTTGCGATCTTGTAAAACGGGAGCAAGCACCATGACTTTGGTGCCTTCTTCTAGCGCTAAAACGCGATCAACCATTTGAGAAATGGTTTGTGCAGCCAAGGGTAAATGATGATCTGGACATCGCGGTTCACCAACACGTGCATAAAGTAAGCGTAAATAATCATATATTTCGGTGATAGTACCCACCGTTGAACGCGGGTTATGCGACGTTGATTTTTGCTCAATTGAAATAGCAGGAGATAAACCTTCGATGTGATCAACATCGGGTTTTTCCATTAAAGATAAAAACTGGCGAGCATATGCAGATAGTGATTCTACGTAGCGTCTTTGCCCTTCGGCGTATAAAGTATCAAAGGCTAATGAAGATTTACCTGAGCCAGAAAGACCCGTGATAACAACTAGTTTATCTCGAGGAATATCTACATTAATATTTTTCAAGTTATGAGTGCGAGCACCCCTGACTTCAATTTTCTTCATAGTGACTGTTTGACCAATTTAGCGCCCGGGGTTTGTCATACGAAATTACCGTATACAAAGATCAGACTGGATATACATTATCTTATGCCTCAGTAACATTTTACATAATGATTAACGATAAAATACGCGCTAAACTAAGTTGTTTTTATCTTTAATTATACGAAACGCAGCTTTGTTCTGAACATAAAGTTGGAACCAAATATTATCGCACAATTTTTAGTCCAAATTCATCTTAAATCTCTGTTTTTGTTCATTCGATTGCCGTGTTAATATGTGCGCGTTTATATCCTCCCTACAAAATTAGAGTTTAAGTTTCATGAGCGTATCCGGTTTAAATAGTATCGAGAAGAAAGCCGCTTTATCGTTGGCGTCAGTGTTTGGCTTAAGGATGCTGGGCTTGTTTATGATCTTGCCAATTTTTGCCATTTACGGTGAGCAACTTATTGGCTATAGCCCTATTTGGCTTGGATTAGCGATTGGTGCTTATGGCCTAACTCAGGCCTTGTTGCAAATACCGATGGGGATTTTATCAGACAAATTTGGTCGTAAGCCGGTTATTTTAGGTGGTTTAGTTGTTTTCTTACTGGGTAGTGTGGTGGCTGCCATGTCAGACACTATTTATGGGGTAGTATTGGGCCGCGCTTTACAAGGCACGGGTGCAATAGCGAGTGCAATACTTGCTTTAGCGGCGGATTTAAGTCGTGAAGAACAGCGCCCCAAAGTAATGGCCACTATCGGTATGTTTATTGGTCTTTCTTTTACTATCGCGATGATAATTGGCCCGATAGTCGCACAAGCGTTTGGATTGAGTGGCTTGTTTTGGTTTATCGCGATACTAACGATATTTGCCATGCTAACTATTCAATTTATTGTCCCTAACTCTGTTAACACAGCGCCTAAAGGCGATAATGTTGCACTGCCATCAAAGTTGGGCAGTTTAATTCGTGACGGACAACTATCTCGCTTAAACTGGGGAGTCTTCATTTTACATATGGCGCTAACGGCGTGTTTTGTTACTTTACCTAAGCAATTTGTTGCCAATGGTCTAGCGCTAGAGCAGCATTGGCAGCTTTATTTACCCACATTAATTGGCTCATTTTTCTTGATGGTGCCATTTATGATCATCGGATTGAAAAAGCAAAAAGAAACGCAAATGTTCAGTGCTGCAGTGGCTTTGTTAACACTCGCTCTATTATTACTTTGGTACCTACCCACTAACATAACTACTTTGATTATACTGGTAATGATGTTTTTTACCGCCTTCAATTATTTAGAAGCAACCATGCCGTCAATATTATCGCGCATTGCGCCTGCAGGTGTTAAAGGCAGTGTGATGGGTATTTACTCAAGCAGCCAATTCTTAGGCGCTTTTGCCGGTGGTATTTTAGGCGGTTTTATTGCTGGCGAATTTGGCGAGCAAACAATTTTTCTGGTCACGGGTTTATTTGCCTTAGTTTGGTTGTTTTTAACCTTGGGCATGAAACCATTGAAAAAATCTAAAGCTTATAGCTTTTCAACCAACATTAATAACGATGAACAAGCGCATGAAGTGGCGCAAAAATTGAGTGAAATGCCTGGTGTAATTGAAGTGACAATCATGCATGACGAAGCAGTTGCTTATTTAAAAGTGGATGATAAAACAGTCGATATTCTCAGTATAAAAGCCTTACTGAACGAATAACTAAACGCTTAATCACTGCCTTATTAAGAAGGGCTTTAGTTTGATTAAATAACCGATGTGATGAAATCTACAATACGCTTTTCGGTTATTTTTATATTTATTTCATCATCAAGCTGCTTATTCATCATCGCTTTACCCAAAGGAGACTCCGGGGTAATAACAACCATGTTAATCGTGTTGTCTTGTACGGTTAATTTACAGCGATACCCACCCGCCACTGGCGCAAGAAAAAACCACTGTTGTTTATCAATATCTTTTTCTAACTGCACAACGGAGCCAATGTTTATTTTCAACTTGGTTGTTAATGCTTCAGGAGGAATACTTTGTAAGCGCTTAATGGCGTATTTTATTTCATCGACACGTCTTGACTGACCTTCCGCTAAATAACTTTGCTCTATGGCTAACGTGTCATATTGCGTTTCAGCTACGGACTGATCATCGGTAGCTGCTTTGTGGGCATTATTTGCAGCAATTAAGGTTAGCGACAATTCTTTTTTCAACTGTGCTGTGATTTGCTCAATGATGATTGTTTTGTCGATATTAATATTGCTTCCCCTGTTAAAGCCGCTAATGACTCAAGCGCAGCATACGGAGATTATAAAGAAAGTAAACCCGTGCTTTTGAGCGCCCATAACTTTGGTCATTATTTTCCTCATCACTTTGCTTATAATTTTACTTATAACAACGCCAATCTGACAGGTGTCAAAATAAAGCTTGAATTTTACCTGAGGAGCAGATATTTTATACACTCATAAGTGTAAGCAAAAATATAGACTAGCTTTATATACCTTGGCTATAAATTAATATAACAACCAAAAGTGACTTAATATGAATGATAATGCTGCCTTCCCACATTTATTAGCGCCATTAGATTTAGGCTTTACCTCTTTAGCCAATCGAACGTTGATGGGCTCTATGCATACCGGTCTTGAAGAAGAAAAGGGTGGTTTTGATAAACTCGCCGCATTTTATCGAGCGCGAGCAAAAGGTGGCGTAGGTCTTATTGTTACTGGTGGTATTAGTCCTAATATGCGAGGTCGTTTAGCGCCTATGGGCTGCGAGCTGAGTAAATTTTGGCACGTAGCTAAGCATAAAAAAATTACCGCGGCCGTACATGAATTTCCAACCAAAATTTGTTTGCAGCTATTACATGCTGGTAGATATTCTTATCATCCTTTTAGTGTCTCAGCGAGTAAAGTTAAATCACCAATCAACCCATTTACTCCAAAAGCTATGTCTGTGCGCGAAATTAAAGGCACGATTAAAGATTTTGCTCATTCAGCAAAATTGGCAAAAAGAGCGGGTTATGACGGTGTTGAAATTATGGGCTCTGAAGGTTATCTCATTAACCAATTTAGCTGTGTAAAAGTTAATAAGCGTACTGATGAGTGGGGCGGTAGCATTGAAAATAGAATGCGCTTAGCCATTGAAACTATTCGTGCTGTGCGCGCTAGTGCAGGTGATGATTTCATTATTATTTTCCGTTTATCAATGTTGGACTTAGTTGACGGCGGAAACAGTTGGCAAGACGTTGTAACCATGGCTAAAGCTGTTGAAGCCGCGGGTGCAACTTTAATTAATACCGGAATTGGTTGGCATGAAGCCCGTGTTCCAACTATTTCAACTTCAGTACCTCGCGCTGCATTTACTTGGATCACCGAGCGAATGAAAAAAGAAGTGTCAGTGCCTTTAATTACCACCAATCGCATTAATACACCTGAAGTGGCAGAAAAAATATTGTCTTCAGGCCAGGCTGATATGGTATCGATGGCCCGTCCCTTTTTAGCGGATGAAAATTTTGTTGTCAAAGCCGCAGCAAATAAGAGTGATGAAATCAATACTTGTATTGGTTGTAACCAAGCGTGTTTAGATCATGTGTTTAGCCAGAAACGCGCATCTTGTTTAGTTAACCCCGCAGCTTGTTATGAAACTGAACTGACTTTTGAAACCACCAATGCCAAGAAAAAAATTGCGGTTGTTGGTGCAGGACCTGCAGGATTAGCATTTAGCGTTTATGCCGCACAGCGTGGCCACAAGGTTGAAATATTCGACCGTGGCAGTGAAATCGGCGGACAATTTAATTACGCTAAGCAAATACCGGGCAAAGAAGAGTTTTATGAGACGTTACGTTATTTCAATAAACAAATTGAATTACTAGATATTAAACTGCACTTAAATCAGCAACAAAGTGCCGAGCAACTAGCTTCCGCTGGCTTTGACGAAATTGTCTTGGCAACAGGTATTGTGCCTAGAGCATTAGATATTAAAGGTATCGATCACGAAAAAGTTAAATCTTACATCCAAGTATTGCGTGATAAAGAACCTGTAGGTAAACGCGTAGCCATTATTGGTGCCGGCGGTATTGGTTTTGATGTTGCTGAATTTTTGGTAGAAGAAGAGTCACTAACAGTCAATGCTGATAAATGGCTAGAAAGTTGGGGTGTAAACAAGTCGTATCAAGAAAATGGTGGTTTAACGGGCAAAACAGCACATGAGGCGCCAAGTCGTGAAGTTTACTTACTCCAACGTAAAACCACTAAAGTAGGAGCAGGGCTAGGTAAAACTACTGGCTGGATCCACAGAGCCACTTTACAAAAAAATGGTGTACAAATGCTAGCGGGCGTTACTTATGACGAGATTAATGATGAAGGTATAGTCATTTCTATCGATGGTAAGCAACAAACACTGCAAGTTGATCATGTTATTATTTGTGCCGGACAAGAGTCTGAACGTACTTTGTATAAGCAGTTGCAAGCACAAAACGTTAATGCACATTTGATTGGCGGAGCAAATGTTGCCGCTGAACTTGATGCAAAGCGTGCTATTAGACAAGCAGCAGAACTGGCCGCTAAAATTTAGAACGATCGAACGACAAATACAATTGATGTGCCATGAGTATTATATAATTAATGCTCATGGCTATTTTTTTGGAATTAGGTAAATAAAACGGCCATAATTTAAATTGAAATAATCATTAACTTATCTGGGTCAAGTGATATGCTTATAAAAAGCATTTTGTAGATAATCAATGATAAGAGTGACTATGACGCTAATATTCAAACCCGCAATTGCTATTTCGAACTCACTAAGATTTAAAGCTAAATTCTCGCTTTTAGCCTTCATGTTTTACCTACCACTGATTGCCAGTTTCATCTGGATTGTAAAACAACAATTTCACGATCTAAGTCAATATCAACAAGAGTTATTGGGCAACACTCAGATAACAGCCATCATTGAGCTCGAGCAATCTGTTGGGGATAATCGTTTAACGCTATCTGGTAGTAATGCTATTACCAGTCAAATCGAGCAACTGACCCTAGCCGAAAACAATAAACAAACACTGCTTGATGGTTGGCAAAACTTACAAAAAAGCGAGAGAAGTTTTAACGATTTTTCAATGTTTTACGATAAAACGTTTGCCTTAAGAGAAAACTTAGCTGCAGTAAGTGGTTTGTCGAGAGAACCGGATCCACAAGCTTTTTATCTTGCTGAAGCCGCGTTGATAAGAATGCCCGCTTTAGTTGAATACATTGGTAGGATTAAAGATTTAACGCGCAGCATTATAAATAGTGGCGGTTTCAGTGCTGAAACATATACGCGGCTAGTAGCTTTAGATAATCGTCTAGACGAATTACAGCTACAGTACGCAAAAACCATTGAGCAACTCAAACGTGTTGCTCCTGATATGTTTAATGACTATTTAACGCGATATGATGAAGTAAACCAGTCGGTAGACAATTTTCAAACATCACTGCGCAGAGACGTTATTAATCCCGACAGCATTCAATGGCGTGCCGCTCAAGCAGAAAGTTTAGGTGATGCGCAATACAAAAATCAGCAAAATTTAATGGTTTTGTCAGATCAACTGTTAGTTGAGCGAATTCAAAACTTAAAAGATAGTAGCATGCAGGCACTGTGGTTATTGTCGAGCATACTTGTGATAATTATGTTGGCGATCAGTTATTTATTGGTGGGTATTTACCAATCGTTGAGTGAAAATGTTAACAAAATAAATTTAGCGGCAGAACGATTAGGTAATGGTGATTTCTCATTTGATATTGTCAGTAGTGCTAAAGATGAGCTTGGTGATATTGCTCGTCGTTTTAGCCAAATGCAGCATAAAATTCATACGCTATTAGCGCGTGTCGCTAATGATGTATCGGTACTAAAATCTGCAGCGGCTAATATCAATAGCCTAACCGATGCGATGGAGAAAAATATCGCTCAACAGCAACAAGATACTCATCAAGTTGCCAGTTCTATCAATCAAGTTAATGACTCTGTGCAAATAATTTCATCAAATACCGCTGATGCCAAAACCCTGACCGAACATGCGTACACCAGTGTTAATCACGGTGAACAAGTTATTAGTGATACTGCAAGTGTGATCACCGCTATCTCTTCTCAAGTACATTCTTCCGCTGAAATTATTAATGAACTTGCGGAACATAGTACAGATATTGGTAAGTTTGTTAATGTGATCAGAGAGATAGCAGATCAAACTAACTTACTCGCCTTAAATGCCGCAATAGAAGCTGCACGAGCAGGTGAGCAAGGTCGAGGTTTTGCCGTAGTTGCTGATGAAGTTCGAACGTTAGCAAGTAGAACGCAAGACTCTACGAGCGAAATTCAACGAATTATTGAGCAATTGCAATTAGGTACCAGTCGGTCAGTTGAAGCGATGAAAAACGGTGTTGAACAAGCTGAACAAGGTGTTGAAAAAACAGCGCAAGTCGCTGATACCTTTCAACAGGTAAGTCAAAGCGTTACTGAAATAGTTGCCGCGACAACTGAAATATCAAATGCGGTAGAACAACAACGCAATATGGTGGTTGGTATCACAGGAAATACCCATGATATTGCTGAAAGTACTGATAGTTTGTTACAGTCTGCTGAAGACGCTGCCAATGCGGGAGCTAATATTTCTCAACTTGCAGAGGATCTTGCGGTACAATTAGCGCAGTTTACTCTGAAAAAATAATTACCTAGACTGAATGAATAATAATAAAACATATAAATTTTCTATCTCGCACGCGGTCAACCGTTAATATGGTTGCCGTTAATTCTATGGTTGGCATAGCTGCCACAGATATCGATATTGCTAATACTGCTGCTGATTTTAAGCAATTGCTATTGGCAGAAATTGCCCAAGCGACTTCTCGTATCTATATTTCTGCGCTTTATATTCAAGACGATACTGCAGGCAGAGAAATATTGGCTGCCTTATACCAAGCTAAACAACAAATCCCAACGTTAGATATTTGCTTGTTTGTAGATTTTCATCGAGCGCAACGTGGTTTGATTGGAGATAAAGAATCTGGCGGAAATCGAGATCTTTATTTAGCGCTTGAACAGCAACATCAAGTCTCTATTAAGATTTATGGCGTGCCAGTTAAGCGTAAGGAATTGCTTGGCGTTTTACATTTGAAAGGAATGGTAATCGACAATGTTTTACTTTACACCGGAGCCAGTATTAATGATGTTTATTTACAGCAAACTGAGCGTTATCGCCTTGATCGCTATTATCGCCTAAACAGTCAGGCATTAGCGGATAATTTTTGTGAATATCTCAACCGCTGCTTTATTGATTCAGCTTTGGCACCTCTGTTAAATCAGGGTGAAGTGCCTAGTGCAAAAAAAATTAAACGAAAAATTATTCGTTTAACTAAGTTGTTAAAAGTTGCAAAATATAAACTGTTAAACACAAATAAACGTGGCAGTAACTCTGCTGAAATACAAGCGTCTATGTTTGTTGGTTGTGGCCGAAGAGGTAATCAACTGAATCGTGTGATCAGAGACTTAGTTCGTAATAGCCAAGAATCATTAATTATTTTTACACCTTATTTTAACCTACCCAAACCTTTGCTAAGAGACTTAGATGCCGCACTAAAACGAGGTGTTAAAGTGACTTTAACAGTGGGAGATAAAAAAGCTAACGACTTTTATAATGCGGATGAAACAACCTTTTCAACGGTTGAAATTGTGCCTTATATTTATGAGCGCTTGCTGGTGAGTTTCTTATCTCGACGTCAAAAGCACCTCGACAATGGTAACTTGTCACTAAGGTTGTGGCAGGACGGTTCAAACAGCTTTCATTTGAAGGGTATAGTCGCAGATAATCGCTATCACCTATTAACAGGAAGTAACTTAAATCCGCGTGCGTGGTCGCTTGATTTAGAAAATGGTATTTTGCTCGACGACGAAAAAGGCCAGTTAACGGATAAATTCAATGCCGAATTTAAACGCATTACCGAGCACACAAAAATTATTCATAATATAGCTGACATTGAAAGCGTGCATAATTATCCAGATAAGCCTCGTAAATTATTAAAACGTTTACGTATGACACAAATAGACAGGTTATTAAAACGCTTTCTATAGCTACACGATCGTCAATGTAATATAGATTAATTTTAAAGACTTAAAGTAAAAGCATAATGACACCATTATGCTTTTTTATTGTTGATATGTTTATTTTAACGCTAGAATTTTTTTCGGTTTCGACAACAAAGTGTCGTATTGAGCATGTTGATATTCTGCTTCACTGATAAAGTACTGCTGTAATTTATTATCTTTCACTAATTTGATAATTTTTTTATCATAAGTTTTTTGCAGCTTTTTACCTTTTTTTGAATCCGTAAAGGCTAAATATAAATGTTCTTCTTTCCCTATTATTTGATGACTAAAACGGTTTTCAGGATCTGCTAAAGATAAATTAGTAAGATAAGTAACGGCGACATCAACACGCTTTTTATCAATAAGTCTTGTAATATTATCGATGTACTCGACACCATAAAAACGACTAGTACTTGGTAAAAACCGCTCCAAAGCATAATCTTTTTTTCCCGCAACAATGAGCCCAGCTAGGTCATCTGCTTTGTTAATACTTTGTATATTCTCATCGAAAATTGCATATAGAGGGTATTCAATGTCTAAATGATGCTGTGGGAAAATAAGCTGTCGGCTGGTATCTTTATAAGTGCCAACAAGAACATCAGCCCGTCCAGTTTCGACCAGGTTAATGGCGCGACTCCAACTAGTAGATATAAACTCTAATTGATAATGTTCGCCATACACTTCACGAATAATATCCCAGTATGTGCCTGTACCATCAATATTGGTATATTCTTGCCACTCTTCACTGGCGACGGTTAATACAGGTAAGGGATGTGAAGCAAAGCTCTGGCTACTAAAAAAGAGAGCAATAACTATAAGTATTTTATCCATAAAATATTAATTTAGTCCCATTATTGTATATTTTTCTGCTTATTTATTCTGAAAGCTGTTTTATGTAAAACGTTAACTATAGCCAAGTATAAAAGCAGTTCAATTATTATATTAACTTGCCGTGTATATTTGTTGTGCTGGGTTATAACTCATCCAAGACGTTAGCACGTATTTATTCGATGAGACAGGTATATTGCCTCGATGTGTATGAGTGAAACCACAAGGAGCAATAATCATGCTGCCAGCTTTGGGCTTAATAATTTTATTTTGATAGTAAAACTCTGTTTCACCGCCTTCTTCTACATCATTTAAGTAAATAATAAAAAGAAGTACTCTATGCAGCGCCTTGTTATCACCTAATTGTGGATATATTTCTGAGTGCCAATAACCATAATTACCCTTGCCTTGCTCATAACTTTGCGCGTTAACAGGAGCTAAATTAAATAAATATTTTATTAAATTAAATAAATTTGGCTTGCCTACTTCTTCAAAATTATCAACTGTGAGTATTACGGGTTGCTTAGTTTTAGGGTGTTGTACCGTTAATGAAATGCCGCCAATTAAACTAAAAAAATATTTGCTAATATAGTCAGTAATCTGGTCGCCACAAGCACGTAAAATGGTTTGCAAGGCCGGCTGAAATTCAGCATGTTGGTTCAGATATATATCTTGGCTGAGTTTTTTAGTGGTATCGACACCACCACCCGTTCTCCCTGCTACTTTATGTTTGCTGTTATCGAACTCTTTAATAAATTTTGAGCAAAACTCTGGGCTTAGTGCGTTTGGGTATACTTCTATAAAATCGGTCATGGTCACATTCTTATTATTAATCTGAACTAAGCATACAACAAACCGCTACTAATTTAATTACCTTGTTGAAAAATCTCTGTAGAATGTTGAAATAAAAATTATTTTAACGTGTTTTTATATCGGCGAAAACCACCGTATATCAAGACATATATTGCAAAAATGATATAGAGAATCAGAATGATAAATGAAAGTATAAAACCAAGGTTTTGCGAAACTGACGGTTTAGGACATATTAATAACACGGTAGTTGCACAGTGGTTTGAGGGTGCAAGAGACCCTGTTTTTGAATGGTTTACACCAGATTTAAGCTTAAGTAACTGGAAGTTGATTTTGGCTAAAACCACCGTTGAGTTTCATGCTGAATTGCAATACGGTGCTAAAGTAGAGTTAAAAACTTTTATTAGTCGTATAGGCAATAGCTCGTTTGATGTTTATCAAGAAGCGTGGCAAGCCGATAAAAAGTGTGCGTCGGGTACTGCTGTTATGGTGCACTTTGACCATCAAGCTAAAAAATCTCAAAAAATTTCTGCAACAACAATCGAATGTATGAAAGCCCATTTTATTGAATTATAAAGGCTAATATTGGTCTTAATTCTCACATGTCGAGAACTGGGGAATAGACCCAAGTTTCTGCTTAAACATAGAGATAATGATAAGCAGTAATTCAGACCCGAGTGATAAAATATTTCAGAAAAAATCGTGTAAATCTAGCGTAATTTTTTACCCGTAGTGATAGAATCTGAATATTGTTATTAAAAATAAATATTCTAAGCGAGCTGACGCTTAGGTAGTGTTAAATAAGTAAAGTATGACTTTACTGTAAATATAGGATTTTGTTCATGGCTGGTGTCAATAAAGTAATTATTTTAGGTAACTTAGGGAAAGACCCTGAAGTGCGTTTTATGCCTAACGGTGGTGGGGTTGCTAACCTTACTATTGCAACTTCTGAAAGTTGGAAAGACAAGCAAACGGGTGAACAAAAAGAAAAAACTGAATGGCACCGTGTAGTTATGTTCGGTAAATTAGCCGAAATCGCTGGCGAATATTTAAAGAAAGGCTCTAAAGTTTATATTGAAGGTGCTTTGCAAACACGTAAGTGGCAAAACCAACAAGGCCAAGATCAATATACAACTGAGATAGTTGTTCAAGGTTTTAACGGCACAATGCAAATGTTAGATTCTCGTGGTGGTAGCGGTGCAAGTGCAGGCGGATTCAATCAACAAGCACCTCAACAATCAGGTGGTTTCCAGCAGCAAGCCCCAGCTCCACAACAAAGTAGTGGATTTAATCAGCAAGCAGCGCCTCAACAAGCTTATAACAAACCTGCGCAACAGTCTGGAGGTTATCAACAACCAGCACCGCAGCAATCAAACTCAAACTCTCAACAATCTGGTGGATATCAGCAGCAGTCAACGCCTTCGCAGTCTGGTGGATTTGGGCAGCAATCAGGTGGTTTTCAACAGAATGCACCAAAAGTAAACCCACAAGAACCAACGATTGATTTTGATGACGATATTCCATTCTAGGCTCCGGGTTGTCTTTTTTGTAAAGACGTTTTAATTGTATTTATGTAAAGCCTCGTATTAACGAGGCTTTTTTTATATATTTAAAAAAACCACCTTGAACATTATAATTAATCTACTATAGTAGGTTAATATGTATTAATAATGTCAAGAGAAGGTCATGGAGTATAAGGCGAAAGCAATTAAGATTGATGACACTGGTGAAAGAGCTATTTTAATAGTAGATGGCTTAGGATTGCCGGTGGATATGCCTAGTAGGTACTTGTTGAGGTTGCGTGATCCTAGAGCAACTAAAACTGTACTTAATCTTGCAAAAAACATTTGTCAGCTATATCGCTGGGCTGATGAGTTAGGTGCTGATATAGAAGAACGTATTAAACTAGGACATATTTTTGGTATAACAGAAATAGATTCTCTAGTGAGATATCTTTCGCTGAATCGTCGGCAGGTTCTGAAACAAGAAACAAACAATCAAGAAAATATTGTTCAGTTTGCCGGTTATGTCTCTGGCGCAATGCTAAAGCAGAAAATTGATGCAGTAAAAAATTACTTCACATGGTTGGGTCAATTAGCTGTTGAAAATAGACTAATAACAGACCCTTATTATGCAGCTATAAGACCAGCGATTAAGGATTTAAATGAGCAACTTGATGCTAGAAAAACAAGTTCAAAAAGTAAGCCTCGTGTAGGCTTAACGGAAATTGAGCAACAACATCTCCTTGATGTTACTCATCCCGACAATTTAAAGAATCCATTTGAATTAAGAACTAGAGCTCGTAATCATTTAATCTTAAAGCTTTTACTAATGTGTGGGGTTAGATTAGGTGAGTTATTAGCACTTAAAGTAGAAAATTGTCATTTGATAGGAGACTCACCATACCTTTATTTTGGGCATAACATTACTAAAGAAAAAGATCCTCGCCCGATTCCTCCTGATGTAAAAACATTACCACGTAGAATATACATTACTCCCTCGTTAGCAGATGAGGTTGATAGTTATATCATGAATGAGAGAAAATCTCGTGGCAGAGAAGCTAGAAAGGCGGCATCTTATGTATTCTTAAATACATATATTATACCTACTCCAATGTCAGAAGGAGCAATTTACCACATTACTAATCTGCTAAGAGATAAGTTTCCAGACCTCCTTGCTAACCTGCACCCTCACCGCTTAAGGCATACATTTAATGATAATTTAGTTTTAACTTTTGCCGACAGTATGAAGGAAGAGGAATTCTTGAATTTGCAACGTTGGTTAAATGGTTGGTGTGATACAAGTAGTGAAGGAAGAACTTATACCCATAGATCTCAAGAAATACGTGTCCAGAGGTGCTTAACAACATTACAAAATAATATCATCGAGGGAAATTGGAAAAAGGAAGATATTACTGCTGCTGTTCCATACGATGAAGACGTTATTTTCTAGAGGATTATCTGAAAAATTTGACGTTTGAAGTGCCATAATAGGTTTTTAACCTTCTGAAACTAAGTTATTAATATTTACAGGTAAGTAACAAATGTAAAGCTGTCTTAGTCTTATTTGGGGTGTACCGAATAAAATGTGAAGTTTTAGTGAATATAAAAATTGGATTTATTGAATTAAAAATGGATTCTTCTATGCTTGATTGCTAAATCGGATACCGATCATTAATTATTATACTTTCGGCTAAGAAAAAATAGGGTAAGTCTCATTTTGTATACAAAACTCTCTCAAATAATTTGTGTGATTCATAGAGATCGTTTCAATTTAGCAACCTCTAAATCCTTTTTATAATTAGACAATTGAACGCGTATATGCCTCAGCCCATTATCCAATGTGATATCGGTTATCATGCCTAACGCCTCAATAACCGGCGCAGCTCTGCTGAGTCCGGCGCCGAAGGTGCGTGGTTAATTGATTTGTTAGACTTTTACTTATTTACGAAGCCTTTCCATTGCTTGTTTGGCAAGCTCAATTATTCGATCATAAGGGCCTTCTATGTTGCCACTCTTGAACTCTAATGTCTCAGCCGAAAAAAAGGCTAAAGATAATATCAATTCATCTGGAGTATCTTTTGGCGAAAGCTGCATACTGTCAGCCCTTGAGTCATAAAATGCAGCCAGTTTTGCACTATAACGATAAAGCTCAAGAAGTATTCTTACTAAGAATAAAATCAGCAGGATAGTTGTAACTCTAGTTATTGTTGTTGATATAAGAAAATAGTAGTTTTCATTTTCTGCAGACGATTCATCCGGTTTGGATTTTTCAACTTCTTCTTTTACCTTAGTGTTGCTTAAGTCTCGCAATTTAGAAATCTCTTCCTTAATTGATTTTTGTCTATCAACGTCCATGGTCGCTGAGATAAAACTAGAAAGACTTTTTTGGTATTCCTTGTTTGATCTTCCAGTCTGTGTAGGCTTTTCTGGTTTTAGATTGAGTGCAGAATAGGCTTCTTCGGGATAAAGTTTTAGATACTTGTCTAGACCAAAAACATTTATCTTAGTGAGTATTTGCTCAAGGTCTTCTCTTTTTCGTTTATAGATTGATATTGCATCTGTTCTTACCTCGAACCGATATAGGTCTGCTGTTCTAGAGTATGATGGAGCTGACAAAAATATATAAACTCCCATAAAAATACAGGCACCAATAAGTAGCAATGCCAAGATAGATATTCCCCTCGAGGCTTTTGATCGAACCCTCAATTGTTTTAACAGGGAGTCTAGAGCCTCGTCATGAGGATTGTTTATATATGACTCTATGGGGATACCGGATGACAGCAATCTATAAATAAAGAGGAATAAAGAGGCTGGAAGGTAAAACATTACCCAAGACGCGAAGAATGTATACCAAAACTCATCAAAAGCATCATCAATAACACCAAAAAACAAAGCCACTAATAGTGATATAAAAAAAATACTAACGGCAGCTTTAAAATATGAAGATAAAATGACGTTTTTCATACGATTTTTTATATCCATATTTCACCTTGAATTATGTAATAGCCTAACAATTTAATAGTGCGCTATTTGCGCATTTTTCTGCGCAAGTATCGCGCATGTCCATAATTAAACTATTAATCACAAATTTAATAAACCTTTGCTAGTTAAAGCACTTATAAAAATATTCTGAAATATTTATCCGGCAAAAACGCGAGATTTGTGTATTTACCTGAATATAGGAGCGATGCAACCTAGCTGTATTCACATACAGTTTTTTTCAAATCACTTTAATGTAATGGTTTTAGTTAACTTTGATAACGCTGTATACTTATTACTAGATTGGTCTGCTTTAGGCTCTTCAGGCCATCTAAGTCATGTTTTTGAAATCTAGACCACCACATTCTCAGCATTGGTCTAGAAATAGTACAGCGTAAGCAAACAAGCCTGCATTTTCAGTTTTTTGATAAAAGTTTATCCACTTTAATCTTTATTTAATCATTCATGACAATGAGTATAGTAAGGGTGTCTATAAATCACAAAAATAATTGTTTAGTATATTAGTACATTCATCTAAATCAAATGGATTACCTGTGAATTTTGCGTTGTAGTGTCGCTCAAGAATATGTTTTGAGAAGAAGGTTTGTTGTTGAGTTGAGTATGTCTGCCAGAATTGGACAAGCTGCGAATACCTTTCATTACAGCAATTTATATTTTGCTCTATAATGGCTTCGTCAAAACCTGATGGATTCAAAGCTCTGTATTGGTGATATAGACTTTGCTTCATTTGAATATCAAAGTTACTGTTGAGTTTCTGTACTACCAATTTAATGTTTTTACTGAATATAGGATTACTAATCAGTAGTTTAGTTGTGTGTTCAAAATATTTATAGCGTTCGCTATCATTAAATACTATATCGATTAAACATTCTAGGGTATCCACTTTTTCAGTAATCGCTGCCGTATTTATTAGAGTTAAGTGCTCCTCACACAAAACATTGGATTGAACAGACCTAAAGCATGCTTTTTTCAGTAGAAAAGCAAGTTTACGTTCATTGTGTTCAATAAATACTTGATTGTTTGACAACTTTGTATAGATCTCAACAAAAAGTGAGTTGTTTTCAAATTTAATGCCTAGAGCTGAGTTCATTATCTCGTAAGTTAGCAGAGGAAAGTTATTAACTAAATCAGAAAGGATATGTTGGCGGCTATCAGGTATAGGTACCAGTGAATATGCATAATTAACATTTCCTGATTCAGCTATAATTTCCAGTAACTCATCCCAATAGCAGAGGTTATTCGGACTTGTTATACGTAAAATTTGTAGGACTAGCTGCTTTTGGTTAATTGAAGGTAGAGTGTTTTTTATTTTATTAAGCTGTTCTGACAATAATATCTGATCGGGCTTTTTAAGATAGTGAATTGATGCTTCTATTATTATTAATAGGTACTCAGATGGAGGCCCTTTATGCTTCAAGTCAAACAATAATGCACTTGCCATAGCCGATGGCACTTCTATAGCAAGTGTTGCTAGAATTTCTAAAGACTTCTGACAATGATGTTTTAATAAATCTGATATTAAGCTTTTTCCATCGTGCTTTGCATTCCCGTAAAGTAGGCCCGCACAAGCACTAGATATGCTGGCTTCTCCTTGCCTTATTTTTTTATGCCTAACTCCTGTGTGTTCTGATAGAAGTGGTGTTTCATCGTTTAAGCGTTCTAACAGTTGTGGTCTTAAATTCACAGGGTCAGTTTTATATAATTGATTAATCGCAGAAGCGACGTAATCTGAGTGTCCTAAGATGTATTCAACAAAAGAGTCCCTTTGGTCAGCTGATTGCCAGTCTTTTAGTCTCAATGGCCAAGAGTTATCCAGATACAGTAATTTCAGTAGGAGCTCCATCTTATATTCATTGCTTAGTGAACTACCTTCAATTGCATTTATGATATTCCCTATATTTCCTCTTAGAAGGAACCAAGTCTCTGCCACTGCGCACAGAGCTGATAATAACCGTTCCTGAATGCATCGGCGACTTGCCGGTAAAGCTTTAAGTATCCTAATGGTTAAAGAAATTGTGATGCTAGCATTGTTAAGAAGTATTCTCTGATCAAAATGAAATAAAACATTTTGTTTAATATTTCCGACTTCGTATAACTTGTTAGACAGTGCCGAAACATATTCTGAAAAAACGATTTCATTTTCAGTGTATTCGTAATACAAAAGTGCATGGTAGATGCTATTTTGATCTAGCTCAGTGATAGTTTTAGTTAGATCAATTTGTAATTGTTGCAAACAGTCGCTTTTTACATCTTGCAAAAAGTCTGAAACTTCATCATAAGCAAACTTAATTGCTATCTTGTCACTTACTAATAACCCGCAGTCTATTAGTTCTTGTAGCATTGTTTGTTCTAGAAGATTTAGTGCCGTTTGCCACTCTATTAGTCCTCCAGTATTAGGCTCCACATGATTGGCAATTAGCTTAATTTGTGACCAAAGGATATGGTTATTATTTAAGCCTAGGGGACCAATAGCATTGTTTAATTGGTGATCAATAAAGGTGTTAATAAGTGCATACCTACCAAGTGGTTCTTTTGTAGAATCCAAGTTGACATAATGTGCAACTCTGTAATAAAGAGGGTGTCTATCCAAAATATGTAAATTCTGTTGGGGTAATCCATAAAGCTGTGCTGCCTGTTTAGCCTCTTCAATACTGAACTCTCCTAGCATAAAATGATTTTGCCTTTCTGGCTTAATCCCCCTTTCAGTATCAAGCTTTATTGGAACTTGATGGAAAACTCGGTGCATGTTTGATAAATGCCCAGAAACAGCTCCCCACTTTTCACTCCTGCAACTTATAAGCAGTTTTACATTTTTAGTACAGCACCAGCTAACTAATGATGGTAGCCACTGACTGACAAAATGTTTGAAGTTTTTAACTTCATTTATACCATCTAGAATTAGAATTATAGGAAGGTTTTGTGTTTGGCATAACGTGGTCAATGTAGTGAAAGGCAAGTTCTCTTTTCTGCTTTGGTTTGTGTGTGAGAGAAGCTGGTTACAAAAATCTTCTGGCGACAGGTTAAGTTTGTTAAGTGTTTCAAACGCCGCATTAATTAATAATTTAGGGTAAAAAGTTTTCTGTTGAATAACAAAATCACACAAAGCCCATGATTTACCAACATTTGCATCACCTATTAAAGCAAATATGTTAGCGTTGCTTTTACAAAAACTTTTTAGACTCTCGTTTAAACCTGAACGCTCAACATTCAGACTAGCTGAATATTTAGAAGCATTTAGGTAGTATTTAAGAGTTTGCTGGGTTTTGGTCGAACAGATATGAAATGCGCCCCGTTTATTTAGAGCAGAATTGAACTTTATCAAATTTCTATCATTTTCATTATAAAGTTCTAGGAAGCTATCCCAATGTTTTATCGCTGAAAATGGCAATGCCCATACACGCTTCAGTGATGGGTTACCACCACAGAAAATAGCGCTAACACAGCCGTTGTTGGGGTTAATTAGTGGGGAGCCACTTAGTCCAGAACCAACAATATCACCAACCAGTTCAATTGCTTCTGGTAAGTTATATTCATCATATTGCACATCTTTTCGCTCTCTGGCTGCTAACTTATATGTTGAGGCTTCTTTAGAAGTGTCACCAGTAATATAACCCATTAGGTTATAGACTGTTGGATCATCCGTTGAGGTGTGAAGAGGCAAGTAATGTAGGTTTTCTTCTTCGATATAAATTATGGACAAGTCCATTTCTTTCGGATTGGCAGGATTCTTGATTGATGTTATGGTTTTCGATACACCTTGGTTATCCAAGATACCTATTGTATTAATTCCATCAACCACATGATAGCAAGTTAGCAAAGAGAACCTGCCTGTTGCAAAGGCAGTGCCAATAGTACTTGATGCATCTGACCCTGCAATAACACGGAAAATAGCAGATCGGTATTTGTACATTTTGCTATAATCTTTAATTTTATTTTTTGAAGGTTAGTTTAATACTAAGAGAAGCGGATGCTGAAGCTTCAGCAACTAGAAATTGGCCCTTTCCGTTGAACGATATTCCGAATGCTACCTCTGCAGAGTCAAAGTCCAGTTCGCTCAAGGAACTTGACATGGTTTGCCCTATATTTTTTACTGTGCTCATTATATCTTCCATCGACTGTTCGGCTTTTTTGATAACCCCTTTGTTTCCTGCCATCGCTTGAGCACCATGCTCTACAGCGGGAGTTACTAAAATCATACCTCCAGCGAAGGGGACTTCGACTAAAATACTCATAAAAACTTATATCCTTATAATTGACTCAATCAGACCCTATTCAATTACTAAAACCTATTTGTTGGGTAGGATTGAATTTCATGTATTAAGTTTATAGAAATATAGTCAACAGAAGCTAAATAGCAAATAGTTACCTTTAATGGAGCAAAAACGAGCGCCTGTACAACGCTCATTTTATTGGCCAGTCTTTTGCTCTATTGCATAGTCATATACATTTTAAATTCAAATATTATTTTTCAAATGATAAAGACTATTGAACTCCAAGCAAAAGGCTACATTGTAGCCTTTTGTATTGAAAACAATTAGTTATTGTAATTTTTATTGATAAAGAATAATATTTATATTAGTTTTTCTAACTTGTTTTAACCAACCAAAAATGAATTTCTAAAGTTTACAAAATTATGTCGTAAAAAATATTGGTAGTTATCTTGATATTAGGAATGAAAAAACGTCCTTGGAATGTAAGTCGAAAGGTTAAAATGAAAAATAAATTAATTATTAGCAATCCTTTTTTGGATTTAAAAATCAAAGAACTTCAACCGTATCAGCAAATATTTATTGAGAGCCAAATACAGGGGCGAAGCCGAATAATAGATACATCTCATGAAGAATGGGATATAGGTGAAACAGAAGCTCTAAAGCTAAATTTTTTTTTAGTCGAAACATCAAATGAAGAATTGTTAGACCAATTTAAATATGTAATGGCATGGTTCGTAAAATCGAAGAGTCCAGGTCATTCAATATCTACATTCTCTGAGGTTACAAAATTTATAAATTCATGCGAGTCTTTTGATGATGAATCAGGAGACGATTTGGCTGATGCATTAGCAGATGAAGTTCTGTATTACTTTGTTAATAACCGTAAACAGCATGATGAGAAATCCCTAAACAGTATACGGTTATGGTATCAGAAAGGTACTAAGTTGAAATTACCTATGTTTCAAAAGTCAGTTGCTAATGCTCTTGATGAATTGAAGCTAAAAGGTAATGTGAAGGGACTTGATATTCTCGTAAATATTAAAGATAAAAGTCCACTTAACTCAAATCAACTCGATGATTTTCGCCAGTTATTACAGGAATATGGAGGCACATTTCAAGTTGGAGAAACAAATTATTGGCGCTTAGTTGCAACATGGGTTTTTATTACATTAGGCGTTCGTCCTTTGCAATTACGGTTGTTGATGACGATTGATTTAGCCGTAAATATAGATAAAGAGACAGGGCGAAAGACTTACATTTTAAATGTGCCATCAGTCAAGAAAAGGCTTGAATCACCAAGGAGCCAATTTAGAACAAGACCTATACCTGCCTTTTTAGGGGAGATGTTAGAAAGGTTGAAAGATTATAATCTTCAATGGATAGCTGAAAATAATTATCCTATTGAATCAAGTGAAATCCCCCTATTCATGCCTACTACAGGACATACTAAAAGAAAGACAAATTCTAGAAGCTCTACGTTTATTAACATATATAGTTCTGTTTCAATCACTAAAGCACCTTCTTTACTTCTTAAGCAAATTAATGAATATCAAGTGAAATCTGGAAGAGATACTTTTAATCATAAGTTAACTCCGCGCCGTCTCAGGAAAACTTTCGCGACTCATGCCGCTTCTTGCGGAACACCTGGAATGCTTCTTATGGAACTATTAGATCATGAAGATATGCAGCATGTGATGATTTATTATAAATTAGGAGCTAATTTTGCTAATAAAATTGACAAAGTTTACCGTGAACAGTTTGGTACTGTGTTTGATTATTTTAAAGGGAAAATCACTTTACAGGAATTGAATGATGCTAATAAAAATGAACAAGTCTTTGGTCCTGCTGGCCTACGTCGCTTAGTTGGTATTGGCTTTTGTGGCAAAGATAAATTATGTCGATTAGCTCCTCCTTATTCATGTTATACGTGCCGTAAATTTGAAGCTTGTAATGATAAGAAGCTTCATGAAAATGTACTTGATGTCATGCTTGATGATGTTATACAGCTATTTGGTGAGACTGCAGCACCAGAAAAGTATGAAGTGGACCATATAAAAGCCTGTCGCTCTCTTATTCAACAGTTGGGAGAAGTGAATGAGTGATATTAAGGATAAGTCATTATTAGATTCCGACTCTAATAATCCACCAAAGAAAAAGTCGCGTGTCAAAAGACGTAGTCAAGATGTTATAGCATTGTTCACACCATCGGATAATTGCAAAGAAAACATAGAAACGTACATTGAAAATGCGAAAAAACTTCATCGGGCAATGTTTAATTATGGGGTCAAATGGAATACCTATACTTGGAATATTCGTGGGTTTGAATCAACAACAAGGTTAAGAGATGTAACTAATGATGCAAATATTATATTTACGCAAAGTAATGGATTAAAGCCTCGTCAAAAAGTAGCTAAGGATGACGAAATACCTTTTATGGAGCCGTTTTTATCTTTTGCTAAAGCATATATCACTCACAGTCACAAAGTTAAACCAAAAACTCATGACACTCATATGGTGACGATGAGGGCACTGCGGTATGTCTATGAAGTATTACCAGATAAAAGTAATCCGTGTATAAATGATGTTCTTCCTGAGCATTTTGATTTAGCCCTTCATATTGCTATAAAAAGAGAGAAAAGTTCTACTCTATACGTAACTGGGGGTAAGCTAGAAGAGCTGGCTAAAAAACTTGATACATATAAATTAACCAGAGGACTGATAGACTGGACTAGTCCAATTCCTCGAGACTATAAACACGGTGGTTCAGATCATAACCGAGGTGGAAAAAAAGCTAAAAAAGAAAGAGCAAAGAAACTCCCCAAAACAGAAGTTTTATTATTTCTTTCCGCTATGTGGGCACATTATGATGAAATTGAAGAGCGAGACAAAGCGCTAGTCTGTATGGCTGTTATATTAATGATATGTGGTTTTCGTATGGATGAATTTGTAGGATTAGACCTTAACTGTATACCAAGCCGTGAAGAATATGAGGCACAGGATTTTGAGCTTGATCCTGAGTTAGGTTCATATACACGTATTCTTCGCATCAGAGCTTTAGCGAAAAAAAAGTATCATTGGGAAGATAAAATAGTTCCAGCATGTGCTGTTGATATTATTTTTGAAGCAGTTGAAAGATTGAAAGCTTTAAGTGAACCACATCGCCGTACAGCCCAAATGTTTCTTGAGGAAGGGAAGTGGTGGGTATTTTCCTCTTATGATGACGATGAATATCTTTCGGCTAAGAAAGTGCAGGCCATTTTGGGTTTCTCAGGACACTCGACTTCCAATGTGATCAGTACTTTAAAGCGCTATGGTGTTGAAAAAGATCCTGATTCGCCTCCTCGACATACGCGGTTTAGAGTTGGGGATATACATGAGGGGTTTAGCGATCACTATTCTGAACGTATAGGACCTATTAAGAATGGCTTCGGGCATGGTGAATTAATAATACCAATATGGGAATTTCTAAGTTTACGTTTTCAAGATCAATATACCCCTAAAGAAAAACTCAATGTTTTTGCACAACCTTTAACGGGCACTCAAGTTCAAGATTTTTTTAGAGGAAGAGATTATAAATCAAGAGTTAGTGGTGAGGAAAGTCGTATGCTTAGTGTTTTTGAACGATATGAATTTCTTGAATTAAGTGATGTGGATGACTCTGTTAGAACCCACCAGTTTAGACACTTGCTAAATACATTGATGCAAGAATCAGATATGTTCTCACAGGAAGATATTGCTAAGAATTTTTTACGGAAAAATGCTCAAGATAATAAAAGTTATAACCATAAGATTGAGCCCTCTAAATATGAAGAACGCACTAAACACTTTCAAGGTAGTGTACTAAGTAAGCTCAATATTGATGCTGATCAGGCTAAAAATGTTATACAGATGTTCCCACTGCTTTCACATGAAGATCTTCAAAAAGATTTGGATGACTCAGGCTCTTACCATTTTACGGGTATTGGTAGATGTAGACATGATTACACTCAAGGTCAATGTGGTATGCACTATATGTGCTTACGTAACTGTATTAATTATAAGCGTAAGAAAGGTGATCCTGATGAAATTAAAGAATTAACATTCAGACTCAATACAACTCAAAAACAAATGGATCTTGCTAAAGAAGACGCTGATGATGACTTTCAAGGTGCAAATAACTGGTATTTAAATCATAAAGAGCTGGTTAATGGCTGTAATGCTGCACTAGCAATTGAAAATGATGACAACATTCAAATAGGTGAAATAGTTCAGATATTTCCTAATGGTATAGATCAGTGTGAGGAAGCTGAAAATGAATAGATATATAACTGCTGACGATGAGTCTGATATTTTAAAATATTTGGAAGAGTGGGAAACAGGGCGTTACGGGAAAAAACTTACTTGGAGTATATTGAATAAATCCTTCGGTTTTTCACGTCAAGCTTTGAGTGGAAATGCAAATATCAAAAATGCTTATATCAAAGCCAAAGATACGTTAAAAGAAGCAAATACTGAAATTGATGTTCTAAGTGATATATCAAAAGAAAATAAGCAACTTAAAAAGCAACTCTTAATAGCAAATGAAAAAATACATGAATATGAGCAGAAGTATATTCGATGGCAAGTGAATGCAATGGCTAAAGGGATCAGTGTAGAAGCTCTTAATAAAAAGGTTGATCCATCGATTAAGGAAGAGCTTCGTAAGCGAACTCAAGAGGATTGATAATGGCCACATCAATTGAAATAGAATCACTGAAAGAACGTATTCGAAGCATGCCAGCGAGCAAGAAGAAAGGTGATGCGATATTTAATTTATTAGAAATGTGGTTTCCTTTGCAGCAAAAAGATGACTGGTTAGCTTTGATTAATGAGAAAACAGGGAAATTAAATCAGCGTGAAATTGCAGCAGAACTTTGTGCGACAGACAACATTTGGAAAAGAGAACGATTTAGAGGGGTACTAGCTCAAATGAATTCTCTAGTTAAAGATAATGGTTATATTGAAGTTGTTTGTCCTGAGATAAAGGAGCAAGAAGGCGAAATAACTACTCTTAAAGCTGAAGCCTTTGGCGAAGGAAATCCATTAAAAGATTTGGCAGATATGCGGCTCAAAACAAAACTTCAACAAACAGAAGGGAATTTATACCAGGCTAATATACGAATTAAAAAGCTAGAGAATGAACTAAAAAAATACACAGATTTATCAGAATTAAATAGAGCTATTCAACAGTTAATGAAACCAAGAAAGTAGTGGTGGCTAACATGCTTAATTCTTCAACGCTAACGACATTATCTGAATTTTCAGGCTTACTTCGAATCGTGCGAGTCGATCATTACTCTAATGGAAGTTTTAAAGCCACATGCACTGCTGTAGATGAAGTTGGAAACATACTAGATCGCAATGGCCTATACTACCTCCACTCTACTCTTCACGTTTTTGAACGCTTTGTTGATGAAGGGCAGATTTGGAATATAGTAAAGGGTCATTGCAATAAAAGTGAATTAATAACAGCAAATGGCTATATTCGCATTGCTAATGCTATTGAACCTATACAAGTAATTTTATTAAGACCGGCCGGTAAACATTTGATCTGGCATTTTACACATTCTGATTGGTATCCAGGGATTGGAAAAAATAAAGCAACTAGCCTTATCAATACGTTAAGTAACAATAATGGTCATGAAACTCTTTATTCTGCACTAGATAATAAAGACAAAGATGCTTTGACTTTAGCACCTCAAATAACTACTTGGGATGCGGATGTCTTAATTAGTGGGTGGGTTAAGCATGGCAGTACTGATACGCTAAAATGGTTCGAAGAAAAAAACATTCCTCTATCGTTAGCAAAAAAAGTATTCGACTTTCATGGTGAAAACACTATAAAAGCAGTTGAAGAAGATCCTTATCGTTTAGCTTCATTCAATATGTCATGGGCTGCCGTCGATGAACTTGCTTTAGTCACCTTTAATGTAGAGCGTACTGATAATCGACGGCTGCAAGCTGCTGTTACTGAGGCTCTTTGGGGGGCTTTTAATGATGGAGGGCACACTAAAATAGCAGCCTGTCATTTTGTACCGATGATGGTGGGCTTATTGGGTGAGGACGTTAGCGAGTGGGTCAAAGCCCACATAACAATGATTGACGAATCTCGTGGCATTATTCGTGATAATTATATTCACATGTACGAGGCTGCTGTAATGGAAGTTATAGTTGCAAATCGTATCGCCGATTTAGCCAGTAAAGAGTATGAAGCACCAATATCAGTTGAAAAAATTGAATCAACTGTTAAAGCATTTGAAGTCATGCAGAAGTTTACTTTAACGGATCAGCAAAAAAGGGCTATTTCAACCTCAGTTTCAAATCGTTTTTCTATTATTACTGGTGGTGCAGGTGTCGGAAAAACGACAGTGTTAAAGGCTTTGTATGCACTATATGATGCAGCAGGCTTTACTCGTATTCAACTTGCCCTTTCTGGCAGGGCAGCACAACGTATGTATGAAGCAACCCTAGAAGATGCAAGTACAATCGCTGGGTTCCTATACCACTTTAATTGGGATGACTTAAATTTAGAACAGCAACAAAAAACGGTACTAATTATTGATGAAGCGTCAATGGTTGATATTCACAGCATGTATCGAATAGTAGATAAAACCCCTGCACATGTTCATTTAATTTTGATAGGAGATCCTTATCAGTTAGCACCTGTTGGAGCAGGGCTTGTTCTACATGAATTAGTCGAAAAAAAATATCTTCCAATATCTAAATTATCTGTTGTGAAACGGCAAGGGAATCACAGCTCAATACCTAAAGTGGCCGAAAGCATAAGAAATGGACAAGTTCCTAAGGTTTATGGTGACAATGTTGAGTTTCATAATGTCGATAAAAGCCATCTGGCAGATAAAGCTATATTGGAGTACGTGAAATTTCCAAAAGAATCTCAAATCCTATGTGCTACCAACAAGCTTGTTTCTGAAGTTAATAAGAAAGCTCAAACACTATTAAATCCTAATGAAGCTGAAGTTATTTATAGTTTGGAGGGGTTGAAATATCGAACAAATCTTCGTCTCAGAGATCCTGTTATCTGTACATCAAATATCTATCGAGAAGAATATGATCTTAGGAATGGCTCGATGGGAGTAATTGTAGAAGTCTATAATACACCTAAGTCCTTTGATATCCGAAAAAATGTAAAGTCTAAGATCTTTGTTACCATTGCCACATATGGAAAAATTCGCTGGGATGATGGAACTGACAGCGGTTATATTACTGAATTGCCTTTAGAGATTATCCAGAGTATACAACTTGCTTATGGGATTACCGTTCACAAATCACAGGGAAGCCAGTTTCCTCGTATTATATTTGCAGCAACGAAAGCTGCCAACCTTGATCGAACTCTTGTTTATACTGCTATCACTCGTGCTAGTGAACATGTGGTAGTTATTGGTGACGTAGTTAATGTAAACCAAGCCATTATTGATCAGCCAAGCTCATCTAATCGAAATGTTGGTTTAGGTGACTTTCTGGATGATGTAATGGGCAATGACAAGTAGCTTTTGGTTGTAAAAAATAGCGTTCTCAAAAATTGACTTAGATTATGAAAAGCGGGTTCTGAATTTTTGTTGTGATTTAGCAACTTATGTTGAATATAAATAAACTGTAGTAGCTCGTATTTTATCTTACACTTTTCGATTTTCGATTTTCGATTTTCGATATGACCTAACCGTACAGGTGATTAGGTCAACAAAGATACGAAACCGGACGTTCCCCACAGATGAGTATATGGGACTTTTAATGATATTTTTTGCCAGTAATTCGTTCAGGCTGAGTGTGAACAAAGCCACCATTGCCGTCATTCACATTTGAAATATTAACGATCACTTTGTGCGCATTGCGGACTCTAGCAGCTGTCTCTTATACACATCTCCGAGCCCACGAGACCGTACTAGATCTCGT
>OMOM01000328.1_pt1 | contig 28193 bp, 20 predicted proteins | sample 1646501 | NCBI WGS metagenome assembly OMOM01 (sample SAMN05416802, study PRJEB24817) | seawater metagenome | isolation source: Sea water | place: Canada:Atlantic | collected 2013-07
ACACCTCTCTATTCGTCGGCAGCGTCAGATGTGTATAAGAGACAGCATTTAAGCAATGCAATTTAATCATAAAAGGTACTTTAACGAGTGAGTAATGATTAAAATACCTTGTTATTGTTAAAACCTCAACAGGTAAGACCAGGGTTAGCTGATATGAGATGTCGTTATTCACGCTGTCAATAAGCCAATTGTTAAGTTTTATATTGTAATAGTTCATCTAGCCACTAAATAGTCCATATCATTCATAGTTTTTAGCCCTAGCAAATCATACAATAATGCTTCTAAACTATTGTTATTGGGATTTTTCTTGGAACTTTGGATTTACTTCACTTTACTTGCTGCTTTCATGCAGGCAATACGAACAGCAGGACAAAAGCAACTTACCCAACACCTTAATGCTATGGCAACAACAGGGGTGAGGTACATTTACGCTCTGCCTTTTGCATGGCTATATTTATGGTGGGTTGCAGATTATCGTGCACTAGAGATACCTTCTTTAAACACACAATTCTTACAATACGCGCTAATTGCCTGTGTTATGCAAATTATTGGAACGGTATGTTTAGTGGCAGCATTTAAGTATCGAAATTTTGCGGTGGCAACGAGCTTGGCTAAAACTGAAGCTATTCAGGTTGCTGTTGTTGGTGCTTTACTATTTTCAGCTAGTTTAAGTTATATGGGCTGGTTTTCAGTCATTATTGGTGTGGTTGGTATTTTGTTAGTCTCGAAAGTAAAGTTTACTTTTAAAGATGTACTGCAAAACCCCGGAGCAGGTTTTGGTTTAGCGTCAGGTTTGGGTTTAGCTATTACAACACTGCTTGTGCGAGAATCTAGTTTGGCATTAAATAGCGACTTATTATTGAGTGCTGCTGTTACTTTAACTTTTATGATCACTGTGCAATCGCTCATTTCCATCATCTACGTTTATTGCCAAGATAAGCAACAGATTACGAATATGTTTAACCAATGGCGCTTATGTTTATTTGTTGGTTTAACTAGTGTTATTGGCTCGATAGGTTGGTTTACTGCTATGAGTTTTCAACAAGCGGCTTATGTTAAGGCGTTAGGTCAAGTAGAGTTTTTTATTACCCTGTTTATAACATACCGTATTTTCAAAGAAAAAATATCGGCCACTGAATACTTAGGTATGTTGTTAATCGTGATAAGTGTTTTGGTGCTATTGCTGTGGGCATAAGTTTAGGTATAACTTTGGGCATAACTTTAAATATAACTTTGGCCATAGGTTTGAGCATAGATTTGCGTCTAATCTAATGCATAACTGGAGGGATATAAGGCTTGAGTTTTTCGTTCAGGCTCAATTAAATTCATCAAGAGGATAATTCTTAATTCAATTGGTATCACTATTTTGTTAAACTCTCGCGCAAAGACTCATGCACCATTTTCGCCATATAAATTTGGCACATTAACACTAATTACTAGCTTGGAAATAAAATGAAAATTACCGATAAAACCGTTGTTCAGTTTCATTACGTACTTAAAGATGAAGCCGGTGTTGAAATAGAAAACTCTTATGAAGGTAACCCTTTAGCCTACCTTCACGGTTACAAAAATATGTTAGTGGGTGTAGAAAATGCATTAGTAGGCAAAGAAACTGGCGATAAGTTTTCAGTAACTTTACAACCTGAAGAAGCATACGGCGAACGCCAAGAAGATGCCATTCAACGCGTGCCGGTAAAGCATATGCAAGGCTTACCTACGCCAAGTGCTAAATGGAAAGCAGGTATGACAGCTGTGGTAAATACAGATGGCGGTCAACGCCAAGTAACTGTTGTTAAAGCGGGTAAATTTATGGTGACTGTTGATATTAACCCACCACTAGCAGGTAAAGTGTTAACTTTTGATTTAGAAGTTGCAGATGTACGTGAAGCAACGTCTGAAGAAGTTGAACATGGTCATGCACATGGTGCAGGCGGACATCAGCACTAATTAGATAATGAGTGAAAATATAAAATAAACCGGCTTTAAGTCGGTTTTTTTATGCGTAAAGTTAAAATTATACTTGTGTTCTAAAGTCGGCACTATTGGCATTTTAATTTGAAGTGTATAGATAAACGATGATATTGATGTGGAGTATGCTTGCTTAAAGCTGCCGTTGTCGATTCGACCTAAAACTTCAATGATCGCTTTGGTGCAGGTGCCAGACACTAAAATGTTAGTGGCTACTTAATTCTTTAATATCGCTTCAGCTAGTCAACCACTTTTCGATCACTTTTTTCACTTCAACTTTTGCGTACATTAGCGGCTTTCACAGGCGTAAAGTTTTGTAAATTACCTGAAAGTACACAAATTGATTTGTATAGTGACCTCGATATTCATCATTATTCTTTCAATGAAGGTTAGGTTTACTATGATAAAAGTTATCATCGCGTTAGTGTTATCAGGTTTTACTTTTCTACAAGTGGCTAACGCTGCTGATCAACTTACTGCAACCATTATTGGCTCTGGCTCGCCTATTTATAATGAAAAACGTGCCAGTGCTAGCACCTTAATTTCAGCAGGTAATACACATATTTTAGTTGATATGGGTAATGGTACACAGGCTAATTTGAATAAATTAGGGGTTGACCCTCGGAACTTAACGGCATTAGTTTTTACTCATCATCACCTTGATCATAACGAAGAGTTTGTACCTATGTTTATTCGTTCGCTGTTAGGGCGGGGTAACTTTTCTATTATTGGACCTCCTAATACCGTTAAGTTTACTGAAGCAAATTTAACATTGTATGACGAAGATATTTCATATCGCTTAAACAAAACTCAACGCACGGTTGCTGAAAGGCAAAAATCCTTTGAAGTAAAAGATTTAACCGGTGGAGAGTCATTTAAGATTGGCGATATCATTGTCACCACCTTAAAGGTACCACATAACATTTATACCCTTGCTTATCGCTTTGACTATCATGATCAATCTGTTGTTATTACAGGTGATCTTACTTATTCCGATGAGTTACCAATGCTTGCTAAAAATGCCGACTTTATGATTATTGATTCGGGTGGCATGATTATGAAAGATGGGCGTCGTAAGAGTAACAATAAAAACAAAAAAGGCAGTAAAGCGACTAAAAATGGTAGCAATAACAAAAGCAGGCTGTCGAAAGAGCATGCACACCTTAACTTAGCAGATTCTAGCCGTATGGCTGACAAAGCTAACGTAAAAAATTTAGTTTATACACACTTTAATTCGACTACCGTTGATACTGTTGCTAGTTTGGAAGAAATTAAAAAGAATTACCGCGGTAATGTTATTTTTTCTGAAGACTTAATGGTGCTCACAAAAGCTATTGCTTCGAACTCGAACTTAACTTCAATAACGCACAATGTCACTAGCAGTTATGCCATTGTTGATACAGGACAGAGGCTAGCTTATAGCAACAATGATGTTATTTCATTACCCACTGCTAGCGAAAAGTTTTTCGGACAAGATGCTAGTTTTATTATTAATGCGCCGTCTTATACCGACAATCGTGATGGCACTATTACCGATAACATTACTGGCTTGACTTGGCAAAAAGAGATGGGTGATAAGTTAACTTTTGAAGCGGCAAAAAAACAAGTTCAGGAGATAAGGTTAGCAGGTTATAGCGACTGGCGTTTACCAACAATTAAAGAGCTTTATTCGTTAATTCAATTTTCAGGTAGTGTGAAAGGAGACAAAGCCCTTTATCCGTTTATTGATACCACCTACTTTAACCAACCTATTGGTGATACTCACTCTGGAGAGCGAGAAATTGACGCGCAAACTTGGTCGAGTACTGAATATGTCGGTAAAACCATGAGCAATGACGATACGGTTTTTGGTGTGAATTTTGTTGATGGTCGTATTAAGGGGTATCCAAAATATAACCCGCGTACGAATGACGCTAATAAAATGTATTTTAGGTTAGTAAGAGGCAACACCGACTACGGTAAAAACAATTTTGTAGATAATGGCGATGGAACTGTCTCAGATCACGCAACCGAATTAATGTGGCAACAAGTAGATAGTAATAATGGGTTAAATTGGCAAGCGGCGTTGCAACACGCACAGCAGTCGACATTAGGTGGTTACAATGACTGGCGCTTACCTAATGCGAAAGAGCTACAAAGCATTGTTGACTATACACGATCACCTGAAACATCAAATTCCGCAGCTATTGATCCTATTTTTAAAGTCTCATTAATTGAGAATGAAGGCGGTGAACAGGATTATCCATACTATTGGAGTTCGACTACTCACCTTGATGGACCAGTCCCAGAAGCAGGTGCTGTTTATATCGCTTTTGGCAAAGCCTTAGGTGAAATGCGTGGTAAAACCATGGACGTGCACGGTGCTGGCGCTCAGCGAAGTGATCCTAAAACCGGAGAGCCAATGTCTAGAGGCCCGCAGGGTGACATGATCAGAGTAGAAAACTATGTACGTTTGGTTAGAGGGGGTAATGTTAATATCGCGACCGGTGAACTCACAGAAGTAAGAAGTGAGTATGGCGAGATCAGTTTAGTGCAAAAAAATTCACCTGAAATAAGTGCCCTTGAGGCGAAAAGTACGAGCAATAAGTTTATTAACCGCTTCGATAAAAATAGCGATGGTAAAGTTGAATTGTCAGAATTTAAGGCTGGCAAACAGCGCTTTAGCCATTTTGATAAAAATAACGACGGTTACATCAGCCCTGATGAAGCGCCGAGTGGCCCTCCTAAAAAATCGCGTTAAATATAATGTGAGAGGGCTTATAATTTATTCCATTATCAATGGCCATTTACAGAAGAATAAATCTTTGAATTTTCACAATATGTGGCCGTATTGCCATCATTGACAATACGGTTACAAATTTTAGTATTCAAATAGCCCCACCGTTGTTGAACGGAATAAACTGCCCATTTATCGAATTCATTTTTTATTCTTTTGTCATGCTGCTATAACTATAGGCAAATAATAAAATAACAATAAGGCTCAGTACATGTTCACATTGAAATCATCAATAAAAAGCATAGCGTTAGTCGTTAGTGTCGCGTTGTCTCATTCAGCTTTGGCGGCAACAACCGTTATTCATGCTGGCGAATTATTAGTAACTGCCGGTAAGGCTCCACTTAAAAAACAAACGTTAGTGATTACTGACGGTAAAATCACCGAACTTAAGTCCGGTTTTGTTGACGTTAATAGCTTTGCAGGAGATGCCAAACTTATTGATCTTTCTTCAAGTTTTGTTATGTCAGGACTTATGGATATGCATGTACATTTGCAAGGTGAGTTGGGCCCGAACAACGATAGTGAAATGATTAATTTATCTGATGCCGACACCTTAATGAAAAGTGCCTATTTTGCGAATAAAACCTTAATGGCGGGTTTTACTACTGTGCGTGACTTAGGCAGTAGTGCTGAACAAATATTTGCTTTACGCGATGGCGTGAAGCGTGGTTGGATAAATGGCCCAACGATTATTGCTGCAGGCAGCAGTGTTGCAGTCACTGGCGGACACGGTGATGTAGACGGTATGGCTCCAGATTTAATGGAGCTTCACACCGCAAAAACGATTTGTGATGGGCCTTACGACTGTCGAAGAGCTACACGTCACGCGATCAAGTTTGGTGCTGATGTTATTAAAATCACATCTACTGGTGGTGTTTTATCTGATACCGATACTGGCACGGGTCAACAAATGGCTGATGATGAATTAAAAGAAGTGGTTGAAACGGCACATTCGCTAGGGCGTAAAGTGGCGAGTCATGCACATGCTGCTGCCGGCATTAACGCTGCATTACGCGCAGGCGTTGATAGCATTGAACATGGTAGTTACGCCGACAAAGAAAGTATCAAATTGTTTAAAAAGGGTGGAGCCTACTTAGTGCCCACATTAATGGCCGGTGATACGGTGGTTAACATGGCAAAAACTACTGACTTTATGTCCCCGGCTATTCGCGCTAAAGCAATACGTGTTGGCGGTGATATGATTGAAAATTTCAAACGTTCATACAAAGCGGGTGTGAAAATAGCTTATGGCACCGACAGTGGTGTATCAAAACATGGCTACAATGCCCGTGAAGCACAATTAATGTTTGAAGCTGGCATGTCAGCACAAGATATCTTAGTTTCTGCGACAATCAATGGTGCTGACTTAATTGGCCAGTCAAAAACGTTAGGCACATTAGAAGTAGGGAAAGTGGCGGATATTATTGCCATGCATGCTAGCCCACTCAATAATATTGATGAATTGCTAGATGTAGATTTTGTAATGAAAACCGGTAAAGTTGTTAAACAAAAATAGGCAAAGCTAGATTATATTTTGATAAAAACAAACTGTTTTTAAAGCAGTTTGTTTTTACTTTTTATCAGCGTTAAGTTTAATTTATTGTCGATTAAGCGTAACTATATTACTTTTCTTCTTCGTAATAACCCCGTTGTTAATGCCACGCCAATTAATGTTACGCTACCACCTATCAGCATCATTAAGCTAATGGTCTCACCTAAAAATAATGCGCCCCAAAAAATGCCAAAAGCCGGGATCAAATAAGTCACGGATATTGCTTTTGCTGGACCTAGTTGTGCAATAAGTCGAAAAAATAAAATATAAGCAAGACCTGTACAGATAACGCCAATTAAAATAACAGCCCCAATTGCGTTAGCGCTAGGAAGTGTTTCAGGTATAAAAAATAGACTTAACGGCACCAACATAGTGGTAGCGGCGATTTGGCTGCCAGCAGCTAAAGCTAACGGTTTTATAGCACTTAAATATTTCTTAGTATAATTGGCTGAAATACCATAACAAAGCGCAGCTAGCATAGCGGCTAATGTTGGCAGTAACGCATTGTTTTCAACTGCTTGTGTTGCGGGTGTCGCAGAGAAGTGGATGTTGTCAGATACTAATAAGTAAACACCAATAAAGCCAATAATTAAGCCAACCGCTGCGCTTGGGGTTAACTTATCTTTCAACCAAAAATAAGCCACTATTGCCCCGAACATTGGGGCGGTTGCATTCAACACTGAGGCGGTTCCAGCTGTTAGTGTTAATGTGGCAAAACTGAATAAGGCAAATGGGAGTGCGGTATTTAATGCGCCAACCACAAATATTTTTAACCAATAGCCTTTTAGTGCTTTGGTTTGTTTGAATAATACTAAACAGACAATCAAGAAAGTAGCCGCTATACCCGTGCGAAGCGTAGCAAATACGATGGGGCCGAATTCTGGAGCACCAACGCGCATAAACATAAACGATGCCCCCCAAATCGCGGCGAGTAACAGTAGTTCGCTATAGGCTTGATAATTTGGGCTAATAGGTGATTTCAACGAAAATCCTTAGTTATTATTGTTATCTTTAGTATAAATAGTTACTTGATGGATAGTCGCGATAATCGGACAGTTCATCGAAATTTAGGTATTAAACCGTGTGGTTTGTGGTTGCTTCGATTGTCATGACTTGTAATGTTGATAGATCACTCATCTGCCATTTAATATTAAAGTGATACAGGCTCATACCGTAAATTTTATCGTCAGTTTTATTCTGTTTATAGGCAGGGCGGGGATCTTGCTTTAGCACTTGTTCTATCAGGCTTTGCAGAGATGGATAAAGGGTTATATTGTCAGCTAAAGTTTGCAATGCTGCTTGAGAAAATATGATTGTTATATTATTGCTCGGTTGATTTTGAGCATAACCTCCATGTGCATTTTCAATAATATCGGCATAGGGAACATAAGGCTTAATATCGATAATCGGTGTGCCATCAAGTAAATCTAATTCACTGATATGCAAAATAACCTGTGAAGTTTTTTGACCTACGTTGTTTTGCCCTGCAGAGCATTGCTCAATTCTGTCGAGTTTTACCACCGACATACCGATAGGATTAGGCCTAAACGTTGAACGCGTAGCAAATACCCCAAGCTTTTTATTACCACCTAAACGTGGCGGTCGAACGAGAGGTTTCCAGCCTTGCGATTGCGTACCATGAAAAACAAACAACAACCAAATATGGCTAAACTGCTCTAAGCCTCGAACTAACTCGTCGTTATTGGCTAAGCCAGTGAGGCGCAATTGTCCTTGTGCCGCCGTAACAATACCCGGTTGCCTAGGAATGGCAAATTTCTCTTTGTAAGGCGAGTCAATAGTACCAATAACATTGAAGTTAACACTTTCTGTCATTATTTTATTTGTTCAACCTGATAAGCTCGACCATAACAAACGGTCGATGCTAGACAATATTTTGCGGCTTTATCATCTTCTATCATGACACATTGGCTAAAAATAATGGCATTGGCGCCTAGCTTGTAGGCTTTGCCTCTAGCTTCGGTGCGAGCATCAATTTCATTTGGCGCAGCATGGTGCGCTTTTTCTTGGCAAGACTCGCCTTCAACCAAACCTAGAAGCTTATATTTACCGACAAGGTCTTTTTCACTGTCGACAATTTTAACTTTAGTTGGTGAAAAATAATTTTTGAAATTTTCGGCATCTAAGTTTGTCGAAATATCATTTATTTTTGCGCAGCCAGTGACGAATAAGGCTGCAAGAAAGCATATTGCTACATTGCGCTTAGTTGATAAAAATACCACAGTAGAGTTTTTCATTTTTGCCTTTAAATTTATGATTAGTTTGTCTTTAGTACAACTTTAGTTAACGCAGTTTATTGCTTTTTATTAGCTAGGTTACTATTACCCTTTATCCAATAATCGAATAGTTTATCCAGTGTTTTACTCTGTTGTTTCATTGTGATCCAATTACGCATAAATAGTTCAAAACTGTGATCGTTTTTATTAATAGGGAAAGCCATAAACAGTGGCGCTAATTCAGGTTTTGGTACTACAACGGTGTAACTTGGATTCAACAGGGTCCATGCTGATGAAGCTGCCGCGCCAAACAGCATGGCGTCAATATGTGAAAATTCAGGTTTAAAGAATAACCTAGGGGTCGAAATTTCCCAAGCTTTGCCATGAGTAAAGGTTCGAGCAATGGCTTTTTCATAGTAAAAGCTTTCAGGAATACCTAAAATCAGATCATCTCGTTGTAATATATTGTCCCAGCTGGTGAACTCTGCACGCCTTCTATCTTTTACAATAATTGCCAAACTTTGTGAGCTGTAAGGCATGGTGAGTGTGTATTTGGCCATATTATCGGGAATAACAGGTACACCTGTTGTGATGTCTAAATAGCCCGATGTGAGAAGCGTTTGTGCTTGGTTTCGAAATATTTTAACGAATTCAATGTCAACATTAAGATCTAAAGCTAATTGATTCATGATCTCAATATCAAAACCGACCAATTTACCTTTATTATTGTGAAAAGAGTAAGGTAAATCGTCGCGATAATAACCTACGCGCATATAACCACGCTGCTTTATACGGCTTAGCACACCAACATTTGGCTGAAGGTTGGCACTATTATTTTGTGCGTTATCAACATGCGTACTTTTTACACTTTCCATTAAAAAGTCACGTTCTATAAATTTAACGTAGCCTTCGTACTGGTAGCTGATAGAGCTAAAGGCATACTTTAAACTAATAAAGGAAAGCATAGAAATAGCAGGAATAATAATTAAGTATTTAATCAGCGATTTTTTCTTAAGGGTGAAAGCTTTAGCCATGCTGGTTGCAACAAGAATAGGTAAACAACTGGCAAAAGTAACTGAAAGTAAGGCAGATAAACGACCCACTACTAAGTTTTCTGACACTAGAAAAAAGTCAAACATACTATGTGAAACGTTAAATATCTCTAACAGGTTTTGCATCGCTAAGGTACTCGTGCCAAATAATTGCGGAATGCCCATTACAACCAGTTGTACGTAATCTTCAAAACTTATATAAGCACCAGAGAACCAGGCAGCAAACAAAACAAAAAGCAGAGATAATAGCTTACCACCAACGGGCAAACTGTAACTTATAGGTACGATAACATCAGATACTTTATCAACATTGTCGGTATCTGGGTATTGTGTGGCAATTAGCTGTTTTGTTTTTTCCACAATGATTGGAATGACAACAAAAAAACTGCCGGTAGCGAAGGCTGTGATCATAGCTTCTCTTGAAGCCTTTATAATTGCACGGTAACCAAATGGTGTAATGGTTGCTAAAAGCGCAGGAAAGACAAGAAAAGTCAGTAAAGCTGTTAATACTAACGCACTGGCGACATAAATCATTAAGCCATCAAGTTGAGAGGCGTCAAGCGTTGCTGCTGCTCGCCAACCAATACAAAACACACCTATGGGTGCAAAGCGCATGACTAGATGACTTATGTTACTAACTGATTGCTTTAAGTTACCCAGCACAGCTAATGTCTGACGTTTATTTTTAATGGGTATTAACCCAACACCAATAAAGACACTAAAAAATACTACGGAAGGGATCACCGCATTTGCAAAAGCATTAAAGGGGTTCGACGGTATAAATAATTCTACGATGTTAAATTCTTGGCTAACTTTAACGGTATTAGCGCTATAAAACTCTGCCGTTTGCCAACTGGGAAATGATAATGGTGCCATTAAGATAAAACACAACATTAAGGCGATCAGCAATATAACTAATATTATAGTGCTTTTAAGCGCAGATTTAGCTTTACTGGCAGACAATCCGCCAATACCCACCATCAAAGAAAGTGAAATATAAGGCAGGGCGGTCATTTGCAATAACATAACAAAGGCATCAGCAAGATGATTAACCGTAGCATATAAGGTTACGCTGAAACTGCCGATGATTAACCCCATGGTCATCGCGACAATTATTCGGGTAGATGTTGGAATATTGCTGAACTTAAATTTTGTCATAGTGAATAAAGTAATTATTTTGATGCCTTATTATTTTACATACAATAATAAAGCGAGTTAATAAAAGTAAAGCAAGTTAATGAGTTACGATATGTAATATTAAAAAGGCAAACCCTACTAATGATGAAGGTTTGCCTTAACTTGAGTCTTTAGTACGTTACTTTACATAAATACTTATTTAACACGCATACCTGCTTGTGCGCCATCGTCTGGATTCAGTATCCACAAGTCTTTACCGCCAGGACCTGCGGCTAAAACCATACCTTCTGACATACCAAAACGCATTTTTCTAGGGGCTAAATTCGCTACCATAACCGTGTGCTTACCAATTAAATCTTCAGGTTGATACGCAGATTTTATTCCGGCAAACACTTGGCGCGTTTCACCGTTTTCTTTGTCATCTAACGCTAAGGTTAATCGTAGTAACTTATCTGCTTTTTCTACATGTTCAGCGTTAACAATCTTCACAATGCGCAAATCTATTTTAGCAAAGTCATCAAATTGTATTTCTTCTGAAATAGGATCCGCAGCTAATGGATCAGCCAGTGCTTCTGAGTTATCAACAACTTTTTCAGGCTTAGCTTTCTTCTTTGCTTTAGCTGGTTTTTCGTCATCTGCTTTTACCAATAAATTTTCTTTAGAAGCGTCAGTCATCGCATTGACTTTATCCATATCAACACGTTGCAATAATGCTTTAAATTTATTGATTTTATGATCGGTTAGTAAGGTTTTGTGACCTTCCCATACTAATTCGTCATTTAAAAATTCAGCGGTGCTGTCAGCTAAAACGGGTAGTACCGGTTTTAAGTAAATCATCAAGGTACGGAACATATTGATACCCAATGAACAGATATCTTGTACTTCTTGTTGCTTAGTTTCGTCTTTAACTAGCTGCCATGGTTCTTTAATCGCGATGTATTCATTTACTTTATCAGCAAGCGCCATTATTTCACGCATACCGCGACCGAAATCACGTGCTTCGTAATGAGCAGCAATGCTATCGCCTGCAGCCATCACTTCATCCGCTAGGGCTTGGTTGTCAATATTTTTTGATAACATGCCGTCAAAGCGTTTAGTGATAAAACTTGCACAACGAGAAGCGATATTAACCACTTTACCGACTAAATCAGAATTAACACGCTGTACGAAATCTTCAAGATTTAAATCTAAATCATCAATTTTGTGGGTTAATTTAGTGGCGTAGTAGTAACGTAAATATTCTGGGTTTAAATGCGCTAAATAGGTACTTGCTTTCACAAATGTCCCTTTAGATTTAGACATTTTTTCACCGTTCACGGTAACAAAACCATGAGCGAAAACAGCCGTAGGTTTGCGGAAACCAGCGCCTTCTAACATGGCTGGCCAAAATAGGCTGTGAAAGTTAATTATGTCCTTACCGATAAAATGATATAACTCAGCGTCTGAATTTTTATTCCAGAAGCTGTCAAAATCGATACTTGAGTCTCTATCACATAGGTTTTTAAAACTGCCCATGTAGCCAATAGGCGCATCTAGCCAAACATAGAAAAATTTACCCGGCGCATTCGGTATTTCAAAACCAAAATAAGGTGCGTCACGGCTAATATCCCACTGTTTTAAACCTTGTTCGAACCATTCAGTAAGTTTATTTGCAACTTCTTCTTGCAATGTGCCACTGCGTATCCAGTCTGCTAACATAGATTCAAAAGCAGGTAAGTCAAAGAAGTAATGCTCAGAATCTTTTAATACGGGTGTAGCACCTGAAATTGCTGAACGTGGATTAAGTACTTCTGTTGGTGAATAAGTTGCACCACAGTTGTCACAGCTATCACCATTTTCGTCTTCACTTTTACACTTCGGACAAGTACCTTTTACAAATCGGTCAGCTAAGAACATACCTTTTTCAGGGTCATATAACTGAGAAATAGTGCGGGTTTTAATATGACCTTTCGCATACAAACTGTTGTAAATTCTTTCAGAGTACTCTTTGTTCTCATCGCTATGCGTTGTGTGGTAATTATCAAAGCTAATGTGAAAGTCACTAAACTCTTTAATACGCTCTTCACGCACACCTTTGATCATTTCTTCTGGTGTTATGCCAAGCTCTTGTGCTTTAAGCATGATAGGTGTGCCGTGGGCATCGTCAGCACAAACAAAATAAGTTTCATGACCACGCATACGTTGGAAACGAACCCAAATATCAGTTTGAATATGCTCTAATAAATGGCCTAAATGAATAGAACCGTTGGCATAAGGAAGGGCACAAGTAACTAAAATTTTACGCTTATCTGCAGATTGCACAGAAGACTTTGATAAAGACATATAAAGTTTACATATTATTGGTGGTAATTATGTAGGGAATGGTACAGAATTTGTTGTTACTTTTCATTAAGAATTATCGTCTTTATGTCAATAAAGCCGAGATAAAAGCGCGTTTAAATCATGTTATCAAATTTCTTTTCTAAAAATGAAGTCAGTGCCGATAGTCAAAAAGCTATTAATGCTTTTTTAGATGCTTATCGCTCCGATATATTCCCTCAAGGGATACAAGTTATTGCACAATCGTTAACGATGCGCATGGCAAAAAAAATAATACAGATCAAAATGGTACTTCCGTTTCCCTGTGACGGGCATTTGCATGATATTGCTGAGCAGTTATCAGAAGTAATGCAGCAACCAGTAAATTTTGAAGTTGAATATAATATAAAAGCTGTAAGGCAGCATAATATTAAGGGCATAAAAAATATTATTGCAGTAGCTTCAGGTAAAGGTGGCGTTGGTAAATCTACTACAGCAGTTAATCTAGCCTATGGCTTAATTGCCGAAGGTTGTAATGTTGGCATACTAGATGCTGATATTTATGGCCCATCAGTACCTACTATGCTGGGTTTAAAGGGCGCAAAACCAAGCTCCAATGATGGCAAATTGATCACGCCACTTGAAGCAAATGGTTTAAGTGCCATGTCGATTGGCTTTTTAGTTGATGATGCTGATGCAACCGTTTGGCGTGGACCTATGGCAAGTCGTGCATTCTCACAATTACTCAATGAAACAGACTGGCCAGAATTAGATTACTTAATTATTGATATGCCACCAGGTACGGGCGACATTCAGTTAACTTTAGCTCAGCAAGTTCCCGTTGCTGGCGCAGTAGTGATCACCACACCTCAAGATATTGCCTTAATCGATGCCATTAAAGGTATGGCTATGTTTGAGCAAGTTAAACTGCCAGTACTGGGTATTATTGAAAATATGAGTTATCACCAGTGTGAAAATTGTGGACATCATTCGCATTTGTTTGGTGAAGGCGGTGGTACACGAATCGCTAAAGATGCAAATACCCAATTACTTGGACAATTACCCTTGGATATTCGTATTCGAGAAGATGCAGATAGCGGAAGTTTAGCAATTAATGAAAATAGCACTGGAGAAGTTGCGCTGCTGTATCGTACTATAGCGCGTAATGTAGCAGCACAATTATATTACCAGCTAGATATGCGCAGCCCTACAACGGCTGAATTGGTGCTTAAATAACTAAAATAGTTTAGTGCCATTATAAAGTTAAGGCGAAAAACACCCTAAAGTTTTTGGTCAATACAGTGACAATTATTTCAGCCATGAGTTTAAGTGCAATAACAACTGAGCCTAAGAAGAATAATCATGAGATTAAGTGACATAGATATAGAAGAATGCCTTGGCAAAGGGCAGATAGCAATTTCACCCGAGCCTGACAGCAGTATGATATCAGGGGTAAGTGTTGATATTCGCTTAGGTAATGAGTTTCGTGTATTTCAAGATCATACCGCACCTTATATCGACTTAAGCGGCCCTAAAGTCGAAATGCAAAAAGCCATGAACTCTGTCATGAGTGATGAAATTTATATCCCAGACGGTGAAGCTTTTTTTCTTCACCCAGGTGAATTAGCACTAGCGGTAACGTATGAGTCAGTTACCTTACCCGATAATATCGTAGGTTGGTTAGATGGTCGTTCTTCGTTAGCGCGTTTAGGTTTAATGGTGCACGTTACCGCACATAGAATTGACCCCGGTTGGTCAGGGCAAATAGTTTTAGAGTTTTATAATAGCGGAAAATTACCATTGGCATTACGTCCAAAAATGAAAATTGCAGCGCTAAACTTTGAAACTATGTCGTCAAGTGCAGCACGTCCTTACAATAAGCGTGAAGACGCTAAGTATAAAGGCCAAATGGGCGCAGTTGCGAGTCGCATAAGCCAAGATGAAAATCACGATTAGCAAATAAAAGTGATATTAACAAAAAGCCAACGATATAATCGTTGGCTTTTTGGTTTTTAGTTCATGCTAAAGTAAAACTTAGTCAGCATGAACGGCCGCTGATTGGGCTATTTTAATGTGGTTACTCGCTTTTGAAATGCAAATATTTAAAGCGGCAATTAATTTATCACGACTGTGGTAATGCTTAACCGTATCACTGTGTAATTCATGATGACAAATATCGATACGCGAAGAAGTAACGCTTGAGTCATGGCAAATTGCGCTATCAATTGGCAAACATCCTACGTTTTCTTCAATCCAAGCTAACTTTTCATCCAACGTTAATGCAGCCGCGGGGCTATCTTCAGCCACTATATTATCAATAAACACACGATGAGCGTTAGTTTGGTTCAACGCATTGCTAATATCACGCACAAGCAAAGGAGGAACAACACTTGTTAAGAAGCTACCAGGACCTAAAATAATTAAATCGGCTTTTAAAATGGCCTCTACGCAACTTGGTAATGTTTTGACCAAAGGCGCTAACATTAAGCTTTTTGGCATCATCGACATTTTATCAACAGATATCTCACCAACACGGCACAGGCCTTCAGGGTAAAAAGCCATTAAATCGGTTGGCGTTTCAGACATAGGTAATACTGGCGTTTTAACTCGTAATAAGCGACGAACAAGTTTTATTGAATCAAGCGGGCGAGAATGTATTTCTCCGAGTCCGTATAAAATCAAATTACCAAGGTTATGACCACCAAGCTCATCTTCGCCATCGAAGCGAAAGTCGAATAGTTGACTACCGACTGATTTATCATCAACTAGCTGTGTAAGGCAATTTCGTAAGTCACCCCAAGCAATTGAACTACTTCGTTTTCTTAAACGCCCCGTAGAACCACCATTATCTGTTGTGGTAACAATACCAGTAAGTTGGTTGCCTAAAAAGGAGAGGGTAGAAAGTACACGTCCTAGACCGTGACCACCACCAATGGCAACAACATTGAGCTCTTTTAGCTGCATATAACTATTAATTTTTTCAATTGAATCTCAACCATACCGTTTTATTATTAATAAATAAAGTAACTGTCTACAGTTTATGGTGACGTAAGCGGATTAAACAACAATAACTACATAATCTTAGACTAAGGTATAGGCAATAATGAAACGGTAATTTTAATCCGTATTATTCCTGATTGTTTTAACTGTGATTGACCATACGTTTTTAACTGAACATTTACGGTAATAAGATAAAATTTAAACAACTTGTACTATAAGTAATCAGTTAACTAAAATCTTTCAAAAAAATGGCCTAATATCTAAAATAAGGGTTGACAGTATCTTGGTCGCTGCTTAGAATGCGCCTCGCTTTCAACGAGTAACTCGATTATTTGTAGGGAGAGGATTAAGGTAAGTATTAGGCCACTTATTTTATTTCTATGTGGGGCTATAGCTCAGCTGGGAGAGCGCTTCGCTGGCAGTGAAGAGGTCTGCGGTTCGATCCCGCATAGCTCCACCAATATTATTCACTCGTGTTGATATCATGAGTGAAAGATAGTTAAAAAGATAATAGCAACTGGATAAACCAAGCTAATTTAGCACGGTAAATCGGGTAGCTAAAACAACACTTTATAGTGATGTTTATCGTTTTAGTGTCCCTATCGTCTAGAGGCCTAGGACACCGCCCTTTCACGGCGGTAACAGGGGTTCGAATCCCCTTAGGGATGCCACTTATTATTTTACTTTTAGTAATTTAAGCAGTGCTTAAAAGTGAAATAAAAAAACCGACTTATGTCGGTTTTTTTATGCCTGAAATTTATTGAACATTGAACTTATAGATGCTGGGACTAAGATTTAAGTGCTAAGTGCTAAGTGCATGAAGAGTTTTATGAGGAAGGTTAATCGTTGATCTTGTCATTGTTTATCGTTAATAAATCATCGTTATTTAATCAACTTGGTTTAAGTTAAGTAAACACTTGCTAGACTCGTTATCAAAACAAGTTGTAAATTACGACATATGTCTGCTTACTCGCGCTTTCTTCCTTTTCTAAAATAAGAATATTATTCACAAGGGAAGTTGAAGAAAATGGCAGGGAATAACCAATGTAATTGAGATTAACCGCAAGCAGCTACACTGCCCAATTATATATATTCCCCGCAATTACCGCAGATATTGAATGTTTATACCTTCTTCAATAAGCTCATGCTTTCTTCAGCAAAACCCACACCGGCTTCGTTATAGAAGTTAAACACTTTATCTACACCGAAGCTTTCTAACGTTACATGTTCATCATCATAACGAGCAATAGCGGCTATTTTACCTTGGTAATTAGTACGCCTTATTTGTCTCGTTATATTTTTCATGTCGAGTACTGACGGCAAGGCTAATAGCGTGAGTTCGATTTTGCTAAGATCTATACTTTCCCAAAAGTCAGCATCTTCAGCATCACCAAAGTAGGTTTGAATACCTTGTTCATTTAACCATTCTACTTTGGCTTTATCAGTGTCTAAACCCCAAACTTGTTCTCCCACCTGAGCATTCAAAGCATTATAAGCACCGATACCAACACGACCCATACCAATTACAACAATAGGCGCATCACAAGGCTGAACAAAACTGTCTTCTGTTAAACGATTTTGACTTTCAAAACGTTTAAATTTTTCTTTATGATTCGCAAAATAGTCATGGGCAAAGTTATAAAGCACATTCGTGATGATAAATGATAGGGCAACCGCTAATGATAATATGACCAACCACTCAGAAGATAGCCATCCTTCTTTCGTGCTTAATGCAGCAATAATTAACCCAAACTCACTAAAGTTACTTAAGGCTAAGGCGGATAAAAATGCGGTTCTTCCACGAAGTTTAAGCTTAACTAAGATAAAGAAAAACAACATGAACTTAAGCGGCAGTAACAAAGTAAGTACTGAGGCTATAACTAGCATCTCTAAAGTGGGTAGGGCGGTAAAGCCAATGGATAAGAAAAATCCAATCAAAAATAAGTCTTTAAAACTCAATAAAGATTTTGTTATTTCACTCGCTTTGCTATGAGAGGCTAAGTACATACCAGCTAAAAGTGCACCTAAATCACCTTTAATATGCACTAATTCGAATAACTCGTATGCGCCAAAGGCAATAAAAAACCCCATTAATGGGATTAACTCACCATGACCTGCTTTATTAATAGCTTTACTAATCATAGGTTTTAAAGGAATAAAAAGTAACAATAAGCCAGCCCAAGGGGTAGGTACTTTACCAGTAGCTATGACTAAAAATATAACGGCGATAACGTCTTGCATAACCAATATGCCAATGGCGAGTTTACCATGGCGTGTTCTCATTTCGCCGTGCTCTTCCATCAGCTTTACAACACAAACTGTACTACTAAAACTTAGCGCAAATACGATTAATGCTGATGTGGTGATGCTTAAATCACTGACAAATGGAATAGTAATTAATGCGATGCCTTTGAAGATAACAAGGCCAAAAAGTAACCATATAACACTGTGGCTTAAGCTACCCAACCAAACTTCAGCTTTGAGTAAATCTTTTACATTCAGTTTTAACCCAATGGTAAAAAGCATCAAGGTGATACCAATGTCAGCCAAAACATGGATCATGCTATCTGCTTCGTAACCGAGAAATAGTAAAATGAACCCTGCGGCCAAATAACCAATTGACGGCGGTAAAGCCACCAATTTTGTTAATAACCCACAAATAAAGGCAAAACCAATCCAAATAAATTCCATGGTTAATTACGGCTCCGTAGTCATTAAGTTGTTAAGTTGTAACTCAACATAGTCTGCGATAATGGGTTGAGCCTCTGCGTTTGGATGAATTCCGTCAGCTTGCATAAGCGATTTGTCGGTGGCAACAGCTTCCATGAAAAAAGGTAATAAAGTTATATTGCTTTCTTTTGCTACATCTTCAAAAACTTGCTCGAACATTTTATTGTATCTTGGGCCGTAATTAGGCGTGATTTTAATCTTGATCATTGAGACTTTTATATTTTTATCTTGTGCAATTTTAACCATTTGTAACAAATTATTTTTTATTAGCTTAGGCGAATAGCCTCTTAAACCATCGTTTCCGCCCAGTTCAATCAGTAAATGGTCAACTTTTGTATTCGATAAAACGCCTGCTAGCCGAGATAATCCGCCACTCGTCGTTTCACCACTAACACTGGCATTTATTATTGTGTAAGGTTGGTTTTGCTCATTAAGTTTGTTATTGAGTAAATGTACCCAGCCTTGTGTGGGTTTCATCCCATAACTAGCGCTGATACTATCACCTAAGAGTAAAATATTGCTGACTGGTGTGATACTAATGCTGTTATCAACCGTATTGGTCTTTTTGTCTTGTGCAGTCACGTTCGTTGTAGTGATAAAAAATAAGCTAATAAATAATATATAAAGTGGATAATTTTTCATGCATGTAAATTCCGAGAGTATTCTAAGCGTTAAAGACCTAACTAAATCAGTACAAGTTGAAGATAAAACCTTAGTTTTGCTTCAACCGCTCAATTTAACCGTAGCGGCGGGCGAGTCAATTGCCATTGTTGGCTCATCTGGTTCAGGTAAAACGACATTATTATCAATTTTAGCTGGGTTAGATTTACCAAGTACCGGACAAGTGTATCTTAAAAACCAGCCATTACACCAGTTTAATGAAGAACAGCGTAGCCAAGTGAGAGCGCAACATGTTGGCTTTATTTTTCAACAGTTTTTATTAATTAATAGTTTAACGGCATTGGAAAATGTCATGTTACCTGCTGAATTGGCTAACATGCCTGACGCCCAAGCACGGGGTGAAGCTTTACTTGCACAAGTAGGCTTGGCAGACAGGCTTGATCATTACCCTTCTCAGCTTTCTGGTGGTGAACAACAGCGTGTTGCCATTGCTCGTGCTTTTATTGCTAAGCCTGATATTTTATTTGCGGATGAACCTACGGGCAATCTTGACAGTAAAACAGGGCAACATATTACTGATCTAATTTTTGATCTAAACGCTAAAGAAGGTACGACATTAGTGCTGGTAACTCATGATGCTAAGTTAGCAGCAAGATGTCAGCGACAAGTTGAAATGGACAGTGGTGTTTTAACTGAACCAACATTAGAAGCTTCAGACAAAAGCCAAACGATCAGCAACAATATAAATGAAATCGAGATTGAAACGAAAATTTCAGTTTCGCAAGAAGGTTAGTCATGAGTAGTGATAAATCTACAGCCTCAACCATGTGGTTCTCTCAATCGTTACGCTTGTTGCATCATGAGCTACGCCGTGGTGAGTTAACGATTATATTTCTCGCTATTGTGCTTGCCGTTGCTACTGTATTTTCACTCACCGGTTTTTCTGGCCAAATTAAACACGCCATTGTCTCAAATAGTACCAATACCATAGGCGCCGATCGTGTTCTGCGTATGTCGTCAGAAGTTGATCTGAGTATTATAGAGAAAAGCCAATCACTTGCCTTAAAGTCTGCTCGAAAAATTGAAACTGAGTCAATGGCATTTGCTGGCGATAATATGTTACTGAGCGAGCTTGATGCGGTATCTGATAGTTATCCATTACGCGGCGAATTACGTATTAAAACTTCGCTAACACAAGTTGAAAGTAAGATTGTAAATGCTCCCGAACCAGGTAGCGTTTGGGTTGAGCCAAGTGTATTAAGTCGTTTGGATGTAAACATTGGCGACGTCATTGAAATAGGTGTTGCTCCACTGATCATTGCCGGTATCGTTACTGACATACCCGATCGTTCATATCGTGCATTTATTGCAGGTCCAACGGTAATCTTAAATATTGCCGACATGCCAAAAACTGAGCTAATTCAGCCAGGAAGTCGGATAACATATAAATATTTGTTTGCGGGTGAAATCGATGCTATTGAAACATTTGAAGCTTGGATAAAGCCACAAATTAATGAATCTCAACGTTGGTATGACGCTAAGGCGGCACAAAATCGTTTATCAAGAATACTAGACACCGCAGAGAAGTTTCTTTCACTGGCAAGCATGTTAGGTATTGTATTAGCCGCGGTCGCTGTTGCGGTCGCTAGTCGTCGTTATGGACAGCGCCATCAGTCAACCGTTTCAATTTTTAAAGCTTTGGGTGCGTCAATTTCTCATGTCAGAAAGCTCTATTGTTTGCACTGGACTTTACTCAGTTGTTTAAGTATCGCAACAGGTTTATTGGTTGGCTATGGTTTGATGTTGCTTGGCGTTAATGCCATTGCGAGCTATTTATCGTTAGCAGATTCACCAGTAACCTTTGAACCCTTTTTAACCGCGATATTTACCGGATTATTGTGTGCTATTGCGTTTGCTATTCATCCGATTATGAGCCTAGTAAAAAGCTCCCCATTAAATGTTATTCGTGGTTTTAGCCAAGACAAAGTTGCACGTTTTGGCTGGCATCAGTTACCACCTTTATTAGCCTTATTTATATTACTGTTTATTTTCAGCCAAGATATAGTGATGAGTGCTGCCTTGTTATTAGGCGGTGTTGTTGTATCGTTCATTCTATTGTTATTTGGCCGTGGATTAATGAGTGCAGGGCGCAGTGTTGGCACTAAAGCTGGAAAGTCTTGGCATTTAGCATTAGCAAACTTAAAGCGTCGAGCCAGCGAAAATAGTGTACAGCTAGTCAGCTTTACTATCGCAATAAAACTGTTGTTATTGATAACGGTAATGAAAAGCTCAATATTATCAGAATGGGAACAGCAATTTCCTGAAGATACGCCGAATCATTATTTAATCAATATTACGCAAAATCAAATAGATCCTTTAAAAGCCTTTGTTGAAGATAACAATATCGCTAACCAAGGGTTCTACCACGTTTACCGCGGACGTTTGTCAGCGATTAACGGTATAAAAACTGTTGATGAAGATAAAGAAGAAAGACAAGCGCTAAATAATGAAAAAGCGGTTAGCGATAAGAAACAAAAATCTGATAAACCGAAGCAGCAAGAAAGTAGACAAGGCATGGGGCGTGAGCTTGGTTTAACTTGGCGCGATGAAATACCCGAGGAAAATGACATTATTTCGGGTCAATGGTGGCAAGTAGGTGATGAAAAGCCCCAAGTCTCCGTTGAAAGTAATATAGCCGAACGCTTAGAAATTAACTTAGGTGATGAATTAACCTTTACTCTAGGCTCTGATGAATTTACGGTGCCAGTAACCAGTATTCGTAAGGTTAATTGGCAAAGCCGTCAGTTAAATTTCATCATGGTGTTTAATGAAAGTGTGCTCGAGAACTTTCCAACAACATCAATTTCTGCTTGGTCAATTTTAGATAAAGACCGTGATCTTGTGTACCGCTTTTTGGCAAACTTTCCAACGATTACTGTGATGGATTTTGCCGCTATTATGGCGCAACTCAATAGTATTATTGAGCAAGTCACTGTCGCTATCCAACTGATATTAATTCTAGTCGTTTTGGCCGGTAGCTTAGTGTTAATTGCACAAGTGCAAGCCAGTATGGAAGAACGTGAACGCGAACTAGCAATATTAAGAACCCTTGGCGCTAAAGGCAGTTTATTGCGTAATAGTGTTTTGTATGAATTTGTCGCATTAGGCGCAATTGCAGGTTTAATGGCAAGTATTGGTATGGAAATAGCGGTTTATATTTTGCAAAGCCAAGTATTTAACATGACGGGTAGTTTTCATTTTCAATACTGGTTAGTGGGTATTGGCGCTGGCGCTTTTTTTGTTGGTACTATTGGTATGCTTAGTTGTTGGCGCTTGCTTAAATTATCGAGCGTTACGTTAATTCGACGCACGATGTAATTTTTCACTTTATAAAACTATATTGCCTTTAATACTAGCGAGTTCGGTATAAAATCGCGTATAGTTTTAAGTACTTATAGTTATGGGTTAAAAAAATGGGTTTACAAGGAAAGTCTGAAGGCGCAGTGAAATTTTTACTGGTTACTGCTGCGTTGTTTGTGGTGCTTGCAGGGGTAAAAACGGCGGCGACTTTATTAGTGCCATTTTTATTATCGGCATTTATCGCTATTATTTGTAACCCTCTCGTGGTCATGGCTGCGCGTTATAAAATACCCAAACCGGTAGCGGTTATTTTTGTCATAGGCATTTTTGTCTCTATTGCGCTTTCACTTGCTGGTCTTGTCGGTAATTCATTAAACGAGTTATCACAACTTATTCCGGTATATCGTGAGCAACTGCAAGAGCAGTTTATTTGGCTTACGCAACAGCTAAACAATTACAACATTATAATATCGTCAGAGTTATTAATTGAATACTTCGATCCAGCTGCCGCCATGGGATTAGCTGCAAAAATGCTCAGTGGTTTGGGCGGTGTTATGGCGAATTTGTTTTTGATTATTATCACGGTAATTTTTATGTTGTTTGAGGCATCATCAATACCACATAAATTACACTTAGCACTTGATGATCCACAAGCCCGTTTAAAACAAATCGATCAGTTTTTGGCGTCAGTAAATAACTACTTAGCGATTAAAACTTTAGTGAGTATTGCCACCGGTGTAACCGTTTCAATTATGTTATGGGCATTTGGTTTAGACTTTTTCTTACTGTGGGGCGTGTTAGCATTTTTACTTAACTACATTCCAAATATTGGTTCAATTATCGCAGCCGTACCAGCGATGTCGTTAGCTGTATTACAACTAGGGCCAGCGGCTGCAGGTTTTATCGGTTTAGGTTACTTAACCATAAATACCGTTATGGGCAACGTGGTTGAACCGCGATATTTAGGTCGAGGACTTGGCTTATCGACTTTGGTTGTGTTTATTTCTTTAATTTTTTGGGGTTGGTTACTGGGCACCGTTGGTATGTTGTTATCAGTTCCTTTAACCATGATCATAAAAATAGCGTTAGAAAACTCTTCAGAAGGGAGTTGGTTTGCGGTATTACTATCCAGTGAGAGTGCAGATTAGCCCGGACTAATGAAGAAAATGCATGATAGCCGGCGATAGTTAAACATTAAAAAAGGGAATTAAATTCCCTTTTTTTGACGATAAAATATAGTGATAAAAGCTGACTCTACATTATGTAATTACTGTTTTTAAATAAACCTCGTTAGTCGCCTATTATTACTGAGCAGTAAAAGTGAATTACAATAATCTAGTATTGTGCTTAACCAATAAGTCCAGATAATGGTGTAACAAGCAATTTAAGTTGTATGCAAAAACAGTAGCCTATTCAGTGTTGAGTTTAAGCCGCTTATTTGGAGAATGTAATGAAGTTTGAAAACGTTATAAACCTTAAGTCGAATCAGATCACTGACCCAACTTACATACAGCAATGTAAAGCAACGCTTGAGCGCGATGGTGCCATTGTTATTAATAATTTTATTACTGACCAAGCATTAGAGCAAATTAGGTTTGAAGGTGCTGCTAAGAAACATCTGGCTTTTTTTACTAATCAACAGCATAACATTTATATTAGTGATACTGACCCAAGTTACTCTGAAGATCATATTAGAAATAAGCGAGTAATATCGAGTAAAGGTTGCATTACTGATGATCAAATATCTGAAGATTCTGTACTTAGAACGCTATATGACAGTGACACTTTTCGCTCATTTTTAAAAGAAGTCTTAAACGAACAAGCACTTTATGCTTATGATGATGATTGCTCTTCAATTAATCTTCATTATGCTAGCGAAGGCCAAGAGCTAGGTTGGCATTTTGATAACTCTTCTTTTGCGACTACCTTAATGATACAAAAACCTGAGGCGGGTGGAGAATTCCAGTATGTGAGGGATGTTAGAGATGCAGACAAAGGTGAAATGAACTTTTCTGAGGCCGAGAAAGTGCTTGCCGGCGAGATTAAACCCGATATGCTAGCAATTGAACCAGGCGCCTTAGTATTATTTAGAGGCCGCAATGCTATTCACCGAGTCACACCAACCATAGGTGATATTACCCGAATGATGGTCGTGCTTGCTTATAACAATAAACCTGGTGTTGCATTGTCTGCATCAGCACGTAAAACCTTTTACGGTAAATAATAATTAAAATGTCACTTGGCCGTTAGCTAAAGGTATTACTATGGAAAAAATTAAGCGTCAAAGCCCTAATTATATGGGTTCAGAGATTAAAGTTGTTATCTCGATATTATCAATAGCTACGGCATATATGATTTATGAATCAATGCATTCAGGCTCTGCTATGGTTAATGCTGTACTGGTCTCTATTTTGTTGATGTTAAGCTTAAGTTTACTCAGGTTAAATGTTGTGGTGTCGCTGTTGCTGTCTGCAATTTTTGCTGGCGTTATAGGTGGTCTTAATATCACCGAAACCATAGAAGCTTTTAACACAGGTATTGGCTCCGGGGGGAGAACCGCATTAAGTTATGCTTTACTTGGGGCTTTTGCTGCCACTATATCTAAGTCAGGTTTACCGGCGATGTTTGCCAGTAAAATTTCTAAAAAGCTTAATGGCGTTTCCACTGAAAACCAAACCCGAAAAATTAAATATTTGGTGTTAAGCTTTCTAATGTTGGCCGCTTTTTCATCACAAAATATTATCCCAATTCATATTGCTTTTATTCCTATTCTTGTACCTCCATTGTTGTTTATGATGACTAAAATGGGTATTGACCGCAGACTGATCGCTTGTATTTTAACTTTTGGTTTAGTTAGCCCTTATATGTTTTTCCCCGTTGGTTTTGGTGCTATCTTTTTGAATGATATTTTATTGGCCAATATTCAACAAAGCGGTATGCAAACTGACGGAATTAATGCCGCTGTAGCTATGTTGATACCAGCATCGGGGATGTTAGTGGGTTTACTGATTGCGGTTTTTTATAGTTATCGTAACAAACGTGAATATGACCTTGAAAAGTTGGAAAAAGTTGAGGGCATTGAAGAAGACCATGAAACACCTTATTGCGGCAGAACAGTTGCCATAGCTATATTCGCTATAGTATTAGCGTTCACGATTCAAATTCTGACACATTCGATGATTTATGGTGGTGTGGCAGGTTTTCTAGTGTTCTTACTGTCAGGTTCATTAAAGTGGCAAGATTCAGACGATGTTTTTACTCAAGGCATGCGTATGATGGCAATGATTGGCTTTATTATGATAGCTGCGGGTGGTTTTGCAGAAGTATTGCGCTCAACAGGCGATATTAACTCATTGGTTGCCGCATCGGCTGATATTATGGGTGACAGTAAAGCAATAGCTGCTATTTTAATGCTACTGGTCGGGCTTTTTATCACCATTGGTATTGGTTCTTCATTCTCTACCATCCCAATTATCGCTGCTATTTATGTTCCGCTTGCTTTGCAATTAAACTTTTCACCTTTGGCTATTGTTGCCTTAGTTGGAACCGCGGCAGCTCTTGGTGATGCAGGTTCACCAGCCTCTGACTCAACACTAGGGCCAACAGCAGGTTTAAATATAGACGGACAACATGACCATATTTGGGATAGCGTAGTGCCTACGTTTATTCACTATAACTTACCGTTAATAGCTTTTGGTTGGATAGCCGCGATGGTTTTATAAGAAATAATGATTTGAACAGAGTTTTAAATTTATTTTAAGATTTTTTTAACGTTATTTTCCTCCCTAATAGAATAATAAAATAATTCACAGGGAGAAAATAAGCAGGGCTTTAAATGTGAGGCGCTATAAAGCAACTTGAAGAGTTTTGGCTTAAGTTAACTTACTTAACTTGGCTTTTGACCAATCTTAAAATAACCAGTTGATAAAAACTGCACCGCTTCATTTCGTTTTTTGCCAATTAAAATAGCACCATCATCCATAAACAAAAAGTTTTTCCAACAGCGTTGAAATACTGCCCATGTGGTTTCAATAACATTGTCTCGCGAGCTGCAATAATACACCACGGTATTATTATCCCACTTTAGATGCGTTAAAATTATCTCAGGTAATAAACTCTCTTCACTTTCCCAAACCGTTTCCCATTTACCATTATCCAACCACGATGAAGCATTTTCAGGCCAATCACCTTTTTTGAAAAAGTCAGGATGATCAACTTGTTTACTAATAGCTCCATCCCAAAGTACTTTGGCACGATTACTGACCATAGGCTTTATTTTGCTTTTGTCGCTATCGCTAATTGGTAGGCTAGCGTGCTTAAAAATCCAAGCATTTTTTAATTCTTCAATTGAGGTGTAATTCATAAAGGTTATATTGATGGCTTTAGTTTTAGTATAACAAGGGCAGCTAGTATCTCATTAATTCGGTTGAAATTGCAGGTTATAAAGTGAAAAAGGCAGATAAAATATCTGCCTTTATAAATTTTATAGCACTATATCTGTACAAATTAGCAACTGTTTATTAACGTTTTAGATGTATCTGTAAATACATCTATATTTATAACAGGTGTTTATTTAAAAATGTATCAATCGCCGTTAAGGCTTTTATTCTTGATTCATTTTTCAATAAATAATGGCCTTCACCTTTCAACTCTATTAATTTTACATCTTTATCTGCATCTTCTAAGGCGTCATAAAAGTCATCTGATTGTTCAAAATCTACCACTTTGTCTCGTTGACCATGAATCAGAAGAATTGGAATTTGGACGTTATCAATATAATTTATTGGTGAAATATTTTTAATAAAATCAGCATCTTTACCATTTTTATTGATCACTTCTTGCCAGTAACTGTATGTCTCACTGTGTTTGCCATGTTCACGTTTTTCAAAGTCTAACATTGTTTCTACATCACTGATGCCGTTGATTGAAATAGCACATTGATATAAGTCAGGCGTAAAGGTTGCACCTGCTAAGGCGGCATATCCACCGTAGCTCCAGCCAAAAATACATACGCGTTTGGGATCAATGATATTTTCTTTACTAAGCGTTGTTACTGCATCTGTTATATCGTTTTGAATTTTTTTACCCCACTCACCTCGACCTTTGGCTAAATGATCAATGCCAAACCCTTTTGAGCCTCTAAACTGAGGTTGAATAACTAAAACACCTCGGCTAGCTAAGTATTGCGCAAGCCAATCAAATTGTATTCTGTCATAAGATTCAGGACCACCATGTGGCATAACAACCGCGGGTAGTTTTTGCTTAGTTCTGCCTTTGGGGTAGGTTAACAATGTTGGAATGTTTAAACCGTCACGGGCTTTATAACTATATTCAGAAACAGGATTCACGATGTCAGCGGAAACTTGCGGACGACTTGCTGCTAAAAAACTGAAGCTATTATTAGCAAACATTATGTACCTGTCTCTTATACACATCTGACGCTGCCGACGAATAGAGAGGTGTAG
>OMOM01000337.1_pt1 | contig 27802 bp, 19 predicted proteins | sample 1646501 | NCBI WGS metagenome assembly OMOM01 (sample SAMN05416802, study PRJEB24817) | seawater metagenome | isolation source: Sea water | place: Canada:Atlantic | collected 2013-07
ACGAGATCTAGTACGGTCTCGTGGGCTCGGAGATGTGTATAAGAGACAGGCACAATGGAATTTGTTTCAATTAGCTAACGCTATATTCCCGTTAATAAATGACGCTGAGCCTTTAGAAAATGCCTTAAATAAGTTTTCTGAAAATTACCAACAACAGTGGCAGAAAATGATGGCAGCCAAATTAGGTATTGAGCTATCTTCGGCGAAACCTAGTGAAGGGGCGAATAAGGAAGAATTAAGTTTATTTTTTGATCTTGAAAAAATATTAATGATGATCGAAACCGATATGACTATTTTTTACCGTCGTTTAGCTGATTTACCTGATGATAACTCTTTATGGTTGAGCCACTTAATGGTGTCTTTTTATAATGAGAATGAAATAACGAAGGAATATAAAGCAAGCTTAACTTCTTGGTTAGAACGCTACATTCAACTTCGAAATAACGGCGAAAGAACGCGTGTTGACATTAGCGAAGCCATGAATAAGGTTAATCCTAAGTATGTTTTACGAAATTACTTAGCACAGCAAGCCATTGAGTTAGCTGAAAAGCAAGATTATTCATTATTGCAGCAATTACAAAAAGTGCTAAAAAATCCTTATGATGAACAACCAGCGTTTGAAAAGTTTGCGGAGAAACGGCCAGAATGGGCTAGGCATAAGGCCGGTTGTTCAATGTTGTCTTGCAGTTCGTAGTTTTTGCTACGGATTGTACTTACAATAACGCTTAACTTAGATTGGTGAATCGAAGCTTGTTAAGCAAACATTGATTAATAAGCTTGCTGCCGGGCAATACTTAGCACTGTTATGCCAGCTAACTCGATTTTAATTTTTGACGATATTGTAGGGCAATAAGCTTAATAATATCTCGCCAAGAAATAATACCAATTGCTTGCTGATTTTCATCAACTATCGGGAGGCAAGATATTTTATGATCATGGAATAACAGCACGGCTTCAGTAAGGCTGGTATCTTGTGTTGCTGTAATCAAATCTCGAGACATGATCAAGTGCACCTTTTTATTCATTAAAAAACTATCTTGTGCGGTTTCGTTGCGGGTGCCAACGGTTGGACTTAAATTTTTCCATAAATCGCGGTCAGTAATAATGCCAGCTAATGTTGATTTGTTTTGGATCATAATGTGATGCATATTATTTTTTTCAAACAACATTTTAGCTGTTTCTAAAGTGTCATCCATATCTAATGTTATTAAATCTCTCTTCATTATTTGACTAATTATCATGCTTTTATCCTCACCACAAATATACAGTTGGAAAAATCACCTTACTTTTATAAATCATACCATAACAAAAAATAACGATGTGCCTGTTTTATTTCAGGCCGCTACTTTGCCAATGGGTAACTAAAAACGCCTTGTCACAAAACTGTCATGTTGGTGTTTTATAATCGCTTCAGTTATAAAAATCATCATAGTTAAAGGTATTTTTAAGTGGCCATTGCTTCTAAATCAGCAAATTATCGCAAAGTGAAAAATTCATTAGCAAAATGGGTGATCACCTTAGGCGGTATCAGTGTTTTATTTACTTTAGTATTAATATTCATGTATTTACTATACGTAATAAAACCTATTTTTGAATCTGCAAAAGTTGAACCTACGGCTCAATTTGTTATTAGTGACCAAAGTCGTATTCTTGCAACCGGGGTTGATGAGTTAAAAGAGGTGGCCTATAGCATTACAGAACAAGGCTTTATCAACTTTTATCAATTAGTTGATGGTGGTGGGTATAAAGCGGGTGATAAAATATTATCAGAGCAACTCACTGATGACGGTATTAGCATCAAGCAACTGGTCAATATTGGTCAAGAGCAAAAGTTATTACTTGATAGTGCTGGAAATGTTCAGCTTGTTGTACCAAACTTTTTTGCTAACTTTGATAGTGGTGAAAGAGTTATTGTTCCAAGTATTCGTTATCCACTAGGTGAAGACTATTTACCTCTTGATGAACAAGGCGGTTCTTTTAGTAAACTATCGTTTGCTATGGATGATGAAAAGGCCGTTTTCGTTGGCTTTACAGCTGATAATCGTCTGATTAAAACTACTTTACTCGCCGAAGATGACTTCAGTTATGACACTGCCTTTGATGCGCAATATGAAGAAATTGACTACACCGCCAAGGTGATTAACGATATTTTAGTCTCACCTGATTTAGCAATGGTATTTGTTCGACAAGGTGACCAAGTTGCCGTGTTTTCATTAGATGACGAAGAAGCTGAGCTAAAAGCAACGATTATTCCTCAGCTGTCGCAAAACAAATCGACTCCAAACCATATTACCGCTATGGCGTTATTATCTGGCGGTAGCTCAATTTTATTAGGTGATGATAATGGTTCAGTAAGCCAATGGTTTGAAGTGGCAACAGATCAAGGGCGCGAATTTAAAGAAATTCGACGATTTAATGTCAGCGACAACGAGCCTGTGAGTGCCATTTATACAGAGCAATTTCGCAAAAGTTTTTATACCGAAACACCCTCTGGTGAAATGGGGATGTTTTATACCACCAGTGAAGCTGATTTATGGCGTGGTCAGCTACATCAAGGAAATGCTCAAGCATTTGCTATTGCCCCCCGTGCTGATGGGTTAGTGTTGTTTTCTGACAACCAATTAGCACTTTACGCGGTTGAAAATGAACACCCAGAAGTTACATGGCAAGCACTTTGGCAAGAAGTTTGGTATGAAGGTTACCCAGAGCCTGAGTTTATTTGGCAATCAACCTCTGGCTCAGATGATTTTGAAGGTAAATTTTCTTTAGTACCAATTTCTTTCGGTACCATTAAAGCCGCAACGTATGCAATGCTATTTGCCGTACCTATTGCGTTAACCGCTGCTATATATACCGCATATTTTATGACGCCAAGTATGCGCAGAAAAGTTAAGCCAACCATTGAAATGATGGAAGCATTACCTACGGTTATATTAGGCTTTTTGGCTGGACTTTGGTTAGCGCCAATTATTGAAATTTATCTCCCTGCTATATTTTTGTTATTAATATTTATTCCCTCATCCGTATTTATAACCGCTTTCGCATGGCATAAATTACCGCGCGAAACGAAAACGCGTATTCCTGAAACATGGGCACCTATTATACTAATACCCGCTATTCTCATTGCCGCTTATGCTGCATTCGCATTATCTCCGGTACTTGAACTGTATATGTTTGGTGGTGATGTTAGGCAGTTTATTACTAATGATTTGGGCATTGATTTTGATCAACGTAATGCTTTAGTTGTTGGTATTGCTATGGGATTTGCGGTTATACCAACGATATTCTCTATGGCTGAAGATGCCATATTCAGTGTTCCTAAGCACTTAACCAGTGGTTCATTAGCGTTAGGAGCCACACAATGGCAAACCCTGATTAAAGTTGTGTTACTGACGGCAAGTCCAGGCATATTTTCTGCCGTTATGATGGGATTAGGACGCGCTGTTGGTGAAACCATGATTGTATTAATGGCTACAGGAAACACCCCAATTCTCGACTGGAGTATTTTCCAAGGTATGCGAACACTGGCAGCTAATATTGCTGTTGAAATGCCGGAATCTGAAGTAGGTAGCTCCCATTATCGAATTCTATTCTTGGCAGCATTTGTTTTATTTGTATTTACGTTTGTATTTAACACGCTTGCTGAGTTTATACGTCAGCGTTTGCGTGAAAAATATAGCTCAATGTAGGAAGGCTAGAAAGTATGAATAATTGGTTTAAGTCTGGCTCGCCTTGGGTGTGGTTGTCAGCAGGTGGTGTAAGCATAAGCCTGATATCGGTTTTAGGTTTATTGTGGTTAATTGCATCACGGGGTTTAAGTTATTTCTGGCCAGCAGATATTTATCAGTTTGATATGACTGATGAGCAAGGTCAGCCTTTAACGGTTATTGGTGAAATTTACGATAGAGAAAGCATACCGGTTACACAGTTAGTGCATTTAAATCTTGATATAGATAAATCTGCAGAAACCATCGAGCGACTTTTAATTAAGACCGGTAATCGCGAGCTTGTTAGTTTAGATTTTCGCTGGATATTAGTACCTCAAATTAATAAAACCTCTTTACCTGAAGAGCTTGTGGTAATAGAGCGCAGAACTAATGGTAATTTTTATGGTTATATTGAAGACATTATCCTTGATGGTGCACCCGTTGGTCAGAACAAAATGGCTGAGCTTGTTGAGCGAGTTAGTGATTTTCAAGATGAAATTCAGACTCTACAAACCTCAGACATTGGTGCGATTAACTATCAAATTGAACGCATCCGCTTAAAAGAACGTAAACATAATCTTGATGATACGCTGACTACTGAATTAGAACAGGAGTTCAAAGTTAACGTAGCCGAATTAAAAGCAGATTATCAAGTACTTGAAAAGCAGTTAATGTCGTTACGTGAAAAAATATCTCGCGACCAAATTGTTATGCGCGCTATGGATGGTCAAAAAGTTATTATTAATTTTGAAGACATACTACACGTTACCTTTAATAATAAACTGAGCCTTTTTGCAAAAGTTAAAATATTTCTCAGCCAAATCGTTGCTTTTGTTAGTGATGACCCACGCGAGGCGAATACCGAAGGTGGTGTATTTCCAGCAATATTTGGTACGGTGTTAATGGTGCTGTTGATGACAGTCATTGTGTCACCTTTGGGCGTGGTAGCGGCTATTTATTTACATGAATATGCGGGTAATAACGCCTTGACCAAACTCTTACGTATAGCGGTAATTAACCTGGCAGGTGTACCTTCAATTGTATACGGCGTGTTTGGTTTGGGGTTCTTTGTTTATATGGTAGGCGGCAGTTTAGACCAATTATTTTATGCTGAAACATTGCCTAGCCCAACATTTGGTACGCCAGGGGTTATGTGGTCAGCACTTACCTTAGCCATTTTAACTTTACCTGTCGTTATTGTATCAACAGAAGAAGGGCTATCACGTATTCCTTCAGCAATGCGGCACGGCAGTTTGGCGTTAGGCGCTACCAAAGCTGAAACGTTATGGCGTATTATTTTACCAATTGCCAGTCCGGCTATTATGACAGGTATTATTTTAGCTATTGCGCGAGCAGCAGGTGAGGTAGCACCACTTATGCTCGTTGGTGTCGTAAAAATGGCACCTAATTTACCACTTGATGGCAATTTTCCGTTCTTACATTTAGATCGTAAGTTTATGCACTTAGGGTTCCATATCTACGATGTTGGCTTCCAAAGCCCGAACGTTGAAGCAGCAAGACCATTGGTTTATGCCACGGCTCTGTTATTGGTGACAATTATTGTAGCTTTGAATATGACAGCAGTGTCTATTCGAAACCGATTACGAGAAAAATATCGTATGTTAGAGCATTAATATTCATTGAAATAAAAGCAAGATTAAGCAAATTGATATAATTAAAAATGAACGGGCATAAATGCCCCTCTATTGAATAAGATTTAAAGAGAACACTATGATTTCTGTTACGCCAAAAAATTTATCAGATCAAAATGTTAAGCTCGATCTTAATAACCTTTCGCCAGAGCAAGTTGCGTTAGAGATTAAGAACCTAGATTTATATTATGGTAACAAACAGGCATTGCAAGATATTTCAATGTCGATCCCTAAAGGCCAAGTAACGGCATTTATTGGACCGAGTGGTTGTGGTAAATCGACATTGCTGCGCTGTATTAATCGCATGAATGATTTGGTTGATATTTGTAAGATTACCGGTCAAATTAACTTACATGGCGAAAATATTTACGACCGCCATACTGATGTAGCAGCATTGCGTCGTAAAGTAGGTATGGTATTTCAACGTCCTAATCCATTTCCTAAATCGATTTATGAAAATGTGGTTTATGGTCTACGTATTATGGGTGAGAACAACCGCCGGGTATTAGATGAGGCTGCGGAAAATGCATTGCGAAGCGCGGCATTATGGAATGAAGTAAAAGACAGGTTACATGAAAGTGCTTTAGGGCTTTCTGGTGGTCAGCAACAACGTTTGGTGATTGCTCGAGCCATAGCGATTAAACCTGAGGTGTTATTGTTAGATGAACCAACATCTGCATTGGATCCTATTTCAACATTAACGATTGAAGAGTTAATAAACGATTTAAAGAAACAATTTACTGTCGTTATCGTGACGCATAATATGCAACAAGCGGCCCGTGTTTCAGACCAAACGGCGTTTATGTATATGGGTGACTTGATTGAATACAGTGATACAAACACCTTATTTACTACACCAACAAAGAAAAAAACAGAAGATTACATTACTGGCCGTTACGGTTAATAAAATAGCCGATAAACAGAGGGTTTTACCGTGGATAAATTAAATGTTGGTCGTCATATTTCTGGCCAGTTTAACGAAGATCTAGAACGTATTATTAACCATGTTATGCACATGGGTGGTTTAGTAGAGAAGCAATTAGCTGAAGCATTAACGTCGGTATGTGACGCTGATGAAGCATTAGCAAAAAAAGTGCTAAGTAACGACTACCTTATTAATAATGCTGAAGTTAGTATTGATGATGAATGTACGCGCATTATCGCTAAACGTCAGCCGGCTGCAGGCGATTTACGCTTGGTGATGGCCATTGTTAAAACAATCACGGATCTTGAACGTATTGGTGATGAAGCTGGAAAAATTGCTAATGTTACTTTAGAGAGCTTTTCAGGTAAGCATAAAGATTTATTGTCAAATTTGGATAACTTAGGTCGCCATGTTTTAACTTTTTTACAAGCGACCTTAGATGCATTTACCCGTATGGATTTTGATGCAGCGGTGAAAGTGCATAAAAGTGATGATAAAATAGATCGTGAATACGAAGCACTGATGCGCCAATTGATGACCTATATGATGGAAGATCCTCGTTCTATTCCTCAAATAATGAGTGTTATATGGTCCGCTCGTGCATTAGAGCGAATTGGTGACCGTTGTCAAAATATTTGTGAATACATTATTTATTTTGTTAAAGGTAAATCGGTTCGTCATACAGCACGGGAAGATTTTGAATCCTTATCTTAAAATAAAATGTTTTGCTTAATTAGTTATTACTTGGTTAATAAGGTATATACTTTTAAGTGAACTGATAATAACTAATCATTCTATCAACAGTCGCTATCTTGTTATAAAGCCTTTGAATTAATTTTCAAATGCTTTAATATCCGCGGCGAATAAAAATAAAGAGCATAAGCTCCTGGAAATTAATTATGGCCAGAAATTCAATTATTGGTATTTTTGCAAAATCACCAATTAAACCTTTAGAAAAACACATTCGAATAGTACACAAATGTTGTAGTCAACTTGTACCTTTCTTCGCAGCAGTTACTGAAGAAGATTGGAGTGCCGCAGGTAAAATGCGTACTAAAATCTCTAAGTTAGAGCGTGATGCTGATGACTTAAAACGTCAAATTCGATTAGAGCTTCCGGGTGGTTTGTTTATGCCCGTTGATCGTGCTGATTTACTCGAGTTATTATCTCAACAAGACAAAATTGCCAATCGCGCAAAAGATATTGCTGGACGTATCTTTGGTCGCAAATTAACCATTCCTACCGTATTACAAGAACAGTTCATTGCTTATGTAGCACGTAGCATCGACGCTGCTGAAAAAGCTGCTGACGCAATAAATGAACTGGATGACCTACTAGAAACTGGATTTCGTGGTCGTGAAGTTGAATTAGTCACTAAAATGATCAGTCAACTTGACGAAATTGAAGATGAAACAGATGGTATGCAAATTAAACTGCGTAAAGAACTATTAAATATTGAAAAAGATTTAAATTGCGTAGATGTAATGTTTTTATATCAAATCATCGATTGGGTTGGCGATTTAGCTGATCTTGCCGAACGTGTTGGCGCACGTTTAGAAATTCTTTTGGCTAGAAAATAGGGCTAACTCATGGAAATTTTACTATCACATGGCTCTACGTTAGTCATGATCGCCGCTGTCGTAGGTTTTTTTATGGCATGGGGCATAGGCGCTAACGATGTTGCTAATGCAATGGGAACATCGGTTGGGTCAAAAGCATTAACGATTAAACAAGCTATCATTATCGCAATGATTTTTGAATTTGCTGGTGCATATTTAGCCGGTGGTGAAGTAACATCAACCATTCGAAAGGGCATTATTGACCCTGCGTTGTTTGTCGACATTCCAGAGCTTTTAGTTTTTGGTATGATTTCAGCACTATTAGCTGCAGCAACTTGGTTATTAGTGGCTTCTATCTTAGGTTGGCCTGTTTCAACAACTCACTCTATTGTTGGTGCGATTATTGGTTTTGCCGCTATCGGCATAAGCCCTGATACTGTAGCGTGGGGCAAAGTTGGTGGTATTGTTGGTAGCTGGGTTGTTACACCATTAATTTCAGGTGTTATTGCTTTTATTATATTTAACAGTGCTCAAAAGTTAATATTCGATACAGACAAACCATTAGAGCAAGCGAAACGATATGTACCGTTTTATATGTTTTTAGCGGGTTTTGTTTTATCACTAGTTACCATTAAAAAAGGTTTAAAGCACATTGGTTTAGATAATATCGATGTTGGTTTCTACAATTTTGAAGTAGCAGGTGCTGGTGGTTATTACTTGGCTATAATCGTTGCTATTATCGTTGCTGTTATTGGTAAGTACTTTGTTACACGCCTTAAGTTTGATGATAAAGCCGATAAAACAACTCATTACGCTAACGTTGAGAAAGTGTTTGCCGTACTAATGGTTGTTACCGCATGTTGTATGGCCTTTGCTCATGGTTCAAATGATGTAGCTAATGCTATAGGGCCACTAGCGGCGGTTGTAAGTATTGTTGATAACGGTGGTGAAATAGCCAAAAAAGCTAGCCTTGTATGGTGGATATTACCATTGGGTGGTTTTGGTATCGTTGCTGGTTTAGCATTGTTTGGCCATCGTGTTATTGCCACTATTGGTAAAGGCATTACGCACTTAACACCAAGTCGTGGTTTTGCTGCTGAGTTAGCAGCAGCGTGTACAGTCGTTATTGCTTCTGGCGCTGGCTTACCAATTTCAACGACACAAACCTTAGTGGGTGCGGTGTTAGGTGTGGGAATGGCTCGTGGTATTGCAGCGATTAACTTAGGCGTTGTTCGTAACATTGTTATTTCTTGGGTAATTACCTTACCTATAGGTGCTGGTCTTTCAATTATCTTCTTCTGGATCATGAAAGCGATATTTAGTTAATACAGCAGCTAAATAAACTTTAAATGAAGCCAGTATTGATACTGGCTTTTTTTATGGTCACAGTTTTTCTAATGTTAACTATTGATACAGAACAACTTCTTATTGATGATAGCGCTTATAACTCCCCTATATCTGTTAGTTTCAGCAGAGGGCATTAGATTATGCCTCGGATATAAACTGATTGAGTAATCGCCTAGTCGTTGGTTTTTTAGGCTAACTCAATTCATTATCAACGTTGGTTAAGGTTAACTAACAAAATGGCTTGCGGGTAAGGTTAAATCTCGATATTATGTCGCCTCTTTCGAGATATAATTATTATTACTTAATATTTATTTCATTAAAGACAGTGCCTTGATAGCTCAGTCGGTAGAGCAGAGGATTGAAAATCCTCGTGTCCCTGGTTCGATTCCGGGTCAAGGCACCATATACTTTTAGTAAAAAAATTAAAGCCTTAACAGTCAAATGTTAAGGCTTTTTCTTTTTACGCGTTTGAAAGTTTTTTGAACCGTTTTTTAAACAAAAAAATACCCGCTCATTCAGCAGGTATTTTATTTAACGTGTTGGGATACATTAGAAAGTTATTTTTTCTGCGCTTGTTTAATCGCGCTTTTAGTTGCTCTTCGCTCGGCAATGACTTGTTTTATTTCTCCGCCAATGTGGGCTTCACCGCGCGCTTTAGCTAGATTGATTTGTTTTTCACGTTCTTGAAAGCTACTTTTTTGTTCATCGGTGTATTTATCAAAACATCGTGGGCAACTTACCCCTTGAATATAATGCTCACTGGTTTTTTCTTCGTCAGTAATTGGGTAGCGACAAGCAAAACATTGATCATATTTACCACGTTCTAAACTATGGTTGACTGCGACGCGGGCGTCAAAAACAAAGCATTCACCTTGCCACTTGGTTTCTTGCTCTGGCACTTCTTCAAGGTATTTTAAAACACCACCTTCTAAATGGTAAACCTCATCAAATCCTTGCTCTTTCAAGTAGGCTGTTGATTTTTCGCAGCGTATACCACCGGTACAAAACATAGCGACTTTTTTATGTTTGTTTTTATCTAAGTTTTTTGCCACATAATCAGGGAATTCTCGAAACGTTTCGGTGTTTGGATTGACCGCATTTTCAAAAGTACCAATTTCTACTTCATAATCATTACGTGTATCTATTAATAAAACTTCTGGATCAGAAATTAATGCATTCCAGTCTTTAGGCTTTACGTAAGTACCAACCGTTAGAGTTGGGTCTATACCTTCAACACCCATGGTAACAATTTCTTTCTTCAATTTAACTTTTGTACGCTGAAAAGGATTTTCTTGATGAAATGAAGACTTCGTTGATACGCCAGATAAGCGATTGTCGCTATTAATAAAAGCTAATACGGTGTCTATGCCGGCTTGTGTTCCCGCTATAGTGCCATTTATGCCCTCTAACGCTAAAAGTAAGGTGCCTTTAACGGCGTTGTCTTCCATTACTTTTTGTAATTGTGGCTTAATTGCTTCAAAATTTTCTAAACGTACAAATTTATATAATGCACAAACAGTGATGTTATTCATGTTTTATTGACCCATTGAGCGAGCCTGATAGTAAGTCAGGAGCTATAGATTGAAATTAATTCCACCATGCGAACCTTGCAAGGTGAAGTGTTTTTTATCGTCTGATGATAAAGCGCGAGCATTCTACCAAATGTGGCTCTGGCCTAAAAGTCTTCAGAGCAACTTTATTTATGTACAGCGTAATGTGACTGTAAACTGATGCCTGCAACATATTGTTGACAGTTGTTTATCAAGTATATTCTCTTGGCATAGCCTTTATCAGATCGCTTGTTATAATATTGCGCATTGCCTTTTTAATCGTGTGAAAAGCAAACACGTAATTTACCTATTTTTTGGAGTCGTTTAGCCCATGTCTAACACCAATTTACTGAATGAAACACATAACCCAGCTTTAATCAGTTGGGTAGCATCTGCTAATGTTGAAAGTTGCGATTTTCCAATTCAAAACCTACCATTTGCTAGTTTTAAAATAAAAGGCGGCAACGACGCATTTCGTGCAGGTGTAGCTATTGGTGATCAAGTAATAGATTTAAAAGCGTTATTTGAATTAACTATTTTTGATGGTGATGCTCAACTAGCGTTAGAGAAATGTTGTGATTCGCAACTAAATGACTTTATGTCAATGGGTAAGCAATTCTGGAGTGCTTTACGCCAAGCTTTATCACAAGCATTAACACAAGGTTCAGCGCTTGAATCCAAGCTTACTTCATGTTTGATTGCTCAGGCTGATGTTGAGTATGCCTTGCCATGTCAAATTGGTGATTACACCGATTTTTATACTTCAATTCATCATGCTACATCGGTTGGTAAAAAATTCAGACCTGATAATCCGTTGTTACCAAATTATAAGTGGGTTCCTATTGGTTACCATGGTCGCTCTTCTTCAATTGAAGTGTCAGGTAATGATTTTAAGCGTCCTAAAGGGCAAACAAAAGCACCAACAGCAACAGAGCCTTCTTTTGGTCCATGTAAACGTTTAGATTATGAAATGGAAGTCGGTATATTTATTGGTAATGGTAATGACTTGGGCGCACCGATAAGTATTGAAAATGCTGAAGATCATGTGTTTGGTATGTGTTTATTCAATGATTGGTCTGCTCGTGATATTCAAGGTTGGGAATACCAGCCTTTAGGACCGTTTCTATCAAAAAGTTTTGCTTCAACCGTTTCTCCATGGATTATTACCTCAGAAGCACTAGCACCTTATCGTGCCGCTTGGACTCGTGATGAAGCTGATCCTCAACCTATGCCTTACTTAGAGTCACAGAATAACCGAGACTTTGGCTCTTTAGATTTAAGTCTACAGGTTTTAATTGAAACTGAAGCTATGCGTAAAGCGGGACAAAAAGCGGTACAATTATCGCAATCAAACTTTAAAGATTCATATTGGACTGTAGCGCAGATGGTAGCTCATCATACGGTTAACGGTTGTAATTTACGTGCAGGTGATATGTTTGGTAGCGGCACGCAATCAGGAGCTAAACCTGAAGAAGCTGGCTCAATGCTCGAATTATCTAATGCAGGCTCTGAGCCTATTACTTTACCTAACGGTGAAACGCGTACCTTTTTAGAAGATGGTGATGCGATAATCATGAAAGGTTGGTGTAAAAAAGCAGGAGCAGCACGTATTGGTTTTGGTGAAGTAAGTGCAACAATTTTAGCTGCTGATTAAAAAGTAGTTCCTATTAGGAAAACACTTTAATTTTCTATAAAGCTCCATATGCATGGAGCTTTTTTATTCATGTTTCATCAATAAAATACTGACTTTTTATTATTACCTTTACGGTTTGTTAGTTTGTTTTTAACAAGCCATTAACCTTTGTAACCTCTATTTATCGGTACCTTACGTTAAGGTAACTCACCTATTTTCAAAAAGTTCATTTTTTCTTACATTTATTTTCATTTTTATTTATTTATTTTTATTGATTAAATATGCAATCTCAAATGACTTTAATACGAATATTTTCGCACTTTAATTGTTTGAATTTTATTCTTTAACTAAGGCTATATGCAGGTTACAGTTTGATTACATATGTTAATCATGTTCTGCATAATTACTGATTACCGTTGCATATCAAATATATTAATACACACATTGTTAAAACACCTTTAAAAACACTACTTGTAAAGCACTTCTAACTATTTTATAAATAATCATTCCATTTATAGTTGTCACCCTACTATTTATTAAGAAATAATTTTGCTGCAATTAAATTAATGGATAAAAATATAACTATAAAAATAGATAACAGACAAAACATAAACACATATTAGGAAGGAAATATCATGTCTACAACATTTCGTACAGGTACTTTAGCTTTAGCTGTTGGCTTAGCACTAGGAACTGCTCCTAGTTTTGCTGCTGGTTTTGCTGAAGAAGCAGCCAAAAAAGAAAGTGTTGAACGTATCGCCGTTATTGGTTCACGTTCAGCACCTCGTTCAGTAGCAGAATCACCAGTACCTATTGATATAATTGGTGGTGATGAGTTAGGTAAAAATGCTTCAAGTGACATGCTAGACATGTTGGTTGGTGCTATCCCATCATTAAATGCTCGCGCACAACCTATTAGTGATGCAGCATCACTAATTCGCCCAGTAAACTTACGTGGTTTACCATCTGATTCAACGTTAGTACTTTTAAACGGTAAACGTCGTCACCGTGCATCAGTTATTGCATTTCAAGGTGGTGGTATTAATGATGGTGCACAAGGTCCTGATATTTCAGTAATACCAAGTGTTGCTATCAAGCAAGTTGAAGTATTACGCGATGGTGCTGCAGCACAATATGGTTCAGATGCTATTGCTGGTGTAATGAACTTTGTATTGAAAGATGATGCAGATGGCGGTTCAATCTCTGTAAAACAAGGTTCTTACTACGAAGGTGATGGTGACCAAACGATCGTAGACGGTAACGTCGGTTTACCATTTACTAAAGATGGCTTTGTAAATTTAAGTTTTCAGTTGAAAAATGCTGATGCTACTAGCAGAAGTGTACAACGTCCTGATGCACAAGGCATTGCAGACGCTGGCAATACTTCAATTCAAGACCCTGCCCAAATCTGGGGTAATCCTGAAGTTAAAGATGACATTACTTTATTCGGTAATGTTGGTTTAGATTTAGGTGATGATAAAGAATTCTACATGTTCGGTAACTACTCTGAGCGTGATGTAACAGGTGGTTTCTACTACCGTAACCCACATAACCGTGGCAATGTTTATTCTGTTGATGGTGGCGAAACACTACTTGTTGGTGATATCGCACAATCACAAGGTGCGGCGCGTACCTGTGCTGTAGTACCAGCAAATGTTGGTAATGTGCTTAATACGCCTGAATACCAAGCAATGGTTGCCGATCCTAACTGTTTCTCAATGAACCAAATATTCCCAGGTGGTTACACGCCACAATTTGGTGGCAATATTACTGATACATCACTAACTGTTGGTACTAAAGGTGACATTAACAGTGGTATGCTTGAAGGTTGGTACTTTGACGTAAGTGGTTCAGTAGGTCGTAACGAATCTAAATTTAATTTAAAAAATACCTTAAACCCATCACTTGGTTTAGAAACTCCTGTTGATTTCGACACGGGTAGTTATATCCAAATGGAAAAAACCTTCAACTTTGATTTAGTTAAAGGTTTTGAAATGGGTCTCGAAGAGCCAGTGAATGTTGCTACAGGTCTTGAATGGCGTGAAGAAAGCTTTGAAATCGTGTCTGGTGAAGAATCATCATGGAAAGCGGGTGCATTTGCTGACCAAGGTTTCAATATCGGTTCACATGGTTTTAAAGGTTTTGGTCCTGAAACTCAAGGTCGTAATGACCGTCGCAACATTGCCGCTTATGTTGATGTTGAAGCACAGTTAACAGAAGACTTTTTACTTGGCGCTGCTGTACGTTATGAAGATTTCACAACCTTCGGTAATACAACTAACTATAAGCTAACAGCACAATACACGCTTAATGATGAGTTTTCATTCAGAGCGTCTCATAGTACTGGCTTTAGAGCACCTACTGTTGGTCAAGCTAACGTTGTTAACACGCAAACATCACTAGTAATGGGCGATTTAATTCAAACATTCTTAGCACCACCAACGAACCCACTTTCTGCGTTTTATGGCGGTAAAGAGTTAGCACCTGAAGAATCACGCAGCTTTGCTGGTGGTATGGTTTATCAAGAAGGTGATTTCTTCTTTACACTTGATTACTACAACATTGAAGTTACTGATCGTTTAGCTCAGTCTAGCCAAATTGATGTTGAACCTGCTGATTATGCTGAACTTGAAGCACTTGGTGTTGTTAACCCTGAGTTGATTTCTGCGGTAACTTATTTTGCTAACGACTTCGATACAACTACTCAAGGTGTTGATATTGTTGCAAACTATTCAATGGAGTTATTAGACGGTGATACATTGTTATCATTAGCTTATAACTGGAATGAAACAACTGTTGATAAGTTTAATCCAGACACAACTGATGAAGGTAAAGTACATCGTTTAGAAGAAGGTATGCCTGATCATCGTGCTACTTTCACTATTTCACAAACTTGGGATAGTGTAACGAGCTTTGTACGTGTTAACTACTTTGGTGAGTACTTTGCAACTCATGCAGATGATACATGTGCCATTGGTTGTTGGAATGAAATTGCTGACTCAGCAATTACTCTTGATGCAGAAGTAAGTTACTTCGTAAATGACAGCATTACATTGTCTGTTGGCGCGAATAACCTTTTCGACCAAGAAGCTCAAAAGTTACCTGAAGAGTCTTACGGTCAGTTAGGTGCAGAGTACTATGAAAGTGGTCCGTTCGATTACAACGGCGGTTTCTACTACGTAAAAGCTACTTATAACTTTTAATTTTAAAGTAAATTAAGTCTAAAAAACCATATCATTTGATATGGTTTTTTTATGTCTGATGTATTAATAAGTTGGGTGTTTTAGTCAGATAAGTAGCTATCTTAACGATATGTAGGGCAGCGAGGTTAACTCAGCGATATCAGCCAAGCTATGTATATTTAATTACGTTAACTCCGCTCTATTGAATCAGTGCTGTTAACTCAGCAACCTTAAGCTAAACAACCTGGTTTTGTTGCATATACTCAAGCTTGAATTGCTTCAACACTTCAAGGCGTTGCTCTGCTATAGCAGCTTTAATTTCAAGTCCCTTTAAACCTTGCTCTACAAAAGGTTTTGCTGTGATAAGAACTAATTTTTCAAATGCATGATAAAGAAAATATTTTTGTGGGTATTCTCGTTTTTCAAAGCCAAGACGACCGGTGAAGTCGGCTTGACAACAAAGTAGAAAATCATAAAACTCTTCTGGTTTACGCCAAGCATCAAGCTGGTCATAAAGCTTTAAAATAGTACTGGCTTTTAATTCAAATACTTTATGTGTGTGCAAATGAAACTGGCACACTTTCAGCGCTAAGGTTTTGTATGTTGTTGGCACTCTTAAACGAGCGCATAATTCCTCGATTAAAGGCAAGCCAGCGGTTTCATGTCCTGGATGAGATGGCAATGTTTTATCTTCAGTTAACGATTTACCTAGGTCATGGCAAACACTTGCGAATCTTATAGTTGTTTTTGTCGATAGCAGCACTGCTTGTTTTAATACCATCATAGTATGTAAACCCGAACAAATTTCAGGATGCCATTTTGCTGGGTTTGGTATGCCCCATAAATTATGTAAATCAGGCCACAGCGACTTTAATGCTTGGCATTGATATAACACTTGAAAAAATACTTCAGGGTTAGCATCAGCTAAGCTGCGTTGCATTTCTTGCCATACACGTTCGCCAGAAAGGCTTAATAATTCGCCACTCTCACTGAGTTGTGTCATTAACGCAAGTGTTTCGGGGGCGATGGTAAAGCCGTACTCATGGTAACGAGCGGCAAAACGGGCGACTCGTAAAACCCGCAAAGGGTCTTCAATAAATGCCATTGAAACATGACGTAGAACTTTATTTTTTAGATCTATTTGTCCGTTGTAAGGATCAACTATTTTACCATTTTCATCCATTGCCATGGCATTAATGGTTAAATCTCTTCGAAGTAGATCTTCTTCAAGGGTTACGTTTGGTGATGCATTACAATTAAAGCCAGTATAGCCTTGGCCTGATTTTTTCTCTGTGCGAGCTAAGGCATATTCTTGCTTACTTTTGGGGTGAAGAAATACCGGAAAGTCTTTGCCAACTTGTATAAATCCAAGTTGGCGCATTGCCTCGACACTTGAGCCAACAACTACATAGTCGTTATCAACAACGGCGCGATTAAGTAGCGAGTCACGAACTGCACCACCGACTAAAAACGTGTTAAGTTGTTGGGTTATATCTGCCATTTAAGTGCTTTAAACCTCTGAAAATAAATAAGTAAATAATATAGGGTGATTATACCAATAAACTCTAACACAAATGCAGCTGAATTTTGACATATGAACGCGTTCAGGGTAATTTCACAGGGTCGATTCATTAGTTAAGATTTACTATGTATACAAGTTATTTTGGTTTAGAAGAAAAGCCATTTTCAATTGCACCAAACCCAGATTATTTGTTTATGGGTGAACGCCACCGCGAAGCACTTAACCACTTAACTTATGGTTTAGGTGATACGGGCGGTTTTGTCCTACTTACCGGTGAAGTAGGCACAGGTAAAACTACGCTTAGCCGCCGTTTAATGGAAAATTTACCAGAAAACACCCAAGCCGCTTTTATTCTAAACCCAACGCTTTCCAGCCAAGAATTATTGGCAACGCTGTGTGATGAACTAAAAATTCGCTATCGTAAAACGGGCGCTACGTTAAAAACACTGACTGATAAAATTCAACAAAAATTACTGAAAAATCACAGCGACGATATCAATACCTTGTTGATTATTGATGAAGCCCAGCACTTACAACCTGAAGTGTTAGAGCAACTAAGATTATTAACCAACCTAGAAACCAACACTAAAAAGCTTCTACAAGTCATTTTGATTGGCCAACCTGAACTACAACAATTATTGCAACGCCGCGATTTACGCCAGTTAGCGCAAAGAATAACGGCCCGATATCATTTGTTACCGCTAAACAAACAGGAAGTCGATCAATACCTTAAACACCGTTTGTCAGTGGCAAAATGTTTTCGTAATATTTTCGATAAAAGCGCGGTGAGTGCAATTCATAAAACCTGTAAAGGCATACCTCGCTTAATGAACCTGTTAGCAGAGCGCTCGTTGATGAATGCTTACAACAGTAACAATGCCGTAGTTAATCGTAAAATAGTGCTACAAGCTGCGCATGATGCGTTAGGCGATGAATTTGAAGTGAAACCTTGGTGGCAAAATAGTTTTGTGAAAGTTGGCGGCTTAGTTTCTGCATTAGGCATAGTGTTAGTTATTGGTATTTGGTGGGGAACATACCATCTTAATGGTATTCAACCAGAGCCTAGCTTCGCCAGTGTTGTTGAAAGTAACGTTGAAGAAAATCCAGCGCAAACATCGTCATTAAATAACAATGCTACTTTAGTTAATACTAATACAAATGAAATAGCGCAAAACGCTAGTGCAGATCCTAAGATTGTCGTTCAAGAAAAAGTCATACCAGAAAAAACGATAGCGAACCGTAATGACAATATTGATGGCGAAAATGAGGTTACCGCGCTAAATAACCCATTAGCTGAAACTAACGTTGAGTTTATCGATAAAGAAAAGCCATTAGCTGAGTTACAAACAACGCAGCAAAAGCCAGTAAAAAATTTAGCGCCAAAAGTAAAAAAAGTAACACCTAATAATTATGTTGTTGAAGCAGAAGAAGGTGTGTCAGACGCATTACTGGCAAGCTTTCAATCTGCAATTGAAGAAACCAAGCAAAGTGACAATACTGTTGAAAAAGTTAAAGTAGATAACAGCGATGTTTTACCGCTTACGCAAATGCCTGCATGGGTGCAAGATGGTGTACCGTCGTTAGCATTTGAAATGCATATTTATGCCAGTGATGGTCAAGGCTGGATTAGAGTTAATGGTCGGGATCGCTACGAAGGCGATTATATTGCTCGTGAATTACTCTTGAATGAAATACTACCGCAGAAAGTGGTACTGAGCTTTCGAGGTGAAAAATTTACTATGGATGCTTTAACTTCTTGGAACTAGTGTTACCTATAAAGGCAATTTAGTTAGATAATATTTGAGCCACCAGAGGTTTAGTCTGGTGGCTCTGGTTACTTACTTATTGCCATACCGGCATTTTTGCTTCGTAACTTTCTATTTTATCAATTTTATTTAACGTCCAACCGACACTATCTACACCGTTCTCTAAACAGTATTTGTGAAAAGGTGTTAACGTAAAATTATATTCTGCATCTGCTGTTTTAACTTTACTTGACGTTAAATCAATCGTTAGGTGCTGCAAATCAGCTTTTGATTGCTTGAATAACTCAGCGATTTCAGCTTCTGTTAATGTAATAGGTAAAACACCGATATTAATACAGTTTGCATAGAAAATATCTGCAAAGCTTGAAGCAATAATGACTTTAAAACCATATTCTTGCAAAGCCCAAGGCGCATGTTCGCGACTCGAACCACAACCAAAGTTTTCACCTGTTAGTAAAATACTCGCGCCTTGATATTGCGGCTTATTAAGAATAAATTCAGGATTATCTACTTTGCCGGCGTTATCTAGATAGCGCCAATCATTAAATAGATGTTGACCAAAACCTGTGCGAGTCGTTTTTTGTAAAAACTGTTTTGGGATAATTTGGTCAGTATCAACATTCGCTGCATCTAATGGCACAACTAAACCATAATGCTGGGTAAAATTTTCCATGTTATGCTCCTTTAGCTTGTGAGTTAATAGTGGTTAAGTCGACAAAGTGTCCTGCAATAGCAGAGGCTGCCGCTAACTCAGGGCTAACTAAATGTGTACGACTACCACGGCCTTGTCGGCCTTCAAAGTTACGATTACTCGTTGAAGCACAACGGTCGCCTTCGGTTAATACGTCATCATTCATGCCTAAACACATTGAACAACCGGGTAAGCGCCATTCAAAACCTGCATCAATAAACGTTTGTGCTAAGCCTTCAGCTTCGGCTTGTGCTTTAACGCGATATGAACCTGGTACTACAATAGCATCAACCGTTGGAGATACTTTTTTACCTTTGGCAATAGCGGCCGCAGCACGTAAATCTTCTATTCTAGAGTTGGTACATGAGCCAATAAACACTTTATTGATGGTGATATCGGTAATTTTTGTACCGGCAGTTAAGCCCATGTATTTTAAAGCAGCAATACAAGAGTCGCGCTCTACAGGGTCAGAAAAGTCTTCAGGTGAAGGCACAACATTATCAACTTGGGTTACTTGACCCGGTGTAGTTCCCCAAGTTACTTGGGTTTTAATGTCTTTTGCTTCCAGCGTTAAATAGCTATCAAAGGTTGCATCGGCGTCTGATTTTAACTGTTTCCAATCATTAACCGCTTGTTCCCAAACTTCGCCTTTTGGCGAGTAATCTTTGCCTTTTAAGTATTCAAAAGTAGTTTCGTCTGGCGCGATAAGGCCCGCTTTAGCACCAAATTCAATACTCATATTACACACCGTCATGCGCTCTTCCATGGTTAAACGCTCAATCGCATCACCACAGTATTCAACCACATAACCGGTTGCGCCTGCGCTACCCGTTTTGCCAATAATCGCTAAGATAATATCTTTAGCGCTGATACCTGGAGCGACTTGGCCTTTTACTTCAATTCGCATTGTTTTAGCTTTAGTTTGACGTAACGTTTGAGTAGCAAATACATGCTCAACTTCAGAGGTACCAATACCAAATGCTAAAGCGCCAAAAGCACCATGTGTAGCGGTATGCGAGTCACCACAAACAATAACCGTACCGGGTAACGTTAGGCCAAGTTCTGGCCCCATTACATGCACAACACCTTGGTTTTTATGGCCCATGCCAAATAATTCAATACCAAACTCTTTACAGTTTTTCTCAAGAGTTCTTAATTGATTTGCAGCGCCTTCACCGGCGGCATTAATTTCAATAGAGCGAGTAGAAATATTATGATCCATAGTCGCGATAGTACGTTCAGGATGGCGTAATACACGGTTATGAAATTTCAAATTAGCAAAAGCTTGTGGTGATGTCACCTCGTGGATCAAATGACGATCAACAAAGATTAACGGCGTTTCATCAGCTTTTTCTTCGATAATATGATTTTGCCATAATTTTTCGTATAAAGTGCTGGCCATGCTATTTTGCTCCTGAAGTTGTTTTATTATCACGAATGTATTGGCAAATAATATCGCCCATTTCGTTGGTAGACTTAGCGTTGTGGCGCTCTTCTGGGCTAAGTAAGTCGCCGGTAAAGTTACCCGCATTTAACGTTGCCGCTACCGCGTTTTCTATTGCACTTGCCGCTTCAGCTTGATTTAAGCTGTGACGTAGCATTAATGCCGCAGAAAGAATTTGTGCTATTGGGTTTGCAATGCCTTTACCTGCAATATCGGGTGCTGTGCCACCGGCAGGTTCATACATACCAAAACCTTGCTCATTTAAGCTCGCTGAAGGTAAAAGGCCCATAGAACCGGTGATCATGGCGCAAATGTCAGATAAAATATCGCCAAATAAGTTTGAACATAACATAACGTCGAACTGTGCAGGGTCGCGCACTAATTGCATAGCAGCGTTATCAACATACATATGCTCAAGTTCAACGTTAGGGTAGTCTTTTGAAACCTCTATAACCACTTCTCGCCATAATACAGAAGATGCTAATACATTGGCTTTATCAATAGATATAACCTTGTTACGGCGCTTTTGAGCTGATTGAAAGGCTAGGTGTGCTATTCGGCTTATTTCTTTACGCGAATAAATCATAGTATCAAAAGCCGCTTCGTCTGCTTGGCCTTGATTTTTTCGCCCTTTAGGTTCGCCAAAATAAATGCCACCCGTTAGCTCACGTATCACTAAAATGTCAAAACCAGCTTCCGAAATATCAGCACGTAATGGTGAAAGGTGAGACATGGCACTTTGAAGCTGCGCTGGGCGCATATTACAAAATAGTCCAAAATGACCACGTAAACCTAATAAAGAGGCTCTTTCTGGTTGCTCTGTTGGTGGTAAGTTACTCCACTTTGGACCACCGACTGAACCAAATAAAATAGCATCGGCTTGTTCACAGCCTTTAACAGTACTTTCTGGTAGTGCTTCACCGTGATTATCGATAGCGCAACCACCTACGTCATAGTGTGCTGTACTAATTTCAAAATCATATTGCTGGGCAACTGTTTGTAAAACTTTTTCTGCTTGTGCCATAACTTCTGGCCCGATGCCGTCACCGGCTAGTATTGCAATCTTCGACATAATATTGTTTTTTAACCTATAAAATTACTTAATAAATGAATCTGATTTACAGCTAACTTCGTTGAAGTTAGCCTTAATTTGTTTAACGCTCGCTTACCTAAATTTGGCTTTGGCCATCAATAGCCGCTTCTTTTTTAAAATCGGTTTTAAGCTCAGTTTTTAACTCGGCAATGGTAATGGCACGATGAATACCGTTAAGCGCATTAACCAATGCATGCCCTGATGCTTTAATTACATCAGTATCTAAGCCATAACCATGGAAGTTTCTGCCTTGCCACGATACAACAATGTCAGCCTTGCCTAGGCCGTCTTCACCTTCACCTTTGTTTGAAATTTTGTAATCGCTTACTTCAAATTCAATATCTATGGCTTTTTTAATAGCGCGATAAAGAGCATCAACAGGACCATTACCGGTTGCTGACACAATTTTACTATCTTCACCTAAGGCAAGCTTGATACTTGACGTTGCAAACTCACTACCGCCACTTTGCACATTAACAGTTTGTAATTGATAAAAGTCTTGTTGATCTTGTTGCTGAATATTAAAAAGTAAGGCTTCTAAATCGTCATCAAAAACTTGTCCTTTTTTATCCGCTAAGGCTAAGAAGTCAGCGTAAAGGGCTTCAATTTCATAATCTGACTCTTGATAGCCCAAGCTTTCCATACGATGCTTAATAACATGACGGCCGCTGCGAGAAGTTAAGTTCAATTTAGTTTTACTGATGCCGACACTTTCTGGGGTCATAATTTCATAGGTGTTGCTGGCTTTTAACATACCATCTTGGTGTATACCTGATGAATGACTAAAAGCGTTACCACCGACAATGGCTTTATTTAATTGCACAGGCATATTACAAAGCTGGCTAACTAATTTTGAGGTGCGGGCAATTTCTTGATGATTAATACGTGTATGAACACCTAATAATTCTTGGCGAGTTTTCATGATCATGGCTACTTCTTCAAGCGAACAATTGCCAGCGCGCTCGCCAATGCCGTTAATGGTACATTCGATTTGTCTAGCACCGGCTTGTACGGCTGACATTGAGTTAGCAACAGCTAAGCCTAAATCATTATGACAATGCACAGAAATAACCGCTTGATCGATATTAGGTACACGATTAAATAAGGTTTCGATGATGCCACCAAACTCGTTTGGTAATGTGTAGCCCACAGTATCAGGAATATTAACGGTAGTGGCACCCGCTATAATGGCTTGTTCAACCATACGACATAAATTGTCAATTGGGGTTCTGCCAGCATCTTCACACGAAAACTCAACATCATCTGTGAAACGGCGGGCATATTTAATTGCATGCACGGCCATGGCTTGTACATCAGCAAAGCTTTTTTTCAATTTTTGTTGAACATGCACGTCAGAGGTAGATATAAAAGTATGAATACGAAATTGGTCAGCAGGCTTCAACGCATCAGCACAAGCTTTAATGTCGCCTTCAACGGCTCGGGCTAGGGCACAAACTCGAGAATTTTTCACGGTTCTTGCTATTTCTTGTACGGACTGGAAATCACCCGGTGAAGAAACTGGAAAACCCACTTCCATAATGTCGACACCTAAACGTTCAATAGCGTGCGCTATTTGTAATTTCTCGTGTACCGATAAACTCGCGTTCAATGCCTGTTCGCCATCACGTAATGTGGTGTCAAAAATAATTACTTTATCGTTAGAAATGCCCATGTTTGTCCCTGATTTTTAAAAGTTTTTGCGCTAAATAACGAGCATAAAAAAACCCGCGTTGAATAGCGCGGGTTTAGTGTTTTATTATGTTATCTATTTATTTTTCAAGCAATAAAACCTAGCCGCGCGTTGATAATGCGAGGAGGAGGCTAATACGAATCATGTTAGTGAAATTTTTCATTTATGCTTTTGCTTAGTATTTTGGTTTAATAAATAGTTAGTACGTTATTAATAGCGCATTTATCACTGTGCTGTCAATTGTGATTTTGTTATATATTATAAGTTATAAGGTTTTTATTTTGCATATAACCTTATTTTTAATCTCGATTTATCTGTAGCTGATTTTTAACATATAACTTGCTAATATCTACCACTCTCCTATTGCACTATTTTATGAGCCCAAAATGCAAGCAAAAAAGTTTGTTTTAAATATATCTCAAAACTATAGCTTCGCTATTTTAAGACCATTACAAGAAGCCATTCGCAATAGCAACAGAGATGTTTATTGGTTTGTACAGGGTAGTGCGGTTAATTTATCCTATTTTACTGCAGACGAAAAAATATTAAAGAGTGTTGATGACGTTATTAAATATGATCCTGATGCTGTTATTTTTCCTGCCAATATAGCACCAACATTTTTCCCAGGAATTAATGTTGCGGTTTTCCATGGTTTTGATGCAGGAAAAGTAGATAAAAAAGGACATAATGATCATTATAAAGTGCGTAATTGTTTTGATTTATATTGCACGCAGGGGCCAGATTCGACTGCTCAATTTCAACGTTTAGCTGAAAAGCATCAAACGTTTAAAGTCATTGAAACAGGTTGGTGCGCATTAGATCCTTTATTTACCAATAATAACGTCGATAAAACAGTAAAGTCGACAATATTAATGTGTTCAACATTTTCTAAGCAATTAACCTGTGCACCACACCTTTTTGAAACAATAAAATCTTTAAGTGAGACAGGTAAATGGAATTGGTTAATTCAATTTCATCCTAAAATGGATAGAAGCATAGTTGATAAATATAAATCAATTCAAAATGAACACTTAAGCTTTGTTGAAACTGATGATGTTATCCCCCTGCTGAAGCGAGCAGATATTATGGTTTGTGATACCTCTTCTGTACTTATCATGTTTTTATTACAAGGTAAGCCAGTTGTTACTTTCAATAATATATCACCAGGTGATTATTTAATTGATATTAATTCAGCTGATAAACTTGAAGAGTCAATTGAGTATGCCCTGCAAAAACCTCAATGTTTAATGGATAATATTCAGAAGTATATTGATTGTACGCATCCATACATGGATGGAAGGTCATCTTATCGCCTGCTAGATGCGATTGATAAGACTATTGAAGAGAAATCAAGTCTTAAACCTAAGCCCTTTGATCTATTTAGACAATTTAAAATGCGTAAAAAATTGAAATACTGGAAGCTTCAATCTCATGCGTTAAAAATAATGTTATTAAGCGATTATAACTCTCCTGATAAGTGCGTTTTCCTTAAGTACCATAAGTGTATTCTGTATTTTATATTACGAATGAAATTGGTGCTTTTAGTACCATGAAACCCACCATTCAATAGTGTTATATCACTAGCGAAGTTCTTGTTTTCACTAATCGGATAAGGGCGTAAACCAAATACAGACAAGTCTAGCTCTTGACAAAACTGCATATCAATATCAACAGGGCGATAGAACTTATCTCTTGCAAGCAGCTTTTTAGCACCAGCTAGATTAAGCGTATAACCTGTTGCACAGTTAGGGATTTTTGTAAAATTGATTAATTCAAACTGTTGATCTAATGAACTAATTTGTTTGGGTTCATGGTTTCTATTATCAGCTAATTTAATCAGATCGTATTTGCTTAATGTCTCGGAAAGTGAGAAGAGTTGGATAAAGTTACTTTCAATATTCATGTCATCTTCTAGTATAACCGCAAAGGCTATATTTTCAGCGACCATTTTACGCCAAACATTTCTGTGGCTAATGTAACAGCCAATTTCACCCATGCTTAAATCTGCTCTAAAATACTTCTTATTCAGTATTTTGGAATATTCTTGGTTAATTTCAGTAGTTGTTAAATTGTTACCTTTAACGGCAGGAATTCTTTCAAAGGCGACATTTATCTCTGAAAGTTGTTTGTCCATATTTAATAATCGTTCAGTTGCACAGTCTAAATTAATGACATATACGGGACAGTTATTGATTATGGACATCTTAATTACCTTTTATTGCTCATGATTTTTAAGTCATGAACTCGCAGTTTAGAAAAAATTTATTTAAGTAATTATATTTTTACCTGTGTTAAAGATTATATTCAACTTTTAAAAATAAGTTTGCTTGTTTTTTATCTTTAATGTCATTTTCAAATGTAGATCGACTGAGGTCTAAACCCAAGGTATATCGCCAGTTTTTATAACTATGCTGAACCTTAGTCGATACCATGATCAAGTCTTCCGCTACTTCTGTAAGCGGATTTCCAATAATATTATTTCCTGGTGCTTTATCATTGTTATCTGTATTCAGTTGTAAGTGACGAATTTTGCTCGTTACATTTGTATTTTGATCAATGGTAGAAATAAAGCCTAAAACCACGCTCGTTGCATCATTATCGTATAAGTTACCTAAGGTTCTTTGCTGGTAACGCATACCTGTTTGATAAATATGATGCTCATAGTAGCAGTTACCAATGTTTCTGTTATCTATATCAGCACAGTCTGCGTAGGTGTCGGTATATTCTAAATAAACCTTTGTATGAGCTGAAAAGATCTTTAAGTTAGTATCAATACCTACTTGCACTTTGGGTTCAGTCAAAAAGCTTAATGATGAGCCACTGTTATCACCATCTTCTGCAAAATATTGGCCATACAAACCAATAGGGGTATTTAGTACGTTGAATGAATAACGTAAATCGTATCCTGCTTGTTGATTACCAGGTTCATTTTCTTTATTTACGCCGCAATCAAGTCCTGAAGCGCCACAATTGTCTTTACCCACGAGTACATTGAAAAAAGTGCTTAAGCTTTGTGAACGGTCTTTACCGCCAAATTGTGCTAAACGAGTAAGACCGACTTCTAAACCGTCGAATGGCTGAAAATTTAACCTGAAGCCCCACAACAGGGTGTCATCAATAACGCGTTTATCGTCCATAACGCCCATAAATGAAGTTACGGTCCAAGGGATTTCAATTTCGGTGAATGGAATTTCTAAAGGTATTGCCGATCTGCGGGATATTGAAAGCGCTGGAATAGGCCTAGCGTTATTAGTTAAGCTTAAGTTGCTATCCCAGCCCGGGCCCCACCATCTATCTTGCTTACCAAGTGATACCACCCAGTTACCAATAAAGCCTGCAACATAACTACCATCAAAACGGGTTTTGTCATTATCTTCTGGAGAGAACGTATAACTGGTGGAAAGACCAAAAGCAAACGATTCTGTCATATGGCTTGTTTGGATTTTTATATTGTTTTTGTCTCTAAAATCCTCGCCAAAACTTGTGAAACGTTTGTCTTTATTGGCAATATTAAGCTCTAATTTTTTACTGTTATTTTTGGCCATTCGAAATTGATGATTTACATAATCAAAGGCTTGTTTTTCCGCGCTATTTAAAGAAGAGTAATCAACATGCTTTAAGTCACGCCCAATATCGAGCCACATTAATGGAAATGTTGTAACGGGTGTTTTTATGTGGCCTGCATCAGCAAGTTGTTGAATACTTGATCTAAGATAAATATTTGATGTATCAATCCAAGGTTCTGCAGACGTGAAAAAGCAAAACAAAAATAGCGTGTAAGATAATTTATGTAATTTCAAAATAAGATTTTCAGTTCTTTAAGTGATATTTAGCCTAACTTTTAAAATTTAATTTTAAAAGTTAGCCCCAGTTTTCCATACTTGATTTACGTTTTGAAAATAAACGCGGTAAGATCAAACCAAATAATAAACCAATACCTAAGACGATTGCGCCATTAAAAAACCATTGTTTTTTAATACTAGTGTCTTGATTCTGTCTCTTATACACATCTCCGAGCCCACGAGACCGTACTAGATCTCG
>OMOM01000361.1_pt1 | contig 26276 bp, 19 predicted proteins | sample 1646501 | NCBI WGS metagenome assembly OMOM01 (sample SAMN05416802, study PRJEB24817) | seawater metagenome | isolation source: Sea water | place: Canada:Atlantic | collected 2013-07
TACACCTCTCTATTCGTCGGCAGCGTCAGATGTGTATAAGAGACAGCAATATGACGATAATTCAGGCTTAAACGATATATTCAATGGCTTGTTTAAGCTCATTGACACGAATTACACCTTCAACATTGTCTATAGGTGATTCTTGAGTATAGCGGCTATCGACTAAAATTCTAGATTTTATACCTGCATTATTCGCTGCTTGCATATCAGAAACTTTATCGCCAATAAAAATACTATCCGCTAAGGTAATACCATACTCTTTCTGTGCTTGATTAATCATACCTGGTTCAGGTTTGCGACACTTGCATGGCATGACAAAGTTGTTAACGCCTTTTGTAGGATGATGTGGACAAAAGTACACTTTGGTTATCGTTACCTTGTGCTTACTAAATTCATCAACCATCCAATTCGATAATATTTCAAAAGTCGCTATATCATAATAACCTCGAGCTATACCTGCTTGGTTAGTTATAACGAATATTTGATAACCTTTGTCTATAGCTAGTTGGCATAACTCAAATATTCCTTCTAAAAATTCAAAATCTTCTGCTTTATGAACATAACCATGGTCTACATTGATGATGCCATCTCTATCAAGGAAAAGTGCTTTATTCATCATTACTTTCTTATTTAGTTGCTTCAAATACGCTATAAACTAGCAATTTACTCTGAAGGCATCGTTATATACAAAGTAAGTATTAACGATGCCTTGCTCTTAAGGATAAGAGCACGCCTGTGCAGATGACTTATATATTCAACAATTTAAGCTGCACATTCAATAATGAGTATCGCATTTACATGCACAAGCCACCATCAATCTCTACAACACGTCCTGTGAAAAATTCATTTTCAATAATGTAGTTAACGGTATGAGCTATTTCATCAGCCTCGCCTAAACGGCCAACAGGCTTCATGCTCTCTAAGCGTTGACGCATTTCAGGTTTCATTGCATCTGTCATTGCTGTGCGAATAACACCAGGCGCAATTGCACCAACACGAATACCATGGCGGCCAAGCTCTCTTGCCCATGTAACTGTCATAGCAACTACACCTGCTTTTGAAGCAGCATAATTTGTTTGACCCATATTACCGCCACGTGCAATTGATGACATATTAATGATCACACCTTTACGTTTGCCCTCAATCATATGAACAGCAGCTTCTCGTCCACATAAAAATACGCCCGTTAAATTAACATCAATGACTGATTGAAATTGATCTAGCGACATTTTTTTACTTACAACGCCATCTTTAGCTTTAACAAACATGCCATCACGTAAAATACCGGCATTGTTGATTAAGCCATCTATACCTGAGAAGTCATCATTAATTTTTACAAATATTGCTTCTACTTCACTTTCATTAGTTACATTTGCTAAATAGTATTTAGCTTGCGAACCTGCTTCTTCAATCAAGCTAACGGTGGTTTGCAATTGTTCTTCATTGAGATCAATAAGTGCTAATTTTGCGCCTGATTTTGCCAAGTTTAAGGCAATTGCACGACCAAGACCTTGTCCGCCACCAGTCACTACTATAGTTTTACCGTTTAAATTCATAGTTAATCCTCTGTTAATCTTTTAATTCGTTTGTAACGTCGGCTTTAAACTACATAGATATTAAATGAGTTAAAGCCGATATTAATAATTTATTTGCTTAGGCTTTTTAAAGGGGTAAAAAACCAAGTCAGTAATTCTGCCGGAATATCCTTGATGTTTTCATAGGTCCAGCGTGGGTTTTTATCTTTATCTATCAGCAGTGCTCGAACGCCTTCACTTAATTCTGGATACTGACAACAACGTAAACTTAAGTTGAGATCAGCGGCGAAGCATTCTGCTAAAGTGAGATCTTTACTCATCATTAAATGTTGATAGGTTATTATCGCCGAAAGCGGGCTACCTTTTTTCAGTTTTGCTTGTGCTCGCTGTAACCAATCATTATCAGTTTCTAGGGCTGAAATAGCTTGATAGATATCTGAGCCATTATCAAAATCAGTCAATTGCGTAATCACCGCTTGATGGTCAACTACGTTAGATAGCATTGATTTGAATACTTGCTCACTTTGTTGAACAAATTTACTCAACGCTTGATCTAGCAAGTCATAGTTTTCGTTATTACTTTGCCAATCAATATTACTCAGGTCTGCTATTACATCATTTTTAAAGCTACTGTTAATGCCAACATTAGCTAAACCAATGTTTAACGCGTCTGCCGCATTAAAAATTGCGCCCGTCATACCTAAAAATAGCCCAATATTATTAGGCATTTTATTAAGAAACCAACTTGCACCAACATCGGGATATAAACCTATCGTGATTTCGGGCATGGCTAGCAAGGTTTTTTCGGTAACCACTTTATGACTCGCACCAGCAAATAAGCCAATACCACCGCCCATGATATACCCGTCACCCCAAACTAAAATGGGTTTAGTGAATTCGTGTATCAGTTGATCTACTTGATACTCTAGTGAGAAAAACTCATGCCCGAAGGATGCAATAATAGTTTCGTCATTGATTATACTAGCCGATGTTTGTGTTAAGTAATTCGACTCAATGTTAGCGCTATTTTCTCTTTCCTCTTTAAGCGTATGGCATAAGCTAACAACATCACCACCAGCGCAAAAGGCTTTATCTCCTGCCCCTTGAATAATTACCATGGCAATTTCATCATTGCTTTGCCATGCCAGTAGTTGTTTATGCAATAACACAAACATACTCATGTTAAGAGCATTAAGCGATTTTGGGGCATTTAATTCTGCAAATGCAATGCGCTTATTATTTTTTGTCTTTATTTCGCTAAATATTACCGGTGACATATTAATCCTTAACTTTGTATTTACACATATTATATTTTGAATAAATGGCGGTTAATCTAGGCTCGCATCAATTTCAACTACGGTTCGTCCAGTAACACTACCTTCAACATAGGCGTCAAACGCTTGAGGTAAATCAGCGAATTTAATGGTGGTGGGAGAAATAAGTTCGAGCTTAGTCGGTTTTAAATCGCTAGCTAAGCGCTTCCATCCTTGTGCTCTAACCGATAAGGGCATTTCAACTGAGTTAATACCAAGTAAGCTAACACCACGTAAAATAAAAGGCATAACCGTTGATTCAAGTTTGTAACCACCAGCCAAGCCAATCGAAGCAATGTTGCCCCAAACGTTTGTTGTGCGAGTTAACCAAGCTAAAGTATCACCACCAACATTATCAATCGCCCCGCCCCATTGGGCATTTTCTAATGGCTTGGTGCCCATTTCAATATCATGACGATTAATTAACTGGCTTGCTCCCAACGCTTTTAAATAGGGTTCTTGTTCTGTTTTACCCGTATAGGCAATAACTTCATAGCCAATATTCGACAACATGTTAATCGCAAAACTACCGACACCGCCCGTAGCACCCGTAACAACAATTGGGCCTCGTTCTGGTATTTGACCGTTATCTTCCATTCGCTGTATCGCAAGTGCCGCAGTATAACCGGCAGTGCCTAGCGCCATAACATCACGTAAACTCATGCCAATAGGCAAGTTAACGATTGAGTCGGCCTTAACACGGGCATATTCACTATAACCACCATCATAAAGCTCTGATAATTGCGCGCCACAAACTAACACTTTATCGCCGGTCTGAAAACGCGAGTCTTCAGAGCTAACGACAACGCCTGATAAATCAATACCGCCCACTAATGGATAAGTTCTTAAAATGCGCCCTTTACCCGTTGCTGCTAGCGCATCTTTATAGTTAATGTCTGAATAAGCAACCTTAACAACCACTTCGCCAGCCGTTAAGTCGTTTAGACTAATCTGCTCAAAACCGCTGGTAATGTTTTTATCATTTTTATGAATACGAAATGCGGTGAATTTTTCTGGTATGTTCAGCATATTAAGCGCCTTTTTATACATAATATTAATGGCTGAACTTCGTGATGAAATTCAGCAATTAATAAAGTAGATTTACGTAATGTTAAAATCAATTAGCATTCAATAAAACATAGACCAAAACAATTAAACTTTAGTCCCGTTTAGCTCAGTTTAGCCCAGTGATTTAGCAAACCTTAATGGTTATAATTAAAGAGGCTTTCTGGCATAGCCATTAATGATTTACTACCGGCTTCAATGGCATGAATATGACCATCAATTCTTGGCAATAATCGTTCATTAAAAAATACACCAACATAAAGCTTTGCTTGATAAAAATCTTCATCTTTATGTGCTGATGACTTTTCTGCCATCAAAGCCCACATATAGGCATAGCTTAGTAAACCAAAGGCGGCTAAGTAATCGCTTGCCGAGGCACCAACCATATTTTTATCTTGATCATGCTCAGCAATAATTAACCCTGTCACTGCTTTTAATTTTTCTAGAGCAACAGCTAAAGGTTGAACAAAACCAGTCAATGCTTGGTTATTAGCATGTTGGTCGATAAATGTTGTTATCTCAGTAAAATAGACATCAAGAAACTTACCCTTATTGGCAACGACTTTACGCCCGAGTAAATCCAGTGCTTGAATGCCATTAGTGCCTTCGTAAATTTGAGCAATACGCACATCGCGTACGAGTTGTTCTTGGCCCCATTCGCGCACATAACCATGACCACCAAAAACCATTTGCCCTAAGTTACAGCTTTCATAAGCCATATCGGTCATAAATGCTTTAGCAACCGGCGTTAATAATGCAACTAAGGCTTCGGCTTGTTGTTTTTCAACATCATCAACAGAAAACTTAACAATATCGAGTTGTTTAGCAACATACGTAGAAAAACAGCGGCCACCTTCGTTAAAGGCACGCATAGTAAGCAGCATTTTTCTAACATCAGGATGAACGATAAGCGAGTCAGCTTTTTTATCCGCTGATTTAACACCTGTAGCGCTGCGGCCTTGAATACGTTCAATGGCGTATTCTGCCGCTTGTTGATATGAGGTTTCAGCCGCACCAACGCCTTGAATGCCCATGCCTAAACGTTCATAGTTCATCATAGTGAACATGTAATTTAAACCTTTGTTTTCTTCGCCAACTAAAAAGCCTGTAGCGGTATCAAAGTTCATCACACAAGTTGCTGAACCTTTAATGCCCATTTTGTGTTCAATTGAACCACAAGTAACCGTATTTCTAGCGCCTAAGCTGCCATCATCCTTTAATAAAAATTTAGGCACTACGAACATAGAAATACCACGAGGGCCTTCTGGTGCGCCCGGTATTTTTGCTAACACTAAATGGATAATGTTTTCAGTTAAGTCTTGCTCACCGCCAGTAATAAATATTTTGGTGCCCGATAAAGCAAAACTACCATCATCTAACGCTTCCGCTTTTGCGGTCATAATACCTAAATCGCTACCGGCATGTGGCTCAGTTAAACACATAGTGCCAGCCCATTTACCAGAGTACATGTTCTCAAGGTAAGTTTGCTTCATTTCTTCACTGGCATGTGCACTCAGCGCTAAACTAGCGCCAGCTGTTAGCATGGGATATAGCGCGAATGATATAGAGGCTGATTGGGTCATTTCTTCGACAAACGATTGCAGCATTTTTGGCATACCCATACCACCATGCTCAGGATCGCCACTTAACGCCCCCCAACCACCTTCGCAATACATTTGATATGCTTTAGCAAAACCGTCAGGTGTAGTTACCTCTCCGCTTGACCAAGTAGCACCTTGTTCATCACTGTTTCGATTTAACGGCGCAATCACTTCAGCGGTTAATTTCGCACCTTCAGACAAAATGGCATCTGCCGTGTCTTTATCAATCAACTCTGCTACAGCAGGCATGGTTGTCCATAGCTGTTCAGCGTTAAAAACTTCGTGTAACAAAAATTGCATATCGCGCATTGGCGCTTGGTAATTACTCATCATTCGCACTCATTAGGTTATTGAAAACAGATTACATGTTGCGACGGTATTGGCCGCCTGCTTCAAATAGTGAATTTACAATTTGTCCTAAAGAACAAACCTTACAAGCATCCATCATCAGTTCAAAAATATTTTCATGTTTAATTGCCGCTGTTTGTAAGCGTTTCAGTAATACTTCTACTTCAGCTTCATTGGCTTTATTTAAACTGGCTAACATCTCAATTTGATAGGTTTTTTCTTCTTCCGTTGCACGAATAACTTCTTCAGGCACAATTGTGGGTGACCCAGTTGAACTTAAAAAGGTATTAACACCAATAATAGGGAACTCACCTGAATGTTTTAAGTGCTCGTAATGCATACTTTCTTCTTGAATTTTTCCACGCTGGTACATAGTTTCCATCGCGCCCAGTACACCACCACGTTCATTAATACGGTCAAATTCAGTTAATACTGCTTCTTCGACTAAATCGGTTAACTCTTCAATAATAAACGCGCCTTGAATTGGGTTTTCATTTTTAGAAAGTCCCAGTTCACGGTTAATAATTAATTGAATTGCCATCGCACGACGAACACTGTCTTCAGTCGGCGTTGTGATTGCTTCATCATAAGCATTAGTATGCAAAGAGTTACAGTTATCGTTGATAGCGTAAAGCGCTTGCAAAGTAGTACGAATGTCATTGAAATCAATTTCTTGTGCATGCAATGAACGACCAGAGGTTTGAATATGGTATTTCAACATTTGTGCACGGGCATTAGCCCCATATTTATTCTTCATCGCCTTTGACCAAATACGACGAGCCACTCGGCCGATTACCGCATACTCTGGGTCAATACCGTTTGAGAAGAAGAACGATAAGTTTGGACCAAACTCGTTAATGTCCATACCACGGCTTAAGTAATATTCTACAAACGTAAAGCCATTCGCTAAAGTTAACGCCAATTGAGTGATAGGGTTCGCGCCAGCTTCTGCAATATGGTAGCCAGAAATGGATACTGAGTAGAAATTACGCACGCCTTTATCAATAAAATACTCTTGTACGTCACCCATTAAACGCAATGCAAATTCAGTAGAGAAAATACAGGTGTTTTGGGCTTGATCTTCTTTTAAGATATCCGCTTGTACTGTACCGCGAACCAAGGTTAATGTTTTCGCTTTTATCGTTTTGTAGACTTCTGGTGGCAACACTTGATCGCCCGTAACACCCAATAACATCAAGCCTAAACCGTCGTTACCTTCTGGTAAGTTGCCTTGATATTGCGGACGTTCACAGCCTTTGCCTTGGTAGATTTTTTTAATCGTTGCAGCAACTTCTTTTTCTAAACCATTTTCAGTGATAAAACGTTCACATTGTTGATCAATGGCGGCATTTAAGAAGAAACCTAGCAACATTGGCGCTGGACCATTTATGGTCATTGAAACTGAAGTCATGGCATGGGCTAAGTCAAAACCAGAGTAAAGTTTTTTAGCATCATCCAAACAACAAATTGAAACACCGGCGTTACCAATTTTTCCGTAAATATCAGGACGAATAGCGGGATCGTTACCGTATAAGGTTACCGAGTCAAACGCAGTTGATAAACGTTTCGCAGGCATGCCTTTAGAGACATAATGAAAACGACGGTTAGTACGTTCCGGGCCACCTTCACCGGCGAACATACGTGTTGGATCTTCACCTTCACGTTTAAATGGGAACAAGCCAGCGGTGTATGGGAATTCACCGGGTACATTCTCTTGTAGATTCCACTTTAAAATATCACCCCAACCTTGATACTTAGGCATGCTGATTTTTGGAATTGCACTACCAGACAATGATTTAGTATGCGTTTGGATTGAAAGCTCTTTATCACGTACTTTAAATTTAAACTCAGGGTCTTTATAACGCTGAATTTTATCTGCCCATTGCTCTAGTAATAGTTTATTTTTTGGATCTAAGTCTAACTCGACATGGGTATATAATGTTTCAAGTTGAGCAACTAAACCTGCTGACACATCTGTCTCAGTTTCTTTTGCTGTTTCAATCGCTTGATGAATGCCATAAAGTTTTTGAGCAACGGTTGTTTGTTTTTCAACCCAAGCATCGTAACCTCGGTTACTTTCTGATATTTCAGATAAGTAACGAATACGGTTACCTGGAATAACACTACTCTTATTCGCTAACGTGCCTTCAGTAGATAAAAGATCACCAACGGTTAAGCCTGACTTTGTATTTAACGCTGTGATCACCGCGTTGTATAACTCGGTCATGCCCCGGTCATTAAATTGTGACGCAATAGTACCGTATACGGGTACATCATCATCGCCTGCTTCAAACATGCCACGGTTACGTTTATATTGTTTTTTAACGTCACGAAGTGCATCAAGTGCACCACGTTTATCAAATTTGTTTAATGCGATAATGTCAGCAAAATCTAACATATCGATTTTTTCAAGTTGTGTTGCCGCACCGTACTCTGGTGTCATCACATATAAAGAAACATCAGAATGCTCTTCAATTTCGGTATCTGACTGGCCAATACCTGAAGTTTCTAAAATAATTAAATCAAAGTCTGTCGCTTTTAAAATATCGAGCGTGTCGTTCACATACACTGACAAGGCTAAGTTAGACTGACGTGTTGCTAGCGAGCGCATATAAACACGGTCGTTATTAACCGCGTTCATACGAATACGATCACCGAGTAAAGCACCACCCGTTTTACGCTTTGACGGGTCAACAGACACGATAGCAATTTTGCTATCACTGGTTGCCATTAAAAAGCGTCGAATAAGCTCATCTACTAATGACGATTTACCCGCACCACCGGTGCCAGTAATACCTAATACCGGAGTTTTACTGATCGCTGCAATCTTACGAATTTTAGTCAGGTCGCTTTTGTTTTCTTCTGGTGCGTTTTCTGCCGCTGAAATTAAACGCGCAATGGCTTGCTTTTTATCTTGTAGTGGCACACCTTTTTTTAAATTGGCAACATCATCTTTTTTAACGTTTACGCCAGTTTTAAAATCACAGCGTTCTAACATGTCGTCAATCATGCCAAGTAAACCAAGAGCACGACCATCATCAGGTGAGTAGATACGAGTGATGCCATAATCTTGCAGCATTTTAATTTCGTCAGGTAGAATTACGCCACCGCCGCCGCCTACTATACGAATATGTTCACAACCACGTTCTTTTAATAGGTCATACATATATTTAAAATATTCGTTATGGCCGCCTTGATAAGATGTCATGGCAATGGCATTCGCGTCTTCTTGAATCGCGGTATTTACGACTTCTTCAACACTACGGTCATGACCGAGATGAATAACTTCTGCACCGCTTGATTGCAAAATTCTACGCATAATATTAATAGCCGCGTCGTGACCATCAAACAATGATGCCGCTGTTACAATGCGAATTTTATTTTTTAACTGATATCTTTCAGTATTCATCTCATACTCTCTTATTTGTCAAAATCGCTGTTTCATAATAGCTGCTTCGGTTTTGGAAATAGTTAACAGCAACATCATGAAGCAATAATTACCTTAAATTCACAACCTAGTTAGTACTCATGCACTAGTTTTAGTCGTAAAACTCGATAATGGAAACTTAATATAGAAATTAGAACACACTGAAAATACAATGAACATTGATTTTATTGTCAATTTAATGGACTATATTGTGATTAGACCACCAAGATAACACCGACAATAATTGTAGGTTAATATGTCAACTATCAAACAAAAAAATTCAACTGATATTCGTTTATTTATACCCGTATTTTTATTAAAAAAGTTATCTAAGCACCGGTTAACTGACGGGCTATATCCAGTTTCTTTAGGCATAACACAGGCTAATAACAACTATAAGTTGCAACACGATAATAGCCATTGCCATCGCTTGATTTATTGTTTGTCAGGTGCGGGTAAATTATACTACCAAGGTAAAGAAAAAATAATAGAACGTGGCGATCTTGTTATTATCAATGCCAACACCCCTTTTAACTTTACACTTGAAAAATCTAAACATATCGCCGCTAAAATTAGTCACAATGAAAAGCAACTCAGTAACCGTGATAGCAAAGCGACTAACAATATTGTTTACTGGATTAACTTTACAGGCACGTTAGCACAAGACTTTGCCGATCGACTGCTAATGAAAATGGATAATGGTGTCGCGCACGTAGGTGTGCTGAATAATATTGTTGGCGATTTTGATCATCTACTAGCATTGGGGGCGCGCGGCTATACAGCAACCAACGTTATTCATGCCGTGCATATTTTACAGCAAGCTTTAAGCTTTCTCGCATTGCAACTACGTTTAACCATGTTTAACAACAGTTCGAGCTTTGATTTAGAGGCGGTTGAAGCATTGATGCGTAACAGCTTGCATCAAGAATTGAGCTTAGATACGTTAGCGCATTATAGCCAATTATCTAAATTTCATTTTGCGAAAAAGTTTAAGGAGTTAACCGACAGCTCCCCTATTCAACACTTTATTAATATGAAAATTCAGCATGCTTGTTCACAACTCGATAATAGCGATATTGCCATTAAAGACATTGCTAGTGGCTTAGGCTATAGCGACCCTTACTATTTCTCTCGCTTGTTCAAGAAATTAGTCGGTATTTCACCAAAACAATATCGTGACTCTCGCCATAGCTCATAAAAATTAGCTCTTGTGCGCAATAGCTTGTTAGCGCCCTGACATTTCAGACCACCCTATCAACACCGAGCATTTTTATGCTAGGTGTTAACTGGCTTTATATAACGGCAACTTAGGTTTATTCAAGCCATGATTTATTCTTAAATAACTAAATAAACTCATTGGCGTTTCATCGCTTGTAATTGACATTGTTTACCCCAACATTATTGGGTCTGAGTGTTATAGATATTAACTATTAAGCTCAAAATAATGGAGTGGCTATGATCGCCAAAGTAACAAATAAAGCAATTTTTGCTAGTAGAATTTTTTCTATTAATTTTGTCACCTACCCTACTCACCATAGTGTGATGAAACACAGTGATCCGGTACAGAAAGGACGTTATTACAAACTTAATTTTGTGTTAGTGAAAGCTAAAGTTGGTGGCGTGTTTAAATGCTCAAACTGCATTGTGAATTTATTTAATCGGGTATATCTTTTTCGCCCAGATAAATATGAACACAGTGTATCTAAAATTGAGTCGGGAAAACGGGTATTGTTGAGCTTTGCGCTGAATATCTAACGACATAGCTAATCTAGTAAATAGTTTATTAAATTAGCATTTTATTGATGTTAGTCTTGTATTGAGCTGTTTTTTAGCGATAAAAAGCAAAAATTTTACTAAAGCTGTGCAAACTGTCGAATTAAGTTGTGGTAAACATTATGCAAATTGTCTAATTCAGTTCTTGAGGTTTTATTTTCTTTAATAAGATTTTGTATCGTCTGATCTAACTGATAAAGATTTTGACGAATAGTGGCATCTGAAATCATGCTTTGCATCCAAGTAATGGCGGCAATGCGTTGTCCTTGTGTTACAGCGGTGACTTTGTGCAAGCTACTTGACGGATATACTACCGCATAGCCAGCAGGCAGTTTAATTGACTGCTGACCAAATTCGGTAGATATAATTAACTCCCCACCTTGATATTCTTCAGGCTCACTCAAAAATGTGGTCATTGACATATCACTGCGTAATACTTCAGAGCTACCTGGAACTCTCATTATTGCAGCATCGACATGATAGCCATATTCTTGAGTTTCGCTAAAACGATTAAAACAAGGTGGAAATATTTTATGCGGTAAAGCCGCTGATACAACTTTTGGTGTTTCACCAATGCGCGACAATAGTTGGTTAGCTAATTGACGCACATGGTTATCAGTGGCATCAGCTTGATTGTTATTTTTCACCGAAGCCGCCATACCCATCGCTGTATTGCCACCATCACCCCAAGGGGCGTTAGCAAGCTGTTGACGATAAGCATTAACTTCTTCTTTAGATAATATTTTTTCTATAACAATCATTACGATTACTTTACCTGTTTAACTCAATTCTACTAAGTTTCTATCAGAAACTAATATCATGGGTTTAGTCTTTATTAAAACTCATATGTTGCCGTAAGTTTTGTACTGGTAGCACTGCCTAAATACATAAATGCACCCGAGCGATAAGCTGCTGTAAAATACTCTTCGTTAAATGCATTACCAACATTTAATCTAAAGGTTAAATCGTCAGTCGCGTAGTAGTTAGCAAATAAGTTAACAACTTGGTAGCTTGGTACAACAACGCTGTATCGGCTATTTTCGCTGTCATAACCCGCAGCTGTATCTGGTTGGCCCGCATACATCTCGCTTTGGTAAGCATAATCACCACCAACAACAAGCGATTCATTAAGTTCGTATCTTAGCTGCAAGTAAACACTTTTTTCAGCGAAGTTACTTAACGCTAAACCAATACTTTCATCATTTATCGAGTCTAACACTTCAGAATCCATTGACGTAGCAGAGAACTGTACACTGAGGTTTTCCGTTATATTACCAACAAAGCCAACTTCAATACCACGAACTCTATTCTCGCCAGTATTTAACGTACCTAAAGTAGCATAGTCATCGTCACCTACACTTTCCATAACATCATCTTTAGTTATTTGAAAGATAGACGCACTGAACATAAAGTTATCGTCAAGTAACATTAACTTTGTACCAATTTCAATGTTTTCTACGCGTTCAGGATCCGAATCTGGTACTTGTGTTGCATTACCACAAACTCCGCCATAGCCACAGTTCGCGCCTAAATCAGTTTCTCCACCATTAATATTGGTTGCTGTGCTGTAATTTGCATACACATTAACGTCTTCAGAAAAATCATAGATTACACCAAAATTACCATTGTACATAGTATCTGAATAAGCATAAAGTGCTGATGTTCCGCCACTTGTTGCTTCATTACTGTAATCAAAATTATCTAATCTAGCGCCATAAAACACATCAAGTTGATCGGTTACATGTACCGTATCAAGCATGTAAACTGACACAGTTTCAATATCTAGTACTGCGTCGTTATCGCCACGGCTATAAGTTCGTCCCATCAATTGATCAAGGTTATCAAGCTGCTCACCTGCAACGTCGATAATACAGTAGCCGGCACTATCGCCACGTCGACCCGAGGTTATACAATTGGTTGGGTTATTATATTCAATATCATATACACCGTTGTTAACACTTTCATCGCTGTATTCAAAACCAAAAACAAAGTTGTTTTCTACGTCAAAAACAGAAGTGTTCCAGAACAAGTTAAACTGTGTACTCGCGTATGAAACATCTTGATAACCTTGGTGTGTACTTAAACCAATAGTTGCTGCACCAGGAGCTTCAGTATCAGAATCGGCGCGAGTTGTACCACTTGCCCCTGTAGTAATGTAACCATTTTTAGTCTCACCAAAACGAGTAGCATTATATATGGAGATATTATCGTTAACTTCATACTCAGTGCGTAACGTAAATGTTTTCACCTCAGATGTTAAAAAGTCCGACGCTTGTGAATATACCGGAATATCTTTTACAGGTGCACGTGCACTTTGATCATAATAACTACCTAAATCAGGTACATCTTCAGCATCTAAATAATAGCCATCAGCGGTAATTGATAATGCCTGTGTTGGAAGATACACACCTGATATTTGTATACCCTTTCTCTCATTAGAAACGCCTTCACGGTCAGGCTTATCTTCATCAGAAATTAAAGCATTAAGTCGAACAGCGGTATTCTCTGACAAGGGTAAATTATAATCTAGTGTTACACGTTTAAATTCATCACTGCCTAAACCGGCATCAACACGACCAAAGTTATAGTTAACAGAAGCCTTTTTAGTAATGCTGTTAACTGCACCACCCGATGAGCCTCGGCCCGCAAAAGTTGAGCTTGGTCCTTTCGTTATTTCAACACGTTCAGTAGCAAAACTTTCTCGTGTGCTCATTCCTGGGTCTCTTAAACCATCAACAAAAACATCACTGCGTGCTTCATGGCCACGAATAATATAACGATCACCAAAAGCGTTACCATTTTCGCCTGTGCCTAAAGTAATACCCGCTTGTGCAGAAAGTATATCTTTAAGGTCGGTTTTACCCGCTTCTATGATTTGATCTTGAGTTAGCACAGTGATCATTTGCGGCGTATCAACAAGTTCGGCAACACGACGAATATCGCCAGATTCATCATGTAAATATACTGAAGTTTTAGCGCCATGAACTTTAATTAATTCAATCGCTTCTTCAGATTTATTAATTTCTTTCGATTCACAAATAACTGTACTGTCTTTTTCACAGTTTTCTACGTTATTTTCAGCGTATGCCGATGTACCACTAAATACCAATGCCGCAGCTACGGCCTGTGCACCTAATGTCATTTTGTTTTTTTGATGAGATTTTAGTTGAGAGTTCATGTTTTTTACTTTTATATTAATGTCTTAATTAGTGAGGATTTAGATATTAACTAACCAAAACACTAAATGCAAATGATAATCGATCTTATTTGCACTCGTGCTTGCGTTTGTATTTAGATGCATATAAGGCTAGATAAATTAACCCTAAGTACAATTGAGCCCATTAAAACGTTATACGTTGAATAAACGTTACAAGGTAAATACTTAGAACAGTTAATTGGGCATATATTTGATATAAAAATCATCTAAAAGCTTTTGATATCACGCACTATAAAATTTGATATTACGTCACCCACCCTATTGATTACGTATTTCATATAGCAGGCTATAATCATTAACCGGTAGACTGGCTCACACAATAATCAGCAACTATGCAAATGTTCGTCCCTGTTCATTTATTGAAAAATAAATGATATCTTCGCCAAGTATTTCGTATGCTATATATTACTAACTAAATTGTTAACTAAATTGCTAATTAAATAGAACAAAAATAGCTTATTAAAATAGGCTTATATCCGAAGGTTTTTTTCGAGAATTTGGGTGTTCGCTAATCAACTCAGCTGATTTAAATTATCTGGCTAACAAAGGGACTTAATTTGAATATCAACACCGCAAAATCCGTATTACAAAACACATTTGGTTATGCAGATTTTCGTCATCAACAAGCGAATATCATTAGTGAAATCATTAATGGTGGAGATGTATTTACCCTTATGCCAACCGGTGGCGGTAAATCACTGTGTTACCAAATTCCAGCTATTGTGTTGCAAGGTGTGGGTATTGTGGTGTCGCCCCTTATCGCCTTGATGAAAGATCAAGTGGACGCGTTAAAACTGCAAGGGGTAAAAGCTGAGTTTTTAAACTCTTCTCAAGACCATGATGAACAGCACCGTGTTGAACAACTTATAACCTCAGGCAATGTTGATTTATTGTATGTGGCGCCAGAAAGACTATTAAGTGACTATTTTCTCTCCCTTCTTGACCGTATCAATATCGCGTTATTTGCTTTCGACGAAGCGCATTGTGTCTCACAGTGGGGTCATGATTTTAGACCTGAGTACCAAAAACTTTCTATCATAGGGCATAGATACCCGAATACACCCAAAATTGCCTTAACCGCAACAGCAGATCTTAAAACTCGAGATGAAATCATTCAAGTTTTGAACTTAACGGGTGCTAAAACGTTTGTACACAGCTTTGATAGACCCAATATTCAATACCGCATTAGTGAACAAAAAAATAGTAAAGAACAGTTATTACAGTTTATTAATACCGAACACGAAAATGACGCAGGTATTGTGTATTGTTTGTCTCGAAAATCAGTAGAAACAACCGCTCAATGGTTATGTGAACAAGGAAAAACAGCCTTGCCTTATCACGCAGGCTTGGCTAATGAGGTTAAAGATAGTAACCAACAACGATTTCTTAGAGAAGACGGTATTATTATTGTTGCCACTATCGCTTTTGGTATGGGCATTGATAAGCCAGATGTTAGGTTTGTAGCACATTTAAACTTACCAAAAAGTATCGAAGCATACTACCAAGAAACCGGACGCGCGGGTCGAGACGGTTTGCATGCCAACACCTGGTTAGCGTATGGCATGCAAGATGTTATAAAACTAAAACAAATGGCAAGTCAAAGTGACGGTAATGAACAGTTTAAATTTATAACCCAGCGTAAAATAGACGCATTATTGGGTTACTGTGAAGTCAGTTCATGTCGCAGACAAGTGCTGCTAAATTATTTCGGAGAATCATTAGCAGAGCCCTGCGGTAATTGTGATAACTGCTTAAACCCTCCAACCACTTGGGATGGTACCAGTGCCGCCCAGAAAGCGCTTTCAACAGTTTACAGAACAGGTCAAAGATTTGGTGTTGGTCATCAAATTGATGTACTAACCGGAAAAGTAACCCCAAAAATCACCAGCTTAAATCACCAACAACTCTCTACCTTTAATATTGGTAACGAGCTCAAAGCGATGGAATGGCAAACGGTGTTTAGACAACTTATTTCCATGGGTTATTTAGCCGTTGAAATGGATTATGGCGTGTTAAAATTAACCGAAAAAGCACGACCTTTATTAAAAGGCGAAAGTTCTATTCAACTAAAAGTGCAAAAGTATAAACAGTCCAAACCAGCTCAAAATAAAAAACAAGCCATTCAAAATGAATTAACGACAGCAGAAATGGCGAGCTTTGATAAGCTTAAACAACAACGAACACTCTGGGCAAAAGAGCGAAACGTACCTGCATATGTTGTTTTTCATGACGCAACATTAATGGATATAGCTAGAAAAAATCCAAAAACATCAAAGCAACTACTTGAGGTTAATGGCTTAGGCAAAACTAAAGTGGAGCTTTATGGTGAGAAAATTATTGCGCTATTAAACTGATGCTAAACTGTAGCTAAGCTATAGATGGCTTAAATTAACAATGCCTATTAGCCACTTACCTCTTAACATTTCAGCAAGAGATATTGTTTAGCTGATAACTATAAATTATAACCGTTCGTGCTAAGATGTTAAAAAATTGTTACTCTGTGATGTGCTCAACATAAAGGAAAATAATTCTAATGATCAATTCTCGACACCTCATAATGCAATATATACAAAAGGCTAAAGCCTTAAAATCAATATCCAACCTTCTGCTTAAAACATCAGCAATCTTTATTGTTTTCATTTTAGTACCCGGTTGTGGTGGAGGCTCAGACGAAAGACCTTGTGCCCGCTCAGAAGATGCTTGCCTTATTATTGATCCACCTCCAGTTGAGATTTGGTGGGATGCGCCCATTACCGATTTTTCCGATCAACCCGACAGACCTAACATTACATTGCTTGGCGAAAAGACGGTCATACTTGCTCTTGGAGATAATTACATAGAATCTGGGGCGATGGCAGAAGACCAACAAGATGGAGATATAACGTCACAAGTTGAGATTAATAGCCAAGTTAATACCACTGCAGTGGGTGATTATTTAGTGAGGTATTCTGTAACAGACAGTAATGGAAATTTAGCTTTAGAAAAAACGCGCATTATTCGTGTTATTAGCAATACCTTAGAAAATTTTTCACGCCGCCCTATTGGCAGTACTATCGCAAACTTTAGCTACCTTGAACATTTACCTGTTGAGTATGGTCAAACAACGGTGCAAGCGCCATTAATTATCTATTTACATGGCGGTGGCGGGAACTTGGAGTTTACAAACACTAAAGATCCAACGTTAGCGCTTGAAGCCGTGATTGATAATTATGGCATACCAAAACTTATTGAAGATGGTGAATGGGATAATACTTTACCGTTTGTCGTGTTAGCTCCGCATTTAGGTGCGGTTCCAAGCGCGGGTTATAAAGAAAGACTAAACGCTTTTGTCGAGTATGCTATTCGTGCCTATGATATTGATAGCTCAAGGGTATATTTAACAGGCTATAGTCAAGGCGGCTTTCTAAGTGCCGCTTACGCAAAAGATTTTCCTGAAAAAATTGCCGCTATTGCCGCAGTATCACCCGCTTTTGCTGATAATGTAGATCCTACAATAAATAACTTTTGCGATATAGAACGTGTTCCTCTATGGATGTTTCATGCCACTAATGACGAAGTTATCCCTTTTAATAATTCAATCAAGGTTTACAATTCGATATTAAATAACTGCCAACCAGAAGTATTACCTAAACTATCTATTGTGGTTGGTGCTGAGCATGCGATTCATCATGCTGTTTTTAATCTTGAAGCATTAGTAGGAGGCTTTTCTCAAGCGGTTTATGATAATAGATTTGATGATTATGATATGAGCATTTATCAGTGGTTGCTTACCCACAATGTGGAGAATAGATAAAAGCAAAGCCCCCAAAAATACATATGCTTAATAATGCAGGTAACTAATCCTTAATAAGTGATTTTTGTAAAGACGAAAATCACTTATCGTCCTTGCTACAAATTTCAATGACTTTAGGTCGATAAAGAAAGCCAAGCACTCCCCCAAAAAGGTTCTTATACATGGCTTTTATTTCTGCTTTGCTGATATTACCTTCGAGTATCAGCATTTCAAGTCGCTCTTCAGGCTCTTTAATAAGATACCCTGAAGAACTAAAGCCATTATTTTCATAAAACGCTTTTCGCTTTACTCTCTGTGGCGCGTTTTCAAAGTGATCACCAAGCTCTTCAATATTAAGTACAATTCTGCTTTGAGAATACTCTTCTCTCATTGAATCTAATACTTTACTGCCATAGCCCTTTGAACGATGGGATGCATCGATCGCAAAAAAGTGAACAAATACAATATCTTTATACTGAGTTATATAGATTAAACCAATCCAAGTATCATTTTCATAAAGCACGCTAAAACCTGGTTTACCTTTTCTCATCATGTATCTAAGCATCCATGATGGTACACGTCGAACGGTTGTGAAAGCTTCCTTATAGAGTTCGATGACATTAAAATAGTTAATGTCATCTTTTGAAAGCGGACTGAATTTTATAGTCATATATTACTCATAACAACTAATGCTTGAATACTTGTATAGCTGAAGCTAGTGCAAGGTTAATGCAAAGCTAATGTCCAGCTACCACTATAAGTACGGTCATTAAACGTAGAAGAAGAACTCGATTCAACGGTTTTATTAATTCTAACCAAACGCGTGCCTTCAACTTTAAATTGAGAGGTTATTTCACTCTCAGCCGACATAGAGAAAAAGAGATAAGCACTCCCTTTACCTGAATATGTTAAACGTGTTTCAACAGGAACACCTTGATCATTAATCAACACTTTATAGCTGCCTTTAAATTTATTAACATAACCACGGGTTTTTTTATCATCAATAAAACTATCTAAAGGTAATTCAAAATCTAGCACCCTAACTTGCTGGTCAAAATATTCAATTTGGCTCTCTCCTCTTAACTTACCTTTTGAGATAGCATCTAAAATTTTCTGTGCCGATGAAAGTATGGGAATTAATGAAGAGGCCGATAATATCTCTGCACCATTTAATGCTGGCGTGTCGACTTCTTCATCAGCTAATTTAAGACGATTTTCTTCTGCTATTTGTACTAAAACATCTTTTGAATATCGGATATCTAAACCTTCCATACTTTCAGAAAGTGTTGATTTAATCGCACCAGTCTTTAATTTTTTGTCTTTTCCTTCGCCTCTCGACTCAGAAAATGAAACCTTTAAAACACCAGATACCGGATGGCTACCATCGAGTTTAACTAACGCTTGTTGTAAATCAGTTAAACTATCGGCCCAAACAGTTTGTGTAAATGAGAGCGTAAAAGTAAGTGTTAGCAGTGCTAATTTTGAGGGTTGAAGAATATTCAATGTAATAAATTCCTTATTATTATTTTACTGGTCGGTTTATTAACTACTCACTCTTTATACCACTCTTTATACCTAAAAAAGCGTAAGTAGTTCAATATTAATTACTTGAACAAATGTTACTAGGTGTTTCTTTTTAATTAGTTTTTTGAAAAATTAAACAAATTCCCTTGAAAAGTCAGTTACACAAGATCAAAAAAGCCCACAAATAAGTGGGCTCCTAATCATTATAATGTTTACATCATTTCAATAGCAATCGCCGTTGCTTCACCGCCACCAATACATAAAGACGCAAGACCTTTACTTAAGCCACGGTTTTTCAAAGCATGAATTAACGTCACCATAATACGAGCGCCACTAGCACCTAGCGGGTGACCTAATGCACAAGCACCACCGTTAACATTTACTTTAGTAACGTCTAGGTCAAGTTCTTTAATACCTAGCATAGTGACCATGGCAAAGGCTTCGTTGATTTCAAACAAATCAACATCTGTTGTTGCCCAGTTAGCTTTAGCTAATACTTTTTTCATTGCGCCAACCGGTGCTACGGTAAACTCTTCAGGCTTTTGAGCGTGCATTGCATGAGCAACAATTTTACATAGCGGTGTTAAACCACGTTTTTGTGCTTCTGATAGTTTCATCATCACTAATGCAGCTGCGCCATCTGAAATAGAGCTTGAGTTAGCGGCTGTAATGGTACCGTCTTTTTTAAATGCTGCGCGTAAGCTAGGAATTTTATCTGGGCGCGCATTGCCGGGTTGTTCATCAATTTCAAACACTGAATCACCACGACGAGATTTAATTGTTACTGGCGATATTTCATTAACGAATGCACCATCAGCAATGGCAGCGTTAGCACGTTCTAAAGACCGAATTGCATAAGCATCCATGTCTTCACGAGTAAATGCAGATTCATCTGCAGTAGCTTGTGCGAAACAACCCATGGCAATACCGTCGTAGGCATTTTCTAAACCGTCAGTCATCATATGGTCAAGCACTTGGCCATGGCCCATTTTGATACCCGAGCGACCACTAGGTAATAAGTGTGGTGCGTTAGTCATACTTTCCATGCCGCCAGCAATGGCAACATCAATAGAGCCAGCTAATAAAGCATCATGTGCTTGCATTGCCGCTTTCATGCCTGAACCACAAACCTTATTAATGGTGGTACATGCCGTTGAAAGGTCTAAATTAGCTTCTAGTGCCGCTTGGCGCGCTGGTGCTTGTTTTAAGCCAGCAGGTAAAACACAACCCATGATCACTTCATCAACCTGATCATTCGATAATTTAGCTGCATCCATAGCGCCACGAATCGCAGTCGCTCCCAAAGTGGTAGCACTAACTGCTGATAAACCGCCCATAAAACCGCCCATAGGGGTACGTTTTGCAGCAACAATAACAATAGGATCTTGAGTAGACATAAGGCTCTCCGATAAGGTGTTGTTCGATAAAGTGTTAATTAAATCGAGAATAATTGCGCCACACTTTACCGCAAAACATAGTTTACGCCAACGTAAAGCTTATAGTCCTTTAGTGTTACCTTTTAACTTTGAACGCTAAATCGCCAAGCATTCTTTACAACTCGCATTTAAAACCCGCTTTTTATCATCAATAAACAAGGCATTATAATGGCCAAACACATACGCGTACTTTACGTTAACGTAAACTTATTGTAAGGTATCGCACAGAGAATAAATCCAATTAACGTTGAGTTATAAAAATGAGCGATATTACCCCTGTTACCTACTCTATTGGTGAGTTAGCGAGAGAGTTTGATATTACTACTCGTAGTATCCGTTTTTACGAAGATCAGGGCCTAATACTTCCGACTCGTAAAGGACAAACAAGAATATACAACCAAAGAGACAGAGTTCGACTAAAGTTAATCCTACGTGGTAAACGCTTAGGTTTTTCACTTGCCGAAACCGGTCGTTTGTTTGAGCTTTACGATGCCGATAAATCTAGCGCAACGCAATTAAAAACAATTATGGACTTAATTTCAAATAAAAAGAATGACTTAAATCAACAGTTAGAAGATATTCAAGCGGTGTTGATTGAACTAACCGGCTTAGAAACTAACTGTCAAAATGCACTTGCGTCAATTGATAAGTAACAAGCTAAAAACGAGTAACAACTGGCGCCAGCTACAATGCGTTAACACGATAAATAATTATTAAAGGTAATACTATGATTTCTACTTTCTCATCAATGAATTTTAACTTGGGTGAAACCGTTGACATGATCCGCGATACGGTAAACGCTTTTGCTCGTGACGAAATTGCGCCGCGTGCAGCACAAATAGATATTGATAATGAATTTCCTAACGACTTATGGCGCAAGTTTGGCGATTTAGGTTTATTAGGTATGACGGTTGATGAGCAATATGGTGGTTCTGGTTTAGGCTACTTAGAGCACATGGTTGCTATGCAAGAAATTTCACGTGCTTCTGCTTCTGTAGGTTTAAGTTACGGCGCTATGTCTAACCTATGTTTAAACCAATTAAACAAAAACGGTAGCCATGAGCAAAAAGAAAAGTACTTACCTAAACTTTGTACCGGTGAACATATTGGCGCACTTGCGATGTCTGAGCCTAATGCTGGTTCTGATGTGGTTAGCATGAAACTTTCGGCTAAAAAGCAAGGCGACAAATACATTCTAAATGGCAACAAAATGTGGATCACTAACGGTCCTGACGCCAATGTATTTATTATTTATGCAAAAACCGATACTAGCGCGGGTTCAAAAGGCATTACCGCCTTTATCGTTGAACGTGACTACCCAGGTTTTTCACGTCATCAAAAACTCGATAAATTAGGTATGCGTGGCTCAAATACTTGTGAATTAGTTTTCCAAGATTGTGAAGTACCTGCTGAAAACATTTTAGGTGAAGAAGGCAAAGGCGTGCGCGTATTAATGTCAGGCTTAGATTACGAGCGTTTGGTATTAACTGGCGGTCCTCTAGGTATTATGGATGCTTGTATGGACTTAGTTGTACCTTACATTCACGACAGAAAACAATTTGGCCAAGCCATAGGTGAATTTCAATTAATTCAAGGCAAAATTGCTGACATGTACACGCAAATGAATGCAGCAAAATCTTATGCTTATTTATGTGCTATGGCAGCCGATCGCGGTGAAACAACACGTAAAGATGCTGCAGGTGTCATCTTATACTCTGCTGAATTAGCAACAAAAATGGCACTAGATGCGATTCAATTACTTGGTGGTAACGGTTACATCAACGAGTTCCCTGCAGGTCGTTTATTACGTGATGCTAAGTTATATGAAATTGGCGCAGGTACATCAGAAATTCGCCGCATGTTAATTGGCCGTGAATTGTTCAACGAATCAGTTTAATTTAACTTTTTCTTATTGCCAATGAGCGCGACTTCTCGGTGCAAAATACTTACGCGGACAACTATGCGTAGTATTTTCCGAGAGCTCGCTTCATTGGCTTCGAGCAAAGTTAAATTTTTATACAAAAAGTCCTTCAGTGACTATTGCTATTGAACACTTATGACTAATAAAAAATCGCACTAAGTACTTAATTAGCTGCCTAATATAAGTAGAGAATTAAATACTAAACTAAGTGCTGAAGTTAAAATCAGTGAATCGACAACAATATTAATATGCTCTGACGAAGCAAAAGATTAACAGAACGCATTACACAGCGTTTAACAATAAAAGGTTATACCGTGGCTAAGATAATATCGAAAATTAATCCCCGCAGCCCTGAATTCATCGAAAATGCTGCTCATATGCAAGTGCAAGTTGATGACTTAAAAATAAAGCTAGAGGCAATAAAACTCGGAGGCGGTGAACGTAGCCGCGAACGTCATTTATCGCGCGGCAAGCTTTTACCTAGAGATCGAGTTTATGCCCTGCTCGACTCCGGCTCGGCCTTTCTTGAATTATCACAATTAGCCGCCTATCAAGTTTATGAAGATAACGTACCTGCTGCCGGTATTATCACAGGCATTGGCCGCGTTGGTGGCCAAGAATGTATTATTGTTGCCAACGACGCAACGGTAAAAGGTGGCACCTATTTCCCGTTAACGGTTAAAAAGCATTTACGCGCGCAAACTATTGCACAAGAAAACAATTTACCTTGTATCTATCTAGTAGATTCAGGCGGTGCAAACTTACCTAACCAAGATGACGTTTTTCCTGATAAAGAACATTTTGGACGTATTTTTTTCAATCAAGCCAATATGTCGGCACAAAGCATTCCACAAATTGCCGTAGTTATGGGTTCTTGTACCGCAGGCGGTGCTTATGTGCCCGCCATGGCTGATGAGTCTATTATCGTTAAAGAACAAGGCACTATATTTTTAGCGGGTCCGCCATTAGTTAAAGCGGCAACCGGTGAAGTGGTGAGTGCTGAAGATTTAGGTGGTGCAGATGTTCATTGTCGTACCTCAGGTGTTGCCGACCACATGGCACAAAATGATCATCACGCCTTAGAAATTGCTCGCAGCGCTATCGGTAACTTAAACCGTGTTAAACCCGTGCAAATGGCGATTAAAGAAGTGATTGAACCGGCTTATGCCACCGACGAAGTTTACGGTATCGTACCAAAAGATGCGCGTCAGCCATTTGATGTTCGTGAAATTATCGCCCGTGTTGTCGACGGTAGTGAATTCGACGAATTTAAAGCACTTTACGGTACAACCTTAGTTTGCGGCTTCGCTCATATCTACGGTTATCCTGTCGGTATTGTTGCTAACAATGGCATATTATTTGGTGAGTCAGCACAAAAAGGCGCTCATTTTATCGAGCTTTGTGCACAACGAAAAATTCCACTGGTGTTTTTGCAAAACATTACTGGCTTTATGGTGGGTCAGCAATATGAAGCTGGCGGTATCGCAAAACACGGTGCAAAAATGGTAACCGCTGTTGCCACCGCGCAAGTACCAAAATTCACCATTTTAATTGGTGGTAGTTTTGGCGCAGGTAACTACGGCATGTGTGGCCGTGCATACGACCCACGTTTTCTATTTATGTGGCCAAATTCGCGTATATCAGTCATGGGTGGCGAGCAAGCTGCTGGCGTTTTAGCACAAGTTAAGCGCGATCAAAAAGAAAAACTTGGCGAACAATGGAGTGCTGAAGAAGAAGCAAACTTCAAACAACCGATTATTGATGATTACGAACACCAAGGTCATCCATATTACGCGTCTGCCCGTTTATGGGATGACGGCGTAATCGACCCAGCAGATACTCGTCAAGTACTTGGTTTAGCTATTTCAGCATCATTAAACAAACCTATTAAAGAGACCAAGTTTGGTCTATTTAGAATGTAGGGGGATTTACATATGTTTTCACATACCGATATAAAAAGTTCTAGCGAATTAGTACTGTTCAGCGTTGACAGTCGTGGTGTTGCCACCGTGACCTTAAATAATGCCGATAAACATAATGCGTTTGACGACACTATTATTTACGCCCTAAACCAACTATTTAAAGCAATAGCACAATGTGATGATATTAATATCATGGTGCTAGCATCAACAGGTAAAAGCTTCTCTGCAGGCGCAGATTTAAGCTGGATGAAACGCATGGCATCTTACTCTTATGAAGAGAACTTGTCTGACGCTAACGCCCTTGCGCAAATGCTAAAAAATCTAAATTTTCTCCCACAACCTACCATAGCTAAAGTGCAAGGTGCTGCTTTTGGTGGTGCCGTTGGGCTAGCCAGTTGTTGCGATATTGTGCTCGCCAGTGACAAAGCTAGCTTTTGTTTGAGTGAAGTAAAACTAGGTTTAATCCCAGCAACTATCAGCCCTTATGTGGTTAATGCCATTGGCCAAAAAGCGAGCCGACGTTATTTTCAAACTGCTGAGCGATTTTTTGCTGATAAAGCTCAGCAACTAGGTTTAGTTGATGAAATTTATCCGTTATCAGGGTTAGATACCGCCGTTACTGCCATGGTAAATACCTTATTGGCTAACGGGCCATCAGCAGTGCGACAAGCAAAACAATTAGCACTCGATGTTGCTTACCAAGATATTGACGAAGCATTAATAAAAAATACCAGTGAGCGTATTGCTGCCATTCGCGTATCAGCAGAAGGTCAAGAAGGCCTTACGGCATTTTTTGAAAAGCGCCAGCCTACATGGCAATCCGCGCCAAACAACTTAGCAACATCAACAAATAAAGGCGAAGGATAATACTCATGTTTACTAAAATACTAATTGCCAACCGTGGTGAAATCGCCTGTCGTGTTATTAAAACTGCACGAAAAATGGGTATATTAACCGTTGCGGTTTATTCTGATGCTGATGCTGACTCACTGCACGTAAATATGGCTGATGAAGCTATTCACATCGGTGGTTCACCATCACGTGAAAGTTACTTATTATCTGAAAAAGTCATTGAAGCAGCTAAGCGCACAGGCGCACAAGCTATTCACCCAGGTTATGGTTTTCTCTCTGAAAACGCTGAATTTTGTCGTATGTGTGCTAAAGAAGGAATTACCTTTATTGGCCCTCCTGTAGCAGCCATTGAAGCTATGGGCTCTAAGTCTGCGGCTAAAAATATCATGGAAAAAGCAAACGTACCTTTAGTACCTGGCTACCATGGTGACGACCAATCTGAAGCTGTGATCAAAAAAGCCGCTGACGATATGGGCTATCCGGTATTACTAAAAGCCACAGCAGGTGGCGGCGGTAAAGGAATGCGCCAAGTATGGAATGAAAGCTGTCTCTTATACACATCTGACGCTG
>OMOM01000363.1_pt1 | contig 26154 bp, 25 predicted proteins | sample 1646501 | NCBI WGS metagenome assembly OMOM01 (sample SAMN05416802, study PRJEB24817) | seawater metagenome | isolation source: Sea water | place: Canada:Atlantic | collected 2013-07
GAGATCTAGTACGGTCTCGTGGGCTCGGAGATGTGTATAAGAGACAGGTTTTGAAATTCTCGGCGAAGAATTTTTGGGGCAAGTTTTTCACACATTGCGATTTTTATTTGTTGTTTTTTGGCTAATAAGAAACCCGAAAAGCCACCAATAATACCGAATATAATGGCGAAGATTTCATGAGGTAATATGGCGTTAATCACAAGCCACTGTCCAAACCAAGAAGCCATAATTAGGCCTAATAGCGGCCACAAATAAACTTGCCAAGCCGATTGTAATAATGCACTTTCATTTAACCCTAAAATAACATTGTCACCAAGCTCTAACGCTAAAGGTGACTTTAGGGTTAAGGTAAGTTTTTTTTGTGGAAATGCTTTGGCGACTTGGCCACTGCCACAATTGTCAACTTGCTGACAACCGCCACAGGCTGACTTAATTAAACTTGTGACAGTTACATTATCATTGTCGATGTCGACAACAGTCGCTTTTTCTTCAATCATGGTGCAGCTTTTGGTGTAAAAACAACAGAGTCAGCAATCGCTTTTGCCGTTTTCGCTGGGATTTTACCCACAACGCTTATTTCAAAATTATTAACCACTTGGTTTAACACAACGGTTGCGCCATCCATTACGTAATCTGTTGCTCGCTGCCGTTCTTCACTTTGGCTGACATAAACTGAAACATCGACTAAGCCATCGTTAAAAAGCATAAATTCAACCGGTGTTTTAGTCGCCGACATGCGATGACGATTAGCGTTCAATCGTGTAAAACCTTCAGGTAACCATTTTACTTGCCATTGCAGAACTTGCTCTTGATAACCCTCAGGTATTTCGATCACTGTCGGTAAAGTAGTCTGTTGTAACTGCATCAAGCTTTCACTTAAATCATCGGTTATATCTAAGTGGGTAAATTGTATTTGTTCTAATAGCTGCCCGGTTCGATTAGCTAACGCTAGTTTAAGCAACATACCGGTTTTTTGATCCAACCAAAGCCAGTGTCCATAGCGATATTCGTCTTTAGATACAATGCGAATTAATTGTGCTGGTCGTCCTAAAACTCGACTACGTCCTACTGAAATAAAATCATAGGTTTGTGCAAGCTTAGTTACACCTTCTCGTAAAACAGCAGGTATTGGGCCTGTTATTTGCTGTGAAGAAACCGAATATGGAGGTGATTCTGGCTCAATATAGCTGACAGTATTGTGTTTACGTAATACGTCTCGACGTGGGCCATTTAAAAGTGACAAGACTTCTAATTCATTGCCATTTTCATCTACACCATGAAACCAATGATAAGGCTCAGCTTGATTATTTTTAACCACAACAAAAGAAGTGCTAAAGTTAAGGGTTTGTAAGGACGTTGCGAGGCGTTCAAGCCATGGTTCAGCTTGTTCATTTTCATTGGCTGCTACTGATGTGCTAATGGTAACCAATAGCAGCAGACTTGATATTAATTTCATTTAGCTGATTCTTCAGCCTTATCTTGTTGAGTTGATGAAGTGGCATCAACTGAGCTTAATTTAACTTGTTGATGATGATCAGACAACAGTGCTTGAAAACGTCTTTGCTGTTCAATAAAAGCTTGTTTTTCACTGGTACGGCTAGTTTGTTGAAAATTTAAACTTACCGGTTCTGCAATACCACCAAACGGCATAGTTTTTACAACCTGACTAGCTGGCAGTAAAACATCACTGTCTGCAGAGTTTTGCTGAACACCCATAACCATAAGACCGGCAGCAGAAGCCGCAATAGCCATTTGACCAAACGGTTTAGCAAACTGAACGACTTTCGCTTTTAGCTTGCCAACAACATTATTACTTGGACGAGGTGCTAAAATTGTAGGTTCATTGGCAATAGCTGAAGCTATATTTGACGATAGGTCAAGATTGATAACATCAGAAGTTTCGCCGCGCATGACATCACCCATTAAATGGTAACGTTGCCATGTTGCTGACAAGTGTGAGTCATTGAGTATTTCGTCAAATAATTCATCTGCTTGCTGATAGCTATCAACAACCGACGATACATTCTCAAACTTATTTTCACTCATAAATATACCTTCAAAATCTAACTTCTCATTTATTACTCAACAAAAATAATTAAGTAATACTATATTTGCTATTGCCGCAGTAATTATTCCTGCAGTAATGGCCTGATTTTTTTATCTACTGCGTCACGTGCCCTAAATATTCTAGAACGTACGGTACCAACAGGACAATCCATAACCGTTGCTATTTCTTCGTAGCTCATACCCTCTAACTCTCTTAGGTTGATTGCAGTGCGCAAATCTTCCGGCAATTGCTCAATGGTCTTAAACACGACACTCTTAATTTCAGCGGTTAATAATAATTTTTCTGGCGAAGCATTTTCCCGTAAAGCTTCACCTGAGTCATACATTTCCGCATCTTCAATTTCAATATCTGAGCCAGGAGGTTTACGCCCACCAGCTACTAAATGATTCTTCGCACAGTTAACAGCTATGCGGTATAGCCAAGTATAAAAAGCACTATCGCCTCGAAAATTTGGTAAGGCGCGATAAGCTTTGATAAATGCTTCTTGTACTATATCAGGCACATCACTATGGTTTTTAACATAGCGTGAAACCAAATTTGATACTTTATGTTGGTACTTAGTTACCAGCAGGTTAAATGCGTTTTTATCACCACGTTGCACCCGCTCAACCAACTTCTGGTCAACGTTCTGTTCGCTCATTTGAGCCGTATCTCCTACTCACCATTATTTAACTTATCTACAACTGGTTTACATCTGGATCGTGGCAAACGCTACAAGTAGGACTAGCCTTGTGTTAAAAAGTTCGATAAATATTAAAAAAAAACTAATTTTTATTTATAAAAATAGTTTAGTACTGTTTTGTAACTGCAATAAAAGCTAATATTGAGCTATCAATTATTGTACCCCAATTTCAAGAATATATGAATCAACAACACAATTGTGACGTTTTAATTATTGGTAGTGGCGCCGCTGGATTATCTCTGGCACTTCATTTAGCAAAAAATGCCGATGTTATCATCCTAAGTAAAGGGCAAATCAATGATGGCTCAACCTTTTATGCTCAAGGTGGGGTTGCTGCTGTATTCGATGAAAATGACAGCGTTGCTTCTCATGTTGCGGACACCTTAATAGCAGGTGCTGGTTTATGTGATGAATCAGCGGTGCAATACACGGCTGAAAATGCTAAAAAGTGTTTGGAATGGTTAATTGATAAGGGCGTACATTTTGACCAAGAAATGCCAGCCGCTAATGGTGAAATTAATTATCATTTAACGCGTGAAGGCGGTCATAGTCATCGTCGAATTTTGCACTCAGCCGATGCGACGGGTCAAGCGATACAAACTACCTTAGTTTCTCAAGTAAAAAATCATAGCCGAATTCGTATATTTGAACGTTACAATGCCATTGATTTGGTTTATCAAGAAAATAAAGCGATAGCAAAACGCGAATGTATTGGTGCCTATGTATGGAATCGCAATGACGAGCATGTTGAGCGTGTTTTTGCCAAAAAAACCATTTTAGCCACTGGTGGCGCCAGCAAGGTTTATCAATATACCTCTAATCCTGACGTGGCAAGTGGCGACGGCATTGCCATGGCATGGCGTGCAGGTTGCCGCGTTGCAAATATGGAGTTTAATCAGTTTCACCCTACTTGCTTGTTCCACCCTGAAGCCGGTACATTTTTGTTAACAGAAGCATTACGAGGTGAAGGTGCTGTACTTCTTCGCCCAGATGGCAGCCGATTTATGCCTAGCTTTGACGAGCGAGCAGAGTTAGCACCACGCGATATTGTAGCGCGGGCAATTGATTTTGAAATGAAACGCTTAGGCGCTGATTGTATGTATTTGGATATTAGTCATCAATCAAGTGACTTTATTAAGCAACATTTCCCAACTATTTATGAACGCACGTTAGCCTTAGGTATTGATATAACCAAACAACCTATGCCGGTTGTACCCGCAGCCCATTATACTTGTGGTGGCGTGATGATTAACCAACAAGGTAAAACCGATATTGAGCATTTATATGCCATAGGTGAAGTTGCTTATACTGGTTTACATGGTGCAAACCGTTTAGCAAGTAACTCGTTATTAGAATGCCTTGTTTTTGCGCGTGCAGCAGCCATTGATATTGAACAAACATTAGACTTAACCAAGCCATGCATAACATTACCACCATGGGATGAAAGCCGAGTCACTAACTCTGATGAAGAAGTTGTTATTCAGCATAACTGGCACGAACTGCGTCTATTTATGTGGGATTTCGTTGGTATTGTAAGAACCACAAAACGTTTAGAGCGTGCTTTGCATCGCGTTGAGTTATTACAAAGTGAAATTGAAGAATATTATTGTAACTTTAGAGTGAGCAATAACTTGTTAGAGTTACGTAATTTAGTGCAAGTGGCTGAATTGATCATACGTTCTGCGTTAGACCGAAAAGAAAGCAGAGGCTTACATTATACCCTTGATTTTCCAGAATTATTGTCTGAAGCGAAAATAACCATACTTCCCCCCGAGTAATATCGATCATTTTAAAGCTTTAACTCAGGTGAGTTTTTCATTCGCAAAATAGTGCGAGCAATACGCGCCTGATCTTCACTGGATAAGCTGTCTTTAAAAATAAAGTATTGCTTTAAGGCAGCATCACTTTTTGTAAATACCAACCAATATCCCCACAAATTAATCTGTGAGTTTGCAGATAGCTGCAAAATATTTTTATGATTAAATTGGCATTCACCCGTATCAGATAAAGTAAAGTTGTTAGCTATGCAGGTTTTTATTGAGGGTTTTAATTTAAAGAGTTGTTCGGTTATTACAGCGATATGCGGATGACAATAGTGTGATAAAAGTAACACAGTACATAAAACCCCAAGCCAAAGTTGAAAACCTACAAGTACTGTTAGGGTTAGATAAAAGAAAAGCGTATAAAATGAAAATATAAAAGTCGCCCTGTGTTTAGAGGGCGACACACGAATGTTATACTTTAACGCGCTGTAATATAAGTTGGACCATGGCGTTAAGATCTTTGTCTTCACAAGTTTCGTGTCCCATAAACCAAGCAAACAGCTCAGGATCTTGGCAAACTAATAAACGTTCGAAAATTGCTTTATTTTCTGCAGTAAGATCATCGTATGCATCTTCAACAAAAGGCATAAAGAGTACATCTAACTCTAGCATGCCGCGTCGACAAGCCCATCGTAATCGAGGTTTATTATCTGTTAATGTCATACATAACTCTAATTGGGAATATTTTTACGTATTCTAGCAAATCCAAGGTAAAAATAGCCACGAATTGATCATTAAATTAGACAAGGTTGTATTATCAAAGTAGCAGAAAAATAGCACATGTGGTTGTAATTCGAATAAATGTCCTCATTTTAGAAGTTAATAGACTTTTTCAGCCTTTTGCAGGATGAACATCATAATGAATAATAACTTACCCAGTTATAACGAATTACCCGAAGTATTTGCCATTAACCTAAGTAGTATTGGTGCCATTACCCTAAAGGGTGAAGAACAAATAAAATACCTACAAGGCCAAGTAACTTGTGACGTTGCGAGCTTAGAACAAACAAAGTTACTTAACGGGGCTCACTGTAATGCTAAAGGTAAAGTATTTTCTGTATTTCGTTTACTTGAACGCCAAAGTAAATTTTTTCTTATCCAGCCAATCAGCTCAATTAAGCAATCATTAGCAGAATTGAAAAAGTTTGGTGTATTCGCCAAAGTTGAAATAACTGAAGATGTTGAACAAGCTTACTTAGCCATCGCAGGCCAACAAGCTGCCGTGAAAATGGCCACGTTGTTTAAACAAGTTCCTGATGAAAAAACACCCGTAATTCATGAAGGTGATACTACCTTAGCTTATATTGCTGGTAATATTGATCGCTACCTTATTATTGGCAATGCGGCACAGTTATCAACTTTTGCATCAACATTAGACTGCACTGTATATAACGATTCTGTTTGGAACCTTCTTGATATTGTTGAAGGCTTCCCACAAATTGCACAGCAATATATTGCCGAATATGTACCGCAAATGCTTAATTTACAGGCGATTAATGGTATTAGCTTCACTAAAGGCTGTTATTTAGGTCAAGAAACAGTTGCCCGTATGCAGTATCTAGGTAAAAATAAGCGCGCACTTTTTGCACTAGTAGGCGATAACACTCAAGCCAAAGTGGGTGATATTATCGAGAAAAAGCTCGGTGATAACTGGCGTAAAGCCGGTGACGTGTTAGCATCTTATCAAGCAAGTAATCATCAAACGTATATTCAAGGTGTGTTAGCTAACGATATTGACGATGCCACCGAATTAAGAATTAAAGAGCAGAGCTCAAATTTAACCATACTCCCATTACCTTATAAAACAAATACAGACTAAGCATAGGACTTAATATGAAAATTACCGATAACAAAGTGGTTGTACTACATTACGCCGTTTCTGATAGCGAAGACACCTTAATTGATAGTTCATACGATCACAGCCCATTAGCGGTAATTCAAGGCTCAAACTATCTTATTTCTGGCTTAGAAGAAGCCTTAGTTGACCACCAAGCCGGTGATAAATTTGAAGTTGAAGTAAGCGCAGATAATGCTTACGGTCAACGTGAAGATGGCTTTGTACAAACCGTACCAAAAGCAATGTTTGGTGGTATTGAAGACTTAGCCGTGGGCAGTCAATTACGTGCAACTACTGACGATGGCGAGCAAACTGTTATCGTAATCGACGTACAAGATGATGAAATCACTGTGGATGGTAACCATCCTCTAGCAGGCATCGATTTAAAATTTGATGTTGAGGTTTTAGAAGTTCGTGATGCAACTGAAGAAGAGCTAGCTCATGGCCATGTGCATAGTGAAGGCGGCTGTGGTCACAGTCATTAAAAAGTTTTGATTAATGCAAAACACAAAGGCACCAAACAGGTGCCTTTATTATTTTATTTCGATAAGTTAATAACTTGCGCCTTTATTTCTGCATATCGCATGGCCTGACAAACACCGAAAAAACTTAACTGTCTAACTTTTGCGCGGGTAAATAATGGTACCGTCATACCTGACAAAAAACGGCATAGCGTATCAATAGATAAATCTGCAGGTGTTGAACCCGCAGAGCTTTTCATTGTTGAAAAATGTTGCTTCAGTTGCGTAATAGCTAGCTCAATAGTTTGTATGCTCACCGGTAGATGATTATTTGAATATTGTAATTTAGCCACCTGCCCACGACAAACTGAACAATGCCCACAGCTTTTAGGTGCTTGTTGATCATCAAAGTAATGGCAAAGCTCTTGGGTTAAACAATGCTGACTTTGAAAGAATGCCACTAACTTATCAATACGCTGAATTTCTGACTGCTCTTTTTCATGAAAATAATGAAACAGTCGGTCCACTAAAGTAACATCGCTTAATGCGGCTATATCCACACTAAACACTTCGGTAGCTTTTTTCGTTTCTAACACAATGTGCTGCTGTTCGGCTAAATACTCAAGTGCAGCAACAATACGTTTTCTTGGTGCTTGAAAGCGAGAATACATTAAATCAAAGTCTGGCTCTCCCCAGATTTTTTTCATTTTTGCCGCGCTAAAAACCTGTGCTAAAAACTCATTTCTTTCAGCATTAAAGCTACGAATAATATTTGCTTTTGGTGTGACGAACTTAAACTTAAAATCAGCAAAATAACTGAACTTAGCGTTGATAACGCCCAATAGTTCTAATTGAACCAACAGCGTTTTTAGTGCTAATTGTTTAATATTACTCGCATTTGATAAACTGAGTACTTGCAGTTCCCATTGACCACTGTGCATTTCGTTACGAATATTTTCTAACACATACTCAATACTGCTTCTTTCGGGGGTGTCAGCATAAACAAAGTTTTCTACCGTATGAATTCCATCAAGGTTAGCTAAGGTATAACAGGCTGCATTGCCTTTATCTCGCCCTGCTCGACCTATTTCTTGGCTGTAGTTTTCAATGGACTTAGGTAAGTCGTAATGTATTACAAAGCGGATATCTGATTTATCAATTCCCATACCAAAGGCGATGGTTGCTACGATAACCGGCGTTTTACCTTGCATAAAGTCTTGCTGGATTTGTTGACGTACATCATCTTTAAAGCCCGCATGATAAGCTTTTGCTGATATACCTTGTTGTTGCAAATAATTCGCAACTTTTTCAGCACTTTGCTGCAAAGTCACATAAATAATACCGCAACCTTGATGATGTTGAATTAAATCGACTAAGGTTTGATTTTTTGCAACTTCCGCGACGGGCAAAACCGATAAGTCTAAGTTACTGCGATAAAAGCCTGTTTGTACTATATGCTTATCATCGATGCTAAACTTTTTCGCCATATCTTGCTTAACGTGTTTAGTAGCAGTTGCGGTCAGTAATAGCACTAAAGGAATATTTAGCTCTTCTCGATAACGTGGTAATTTTAAGTAATCAGGTCGAAAATTATGCCCCCACTCAGATATACAGTGCGCTTCGTCAACGACTAACATCGATATGGCTATTGACTCAATAAACTGTCGAAAACGCTCATTTTTAAAGCGTTCAACCGACACCATTAAGATTTTGATTTTACCGTCGCGAACATCACGCGTGACTTGTTGGCTCTCTTCGAACGATAACGTTGAATCAATGCTAGCACCAGCAATACCCTTGGCATGTAAAAATGCTAACTGATCTTTCATCAAAGCCAACAATGGCGACACCACTAGGGTTAAATGCGGTAAATTGATTGCCGCCAACTGATAACAAAGCGACTTTCCTGCGCCTGTGGGAAATATGGCAAGTGAAGATTCACCATTAAGTAATTGCGATATCGTTTGTTCTTGCCCGATTCTAAAGTCGTCAAAGCCAAAGGTAGTTTTTAAGGATTGATGTAAAGTCGACATATATAACCTATTTTCTTAATATCGCGCTAACTTACTATACTTCAGCCGCGACTACACTTATTTCAACTAACAATACATCTCTTGCCATTGCTGCTTGCACACAAGCACGAGCAGGTGCGAAGCCATCAGGAACCCAAGCATCCCATACGGCATTCATCGCTGCAAAATCAGCCATTGTTTTTAAGTATATTGTCGCTGAAAGCATATGCTGCTTTGAACTTCCTGCTTGTGTTAATAATGCTTCAACTTTGTCTAACATTGTTTGTGTTTGATGAGTAATATCTTGCGTCGCGTCAGCACACACTTGACCACACAAATAAACCGTACCATTGTGTTTAACAATACGACTCATGCGCGGTTTAGTTTCTAATCTTTCAATAGTCATTTAATTTCCATTTACATATAAAAAAGCCCTGCTAAATGTTAACAGGGCTTGTGGTGATTAACACTAATAATTAACGTTGAGTAGCTTTCATAAAATCTGGATCATTAAATAAAGCGCCACAAAGTTTTTGCACCAAAACAGGGTAATTTAATTGGCCATTTGGAATTGCAATGCTCCCTATAAATGATGACTCAAACTCATGGGTAACAGAGATTGATTTTGTAAAAATAACGCTATCCTTGTTTGTAACAACAAACTCAACAGTCATTTTGCCATCACCTACTGAAAAACCCGATACATCAATATCATTTTCAATAAGCTTGCCGGCAATAACAATGGAAGAAACACCTGAATAAAGCTTTGCTGCCGTTAATTCACTTTGTAGGGCTGATTCTAAATAATCTCCAAAAGACTTATTATTAGGAGAAACTAAACTAGAACCACGAAGTGAAATAGAGTTAAGCTTTTTATTATCTTCAATGTTGCCAACAGCCATTAACTCAAGAGAACTTCGTTTCAAGTGCTGTAAATTATCCATTGAGTTTTTGTATGGTGGTGCAACCATAGTACATGCAGATAAAAACAACACCGTAAAAATCGCTAAATATTTCATATAAACCTCCCTGTGTTATTCAGTAATGTTGTTGAGCTCTTCAACAAGTAGATTAATTGCTTGCTCTGAAGCGCGACGGGCAGAAAGTGAAAAGTCACTTTTAAATTCATCGAACTCTGCATGACCAGCCGACTCGACTGTTTTTTCCCAAACCAACTCACCATTCGCATCGATTGCTTTACATGTCAATTTGATTGAAAAGTCTGTCGCAGGCCAAGTCATTAAACTATCAGAGCTTGAATTAGTTTCTATTTCAGGCACAAAAATTAAGGAAATGCCTTTCTCATTGATAAAGTCACTCTCATCTAATGATTTTACCGAGTAAACATCTTTGTACTTACTTGATAAAGCAGTATAAAAAGCACTTTCTAAATCACTATATGGTAGATAGGTTATTTTATCGCCACCGCCACCTGGCGAGGTTACTTTTTTCTTTTTGTTTTCATCAGAGATGTAATAACCAACAATTTTTTCACTCTTATTTTCTGCGTGGTTAATATTTGCCATATCTGGGTTTATTTCAATTTGGTGCGCACAGCCTGTAACGAGTAGAGCTAGCAGCACTATAATGCTTTGAATGTATATTTTCACTGAGGATCCCTTTCAATTTATTATTGCTTATTACTTGTTATTATTTTGTTAATCAAAGTTAACGAGCACAATGTACATATTTTTTTCTTCATATTCAATAATTAACTATAAACACTACTATCGGTTTTACTGTCAAAATTGAATCAAAAAACATAGTTTACCTATTGTGTTTAAGGCAAAAAAAAACCTGCTTCTTGGCAGGTTTTTTAAATTAATTTACTTCGTTAATGAAGATATAAAAGAAAAATTATTCCCACTCAATAGTGGCAGGTGGCTTACCTGATATATCGTAAACTACGCGAGATATACCATCAATCTCATTGATAATACGGTTAGAGACTAAGCCTAAAAAGTCGTAAGGTAAATGTGACCAACGAGCCGTCATAAAGTCGATAGTTTCCACACAGCGCAAACTTACTACCCAATCATATTTACGCGCATCACCCATCACACCAACAGAGCGTACAGGTAAAAACACGGTAAATGCTTGGCTTACTTTTTTGTATAAGTCATGCTTGTGTAATTCTTCAATGAAAATATGATCCGCACGACGTAATAAGTCAGCATATTCTTTTTTCACTTCACCTAAAATACGCACACCTAAACCTGGTCCAGGGAACGGATGACGATATAACATATCGTAAGGTAGGCCTAACTCGAGTCCGATTTTCCGTACTTCATCTTTAAATAATTCACGTAAAGGCTCAACTAAACCAAGCTTCATATGTTCAGGTAAACCACCAACATTATGATGTGATTTAATCACATGGGCTTTACCAGTAGCAGATGCCGCTGACTCTATAACATCAGGGTAAATAGTGCCTTGCGCTAACCATTTAGCGTTGCTGAGTTTATTCGCTTCTTCGTCAAAAATTTCAACAAAAACATTGCCAATAATTTTACGTTTGGCTTCTGGCTCGCTCTCAGTCGCTAAACGATCTAAGAAACGGTTTTCAGCATTAACATGAATAATCTTTAGACCAAAATGGTCACCGAACATATCCATCACTTGCTGACCTTCGTTTAAACGCAATAAACCGTTATCAACAAACACACATGTTAACTTGTCACCAATCGCGCGATGTAAAAGCATAGCAACAACTGATGAATCAACACCACCTGATAAACCAAGAATCACTTCGTCATCGCCAATTTGTGCTTTCATTTTTTCAATAGCGTCTTCAATAATTGACGCTGGGGTCCACAATTTTTCACATTGACAAATATCAACGACAAAGTGCTCTAAAATACGCAAACCTTGTTTAGTATGTGTTACTTCAGGATGAAATTGCACACCGTAAAATTGCTTTTCTTCATTGGCCATTGCTGCATATTTACAACTTGGTGTTTGTGCTACGGTGACAAAGCCATCAGGAATTGCTGATACTTTATCGCCGTGACTCATCCAAACATCTAATAACGCATTACCGTTTGCACTGACGTTATCTTCTATAGCATTAAAAAGCGCCGATTTAGCGATAACTTCAACAGCGGCATAACCAAACTCTTTATGCTCAGAGCCTTCAACAGCACCGCCCAATTGCTCAGCCATTGTCTGCATGCCATAGCAAATGCCTAATACAGGTACACCGGCATTAAAAACATATTCAGGCGCACGAGGAGAGTTTTGCTCAGTAACTGACTCAGGTCCGCCAGCTAATATAATACCTGTAGGGTTAAAGCCTTCAATTTGTTCTTGAGTAACATCCCAAGCCCATAATTCACAGTAAACGCCTATTTCTCGTACACGACGAGCAATAAGTTGAGTGTATTGCGAACCAAAATCTAATATCAGTATGCGGTGATCATGAATGTCTTTACTCATGTTGTTTTCCTACTTTTATTTAACAATAAAATGAATAGGCTGAGCTTGCTCAATATGAGTTAGCGCTCAGCCTATTTGAATTTTTAGATGACATTTTCAATCATCTATTTCTATAATTTCTGTCAACATTCAATCGAAAATATTGCCGTCATATAAACGTCAGTAGCTTGATGCTTAGTTTACTGGTTGAGTACTCACAACCTTAAAATCCACGACAATAATTCAACAAAGCCTAACCTGTTCTGTAGTTAGGTGCTTCTTTTGTTATGGCAACATCATGCACGTGCGACTCACCCATACCTGCAGAAGTGATTTTCATAAATTCTGGTTTAGTACGCATAATTTCAATCGTTGCTGAACCCGTTAAGCCCATTGATGAACGCAAGCCACCCATTTGTTGATGAATAATTGCTGCAACAGGACCTTTATAAGCAACACGACCTTCAATACCTTCAGGTACTAACTTGTCTGCTTCACCATCTGACTTTTGGAAGTAACGATCACTTGAACCTTCTTTTTGGCTCATCGCGCCTAAAGAACCCATGCCGCGATATGACTTATAGTAACGACCTTGATAAAGCTCGACTTCACCAGGTGCTTCTTCAGTACCTGCAAGCATGCTCCCCACCATTACACAATGTGCGCCAGCAACTAGTGCCTTGGCAATATCGCCCGAAAAGCGAATGCCGCCATCAGCAATAACCGGAATACCTGTACCTTTTAAGGCTTCAACAGCATTCGAAATAGCGGTTAATTGCGGTACACCTACACCCGTAACGATACGAGTAGTACAAATAGAACCTGGACCTATACCAACTTTTACCGCGTCAACACCAACATCTGCCAGTGCTTTAGCACCAGCACCTGTAGCAACGTTACCTGCAATAATTTGTAAATCAGGATAACGAGTGCGTGTTTCAGCAACGCGGTCAATAACACCTTGCGAATGACCGTGTGAAGTATCAATTAATAGTACATCTACACCAGCAGCAACAAGCGCGTCAATACGTTCGTCTGTACCTGCACCAACACCAACAGCAGCACCAACACGTAAACGACCTAACTCGTCTTTACATGCGTTAGGTTTGCTTTCAGCTTTTTGGTAATCTTTAACGGTAATTAAGCCCTTCAAAGTAAAGGCATCATCGATCATGAGAATTTTTTCAATGCGATGTTCATGCATCAAACATAAAATTTCTTCACGCGAAGCACCTTCTTTAACGGTGACTAATTTATCTTTTTTGGTCATCAATGCTGAAACCGGCTTTTCTAAGTCAGTTTCAAAACGTAAATCACGACCAGTAATAATACCGACCAATTTATTTTTTTCATCAACAACAGGGAAACCAGAAAAACCCAGCTCATCCGCTAAACGCATAGTATCTAGGATACTTGCACTAGGGTTAACGGTTACTGGATCTGAAACAATACCACTTTCAAATTTCTTTACTTGAGAAACATTTTTGGCTTGTTCAGCAATGGTCATATTTTTATGAATAAAACCTATGCCACCTTCTTGTGCTAAGGTAATGGCTAAACGCGCTTCGGTCACTGTGTCCATCGACGCAGAGATCATAGGAACATTTAAATTGATCTTTCGAGTTAATTTGGTTTTTAAATCGGCAGTATGAGGCAGTACCGTAGAATGAGCAGGTACCAGTAAAACATCGTCAAAAGTTAACGCTTCTTGGGCAATTCTTAACATCGCAACATCTCTCTAAAATGAGTGGTTAGGGAGGAAATATTGCGGCAGAATTTTAACCGCTTTCCCTGCTAAGGTAAACTTATAATTGCAATTAATCGAAAATAAACTGTCGATGCTTGGCTAAACAAATATATAATACTTAATAATGACACCTTCATTTCCTCTTAATCTTAAAAAAGTAACGTATTTATGGCTCAACAGCATATTCTTCAAGTAAGTGAACTCACCAAAAAAGTACGTTTTATTCTAGAAAGTGAGTTAAATACGGTCTGGTTATGTGGTGAAATTTCTAATTTTATTGCCGCCGGTTCAGGGCATTGGTATTTATCACTTAAAGATCAAAAGTCACAAGTTCGTTGTGCCATGTTTAAAGGCAATAATCGCAGAGTAAGAATACAACCGCAAAATGGTCAGCAGGTTTTAGTGCGGGCCAAAGTATCATTGTACGAACCTAGAGGCGACTTCCAACTTATTATCGAACAAATGGAGTCTGCCGGTGAAGGGCTATTACGACAACAATATCAATTATTAAAAGATAAACTACATAACGAAGGCTTATTCGAACTTCATCACAAGCAAGTCATCCCTAAGTTAATTCAAACGGTAGGTATAATTACCTCCCCTACCGGTGCTGCGGTAAAAGATATCATCACAGTACTCAACCGTAGAAACCCTTTATTAAAAGTTATTATTTACCCCGTGTTAGTGCAAGGCGAGCAGGCTAAATATGATATTGCTCAGGCAATAGCTTTGGCAAATCAACGCAACGAGGTAGACGTATTATTAATATCACGTGGCGGTGGTTCTCTAGAAGATTTATGGGCTTTTAATGAAGAAATAGTGGCACGTGCTATTTTTCAATCCATATTACCGACTATCAGTGGCGTGGGTCATGAAATAGATACAACATTATCTGATTATGTGGCTGATTTAAGGGCCCCAACCCCCTCTGCTGCAGCCGAACTTGTTTCTGCTGATGTTGATGAACGGATCAATAGCGTTAAGGTTCTTCTCAGTCGTGCTCAATTAGCGATCAAACAACAATTACAACGTTCAAGATTCTCTGTGGTAAATTTAAACCACCGATTAGGCCAAGTTCACCCTGAACATCAATTACAAAATAAACAACAAAAATCGGATGAACTCACTTTACGTTTGCAAGGGTTTATATCTCGAAAACTTAATCAAGTTAAGCACCAGCCTAGCTATCTCCAGCAACGTCTTTTAAATGCAAGCCCGGCTAACAAGATAAAACGTAATTTACTGTATTGTGAGCAACTAAAAACACAACTTAGTAGTGCACAACAACGACTATTAATGCTTAAAAGAGAGTCTTTTGCTCATCAATGCGAACAGCTACATATTGTTAGCCCGCTAGCAACGATTGCTCGGGGTTACAGCATAACTCGCACTGAACAGGGTGACATGATTAAAAGTATCAAAGATATTACGATTGAAAGTAATATTAAAGTGGAAGTTTCAGATGGTGTAATAGACGCTAAAGTAATAGCGGTGAAAGCAAGTTAACCGGATAAGATTACCGCTTCTTGTAATAGTTTAGTCACTTCTGACTTGCTTGAGTCGCTAAATTTAACACCGAGTAATACGCCCCCCGCTTGAATTTTACTATTACAAATTTCAGCTTCAAGCTTCAGGTTTTTTAAGCTCTGAAAATCTTCAATAATAATTTCTACTGGCTTATCATCAGTTAATGTAAGCTTTTCTCCATTAGTGATCATGAGCTTACAGCCAGAAACAGAAATATCAGAAATTATTGATCCCCAATACTCATCTTTAATTTTAGTTTTAGCTTTAATATAGGTTTCAATGCGCATAGAAGACCGTAAGTTTTGTAAACTTACTTCGCGTGGAAACTCTAAGACTAAAATACGTGATGGTATTTGAATTGACTGTTTCAAATTAGAAATAAAGGCAACCACAGCCCCTTCATGCCCTTCAATTAAACCGCGTACTGTTACACCCATGCCAGGAGCAATGTATTGAGCGAAAGTACCCATTTTTGAGCTGTCAGGGTATTGAACTAAGACATAGTGTTTCTGCAAATAACCAATAAAAGTTGAACGAAACTTTCCACGTTGTCCCGCTGGAGTCGACATATCTAATGTCACAACAGCGCCGGGATGTAATAAAGCTAAATTATTATTTAACCGTGCTACCGTTTCAATTCTCGCTGAACTATCAGGCATAAATTTCCAAAAATTTTATTCTTAATGAAACAAAATAATACTGTTAAATAAGATGCTTAGAGAGTTTACATTAGCGGAATATAGTCGCTAACGCAATATACTTTGCTGTTATTTTATACAAAATTTAGTGATAAAAAAACTGACCTTAATAAGTCAGTTTTCTATAACTAAAAATAACTCTTAGTCTTTTTTATAACCTTGAGTTGCACGTGCCATTTTCTTCTGTTCCGTGTAGGTTAGTTTTTTCTTACCTGCAAACGGATTAGACGTTTCTCTAAACTCAATCCTAATCGGCGTACCCATAATTTTCAATGACTTACGATAGTAATTCATTAAATACCGTTTATAAGAAAGTGGTAAATTTTTTGCTAAATTGCCATGAATAACAATAATAGGTGGGTTATAACCACCAGCATGAGCATATTTTAGTTTTATACGACGGCCTTGATGCATAGGTGGCTGATGGTCAAACACTGCCATATCTAAAATCTTAGTCACCATAGAAGTCGATATACGTTTAGTCGCTGAAACAAACGCTTCTTCTACTGATTCGTATAAATGACCTACACCTGTACCATGTAGTGCTGAAATAAAATGAATACGGGCAAAATCAATAAAGCCTAAACGGCGATCTAATTCAGATTTTATACGATCTTTAACATGATCATCTAAGCCATCCCATTTATTTACCGCTAGTACTAATGAACGACCCGCTTCTAAAATAAAGCCAAGTAAGCTTAAATCTTGGTCGCTAATTCCCTCTTGAGCATCGATGATCAACAAACAAACGTTCGCATCTTCAATTGCTCGTAAGGTTTTAATCACAGAAAACTTTTCAACAATGTCGGTAACATTTTTACGGCGACGAATACCTGCGGTATCTATAAGCGTGTACGGTCGGCCATTATGCTCCATTGGGATGTACACGCTATCACGTGTTGTCCCTGGCATGTCAAATACCACAACTCTGTCTTCACCTAAAATACGGTTAGTTAATGTTGATTTGCCTACGTTAGGCTTACCAATTATGGCTAACTTTATGGTGTCTGTTTCTTCAGGCGCATCATCAATATTTTTTTGGTCTAGTGCTTCATGATCGATATTTTCGTCATATTCACCGTCAAACTCATCATTTTCTTGAGCTTTTGGTTTACCAAGTTCTTCGATATGAGGCGTTAGTGCTAAGGTTAATAACTGTGTAACCCCACGGCCATGTGCGGCCGCAATTTGATGAACTACATCGCCTAAACCTAGAGAATAAAAGTCAGCAACGGCAGAGTCGGCATCTATACCGTCTACTTTATTGGCCACTAAAAAGACTTTTTTGTCTTGCTTACGTAAATGACTCGCAATACCTTGGTCAGCAGAAGTTAAACCCGCTCTTGCATCAACCATAAACAACACAGCATCAGCTTCATCAATAGCGATCAATGATTGCTCTGCCATTAGCGCATCGATACCTTTCTCGTTGCCTTCAATACCACCGGTATCAATAACGATAAAAGGATGTTCTTCAACTTCCGCTTTTCCGTATTGGCGATCGCGAGTTAAACCAGGATAATCGGCAACTAAAGCATCTCTACTGCGCGTTAATCTATTAAATAGTGTTGATTTACCGACATTAGGTCGCCCAACAAGTGCTACTACAGGAAGCATGTTCACCTCAAATTTCTTTTTACACTAATTTGATATTAGTGTTATTAATAAACAACGGCTCCAGCACATTTTGCACTGGAGCCGTTTATAATTTTAGCCTAAATATTTAACTAGCCCATTTTTTTTAACCGGCTAAATGAATATCTTATTTTGGAATAGTAATCGCTTCTAAATCACCATTACGTGCTTGGCTATACAAAACATTATTTTCAACCGTAGGAGTTGCATGAATTCCACTACCATCAACATGATGGCGAGCAACTACTTCACCCGTAGTTTGATCTAACCAATGCAAATAACCTTCAAAATCACCGACCACTACATAGTTACCTTGAGGAACAGGTCCTGTGAGGCCGCGATTAGTGAATAATAGTTGGCTCCAAAGCTCTAAACCATTATTACGATCGATGGCATATACATGACCTTTAACGTCGGTTAAAAATAGGCTGTTACCACTGATCGAAACTTCACGGTAAGAAGAGTATTGACGTTGCCATAATACACGGCCTGAACGTAACTCTACTGCACTTAAATTACCACGTGACGAAACAGTATAAATGTTATCACCGTATATTAATGGCGTTGAGTCAACATCAATTACACGTTCTAATTCAGTTGAGCCTGCCGCTTCACCAATATCTACTGTCCAACCTTGGCGACCTTGCTCAAGTAAATAAACAGATAATGAACCGTCAGCTGAGCCAACAATTACACCACCACCCGCAATTACCGGTGCGCTGATGCCACGCAATGTTAATGGTGGAACATCTTGTTCAATTTGCCAGTCGTCTTGACCATTTGAAGCATTGAATGCTTTCATCACACCCGAAGCAGTATTTACCACAAGTTTCCCAGAATCTAAAGCTGGTGCTGCTATGACCTCACCTTTAACTTTACCTTTCCAAGATAGCTTGCCCTTTTCAGCGTCAAGCGCAATAACTTCACCATTTTCACTACCGAAAAAGACTTTGTTTATGCCAGCAACAACACCACCGCTAATAAGCGCAGGTTCTTTATCATCAAAAAAACCACGTTTGTTTTCAATATCACTTAAGTCAGCATACCAAATTTGCTTACCGGTTTTTTCATCAAAAGCGTAAGCTTCACCGTCACGACTTGTGCTAAAAACTTTACCGTAAGCGACTACAGGTTGAATACGAGAAAAGTAATCACCAACACCATCGCCAACACTTGTGTCCCACTTTACAGCAGGTTCAAACAATGCCTTTATTTCTGTTAACTCTGCAACCTTAAGATCTTCGTCTTCATCATCTGTTGAAGAACACGCAGAAATGCCAAGTGCTAGAAAACAAATAACAAGGAGGTTTTTATTAAAGCGTTTACTCATAAACATGCTTATATCACTCTCTATTTGTTTAAGTTAATAACTTGCGCTAGGTTATCTAATTTCATTTGTAAAGCAGGGTTGCTGCTATCGCTAGCACCATCAATAGCCGCTTGGTAAGCTGTACGTGCTAATTCTGATTTACCTTGTTTAAAGTAAATATCACCTTTGATTTCTTCAACACTAGCGTCGAATGACTCAGGTAATTCAGGCGCTAATGTTGCCAACGCTGCTTCGTATTTTTCTAACTGTAATTGCACTCGCGCTAAACGCACAGTAGCAATAGCTTTAATACCGTCATCAACTGACTTTTCAATCGCTGTCGATAAATATGTTTCAGCTTTTGCCCAATTTTGGTTTTCAGCTGCTTCTTTAGCTAAAGCAATTGACGTTAGCATGGCATAACTAGAGGCATCGTTTTCAGCAATGAAAGCATTACCAGCAGATTCAAAGTTGGCACCCTCTTCAGTCGATGCTTCCATCATTGTTTGATAAGCTTCTGAAGTATTAAGCTCTTGTTGTAATTTATAGTCGTTATAGTAATTAAGGCCAATAAATCCTGAAAAACCAATAACTAAACCAGCAATAATTGCGTTTCCGTTTTCACTCCAAAACGTTTTGATTGCTTCTACTTGTTGTTCTTCTGTTTGATGTATATCCAAAACTAACCCTTAAAGTAAATTTGTTAAAAGGTCTGACACTTGTTCAAGTGACAAACTTTGTTGTTCTTGTTGTCCGCGCAAATATTTTACAGTTACCGTTTTTTGAGCTACTTCATCTTCACCAAGAATCAATGCTATTTGGGCACCTGACTTATCCGCACGCTTCATTTGTTTTTTCATATTGCCACCACCACAGTGACATTGTAATCTTATATCTGGTACTTGATCTCGCCATTGTTCTGCTAAGCCATTACCTGCTATTTCAGCGTCATTGCCTAACATAATAACGTAAGCGTCAACTTGGGCTCTTACATTATTCGCTTTTTCTAAACTGGTTAACATGAGTACTAATCGTTCAATACCTAGTGCAAAACCAACACCTGGTGTCGATTTACCACCTAATTGTTCTACTAAACCGTCATAACGCCCACCAGCACAAATAGTACCTTGAGCGCCTAAGCTAGATGTAACCCATTCAAAAACAGTACGATTATAATAATCTAAACCACGAACTAAGCGATCATTTATTACATACTTGATGCCTGCAGCATCTAAGCGCTGACAAACTGAGGCAAAATGTGCACTAGACTCTTCACCAAAGTAATCGGCTAATTTAGGTGCACCCGTTAATGCCGCTTGTACGTCTGGGTTCTTACTGTCTAAAACACGCAATGGATTAGTGTGCATTCGACGTTTACTGTCTTCATCTAAAAGGTGTTCTTTTTCAGATAAAAATTCTACAAGGGCATCTCGATAATTGCCACGCTCTTCGTTCGATCCTAAAGAGTTTAACTCTAATGTGACAAACTCATTGATACCAAGTTCCCGCCACAATCGTGACGTTAACATAATAATTTCAGCGTCAATATCCGGTGTAGCTATACCAAAGGCTTCTAGGCCAAACTGATGAAATTGACGATAACGCCCTTTTTGTGGACGTTCATGGCGAAACATCGGCCCCATATACCATAAGCGTTGCTCTTGGTTATACAGTAAACCATGTTGATTAGCTGCTCGAACACAACTAGCCGTGCCTTCAGGTCGTAATGTTAAGCTGTCGCCATTACGATCGTCAAAGGTATACATTTCTTTCTCAACAATATCGGTAACTTCACCAATAGAGCGTTTGAATAATGCCGTTGACTCTACAATAGGCATACGTATTTCTGCAAAGCCGTAATTACTGGCAACTCGGCGTAATACTGTTTCTACCATTTGCCAAACACCTGTTTCTGCAGGCAAACAGTCGTTCATACCTCTAATGGCTTGTAATGCTTTACTCACGTATCATTTTCTCGCTAATGTTTATTTGTTCAGTTATTAATTCATTCGCTTATACAAATTATACTTTTGTCGAGCGCCATTATTTATCGTGCATAGTATAGGCAGTTTGCTATCAAACGTAAATAACAGCCGCTAGCGTAATGAATTAAGCTTAATTAATCTAGTTCTTGTATTGCTATTTGATTACTCGCATCCAGCATCTTAGCTTTTGCGCGAATTCGTTGTTCAAGCTGGTCAACAAGGTTATTGTTATCAAAGCGCGCTTTTTGTCGTATACCATCAAGGTAATATCCACTCTTCTTGCTACTGCCGGTTAAACCTAAGTCAGACACTAAAGCTTCACCTGGGCCATTAACAATACAACCAATAATCGAAACATCCATTGGTGTCATGATATCTTCAACGCGTTGCTCCAAAGCATTTACCGTTGAAATAACATCAAACTCTTGGCGTGAACAACTTGGACAAGCGATAAAGTTGATACCACGACTTCGCAGCTTTAAAGATTTTAAAATATCAAAACCCACTTTAATTTCTTCGATAGGATCAGCGGCTAATGATACTCGCAATGTATCGCCGATACCCTCAGCAAGCAATAAACCTAGTCCTACTGATGATTTAACAGAGCCTGAGCGTAAACCACCAGCCTCTGTAATACCTAGGTGTAATGGATTATCAATTTGCTTGGCTAATAAACGATACGCACCTACGGCAAGAAAAACGTCTGAAGCTTTTACACTGACTTTAAATTCATGAAAATTTAAGCGGTCAAGAATGTCAACATGACGCATAGCCGATTCTAGCAATGCCTCAGGCGTTGGTTCTTTATATCTTTCTTGTATATCTTTTTCTAACGAGCCGCCATTGACACCAATACGAATTGGAATGTTATTGTCGCGAGCACATTCAACTACAGAGCGAACTCTGTCTTCTCGACCAATATTACCTGGATTGATACGCAAACAGTCGACACCGTATTCAGCTACTTTCAAAGCAATTCGATAGTCAAAATGAATATCTGCAACTAATGGAATATTAGTTTGTAGCTTAATTTCTCGAAATGCTTCAGCCGCATCCATAGTAGGTACACTAACTCTGACAATGTCTGCACCAACCGCTTCAAGAGCATTGATTTGTGCTACCGTTGCTGCAACGTCGGTCGTCAGTGTATTGGTCATAGACTGAACCGTAATTGGTGCATCACCACCAACGGGCACATTGCCAACCATGATTTGACGGGACTTTCGACGAATAATAGGAGATTCTTTAAACATAATAAAATTTCAATATTGTTATATTAATTAAACAAAAAATGACCGAATTAAGGCACAATAGGGAGTGAGAACTTGGCAATATTTCCTGCATTAAATGCCGTCATATCAACCGGTACGTCATTATAATCTATTTGCACTAACTCAGGTTTACCTAATGTGATAGAAAAAGGAGCTTGACCAGAAATTTGCATAACATAGCCAGACTTTTTAACACCCCAAGCAATTCTTTCGCCGGTCGCATCATATATGTTAACCCAACAGTCACCCGAAAAAGTAAAAACAACATTAGCGACTAATGAAGCGATACTTTCATCAAGCTTATTTTCAACATTGCCCGCAACCGTTTCGTTGACTTTAGTCGGAGCTGAATCGGCAATTGATGGCATAACTTCAGCGTTGACAAGCGCTCTATTAGCAACATTTTCTGGTGCTGTATCTATTTCATCATTAACATCGTTAGGTAATTGGGGAGAAGTTAAAACATTCTGGTCAATAACTGAATCTGCCAAGTTATTTTCATTAACTAAAGTACCACTCTGAACTGTACTATTTTGTTCAGTCACTGTTTCAACGCTATCAGTTATTAAAGGCTCAGGTTGCTCTGAAGGTGTTTGAAGCCACCAAACTACGGTTGCAGTAAACAATATTGCTAAAATGAGATAGGTTATCCACATTAACATTTTATGCTCAGCCTGTTTTTCCGTGCCTTTAGAAAAACTTTGCATTCCTGCACACTGACTTTGTGCTTCAGCTAATTGATCATAACTATTGAGTACAACGACTTCTGAAACATGAACTAATTGAGCGTAATTTTTCAGGTATCCACGATTAAAAGCTTCTGGCAAACTACGATCAAAAACATTGATCTCAATGTCTTGCACTAAACGTATTCTAAAATTAAGTTTATTAGCAACTTGTTGCTCACTTAAACCACGTAATTCACGCGCTTCTTTGAGTATATGCCCAGGACCAACGACTAGGTTGGCTTCATCAGCAACGTCGACTGATTTATCATCTTCATTTTTCAATATATTTACTTCTTGCTTCATCAAGCGTTTCTCTTAGCGTTTCATCGCTGATTTTGGATCTGCCAGATAGATAACATCACCAATTTTTAAAAGATATGGACGACGCAGCTTATTCCAACGTTCTAAACTTTTCATCACAATATTATATTGCTTAGAAATGGCAAACAAACTATCGCCTTTGCTTACTATATGTATGGGTAATGACACCATAGCCGTTCTGACTTTTTCATCTTTAACTTCAATTACTGGCGCTATATCTTGGGTATTTACTTGTTCGTTAGTTTGCGACTTAAGCGTTTTATTTTCTAGTTTTTCTTCTGTCTTCGCTTCTGTCTTTTTATTATTAACAGACTCTGATTGAACAGGCTTACTCGATTGCTCAGTATTGCTTGCATTTTCTGCCTTCGTCTCAGCTTCTTGCTGAGTTGTTGGCATCACAGAGTTTGCCATAATAGGTTTTAAACCATATCGACTTAAACTCGAGTCGGTAACCGTTGAGTCATTTTTAGGTGACAATACCACAATACGCTTTTTACTTTTTTCGCTACTGCCCTCCATCAGGGTAGCGCGATATACTTCTGCTAGTTTGTCTGCATCAATCTGATAAAGTTCATTTAATATGTATTGTTTAGCTTCAAAAGAGTTTGGAAACATTTTAACTAACATATTGGCGTAATTAGATGAAATGCGTTTATTCCCTTGCTTTTGAAAAATTTTAAAAGCCAAAGCTAAAGCATCAGCACTAAAACGACGTGTTGATTTTTCATAACGATAAAGGTAAGTTTGTGCTAACTTATAGTTGCTTTTAGCGTATTGTAAACGCATCATTTGTAATAACGAACTTGCTCTATTTGGACTGTGAGCAATAGCTTTTTCAAGGTATGTTTGCGCTTTATCAAATTGCTCAGCTTTTAATTGGCAAAAGGCTAAATTTTCATAACTTTGCGCGACTAATATATAGCTAGGTATTGATATCGCTTTTAACATTTGTTTTTCGGCAGCTGCGTACTTTTCGTTTCTACACAAGAACACACCATAATTATTGAGCGTATCAGCGTCTTGGCTATTAATACTCAATGCATGTTCATAAGCTTGGGTTGCTAAATCAGGTTCGCCCACTGTATCGTAATAGTGTGCAAATGCCGTATGAACTTGCACCAAGTTAGGTGAGAAACGTTTTGCTTTTTCTAAATTAAGCTTAGCCTGCTGGGTATTCCCCATTTTTAAATAGCCTAAGCCCAGCGAGATTCTAGTCATCGCTATTTCGTTGTTACTGGATTCATTTTCAATTAATGGCGTGTCTTTATCATTGCCATAATTTTGCGTCACACAAGCCGTAAGAGTACTTGTCGATAGCAACGCGATAAAAAACGGTAATAATTTTTTCATAATAAAAATGAAGTCACTTAGTCAGTATTAATAAAGAACAATTAAACCATCTTTACTGAAATTGAGTCAGCTTTCACCTCTTTTTTTCCTGTTCGCTTAGTTCTGTCTAAAACCTCACCCGCTAATTGCCCACATGCAGCGTCAATATCGTCACCACGCGTTCGACGTGTGATCACTGTCAGACCATAGCTTTGTAGCACTTTATCGAAGCGATCAATACGAGAATTACTTGAACGTTTATAAGGCGAACCAGGGTAAGGATTAAATGGAATAAGATTAATTTTACTAGGTAAATCTTTCAAAGCATGTGCTAATTCATGTGCTTGATCTGTGCTGTCATTAACATGATCAAGCATTACATATTCTATCGTTGCTTGTTTATTGGCTTTTGAACCATCGATATAACGACCGGCTGCGGCAATAAATTCTTCCAATGGGTACTTTTTGTTAATCGGCACTAATTCATCACGCAAGGTGTTATTGCCCGCATGAATAGATATCGCCAAAGCACAATCAATTTTTTCTTTTAACATATCTAAAGCCGGTACTACGCCTGAAGTACTAACCGTAACACGACGTTTTGACAACCCATAACCTAGATCATTAAGCATGGTGTCTAAAGCGGGTATTAAATTTTTCATATTAAGTAATGGTTCGCCCATGCCCATCATTACAATATTAGTAATGGGACGTGTACCAGCGATGCGTGTGGCGCCAATATCATTTGCTACGCGCCATACCTGACCAATAATTTCTGCCATAGAAAGGTTACGGTTGAAGCCTTGCTGCGCTGTTGAGCAAAAAGTACATTCCAGAGCACAACCTACTTGAGATGAAACACAAAGTGTAGCTCGGCCATTTTCAGGGATCCAAACGGTTTCAATTTCTTGACCACCTTCAAGACTTAACGCGTACTTTATTGTGCCGTCGCTTGATACTTGTTTTTCAGATATTTCTGGGGCTTTAATTTCGGTATCACGTTGTAATTTTTCACGTAGCTTTTTATTTAAGTTAGTCATTAACTCAAAATCATCATAGCCAAAATGATACATCCACTTCATAATTTGGTCAGCACGAAATGGCTTTTCGCCGATTGAAGCAAAATACTCTCGCATACCTTGATGATCAAGATTAAGTAAGTTAATTTTTTTCTTCACTGGGGTTACTACTTCGGTTACATCACTCATGATAAAAGCTTCTCAAAACTACAAAAATTACAGATTAAATTGTACGCTTTTCTGTCTCTTATACACATCTGAGCTGCCGACGAATAGAGAGGTGTAGAT
>OMOM01000366.1_pt1 | contig 26121 bp, 18 predicted proteins | sample 1646501 | NCBI WGS metagenome assembly OMOM01 (sample SAMN05416802, study PRJEB24817) | seawater metagenome | isolation source: Sea water | place: Canada:Atlantic | collected 2013-07
GGGTGGCACTGGTCGACGGACAACGTCTGTATGACCTGGATATCGAACACCGCACACGGGAACAGAAAAAAGCCAACATCTACAAAGGCAAGATCACTCGGGTAGAACCTTCCCTGGAAGCCGCCTTTGTGGACTTTGGTGCCGAGCGCCATGGTTTTCTTCCCCTCAAGGAAATTTCCCGCCAGTACTTCCAGAAAGACCCCAAGGACATCCAGGGTCGCATCAACATCAAGGAAGTCATCAAGGAAGGTCAGGAAGTCATCGTTCAGGTGGCCAAGGAAGAGCGTGGCAATAAAGGCGCCGCCCTCACCACCTTTATCAGCCTGGCTGGCCGTTACCTGGTCCTGATGCCCAACAACCCCCGCGCCGGCGGCATCTCCCGCCGCATCGAAGGGGAAGAACGGGCGCAGCTGAAAGAAGCGCTGGGCGCACTGACCATTCCCGACGAAATGGGCGTCATCGTACGCACCGCCGGGCTGGGCCGCAGCGCTGAAGAGCTGCAGTGGGACCTGAACTACCTGCTGAAGCTGTGGACCTCTATTGACGATGCCTCCCAGGACCGCAAGGCGCCTTTCCTGATCTATCAGGAATCCAACGTCATCATTCGTGCCATCCGTGATTACCTGCGCAAGGATATCGGCGAAGTCCTGATCGACTCCAAGAAAGTCTATGACGAAGCCCAGGGCTTTGTTCAGCAGGTCATGCAGGACTTCCAGCACAAGATCAAACTGTACGACGACGAGACCCCGCTGTTCTCCCGTTTCCAGATTGAGTCGCAAATCGAAACCGCCTTCGAGCGGGAAGTGAAGCTGCCTTCCGGTGGCTCCATCGTGATCGATCCGACAGAAGCGCTGGTCTCCATCGACATCAACTCATCCCGTGCCACCAAGGGTGCGGATATCGAAGAGACCGCCCTGCAGACCAACCTGGAAGCCGCAGAGGAAATTTCCCGACAGCTGCGCCTGCGGGATATCGGCGGCCTGATCGTGGTGGATTTCATCGACATGGGCCCGGCACGCAACCAGCGTGACGTGGAAAACCGCATGCGCGATGCGCTGGAAGCAGACCGCGCTCGCATCCAGCTGGGTCGCATCTCCCGCTTCGGCCTGCTGGAACTGTCCCGTCAGCGCCTGCGCCCCAGTCTTGGGGAAACCTCCAGCATTGTCTGCCCACGCTGCGACGGCCAGGGCCACATCCGTGACGTGAAATCCCTGGCGCTGAGCATCCTTCGTCTTATCGAAGAAGAAGTGATGAAAGAGCGCACCGGCGAGATCCAGGCACAGGTGCCGGTGGCCGTGGCCACCTACCTGCTCAATGAAAAGCGCGATCCCCTGCGTGCCATTGAGAAGAACCACAACGTCCGCGTGGTGATCATCCCCAACCAGAACCTGGACACGCCCCACTTCGAAGTGGAGCGCATCCGTGATGACCAGACCAGCACCCAGTTGAGCCATGAGATGGACCTGCTGGAAGGCAACAAGGATGCGGATATCGCCTCCGCCCAGGACACGGAAATCAAGACCCAGGAACCGGCCGTCAAACTGATGGCACCGGACACCGCCCCGCCGCCGCCCAAGCCCGCGGCTGCCGCACCGACGCCACAGGTCCAAAACCTGGGTCTGCTGGCACGTCTGTTCTCCTGGCTCGCCCAGGTCTTTACCGCTGAACCCAAGCCGGCCAAGGCAAAGAAAGAACAGCCCCAGCGCAAAGGCGATAACAAGCAGCGCCAGCAGCAGAACAGCCGTGGCGGCCGGGGGGGCAACACCCGTAACCGTAACGACAACCGCAACAACGATAACCGCGGCAAGAACGACAACCGCAACAAGCGTGATGGCGGCAAAGGTGGCGATAACGACAATCGCAATAACCGCAACAAACGACAGAACGACAAGGACGGCGGTCGCAAGAACGATAACCGCCAGGCGGACAATCGCTCTTCCGACAATCGTGACAACCGTGGCGACAACAAGGACGACGGCAACCGCAACGAACGCCGTGGTCGCAACGACAACCGTCGCAACAACCGCAACAACGACAACCGTGGCGACGGTCGTAACGAAAATCGTAACGACAACAAGCCCGACAACAAGGCAAATGACGGCGGCAAGCCGCGTAATAACCGCAAGCCGGACAACGCTGCTGACAACGCCGAGAGCAAAGGCAGCGACAAGGGTCCGAAAGCCCCGCGCCGCACCGATGCCAAGGACGATCGTCCGCTACGCGAACGCCAGCGTCCTGGCAAAGGGGAAAACAATAGCGACGGCAAGAATGCGGTAGCTGAAGCCTCTGCGGACAAACCGCAGCGCAACAATGCGCCCAAACCGGCCCGTCCACGCAACGAACAGCCCGCACCCGTGGATGACGAAGGTCACCCGCCTGCCAAGCTGGTTCCGGCTCAGGAGCCGTCTGCGCAAGCGAAGGCCGACGATCAGGCTAAAAAAGAGGTAGCCGACAAGGCTGCTCAGGCCGAGCAACAGCCGGCGGCCAGCAAGCCACAAGCCGCAGCTGAACCGAAGCAGGAACAGACCGCCGCTCCGGCTCAGCCGCAGCAACCTGCTGCCGAGCAACAATCTGCCGCCCAGGCCCCGGCCGCGCAAAACACCGCTGCACCGAAAGCCCAGGACGACAAGCCGGCCACCGCTCAGCCGGCAACCAGCAACAGCGATACGGCTGCCGCTGCTCCGGCGCAGGAAAAGCCGGAGGCCGATAGCCAGCCGCAGCAGCCCAAGACTGACGCCCCGAAAACCGCCGATGCCGAGAAAGCGACGCAACCCGCTCCACAAGCGGAAGCCGCCAAAGACGCTCCGGCAGCGCCAGCAGCAGCTCAGCCAGAAGCGGCCAAACCGGCTGAGGCGCCAGCGCCGACCAAACCGGTAGAGGAAAAGCAGGCAGAGAAAGCGGTAGAGGCCGAAGCCCCCAAAGCAGAAGCCCCCGCCGCCGAGCCAGCAGCTCCAAGCCGGGCCAGCAATGATCCGCGCTCCCCGGGCTACAAACCGACCCCGGCAGCCCCGGCGCCAAAGGCGGAAGAAAAGCCCAAGCCGGCACCGGCCAGCAATGAGCTGCCCAGCCGTGCCACGGAAGTGAAAGCGGTCAAAGCCGAAGCCAAGCCTGCTGCTGCCGAGCAGGGCCGCGCCAGCAACGACCCACGCCAGCGCCGCCGTGAGCAGCTCGCTGCCCAGGAAGCGGCTGCCAAGGCGCAACAAGCGGAATCGTCCTCGGAAGACTGAGGACATTCCAGCCACAAAAAAGCCCGCTTCGTGCGGGCTTTTTTGTGGCTTATGGTTCTTCACGGATTAAAGTGAACAACACGCTTCTCGCCGTCTGAAGGGTTTATCGCGAATAAACGCTCGACGCCGGATGCCTGACGTAATCCCCCTTAGCCTGAACATGCGGTATCTCTTTTGAGAGGTATTTTTGAGGGTTTCTTTGAGGAATTGTCAGGGCCATCATTCAGACAATAATCGGGTATTGCTCCAGCTACATGCTGAAATCAATTGTGGCCATGGGTCTCATGCACCCCATCCGTCTATGGGGGCTCTGGGGCTCCTGGCTATGGTAACAGCACCGGCTCCTGCTCCAACGACACACCAAACGTCGCCTGCACGTCCGCGCACACCGCTTCTGCCAACGCCACCACATCCGCACTGGTGGCACCGCCATGATTGACCAGCACCAGCGCCTGTTCACTATGCATACCAACAGGGCCCAACCGCTTACCCTTCCAGCCGGCCTGCTCGATCAGCCACCCTGCTGCCAGTTTCACGCCATCCGCTTGTGGGTACGCCACCACATCCGCAAAGCGCACCTTTAACGCATCACCCAGCTCTTTGGTTACGACCGGGTTTTTGAAAAAACTGCCCGCGTTAGCCAACACGGCAGGATCCGGCAGCTTACTCTGACGCACCGCAATCACATGCTCGCGAACCGCAGCGGGGGAAATATCCGCTTGCGACAAGTGGCCAAAGCGCGCCTTGAGCGGCCCATAGCTCACATTACACTGGGGTGTTTTATTCAGACGAAGCTCGATGCCGGTAATGATATAGCGGCCACGATCACGGCTTTTGAAACGACTGTCGCGGTAGGAAAATGCGCATTCATGGCCGGCAAAATGATCTACTTGGGCGGTGACCACATCCATCACCGTCACCTGCTCCAGCACCTGGGACAACTCGACGCCATAGGCACCGATATTCTGAAAAGGTGCCGCCCCCGCCGTACCGGGAATCAAGGAAAGGTTTTCCAGCCCTTGCCAGCCCTGCTCAACGGTCCAGTCCACCAGATCATCCCAGTGCACGCCAGCACCGGCGGCCACCCAGACATGGGTGTCGTCTTCCTTTACCTGCGCCATGCCATCAATAGCCAGGCTCAGTGTCAGCCCCGGCAGATCAGAACGAATCACCAGGTTACTGCCTTCACCGATCACGAAAAGCGGCTCTGCCGGATTACGCTCCGCCAGCACCTGTGACAATGCATCCAGCGTGGTCGGGCGGGCCAGATGATGGGCTCGTGCTGGCAACCGCAGGGTATTCAGGGACGTCAGATCCGCATCGCAGATCTGCTCGAACGAACCGGTCGGTGGCGCCGCCGGGCTCACAGTTGCTCCCGCACGCGGCTCAACAATCCTTCAGCGCCATCTTCAATCAGGTCCAGCACGGTATCGAATCCGTCTTCGCCGCCATAATAAGGGTCGGGCACTTCCCGCACCGAAGTGTGCTGTGCATAGTCCAGAAAACGGGCAAGAGTGCCCTGATACGATGCTGGTCGCATGGCCTTCAGATCCGCCAGGTTGGCGTCATCCATGGCCAGCACCCAATCAAAGTCCGCAAAATCCGCCGGGCTGACTTGCCGGGCGCGCAAGGACGCCATGGAATAGCCCCGCCGCAACGCCGCTTCCTGGGTACGGGGATCCGGCGCCTTACCAATATGCCAATCGCCGGTTCCAACGCTATCAATACGAATACGGTCTTCCAGGCCTGCAGCCTTCACCCGTTCACGAAAGACCACTTCAGCGGTGGGTGAACGACAAATATTCCCCAGACAAACAAACAATACCGACACATCCATCATTTGCCTCCCAGCTGCGCCCGCAGGCGATCAAGGTCCGCTTGGGTATCGACCCCACCGGGCACTGCCTCACAGGCAGGCTCCACGTGGATGGCCACGCCATTGGCCATGGCCCGTAGCTGCTCCAGAGATTCCAGCTTTTCCAGTGTGGCCGGCTGCCATTGCACATACTGATGCAAGAACGCTACCCGGTACGCGTAGATCCCGATATGCCGCCACCACTGCCCTGCGGACATATCCTGTTTGCCATCGGCAAAGGCATCACGGTGCCATGGCACCGGCGCCCGGGAAAAATACAGCGCCCTGCCCGAATCATCGAAAACCGCCTTCACCACATTGGGATTAAACAGGTCTTCCGCGCTTTCAATGGCTTCGCACAGCGTTGCCATCTGGCAGTCCGGATTCGCCGCCAGATTGCCCGCTACCTGATTGATCACCGCAGGAGGAATCAATGGCTCGTCACCCTGCACATTGACGATAATGTCATCGTCAGCCAGCGACAGTTTTGCGGCCACTTCCTGAAGACGATCCGTCCCGGAGGGGTGATCATCACGGGTCATGACCACCGGCACGGTGTCACCCAGCACATCGGCAATGCGGGCATCGTCAGTGGCCACATAGACCTGATCAGCACCACTTTGCTGGCAGCGTTCAGCTACCCGCTCCACCATGGTTTTACCGGCAATGTCAGCCAACGGCTTGCCCGGCAAACGGGTAGACGCATACCGCGCCGGCACCACTACGTAAAAACTCATTCACTACCTCGAAAAAAATCAGGGCCGAAGTTGAAAGTGTAAAGTTCAAAGTTAAAACGCGAAAATGTTCAGCGCAGGTTTTGATAATTTTCCATTTCGCGCTGTTAGGTACGCGGGCACAGCCTTGGAGTCACTCCCGCTTTAGACGCGCTTTTCAACTTTGAACTTTACACTTTCAACTCTCTTTACCGTTCACTCCCAACGCCCGATCAATCATCTGATCCAGCAACCCGTCCGGCAAGCTCGCGGTCACCGGAAGAAACCACCAGTGGGGCTCGGCAAAGGGGGCACATTTCACTGCGTCCTTCTCTGTCATCAGGACAGGCAGCCCATCGGCAAAGGCCAGATCCGCCGGCTGATAGGCATGATGGTCGGGGAAAACGTGAGGCGTCGTGCTGAGCCCCAGAATACTGAGCAGATTAAAAAAGCGCTTGGGATTACCAATGCCGGCAACCGCATGGACCTGGGGATGTTGGCGCAGGAAGTCGTCAGGGCTGAGAGTGCGGTCGTCGGCCAGGCATGTCATGCCTGACGGGCGCATGATCATGGGATAGGCACCGGTCCATCCCCCGCCAGTGCTGATGACAAAATCCACTTCCTTGAGCCTGCTGGCAGGCTCTCTTAATGGACCTTCCGGCAGGCAGCGGCCGTTACCCAGGCCACGCTGACCATCCACCACCACCACTTCGGCGCTGCGCGGCAGAGCATAATGCTGCAAGCCATCATCGCTGATCACCAGATCCGGCGCGTACTCGCGAATCGCCACGTCCAGCGCATTGCGCCGATCCGGATCCAGCACCACCGGCGCCCCGGTACGGCGAGCTATCAACACCGGCTCATCCCCTACGTCCAGCGCATCACTGCTAGCAGACACATGCTGGGGATACTGTTCGGTTTTACCGCCAAAGCCGCGGGATACCACCGCCACTTTCAAGCCCCGGGAGCGCGCCGCTTCCACCAACGCAATCACCAATGGGGTTTTGCCTGTCCCCCCCACGGTGATATTGCCCACCACCAATACCGGGACGGGAGGCCTTGGCCGTTGTTTCCTGAATTGTTGCAAACGGCGCCGCGCCTCAAGAGACACCAGCGCAGACAGAGGCCGCAGCGGAACCAGCCAGGGACTGCCCTTATACCAACCCTGTTGAATCCATTCGCTCAGTGCCCCCATGTCGCCCGCTTACTCCTCGGAAAAATTCATCCGGTACATTTGCGTATAGAGCCCGTTCTTTTCCAGCAATTCCTGGTGCGAGCCCTGCTCGATCAATTGGCCCTGATCCAGCACCATAATGCGGTCCGCTTTTTCGATGGTAGACAAGCGATGGGCAATGACCAGGGTAGTGCGCCCTTCCATCACCTGCTCCAGGGCCTGCTGGATGTGGTGCTCAGACTCGCTATCCAGCGCACTGGTCGCCTCATCAAGAATCAGAATAGGTGCATCCTTGAGCAGCGCCCGGGCAATGGCAATCCGCTGCCGCTGGCCACCGGACAATTGCACACCATCCTGGCCCAGCAAGGTATCCAGGCCATGCTCAAGCTGTTCAATAAAGCGCCAGGCGTGGGCGTCCTGCGCCGCTTTTATGATGGTGGCGTCATCCGCACTGCGCAGCTCGCCGTAGGCAATGTTGTTTCGCACGCTGTCGTTAAACAGCACCACCCGCTGACTGACCATGGCAATCTGGTTGCGCAGCTCGCCAAGCTGGTACTCATTCAGGGGAATGCCGTCGAGAAGAATGCGCCCCTGATCCGGATCAAAAAAGCGTGGCAGCATGGCGCTGATGGTGCTTTTACCCGCACCAGAACGCCCCACCAGTGCCACCGTCTCACCGGCCTTGATGGAAAAGTTAAGATGCCGCACCACCGGAGAGGCAGGGTCATAACCAAAAGTCACGCCCTGGAACTCGATATTACCGTCAGCTTTGGTCGCCACCGCATAGGTACCGGTATCCACTTCCTGCTCGGTGTCCAGCAGTTCAAACAGGCTGGCCGCACCCGTTACGCCCCGCTGCACTTTCACGTTCACATCCGTGAGTTGCTTGAGCGGTTTCTGGATCATGCCAGCGGCGGCAATGTAGGAGAGGAAGCCCCCCACGGTCAGGTCTTCACCCATCAAGTGAATATACAGATAGGTAATGGCCCCAATGCCCACTGCCACAAACAACTGCACGATGACCGTACTGGCAATCTTGCTGGCATTGAGCTTTACGTTCTGCTTGGCAAAACTGCGGCTGACGTTGTGGAACCGGTCCGCTTCCTGTTTCTGGCCGCCAAAGATTTTCACCTCGCCACTGCCCTCGATGGCTTCACCCAGAAAGTGGGTAATGTTCGCCATGGACGACTGAATCCGACGACTGATTTTCCGAAAACGTTTGCTGGTCACGTTCATGACCAGGGCAATCAACGGCGCCACGGCCACCAGAATCAGTGTCAGCTTCCAGTTCTGCCATAACAGAAAACCAAACAGGCCAATCACCGTGAGGCCTTCGCGGATAATCACGATGATGGCATCGGTACCGGCGCTGGTGACCTGCTGCGCATCAAAAATGATCTTCGACATGATGCGGCCAGACGCATTGCGGTGGTATTCCGACTGGGGCAATTTCAGCACATGGCCAAATACATCATTACGCAGCACATACACGATCTGCTGGGCCACCCAGTTCATGGAATAACTGCCCATGAACTGGCCCAGGCCCTGGAAAATCACCAGCACCAGAGGCGCGATCGACACGATCAGCACGCGCGCATCGGTCGGGTTGACGATGGTTTCCCCCAAGTAACCGGCCAGCTGTGCCGCCCCTGCCTGGGTCCCGGCATACAGGGCATAGCCAATAACGCTGATAATCAGCATGAACCAGTAAGGGCGGACGTAGCTCAGTAGCCGCTTGTAGGTAGGCCACACGTCCTCGGAGGAAAGAGGTTGAGTCATTGTGCCTCGTTGGGGGATTCGCGAGTGGTGAGCGACAGCTTAACAAAACCCAGCTGCCCGGCCACGTCATAAACACGCACGACAGCCTGATACGCCACATTGGCGTCCGCATAAATTTGCAACGGTTGATCCGTTTTATCCTGCCCAAGACGCAGCAACGCAGTACGCAGCGCATTGCTGTCACTGGCTGCCAACTTCTCGCCGTTCACCAGGTAATCGCCCGTGGAGGTAATCGTCACTTCAACCTGATCATCCACCTGGGCCTGCGGAGCGCCATCGGCTTCCGGCAAGGTGATCGACAACTGTGTCTTGTCATCAAACGTGGTCGATACCATGAAGAAAATCAGCAGCAGGAACACCACATCAATCAAGGGTGTCAGGTTAACGCTGATCTCCTCCTGGCTGGGCCGGGGAAATTTCACGCCTTCTCTCCCGGTTCTGCCTCACGATCACCGTGTACCAGATCCACCACATGAACGGCGCTTTGCTCCAGTTCCACGGTAATTTCTTCTACCCGGCGTACAAAGAACCGATGGAAGAAGATTGCCGGAATAGCAACCACCAGGCCCGCTGCAGTGGTCAGCAGTGCCTGGGAAATACCACCAGCCAGCTGTGCCGCGTCACCGGTACCGTGAATCATGATCGCCGCAAACACATCGATCATGCCGACCACGGTGCCCAGCAAGCCCAGCAGCGGAGTAATCGCCGCAATAGAGCCCAGGGTGCTGAGAAATTTCTCCAGCTCGTGCACCACACCAGTGGCACTTTCCTGGATACTTTCTTTCATGATGTCACGACCATGGCGAGCATTGGCCAGGCCGGTCGCCAGGATGCGACCCAGCGGCGAGCTGTCACGCAGCTTCACCAGATTGCCTTCATTAAGCAGGCCGCGTTTCAGCAGCGTCTGCACCTGGGGAACCGTATCCGCCGGCGCCAGTTTGCTGGGCCGCAGGGTCCAGAAACGTTCAACCACAATGGCCAGCGCCACCACTGAACAGATCAAGATCGGGAGCATCATCCAGCCCCCGGACTGCACAAGATCTTGCACCTTAACTTCTCCCCTTGCTCACAAATCGGGTTACCAAAAACGCCAGCGAGCCGGTCCATGCCAGGGCCGGGCATACGCTTGTCGCCATTTTGTTATAAGCCGGCCATTATCGACGCCCCCCTGTCGAAACACAATCATGCCATCCAGGTCCGTGCGCAGAACTGTGATGCCCGCGCTATCCAGCGTATTCAGCACCTGCGGATGAGGGTGGCGGAACCGGTTACGGTAGCCGGCGCTGACCAGCGCAACATCGGGCTGCAGCTGACGCAGCAAGGCATCGCTGGTGCTCGATTTACTGCCATGATGCCCCAGCACCAACAGATCCACGGGCGCCAACGCCCCAAGCAAACGATATTCCTCCTGGAGGCCGATATCGCCAGGCAGCAGCGCAGAGGCAAAGGCTCCATCCACATGCAGCACGCAGCTGGCGCCATTCCCTTCCCGACCTGATTCACGGGGCCACAGCACCGTGAAGGTCACGCCGTCCCAACGCCACTGATCACCGGCCTGGCATAATTGGCTACCTGGCACCCTGTGCGGCTCGCCACTGAGCAACAGGCCTGGTGCCGGCAAGTCAGTCAGCCCGCCGGCATGGTCATTGTCACCATGACTGATCACCGTGCGGTCTACCTGCTGCCCCGTCACCGACAGCCACGGCCTCATACTCTGGGCCGCCATGCTGCCACCGGGCCAGGACGGCCCGGCATCATAAATCAGCAAGTGTTCACGGGTACGTATTGCCAATGCCAGCCCCTGCCCCACATCAAAAGCCGTCAGCGACCACTCCCCCGGCGCCAGTGTTGCCGGCTTCTGCGTCAACCAGGGCAGCAGGAAAAACGGCAGCAAGCGTCGAGGAAACGGCAAAAAAGGCATCAGCAGCAACATCACCCCAACCATCAGGACAATACCTGCGGTCATGGACGGCAGCCTGAGCCATGACGGCACGCCCAGATTCGCCAGCCATGTCATGACCCACACGGAAAATTCCACCCCGGTCGCGGCAGCACCCAACAGCCAGGGCTGCTGGAACAGCGCCCCCAGCAATGCCGCGGGGATAACCAGCAAGGTGTAGAGCGGAACCAGAATCAGGTTTGCCAGCGGGGCGCTGGGTGTCCACTGCTGAAACAGCACGGCACCCGCCACGGCCATCACCACCGGCAGCAACAGCATCAACTGCCAGGGCGCATGACTGCGGGTCAACATGGCGATACAGGCGACCGCACCGAAGGACAGCCACAGGCTCGCTGACAACGCAGCCAGAGGCGTGATCAACAACACCACCAACAAGGCTATACCCAGCGCGCGCCACAGCGAAACCGGCACTCGCCACCACTGGGCCAGTGCCACCACGATCAGCATTACCAGTGCACGCATGGTGGGCAGGCTGAAGCCCGCCAGTGCCGCATACCCCATGGCACCGAGCAGCCCCGGCAGCCAGGCAAGCTGCTGCAGCGAATATCGTCGCAGCGCAGGAATTACGCCTTGCAGCACTGGCGCAAGCAATGCCCTGCCCAGCCACCAGAACCACCCCGCCACAATGGCAATATGCAGCCCGGAAATGGCCAGCAGGTGAGCCCCGCCAGTGAGTTGAAAGGTACGCCAGAGAGACGACGGCAGCCCAGCACGGTCACCAACAACCAATGCCGGCAATACCGCTTTGCCGAAGGGAGAGCCAGACACTGATGCCGCCACCCGAGAGGACAGCGCCTCCCGCCAGGCATCCACGCCACCATGATTGACGATTATCGAAACACTCTCGAGCTTGCCACGGGCATCCACCCCGGCGGACAGATCGGCACGGGCACGGTCCGGACCAAACCGGTTATACACGCCACGCGGCACCTTCAGCTCTGCATCCAGAGCCACCCGGTCACCCGCGCTCAGCAACACCGAAGGCGCATAGCTATTGAGTACCACCCGGTGCGTGCCGGGCCATGCCTCACTGCCCCACACCGTCAGATGGATCTGCTGGCGAACCTGCCAGCGGCCGAAGCGAAACTCACGGCGGGTAACCGGAATATCCCGCACCTGCCCCTGCAGGCTGAGCACCGCCCGGTCCTGCTCCGCTGGCAGACGTTGTGCCAATCCCTGGTGCAGTTGCCAAACGCCGAAACCGTAACCCAGCACCAACCAGACGAGCCACAGGGAGCGGTAACGCCACACTCCCACCACTGCCACGGCAGAAAGCACCAGCAACGGCCATAACACACCCAGCCAGCAGCCAGCCACCATGGCCGCTGCCGTCAACCACATACGCATCCTTGCTCCGCGGTATTTTTTGAAACGACGACGTGAAAACGATTCAACAGACATCACAACATGACGATTCTGTTGACGAACCCAACAATCCCGAAAGCCGTCAGCGAAGGAGTATGCCTTTTTTATCGATGCGGGCATAATAGCGCCCGCGGGGAAACAGGAAGGGAGCACACACGCCCTTTTGCCCCACTTTTTTCGCGGTTAATCCCGGCACGAACGTACCGGGCATAGCAACGAACTGATAGAGTGCGTTCGTGGACGGCAAGATAACGCCAGCCAGAATGTACCGGGGCAGCCAGACGCTCCCGACCCCAGCCAGTAGATGCGAGTTCATGCCAAAACGGATATTCCGCAAATACCTGCCAACACCCGAACGCATTCGGCAGACCAAGTCGTTGAGCTTTCTCGGGGAGGTGTTGTCGGACCCCAACCTCTGGCACATCAACCGCCGCTCACTGGCGGGCGCAGCCTTTATCGGCATCTTCTCCGGTTTACTACCCATTCCCCTGCAGATGGGACTAGCCGCGTTACTGGCGGTACGTTTTCATTGCAACCTGCCACTGTCGGTGATGCTGGTCTGGATTTCCAACCCGGTCACCTATGTCCCCATTTTCTACTTCACCTACCGCATCGGCGCCTGGTTGTTGGGCATGCCGCCCCACAGTGGCGAAGGCATTACCGTGGCCTGGTTTGTGGAGCAGTTGATTCCCCTGTGGGTGGGCTCGTTGCTGTGCGCATTCCTGTTCGGTGGGCTGGCCTACCTGGCAGTGAAGGTCAGCTGGCGGCTGGCGGTGATTCGTAGCTGGAACCTGCGGGCACACCGGCGCGTCCGGGCGGAACGCCGGGAGGCCAGACAGGAAGCAAAGGAAAACGCCAAAGAAGAGGCAAAACGTGAGGCCGACGAGGCCCGCGACGACTCAAAGCCGCCGCAGTAACCCGTCGTGCAGCTCATATTGCTGCGGGCAGCGGGACGCAAACTCCCTATCGTGGGTCACGATCATGAACGCCGTGCCCAGATTCTCATTCAACTCGATCATTAGCGCCTGCACTTGTGCAGCGGTGCGCTCATCCAGATTCCCGGTGGGCTCATCCGCCATTACCAGTGCCGGCTCGGTCACCAGCGCACGGGCAATCGCCACCCGTTGACGCTCACCGCCGCTTAACGCCGAAGGCTTGTGCTTGAGACGAGGCCCCAACCCCACCCGCTCCAGAATCGCTGCGGCCCGGGCCTGACAATCCGCCGGCTTTTCGCCACGGATCAACAATGGCATGGCCACATTTTCCAGCGCGGTAAATTCCGGCAACAAATGATGAAACTGGTAAACGAACCCCAGGTAGCGGTTGCGCAGCCGCCCGGTTTCGCGGTCATTCAACGATGCCACCGAAGTGCCTGCGATAGAGACCGACCCGCGGGTAGCGTGATCCAGCCCGCCGAGCAGATTCAGCAAGGTCGACTTACCTGAACCGGACGCACCGATAATCGCCAGGATATCGCCCTTGTGCACGGTCAGGTCCACACCCTTGAGCACTTCCAGTTCGTTATTGCCCTCTTCGTAGGCTTTCACCAACGTTTGCGCATGCAGGACAGGCGTCGAATCATTCATAACGCAGCGCCTCCGCAGGTTGTACCCGGCTAGCGCGCCAGGAAGGATACAGGGTGGCAGAGAAACTAATGAACAGCGCGATCCCCACAATGGTGCCCACATCGGACCACTGCAGCTCGGACGGCAGATAATTCACAAAATAGGCATCAAACAAGCGGGTATTAAAGGTCTTCTCTACCCACTCGGCGATATTGCTCACATTGGTCGCCAGCAGTACCCCAAGCGCGGTCCCCAGTAAGGTGCCCGCCACCCCGATCAGCGTGCCCTGAACCATGAAAATGCGCATGATCGTGCCCGGTGACGCCCCCAGCGTGCGCAACACCGCAATGTTGCCGCGCTTCTCGGTCACCAGCATCACCTGGCTGGAAATGATATTGAAGGCGGCCACCGCCACGATGAAGCTGAGCAACAGCGTCATCATGGTCTTTTCCATCTTGATGGCCTGGAACAGGTTGCCGTGGCTGCGGGTCCAGTCACTGGTGTAGTAATTCGGCCCCAGCTCCTGTTGCAGCGTCCAGCCCAGATTCGAGGCACTAAACAGGTCGTTCAGCTTCAGCCGCACCCCTTGCACTGTGCCCGCCTGGCGAGCCAGTTTGGCGGCGTCCGCCACATTCACATAGGCGTAAAGCGAATCGACCTCGGCCCGCACCCGGAAAATCCCGGTGACGGTGAACCGCTTGAAACGAGGCATCACCCCGGCTGGCGAGATAGTGGCTTCCGGTAGCACCAGGGTCACCTTGTCACCCAGCTCCGCTCCCAAGCGCCGCGCCAGCCCATAGCCCAGCACCATATCAAACTCACCCGGCTCAAGGCTTTCCAGCTCGCCCTGATGCATGAAATCGCCGACGATGGACACCTTGCGCTCGGCATCAGGCTCAATGCCGTTGATCAGCGACCCGGCCACATTGCCACGATGGGTCAGCATGCCCTCCAGTTGCACGAACGGTGCCGCCGCCTGGATCTCGTCGTGATGATCCACCCGGTTGGCCAGCGCCTGCCAATCCTGCACCGGCTCACGGCCATGCACCGAGAGGTGCGTCACCATACCCAGAATGCGGGTCTGCAGCTCACGATCGAAGCCGTTCATGACAGAAAGCACCGTTATCAGCACCGCTACGCCCAACATCAGGCCCAGTGCGGAAATCAGTGTAATCACCGAAATAAAACTGTTGCGGGCACGGGCGCCGGTATAGCGCAGACCCACATAGAAGGATAGAGGTCGAAACATGCAGCGCATTTAACCCGAAACCCGGAGCAAATACTACGGCCATCACCGCCGGAAGCCGGCGCAAAGACCCCGGCACTCCGCTTTGTGATCGGCGTCAGCGTTCGCCTGCTAGCAAAATGGTTGAATAAGTTTACCTAACTTTCTAATATCGAAAGAAAATACAATCTCGCCGGGGGAAGAAATGAAGATAAAAATAATGACGTTGCTGGCCTCAGCAGCGCTGGCCATGCCCGCTGCCTCACTGGCGGCCGACGTTCCCCAACGCGGCATGCCCCAATCCCAGGTCCGCGCAGAATTCGGCGCCCCCAACCAGAGCAAGGGCCCGGTGGGCAGCCCCGCCATCACCCGCTGGTTCTACAACGGCTTCACCGTCTACTTCGAAAACAACACTGCCTTGCACACCGTCGTTGATCGACCGGCAAGTGCCGCACCGGATGTGGTCTCCGGCCAGCAGGTCGATACCCTGCCCCCCATCGAAGAAAAAACGGAAGAAAAAACCGCAGCGACCACCAACGCACCGACATCTTCAGCCAGCACCAGCGACAACAATGATCAGGGTGCGCCAGTATTCGATCCGGTTTCCGGCCGTTTTGTCAGCGAAGGCGACAACGACGCCACCCCGGCCAGCAGCCCGGCACAATCCACGCCTGCCGCTACCACACCAGGCCAGGCCACAACCCCTGCACCGGAAACGAAAACCGCAGCCACCACGGAAAGCGCCCCCGCCGCACCCGACACCGCCAAGCCAGCGAAAAAGACGGCTGAAACGGCCCCCGCCGCTGCAACCAAGGCAAGCACTCCTACCCAGACAACAGCCCCGGCTGCTGGCGCCACCGACGAAGGCGAATTCCGCTTTGACCCCGTCACAGGCCGCATCATCATCGCTGGCGAAGACACGCCCGAACAGGCTGCACAGAAGAAAGCTGCCAGCGTAGAGCAAGAAGCCCGGCAGTCCGTTGACCAGGCCAGCGAAGCGGCCAATCAAGCGGTAGAAGACAGCCAGGCCAAAGCACAAAGCGCCGTTGATGACGCCAACGAGAAAGCACAGGCTGCCCAGGCTCAAGCCGAGCAAAACGTGGAAGAACACGTCGAGCAGGCAGAGCAGACCCAACAGGCCGCTGAGGACGCAGCGAGCGACGTAAAAGACACCGCCGATGACGGCGGTTTCTATATTGACTGGGGTGCCCGCCAGTAGCACACTCGCGCGCATAGCCAACCCTGCGGACACTCTTCGCTATGCGCCAACTGCTTCCTGAATGGACTCCCCAATGGGGGGTCCTGCTCGCCTGGCCCGACGCCCATACCGATTGGGCCGACCACCTGGCCGACGCCGAAACCTGTTACCTGGATATCCTCGCGGCCCTGCTTGATCACGAGCATGTGCTGCTGGTGTGCCGTAACGCCCACACCCGTGAACATATTCACGCTCAGGTCGCTGCACGGGGCCTCGACGCCCAGCGCCTGCAGGTGATGATCGCCGACTACAACGACACCTGGGCCCGGGATTTCGGCCCCATCGCCATTCGCAACGGCGAGCAGACACATCTGCTGGACTACACCTTTACTGGCTGGGGCGGCAAGTTCGCCGCCGACAAGGACAACGCCCTCAACCAGCAACTGCCCTGGCAGCTCCCCCTGGAAACCCACGCCCTGGTGTTGGAAGGCGGCGCCATCGATACCGATGGCCATGGCAACCTGCTGACCACCCGCCACTGCCTGCGCAACCCCAATCGCAACCCGGACCTTTCGGAGGCGGAACTGACCGAACAGCTGAAACAACAACTGGGCGTCAAAGACATCTGGTGGCTGGACCATGGCGAACTGGAAGGCGACGACACCGACGCCCACGTGGACACCCTGGCCCGCTTTGTGGACGAGAAAACCCTGGCCTATGTGCAATGCCAGGATACCCGCGACAGCCACTACCCCGGTCTCGCCGCCATGGAACAGGAACTGCAGAGCCTGGCAGATCAACACGATTTGACCCTGGTCCCGCTGGCCCTGCCGTCTGCCCAGTATTGCCGCGAGGGAGAACGCCTGCCGGCCACCTATGCCAACTTCCTGATCACCAATGAGAAAATTCTGGTGCCGATTTATGGCTGCGACACCGACCAGCAGGCACTGGATGCCCTGCAATCCGTATCCGGGCCGCGCACGGTGGTGGCCGTCAACTGCCGGGTACTGATCGAACAGCACGGCAGCCTGCACTGTGTCACCATGCAATTGCCGCAAGGCGCGCTTTAAGCCTGTTAACAACCCGGTCAAAACTGAGCCTGGCCTGCCCCAGTACAAGGAAAATGCCCATGCGTGTTGCCGTTATCCAGCAAACAAACACCGCCGACCTGCAAGCCAACCTGGATCATTCCCTGGCGCAGGTGCGCGAGGCCGCCGCCCAGGGCGCGGAGCTGGTGCTACTGCAGGAATTACACCGCAGCCTGTATTTCTGCCAGACCGAGGACACCAGCGTCTTTGATCTGGCCGAATCCATCCCCGGCCCCAGCACCGAAACCCTGGGTGCACTGGCCAAAGAGCTGGGCATCGTCATCGTCGGCAGCCTGTTTGAAAAGCGCGCCACCGGCCTCTACCACAACACCGCCGTGGTGCTGGAAAAAGACGGCAGCCTGGCCGGCATCTACCGCAAGATGCACATTCCCGATGACCCGGGCTTTTATGAAAAATTCTATTTCACCCCCGGCGATGCCGACTTCAACGATGGCCGCAGCGGCTTCAGCCCCATCGAAACCAGCGTGGGCAAACTGGGCCTTTTGGTGTGCTGGGACCAATGGTACCCGGAGGCCGCCCGCCTGATGGCGCTGGCCGGCGCGGACCTGCTGCTCTACCCCACCGCCATCGGCTGGGACCGCACTGATGAACAGGACGAGCAACAGCGCCAGCTGGACGCCTGGATCACCATTCAGCGCGCCCATGCGGTCGCCAACGGCCTACCGGTGCTGGTCGCCAACCGCACCGGCTTTGAACAAAGCCCGGCCGACGACAGCGGCATTCAATTCTGGGGAAACAGCTTTATCTGCGGGCCACAGGGTGAATTCCTGACCCAGGCCGACAGCGACAACGAGCACGTTCTGCTGGCCGACGTGGACATGCGGCGCAGCGAATCCGTACGCCGCATCTGGCCCTACCTGCGCGACCGGCGCGTAGACGCCTATGGTGACTTGCGCAAACGCTACCGGGACTAGCAGGCTGCCAGGAAACCTCTGAAGAACGCCTTGCATGCTCAGCGTGGCCTGGGCGTGTTGCCGCGCGGGGCACGACAGCTCGCTTCCCTGACCACAGAGCGCACGGAAACCGCCCAACAATACGCGCGCCCCTTTACCTCCTTGTCAGGCAGATAAATCGCGCCATTGAGAATGGATTTCACAATAACCAGAGCGGAAATGACGAAAATCGTGCGGGGAAAGCAGCAATTATTCTTTTTTGAGGGCTAAAAATAGCGATTCTTTCTCGCACAAGAGCGAAAACGCCATCAAAAAAGTAAAACTTATATTCAGGAAAAAACGCCCGTCAGACGATCAATGTTCCCCCTTTCCTGTGGGGACTTTCTCAAAAAGAAAGTCCATAAAAACCCGCGTCTTCGCCGGTAAACACTTCCTTTCCGGGTAAACCAAATAAAAATCCAGATCTGGCGGGCGATAATTTGGCAGCACTTCCACCAGGCGCCCATCATCAAGATAAGGCTGAATATCCCAGGCACTTTTCAACGCGATACCCATACCGTCCACAGCCCATTGCAACAGCACTTCACTATGGTCCGTCTGCAGCTTGCCCCGTACCTTAATAGAATGCTGACCACCCTGGTCATCATACAGCGGCCAGAAGTCCTTGAACGACGCATGGCAATCCAGAATCAGGCACTCATGGTCGCGTAAATCCTCCGGGGTTTTCAGCGCAGGGTGCGTGGCCAGATATTGCGGCGAAGCGATCAAGTGGCAGCGGTTGTCCATCAGCTTTCTGGCCACCAGAGAAGAGTCCTCCGGCTGCCCAATGGCAATCGCCACATCCAGCCCTTCACTCACGAAATCATAGGGTCTGTCGCCCAGAAACAGTTGCACCGGCACTTCCGGAAAGCGGGCGATAAACTCTTTCACAAGCATCGCGATACGGTTGCGTCCCAACCCCATGGTCGACCACACGCGTAAGGTGCCGTGGGGTCCCTTTGCAAGTTGCACCACCGCCTCGGCCGTGTCCTCCAGATCGCCCATCAAACCATCCAGCCGCTCAAACAAAGCGCGCCCTTCATCGGTCACCTTCATTCCCCGGGCATTACGGTTGACCAACCGCACCCCCAGCTCTTGTTCCAGGTGGCGTAAGCGCTGGCTAATGGTCGCTGGCGACATCCCTAATATCCGCGCCGCATCGGTCATCTTCCCCGCTTTGACCAACTGCACAAACACGCTGAATTCCTTTATCAGCTTTACCGTCATTTTTATTCCTAAAAGTAGTTTTTATTTTTTTCGGTTTTTAAAAGGTGCACCCAAGTCCTAGTCTGAAGCTCGTTCATAAGCCCTATACATAAACGTAAAAAGTCTCACGAACAACCACTAACCAACAAAAACAGATACCAACAACAGGGAAACGTGATATGAAAATGCCATCTTTCCGGCACGCCGGTTTGACTTCGCTTGCTTTTATCGCCCTCACCCCAACCGCCATGGCCAATATGGGCAATATTGGTACTAACTACGGTGTATTACCGGGGGATGTGGCCAGTGCCCAGGCACTCTCGCTCTTCAACAGCGATGTATCCGCTACCTATTACAATCCGGCCTATCTGGCCCATGACGAGCGCGGGGAGCTGACACTGGGGCTGCTACATGCCGATCACGATCTGCGCATCAGCAGCCAGGGAGGCGCAGCACCGCTGGGCCGCAGCAGTGACGTGATTCAGGACACGCCCGCCCAACAAACACTCATTGGGATGAAAACGAACCTCAGCTCCCTGACAAAAAGCGAGCACCCCATTTATTTTGGTTTTATCGCGGGGGTAGAAAAATACGGCGAAGAGATGCTGGCGTTTAACTCCAGCACCTCCAACAGCGGGCAATATTTCAGTTACGGCCGCCAGCCACTGTTCCTGAACCTGGGGGGCGCCACCGAAGTCCTGCGTGGCATCGACGTGGGCCTGTCTGCCCGCGTCACCCTGCACGCGGACGCCGAGCTGTACGCTTATACGGACCTGCAGGGCAACACCAGCCTGGAAAACCTCAATGTCAGCGCCAAGCCGTCTATCCGCCCGATTTTCGGGCTGAACGTGAACTGGGCCGAAACCTTCTGCGGCGGCGGCGACTGCCTGTTTGACGGCATCGAAACCGCCCTCTCCTTCCGCGGCCATTCCAATACCAACACCAAGGTGGAAGCGACAACCATTATTCCCGGCACCATTCCTTCCCCCGGCCTCAACCTGGCCATTGCCACACTGGATGCCTACCAGCCCGACATCACCGCGCTGGGCATACAATACCGCAGCGACCGCTGGCGGCTCGGGCTCACCCTGGAATACCAGGCCTGGTCCGATCTCAGTGATGAATTCGAAAGTGACACCATCAAGGACCAGGCAAACCTGAACTTCCAGGACGTGCTGATCCCGCGCCTGGGGGGCGAATTCCGGGTGAATGACATGCTCACCCTCACCGGCGGCGTCGCCTTCCAGGAGTCGCCCCTGGAAGGCAAACGCAGCCTGGATGTGAACTACCTGGATGCGGACCGCACCCTCATCGGCCTTGGCGCCACCCTGGAACTGCGTGATCCGCCTGTTCTGGCTTACCCGCTATCGCTGTCTTTCGGCTACCAGTACCAGATGATCGACGAGCGGGATTTCGAGCTCACCTCCACCGATCCCATGGTGCCTGTGAATCCCTATGAAACCGTCACCACCGAAGGGGACGTCAGTGTCTTCTCCGGCTCCATGACCATGAAATTTTAATCGGAGGCTATAATGAAAAAAACGCTAGCAACCCTCACCTCCGCCGTGCTACTCGCCGCCTGCGGCGGCGAAGACAGTGGCAGCACCAACACCGACACCTGGAACGCCGGCAGCCAATCGCTGGTGTACAGCTACCCGGCCAAAGGGCAAACCGAGATTGCCACACCTGCTCCGGTGATCCTGCGCTTCACCAGTGCAGTGAACAGCAGCAGCGCACAAAGCCATATCACCCTGCACGAGGGCAATCGCAACGGCGCCAGCCTGAGCTACACCCTGCGCGAAATCGATAACGGCCGCGGCCTCGTGCTCACCCCCGACACCCGGCTGACACCACTCTCGCGCTACACCGTCGTCGTCGATGGCCTGCCGCTAGTGGATGGCGATACCGACAGCCATGTTTTCAGCTTCACCACCCGCGCCCTGGAAGAAGGGCCACGCAGCCAGGTACTGGCAAGCAGCGACTTTTCGCTAAGCCGCCTGGTACCCGACGGGCAAGCGCTACCGGTCATGGACTTCTCCACACTCCGGCTGCAGTTCTCCCAGCCGCTGGACCCGGCCAGCGTTCAATACGGCAACGACAGCACCGACACCCTCACCCTGAGCGGCCCCGGCGGTGAGCTGGTCGAAGCCCGAGTACTGGTAGACGGCCCCTACCTCACCCTCGACCCAACCAGTGACCTGACACCGGGCCAAAACTACACCCTGACACTGGCAAGCGGGCTGGCAAGCACCGCAGGCAATGCACTGGCTGCCGACAGCTACACCCTGACCCCCAAAGACTCCCGCCCCCGCGAAGTCATGGTCCAAAAAGTCAGTGACTCGGCCAACCGCGCCTTGCTGTCGCCGCTCACCGGCCTGCCGATTAACGAGGTGCCCATCAACGCCACCCTGCTGGGCGAAGGCAACGCCACCCAGCAAGGCGGCGATGTGCGTGCCGAACTGGCCTTCGTGCCCAACTACCCGGAGGTCACCCCCTTCACCGTGCCCCGCAGCACCGTTCTCGCCGGCACCAGTATCGACGTGAATATTGGCGGCGAAGTCCCCGCCGGTTTCAGCACCGGTGCGGTTAACGTGCACTTCCTCTCTGACGCCAGCGGTTACCTGCTACCTAACCCCTACACACAGCGGGCCGATGCCCCACGGCAGGTGCGCTTGTTCATGGATGTGGCCATGTCCACAGAAGACCCCACCGCCAACGGCGGCGTCACCCAGGACATTCTGCATATCGAACTGGTAGGCACCGCCCTAGTGGTCGACGGCATCATGACCATTGATGCGGTCAGCATGGTAGAGCCGAATATCCTCGGCCAGGAACTGGGTTACGGCACCCTGAGTTTCCACATGGAAGCGTATCGGGACCAGCTCAACCCGCCACCGGCCATGCAGGACACCACCGCTCCGGTACTGCAAAGCTGGGCACCGGGGGGGGACGCCTCCGCCCATCAGAGCAACGAGCCCATCGTGCTCAACTTCAGTGAACCGCTGGACTCGGCTACCGTAAGCAAGGCCCGCATCAACCTTGAAGAAAACGGCACGGCTGTTGACTACCAACTGGAGCAGGACGGCGCCGCCATCATCCTGCGCCCGGAAAACGGCCTGCAGCATCCCACCCAGTCGGATTTTTCCACCGCCATCGATTACGTCTACGAGATTACCCTCGGCGCCGGGCTGACAGACCTGGCCGGCAATGCTTTCGTGGCGAATGCCCCGCTCACCTTTTCCCTGCCGGAAAAGCCGCGCTTCCACGAAGCGTCCTACATCAACCCCACCGGCCAGTACGACCCACCTGTGACAGTGAATAACCAGCGAGCCCCGGTCATCCTGTCTGCCTACCCGGGCTTCCCCTGCGTGCTGGATAACACCCAGCAAAATCTGGCCAATGATATCGCCGGCCAATGCCTGGACAGCCTCAGAGAGGCCTACACCGGCGTCAGCAATATAGCGGAATTCCCCGCAGAACAGCGGGCCCCAGCAGATCTGCTACCAGTCACCCCCCTGCCAGCGGATCGCCCCATCATCGTGCAAACCTCCAAGGCACTCCAGCCGCAAAGCGTCCAGCTGGGCACCACTTTTGAGGTGCACGAGGTCAATGACAACAATACCGTGCTGGACACCGTTGACGGCGACCTGAAAGTGGAAGGCAACCGGATCACCTTCTGGCCCGCCACCCCCTGGCAGGAGAACCGCCTGTATCGCTACACCTTGCATTCCACCAATGATTTCAATGGTGGCGGCAATGTGCTCTGTGATGGCAGCCAGGCAATCTGTGATAGCGACGATCTGCCGCTGCAAACCCAGTTGCAGGAGGTATTCCTGGAAAATTTCAGTAATGCGGATTTACCGTCACAAACCGTTGCCCAACCCGACACTGGTGGTCAGGATCTGCAGCAGTATTTCCGCGGAGCAACGCCTGACGACAATGTCATCATGGCTCTCAAGGCCCCCAGCGCCGATACCAATGCCAACTTCATTCACGACCGGCCGGAACCCTTCCCTGACGAGTACCCTGCGACCATTATCACAGAGCGGCGCGACTACACCATGGAAGAAAACGGCCCGGCAGACCAGCCGCTGGACCCCCACGCCTGCAGTGATCCCGGTGCACCCTGCTACGATCCTGACGGCCTCACCCCGCCAGCCAATAGCGCCAAGCTGTTGTCCACCTTGCCGAATACCAGTGCTGGCATCGCCCTCACAGGTATCAACACGGGTTGTGGCTACACCATGACAAAGGCCCCCATGCCCTGCCCTACACAGAAATTTGTTTATTTGAACAGCGCAGTGGTTGCCGAGATGGGCCAGTACGATGAGGACGAAGAGGCCGTTGCGGTCAAGCTCTGGCCTGCGCAGGTGTTTGCCTCCTCCCTTGCTGTAAGAGCAGTGGTGAGCGGACAAATAGTTTTGGGAGTTAACACCGGCCCACAGGTTATGCGCATGCGCTATGCCAAGGCCGATCCGGACTGCGTGGATACGCCGCAATCCCCCTGCCAGCGCAATCAGCCCATCTCAGCCTGGATTAGAGATGTAAACGGCACTCCGACCTTGGAAGCCAATATTGAGCTGTTTGTGGATGCAATTGCCCTGCAGGAGAACCTGGACTTGAGACCAGTCGTTACCGTCGACTGGTACCACGAAGTTTACAATCTACCCATTAACCTGGAGCTATCCGGTGAAGTTCATTTTAATCCGGATGGCACCATGCATATCAGCCAATTTAACACCAATGATGTCCCTCTGGTTTCAAACCTCATGTTTGAACGGCTTGCATCTACAAATATACAAGGAAGAATGGAAATTTTACTACCGGCCTACGGCAGTCAACTTCAATATCGATCAGATGTGATCAAACGGTAGACATTTAAAAGCGGATCCTCGGATCCGCTTTTTTCTTTTCAATCGATTTATTGCCAATCCTCAAGCTACCCATTAAGAATTTTGAAGAGCCCGGACTATCCTGGTGATTGAAGGTGGAGGTCATGGAATTGTTCCATCAAACTCTGAAGCACTTACAATAGGCAAGATCACTACCTGCACATTGAACCAACCACCAATTCCCGCTCCCAGATGAAGATCAGAAAATTGGTTGGATCCGCTGCCCTCTATTCACCACTCATGACAATCACCGGTACCAAACTTCATTCCTCCAAATAAAGAACGCCCGATGCGAAGCATCGGGCGTTTTGAGGTATGAAATAAGCGTTAGCCTATTTCAGAACTTCATGGAACGCTTACTGCCAGACATCCACATCAGTGGTGGCTTCAAACACGCCATCCATGGTGCAGCCGGAGGTGCCCAGCGCCGCGCCAGTGAAACTGAAGCTGGACGGCGCCCCGACAGTGGCACCATTGGAATAGCTGACAACAATAGAACCACTGCAGTAGCCCAAAGGCGTATCCACCTGCACGTTATTGAACTGGCCGGTGATCACAGTGCCCAAACGGGGACTGGGAAGGCTAGTCTCCGGAATACCTGCAGTCGTTGTGCCCTGCTCGCTTGCATACCAGTTTCCGGCACTGAATTGAAGGTCCACCAGGTTGCAGTCGTTATCACCACCGGGCAACATCCGACCGTCAGTTACATCGATAGTAACAGTGCCATTACCATCCACATCCACGGCCCCATCCAGTTCTACATTGCAGGAAAGGGTTACCGGGAAGCCGAAAATAGTTTTGGTCACCTCAATCCCGCTGCCCTGGAAAGTATAATTTCCGGTTCCGGGATCAATATTGGTCGCCATGGCCTGGCCTGCACTGAGCAAGGCGACGAGACCTGCTGCACTCACAACCTGTTTTTTCATGCTTTTAAAAGACATGCTGTTTCTCCGTTTTCCGTTATTAAAGGTCTGTTATTTGCGTTTTGACCGATGGCACTACCGCACTACAGATCCACCGGAATGCCGGTACTGCTTGGGATGAATCCCACACGACGCAGTCACCTTATGCACAACAAAAACAAGAAAAAACAGAGAAACAGCAAAAGCTACATTTAAAAATAAGAATATTTATTTTTTCACCAAAAAATCATTAAACGTCATACAGTTAAGCAACCAAAAAAACTGGTATCGCTTTTATTAAAAGCTGCATTTGTTTTAAAGGTGCCTTCCTGAATAAAAAGAACAAGACCACAGAGAATCTCAGATTACGCCCAAAACTTATCCGGTTTAGGGCGGCACCCTCTAAATAACCACAATACTGAATATTACTTTTTGTTTTATGAACTTTTCGTAATATAAAATATTGATAACATGGATCGCATAAATCTCGTACACAACATCGCTGCATAGCACTGTGACCATGAATGCCGAGTGGGTCTACAGTGCACTTACCCGCCTTTTGGCGGGTTTTTTTTGTTCGCCATTTCAAGGAAGTGGAAAACCCAGTTGCCGCCTGTGGAGCTGCAATGCTTCTGAATATTCCAGGGTTTTTGTCAGCGATTTCAGCAGCGGCGAAATTCCCTTCGACAAACGCAATTCAAAATCGTCCGGATGCAGCCCGATGCGTATCGGTATTCCGGAGCGGCGGGACTGGCTGATATTGATGGCATTGAAAAAGCGTAACGTCCAGGCGCGAAACGCGGTGTCCGCTTCATAACCTGCCAACGGCAGCCGGGTGAAGGTGTGTTTGTGGGTATCGTGAACACCAGACAAGGTTTCCACATACCGAAACGGCAACCCGGCAAGCTGTGCCGGGGTCAACGCGCCCAATGCCCACGCCGGCGGCACGTACAATGGCGATGGGGTCAGACCGTTACGGATAAACCAGCGATAACAGTCCCACACCAGCCGCTGAATGC
>OMOM01000371.1_pt1 | contig 25895 bp, 22 predicted proteins | sample 1646501 | NCBI WGS metagenome assembly OMOM01 (sample SAMN05416802, study PRJEB24817) | seawater metagenome | isolation source: Sea water | place: Canada:Atlantic | collected 2013-07
CAGCGTCAGATGTGTATAAGAGACAGCAACATTAATTAAGCATGACATTGACTTACTGTTGTTTGCTGGCGGTGATGGCACAGCTCGTAATGTTTGCCATATCGTTGAAGACAAGTTTCCTGTATTAGGCATTCCTGCCGGTTGTAAAATTCATTCAGGTGTTTATGCTATTACGCCTAAAGCGGCAGGGCGCGTGGTTGAGCTAATGATCACCAATCAGTTGGTTAGCTTAACTGATGCTGATGTTATGGATATAGATGAAAGTTTATTTCGCCAAGGCATAGTTAAAGCAAAACGTTTTGGAGAAATGCAGGTGCCATCCGAGTTGCGTTATATTCAAGCGGTTAAATCAGGTGGTAAAGAGTCTGACGAATTAGTTTTGCAAGATATCGCCGCTGATGTTATTTCAAAAATGGATGACGAACTGTTTATTATCGGCTCAGGCTCTACTACAGCATTTGTAATGGAAGAACTGGGATTAGAAAATACTTTGCTTGGCGTTGATGCTATATGTGAGCAAGCGTTAATGGCGAATGATTTAACTGAGCCACAACTATGGCAGTTAATTCAACCATACGCACCAGGTAAAGTTAAACTTGTGATCACGTTAATCGGTGGCCAAGGACATATATTTGGTCGCGGCAATCAACAATTGAGCCCGCGCGTTATTCGCGCTATAGGTAAAGAAAATATTTTTATTATAGCGACGAAAACTAAATTGAATGCGCTGCAAGCTCGACCATTAATTGCCGATACTGGCGATAACGAACTCGACATAGAGTTGTCAGGCTATTTAGCCGTGACTACTGGTTATAATGATCAAGTATTATACCCAGTTGCCAGCCCGCAATAGTTAACGATAAAAATTTAAACATTAAATATTTTAAAACTGGCAATGTTGAACACTTGCCTAAATGAACTTGGAATTAAGTATGCAATTTGAAAACCTTACCGCGTTATATCATTTTTTAGATGAACAAGTAGAGCAAGATGTTAGTGCCGACGAGCTATTCGCCGGTAGTTATCTAAGAGGCTTTATTAGTTTGGCGGGCAGTGAATATGGCGATGAGTCACAAGTATTAACACAAGCGCTAGCAACAAATATTAGTGAGAAACTACAAGCTGCTCGCACAGAGCTTACACCGCAAGATCGTCAAATAGTGCAAGATTATTGGCTTCAACTTCAAACGGCATTTACTGAATAATACAGTTTTACACATTTTAAAAGCAGCTGTTCATTTTGAATTAGCTGCTTTTTTCATTTTAGAGTGTGGCCAATAGACGATTATTTATTTCAATTAACATCAGTTTTAAGCACAAAGTTTAATCGAATTTACGACGAATAATATCTCGAATAACAAAACGGTTTGGCGCTAAGTTAAATAACTGTTCATTGTTTAATGGGTATGGCGTACCGCAAATATCTGCAGTTAGTATATCGGCCAATAATGGTGCTGTACAAAGCCCACGCGCGCCCAACCCCGTTAGCATATATAGATTGTCAATAATTGGGGCAGGTTGGTTATAGCGCCAACGTTTATCTTTACTTAGATGCGGATATTGCTGTTTATGGGCGTCTATATCTGGCATTGCACCTACCATAGGTAAGTGATCAGGTGTCATACATCTTAAGCGGGCTTTGCTTTGTATAATATCTTTGGTATTCCAGTCAGTTAACCCCGGTAAACACTTATCTAGCATGTTGAGGTTAAATTGGTCGTCTTCGGTTTTGTTTTCTGTGTCAAAACTGTTCTTTTGGAAGGTGGCTCCGATACAGTGTAAATTTTTGTTTTCTGGCGTTAAGTAACCTTTATGACAAATAACCGTTGATAACGATTTAATTTTGTCATTACTCGCCATGCTACTCACTTGGCCACGAACAGATGTTAAAGGTAATTGCTTTATTAAATTTAGCGGGATGCCTTGAGCGCCACCGCAATAAATTAGCATACCGACTAAATGGTTTTCTTTATCACTTTGCAATAACCATTTTCCATCAGCTTGCTGGTTAATATTGTTTATTTTACAACCCGTTTCTATTCGCAAGCGATTAGTTGATTCTGCGGCACTGAAAATTTGTTTAACCAATTGAGCAGGGGCTATCCAACCGGCTTTTGGGAAAAATAACCCTCCATGATCAAGCGCTATGCTTGCTAACTCACTCGCTGTTTGTTTATCAACACTGTGGATAAGGCTTTTTGGCCACACAGTTGAGTTTTCAATATGCTGTTGACGAAGTGCTAAAGCGGGCTTGTAAGATATTTCTAATAGGCCGCACCAGTCGTGATCAAAATTAAAGCCTTGCGCCAATATGCTTTTATAATAACTTACGGCTTGCTCGAAAGCTTGTTGGTAAAACAGACTAATATCGTCAGCCTGTTGATGAATCAATGGGTATAGCGCAGCAATATGATTACTAGAGGCACCTTGAGCCACACTAAAGTCTTGGCAGTATACGGTAACTTTAACGCCCGCTTTTGTTAACGCATAAGCCGCACATGCTGACGCAATACCGCCACCAATAATACTGACTTGCTGTGGTTTAGCGATAATTGGTCGTTGTTGATAGCCTTTGCCTGAATCAGGATTTTGTTGAAAAACGCCGCTGAGCATTTCATCCTTTTTACCATTAGTAGGGCGCTTTTCTACCCGAAAGCCGGCCGAAATTAATTGGCGTTTAACTTTACCCGAAACCGTAAAGGTCGATAAGGTCGCTTGCTCTTTAGATAAACGCGTTATTTGTTGGAAAAGCCCCGTATGCCACATTTCAGGGTTTTTAGCCGGTGAAAAACCATCGAGATACCAAGCGTCAACTATCGCTGAAACGCGGGTGTTTTTATCGCTCGCTAATTGCGCTAAGCCTAGTGTTGCATCGTTAAATATTAATTGTAGGGTAACAGCGCCATTTAAAAAACTCAGAGTAATGTCTTGCTCTGGGTGTTCAGGGTATTGGGCGATTAACTGTTGACTGTATTGTTCAAGCTCAGGCAATATTTTCAACGATTGGGACAATTGCGCTTTGGATAATGGATATTTCTCGACACTGATAAAATGCAAAGTGCTGTCTGCTGCTGTTCTTGTGTTCTGTCGGTTTTGGCTTTGCTTTAGTTGGTCAAATGTCGCAAGCGTGAGTAAAAAGTTTAAGCCGGTGCCGAAACCGGTTTCTGCAATAACAAATTTTTCGGGGTATTTGGCTAACCTTGTTTTAATTTTATTACCGTTAATAAATACGCACTCACTTTGGCTTGTGCCGTGGTTTGTATCAAAATAGATATCTTCAAATTGGCTTGAATAAGGTGAACCGTCACTTTGAAAGGTAATCTTTGTTTGATCAATCACAATATTAACGTCTTCCGTTGTAGGTAAAAAAAGGTTATTTTACATATTATTACAAAGGACTGTCATAAAAATGAAAACATTCAGTGTACAAGTGTACGCTGGACAGACCAGTATAGGGGGCAAAAGTATGTATGATACGCCCAGATTTTTTAATTGAATATGGTTATTTATATGAAACGTGTAGTTATCACCGGATTAGGTATTGTATCAAGTATTGGTAATGATGCAGAAGAAGTATTAGCGTCGTTAAAAGAAGGTCGTTCAGGTATTACCCGTGCTGAAAGTTTTGCTGAAATGGGTTTACGCAGTCAAGTTTGGGGCAAACCTGAAATTGAAGTAAAAGACCACATCGACCGTAAAGCATTACGTTTTATGGGTGAAGCGTCAGCTTTTGCCTATATAGCCATGGATCAAGCAATTAAAGATTCAAAATTAACCCCTGAGCAAGTATCGAATTTCCGTACCGGTATTGTTGCTGGCTCTGGTGGCGCATCTTCAGAAAACGTAGTAAATTCTGCTGATATTTTACGTGAAAAAGGCGTTAAACGCGTTGGTCCATACGCCGTGCCTAAAACAATGTCGAGTACTATCTCAGCATGTTTAGCGACACCGTTTAAAATTTTAGGCGTTAACTATTCAATTAGTTCTGCCTGTGCTACCAGTGCTCATTGTATTGGTCATGCGGCTGAACTTATTCAATTAGGTAAGCAAGACGTTGTATTTGCTGGTGGCGGTGAAGAAGTTCATTGGTCACTTGCGATGATGTTTGACGGCATGGGCGCATTATCTTCTAAATACAACGATACACCAGAAATGGCTTCTCGTACTTATGATGCAGACCGCGACGGTTTCGTTATTTCAGGCGGCGGCGGTATGGTTGTGGTTGAAGAACTTGAACATGCTCTAGCACGTGGCGCGCATATTTATGCTGAGATTGTTGGCTACGGTGCAACATCAGACGGTTACGATATGGTTGCTCCTAGTGGTGAAGGTGCTATACGTTGTATGCAACAAGCCATGCAAGGTGTTGACGCTAAAGTTGATTACTTAAATACTCACGGTACTTCTACACCCGTTGGCGATGTTAAAGAGCTTGGCGCAATACAAGCTGTATTTGGTAAAGACTCTCCAGCAATAAGTGCTACGAAAGCAATGACCGGCCATGCACTAGGTGCTGCAGGTGTTCATGAAGCTATTTTCTCATTATTGATGATGGAACATAGCTTTGTAGCTCCATCAATTAATATTAATACCTTGGATGAACAAGCTGAAGGTTTAGATATAGTGACTGAAAAGCGCGATATGGAACTTAACTTGGTTATGTCAAACAGCTTTGGTTTTGGCGGCACTAACGCAACTCTTGTTATGCAAAAGTATAAATAATAAGTCGACGTTTGATCAGCAGTGGCCTAATTTGCCATTAAGCTTGGTTAAATCTGAAAACCGTTAATTTATTAACGGTTTTTTTATACGTAAAAATCATGATAACGATGACAAATATGTCCTTGCTACGATGTTTTTCTTGTTAAATTTAGCTACAATGTTCTTCTTGTTTGTTATTGATTATGTCTGCCTTATTATGCCCCATTGTATAATTGAATATTCCGCAACGATTACTGAAAGTTTACCTGTAGAGCAACTAATGCATGCTGTTTATAAAGGTGCTAACCAAAGCGAACTTTTCGCCTCAAGTGATATAAAAGTGCGTGCATGCGCATTTGACAGTTTTTACTTGCCCGGCGCTGAACAGGTGTTTGTGCATGTAAATTTAAAAATATTATCAGGGCGCGATTTGTCACAACGTAAAAGTTTAAGTGAGAGTGTTAGTAATCAACTTGAGCGCTTGGGTATCGATAACGCGGTAATTACTGTCGAAGTAACAAAAATCGAAAAAGAAAGCTATGTTAAGAAGATAACATCAACGGTATAGCGTTTCACTTTTCTGCATGAGTGTTGGTTGGAACTTTACATGAATATTTTTTATGACGAAAACATGCCGTTTGCGGCAGAGTTTTTTTCAGATTTAGGTGATTTAACAGCGTTTTCTGGCCGCACTTTGACATCAGCAGATGTTCGTGATGCTGACGTGCTGTTAGTGCGCTCAATTACGAAAGTAAATGAGCACTTGTTACAGCAAAATAAAGCGTTAAGTTTTGTTGGCACTGCGACCATTGGCGTTGATCATATTGATCAACAATACCTGAACAATAGAAACGTAAAGTTTCATTCTGCTCCTGGTTGTAATGCTATCTCTGTCGCTGAATACGTGCTTAGCGCTTTAGTGGTATTAGCAGAGCGGTATTTATTCTCTTTATCAACATTAACCGTGGGTATTGTCGGAGCAGGTAATACGGGTTCAAGATTAAGCGAAAAATTAAGTGCGTTAAACATTAAGCATGTTTTATGTGACCCATTATTAGCTGAAAATTCAGCTGATATGCGAGACTTTGTTTCGCTTGAGGAGGCACTAAATTGTGATGTGGTTTCGTTGCATGTTCCTCTCACGAGAAAGGGCGAAAACCCAACGTACCATTTATTAGATGCCGCAAGACTAGCGAAACTTAAAGACCACCAAATATTGATTAATGCTTGTCGTGGAGAAATTATCGACAATAATGCTTTATTGAAAATGAAGCAGCAGGGCCACCCTTTAAAGTTAGTTTTAGATGTGTGGGAAAATGAGCCGACTATATTATTAGCGTTAATCTCGCATTGTGAAATTACTACGGCACACATTGCTGGTTATAGCTTAGAAGGAAAAGCTCGTGGCACAGAAATTCTGTATCGGGCATTATGCCAACAGTTAGATATTTTACCAAGTAAGCAACTCGCTGACTTTTTACCGGTACCGGCAATTAGTGCGATTGAAATTAAACAAGACTTTGATGAAATACTGCTAAACCAACTTGTCAAAATGGTTTACGATGTCAGACGTGACGATGCAATTTTTCGTCAACAAATTAATATTCAAGGATTTGACTATATTCGCAAAACATACCCGACTCGCCGGGAATTTTCGGCAATAAAGGTAACCTTGAATAACGCGTTGAGCTCAGATGCGCCACATCAGCTTGGCTTTAATAAATAAACTGGATAAAAGAGAGAGGATCATGGCACAGAAATTTGATGTTTGCGTACTAGGTGCAACGGGATTAGTTGGTAAAACAATTATTGAAATATTAGAACAACGTGATTTTCCTATTAACAAGTTATATCCACTGGCCAGTGCTCGTTCGGCAGGTGAATTTATCGAGTTTAACGGTGAAAGCATTGAAGTTTTAGATGCTGATAATTTTGATTGGAGCCTTGCACAAATAGGTTTCTTTTCAGCAGGTGGAGCTACTTCAGCTAAATACGCACCAATTGCTGGTGAAGCGGGTTGTATTGTTATTGATAATACTTCTGAGTTTCGTTACGACGCCGATATTCCATTAGTGGTACCTGAAGTAAATCCTCAAGCACTTGCTGAATACCGCAATCGCAATATTATTGCTAACCCTAATTGTTCAACCATTCAAATGATGGTGGCTTTAAAGCCTATTTATGACGCCGTGGGTATATCTCGTGTTAATGTTTGTACTTATCAGTCTGTTTCTGGCGGCGGTAAAGCAGCAATGGACGAGTTAGCGAAACAAACTGCCGATCTATTATCTGGCAAGCCTGTTGAGTCGAAAAATTTCTCTCGTCAAATCGCCTTTAATGTTATCCCACAAATTGATGTATTTCTTGAGAATGGTTACACCAAAGAAGAAATGAAAATGGTTTGGGAAACGCAAAAAATACTTGGCGATGATACAGTAATGGTTAACCCTACCGCTGTTCGCGTTCCGGTATTTTTTGGTCATGGCGAATCATTGCATATTGAAACTAACTCTCCTATTTCAGCTGAAGAAGTAAAAGCGTTATTGAGTGAAGCACCAGGGATAGTGGTTTGTCATAATGATGAAGACTTCCCAACGCAAATTACTGATGCTAGCGGCAAAGATGAAACGTTTGTTGGCCGAATTCGAGAAGATATTAGCCACAACAACGGTATTAATATGTGGATTGTTGCTGATAACGTTCGAAAGGGCGCAGCCACAAACAGCGTACAAATTGCTGAGTTATTAGTCAAAGATCACCTTAGCGAGTATTAATAGTCGTTAAGTTGTAGATTTATTAAAGAAAAATGAAAACCCGTCGTTATAATAAGCGACGGGTTTTTTTGTTTTATTTCACTTAGCGCAAATTAAGGATAAGATAAGAACTGTTGTATTAAACTGATAACATAGTAAAAAAGCTATAAAAGCATTTATCCAAGTATCTGGCAGTAATTATTTAATAACTGGAATAATTTTTGCTTCTCAATCTCCTGACTTGGACCCGTCATTGTATTGACGAATAATCATTATAAATAGGAAATTTTAATGCAAACATTTTTACGCCTGTGCCTTTGGCAGGTACTTATTATTAGCATTAGCTGCTTTAGTCTTCCAGCAATTGCTGAAGATGACGGTATACGCATTCGTGGTCCAAAATCTACCGATGCTTTTCCTTACGACCGTTATGGCCCGATCACAGGCAAAGATACTTTATGGAATATTGCACTAAAAGTACGACCTGATCCGCGCTTGTCAGTTTACCAAGTCATGCAAGCCTTATATGAGCATAACCCTGGCTCTTTCAAAGAAAATAATCTAAATCACATGATTAGTGGCCAGTATTTAAAACTGCCACCTATAGACGTAATACGAGCAATTAATACTGATTCTGCGCAACAAAAGTCACGTAGCGATGATAAGGCTTGGCAAAAGAAAGTTGCTAAGGTTGTTAAAGTTGCGCCTAAAAAAATACAATTACCAGAAGAAGCTTCGGTAAATAAAAAAGATTTAGATGCTGCAAAATCAGAGATAAATGTACAATTAAAAGCAATAGACAGCACACAACAACAGCGATTAGCCACGATTCAAAATGATGTTTTAGATTCTATTGATGGCCTTCAAAGTTTATTAAAAGAAAACGAAGCACTGCGTCAGCGACTCACAAGCTTTAATGACCAACTTGACGTTATGCAAAGCGAAGTTGCTAAAAGCAAAGAAATAAAAATTCAAATGGACGATATGATCTCACTTCAACAAGAGCTTTTAACAAAAGCTGAAGCCAGAGAACAAGCGTTATTAATTGAAAAACAAAAAGCTGAACTCGAAGAAGGCAATTTAATGTCGAGTTCATGGTTCGTTGCGTTAATGGCGACATTGCCGGCGATTTTAATTTTGTCATTATTAGCCTTTTTATTTCGACGAAAAGCCAATAAAGAAAGTGATGACAGCTTAGCGTCTGACAGTAAAGAAAATAACGTCGATGCTGAAGCTAAACCAACAACTCAACCCGTGTCAGAAAACGTCGATAACGAATTAACCCTAGAAGATGAATTAAGCCTTGATGATGAACTGTCACTCGACGATGAGCTATCAATAGACTTATCTGAAAATGATGAAGATCATGATGATTTATTTTCAGATGATTTAGATGCGCTTGATGAAGACGTAATTCAGCTAGATGACGACTTAGATGACTTATCTGATTTAGGTGAACTTGAAGATATTGCTTTAGACAGTGAAGAGGACATTATTGCTTTAGATGATGACCTAATTGAAGGTGAAGCCTTAGAAGGCGGTCAACTGGATCAAAGTGACTTAGATTCTCTATTTGCAGGTTTAGAGGATGAAGTAGAAAACGAAGATGAAATTTCCCTTGATTCAGACGAAACTGATCAGGACGAATTAGAAAGTTTACTTGCTGAAACCTCTGCAAATGTACCCCAATCAAACGAAGATGAAGAGTTATTGACTCAGCCTGAGGATATTGATGCTTTACTTGATGCCGCAGGAGAGCCTGAAGAGTTGACTGAAGACTCTGAGGTCGATATCAGCGAAGTGTCAGAACCTTATGATATTGATGCTCTGTTAGACGCGGTCAGTGAAGTACAGGAGAGCGCTAGTGAAGAAGCTTCATTAGATATTTCAGATCCTAATGACATTGATGATTTGCTTGATTCAATTAACGATCAAGGTGATGGATCTAATGAGGATGACACGTCAACTGAAGACAACCTTGAAGTAGCAGACCCTGATGATATCGATGCACTGCTAGATTCGATAAACGATCAAGGTGATACACCTACTGAGGATGAGACGTCAACTGAAGACAACCCTGAAGTAGCAGACCCTGATGATATTGATGCACTGCTAGATTCGATTAACGATCAAGGTGATACACCTACTGAGGATGACACGTCAACTGAAGACAACCTTGAAGTAGCAGACCCTGATGATATTGATGCACTATTAGATTCGATTAACGCTCAAGACGAAACTCCGACAGAAAATAAAGCTTCGACTGAGGAAATTGACGAGAGTGACGTTAGCCTTGATGATGCAAGTGAAATAACAGAGTCAGAGTCTACTGAAAGTGAAAATACCGAGCTCATTAATAACTTTACGGATGAATACGTACAATCATTTATAGATACTGATCTGAGCGATGTATCCGATGAGAACGCCACCGAAAGTTTGGATACAGACAATGCTGATGATGTATCCAATAAGGTTGCTGAACAAGAGCCACAGGCTGAACAAGTAAGTAAAGAAAGCGAAACTCTTGAGAATAATGATAAAAGCGATAGTGCCGATAATAGCGAAGACATTTCAGATGATTTTGACATTGACGCTTTAATTGAAGAAGTCAATCATAGCTCAGAAGCCGAGAGTGAAGATGCATTAGAAATTGGTGATGATGTTCTTGATACCGAATTATCTGATAGTGATTTACAGTCTAAAGAATCTGAGAGCGAATTAGCAGATCAAGACGCTGCGGCGATAGATGAAGAAACTTTAGCGGCATTATCCGGTGACTTTGACGAGTCAACATTAACTAACTTATTGAACGACGAAAAAGATAGTAATGACATGGTGGAGTTATCTCCGGACTTTACTGATAGTAATGTTTTAGCTGATTTACTTGCCGATGATGAGACCCCTGCACAAGCTAATGATAGAAAATCAGAAGCCAGTAATGTTGAGGAAGTTAAAGGCATTAAAGAATTAGATAACCTAGATTTTGATGACTTGTTAGCAAATATTGAAGAAGAAAGTGGCCAAAGCAGTAGCGATGAATTTGAATACAGCGAAGGTTTTGATATTGGCGATGACTTTGAATTAGATGTGTCAGAAGATGTTACCTTAGAAGATAACGATTCGAATAAGGAAAATAAAGAGGAAGATTTTATTTCTGTAGATTCTTTATTATCCGATAGTTTACTTGATGGCAAGCCTACAGAACCCTATGAAAAAATGAACATTGATGTAGGGTTAAGCGAATTTCCTGAGTTTTCTGGTAATATTACCGAAGAAGATGTTGATGACGATGATAATGGTATTGCCGCTAAATTAGACTTAGCGAAAGTTTACCTAGAAATTGGCGATCAAGATAATGCCGAAGTGATCTTACTTGATGTGATCAAGCAAGGTGATGCACAGCAGCAGTTTGATGCTCAACAATTATTAGATAATCTTAAAGATTAATATATTTTAATGCTGTAGGTAATATAAGGCTGCTCTTTGCAGCCTTTATACTTTTTAATTATTGCAAAGTGTTGAATACATTAATTCAATTGGTATAACGCGTAAAATAATGGATAATGTCTCACCTTAGCAATGGAGGATAAAATGCGTTACGCTTTAGGCATAGAATACGATGGTAGTAACTACTACGGTTGGCAAAGACAAAAGAATGTAATTAGCGTTCAAGAGTCGGTAGAAAAAGCTTTATCAAAAATTGCCAATGAACCCATTGAGGTGGTCTGCGCAGGCAGAACCGATACTGGGGTTAATGCGACCAATCAGGTCATTCATTTTGAAACAGAAAAGGTGCGTAAAGATGTTGCGTGGACATTAGGGGTTAACACTAACTTACCTAAAGACATTGCCGTATCTTGGGTGAAAGAAGTTAATACTGACTTTCATGCTCGCTTTAGCGCAACAGCTCGGCGCTACCGTTATATCATTAATAATAATCGTCTACGGTCGGCTATTTTAAGTTCTGGTATTAGTTTTTGCCATTACCCACTAAATGAAAATTTAATGCATCAAGCGGCACAATACTTAGTTGGACGTCATGACTTTACATCATTTAGAACGGTGCACTGTCAGTCAAATTCGCCCACTAGAACTTTGCACTATTGTAATGTTTCTCGCCAAGGTGAGTTCGTTATTATTGATATTAAAGGCAATGCATTTTTACACCATATGGTGAGAAATATTGCAGGTAGTTTAATGAAAGTCGGTCAGGAACTAAAACCTGTTAGTTGGCTCAAAGAAGTACTTGAGGCTAAAAACCGTTGTGTTGCGGGTATTACGGCTCCTTCTGCGGGACTCTATTTTGTTGATGTGGATTACCCAGAAACGTTCGGTATTCCAAAGCGTAGCCCAGGACCATTATTTCTACTATAATCAATATTAAAGCCATGTTGATTGATAACTTATTTAATGACTATCTTAGGCAATAATCGTGTTATAAAGATAGATACGCAATTAAACTGTTTGATTTTCGTTAGTCATTAGACATTTTTTTAAATGAAACAGTAGCGTAGTTAATTACTCAAATAAGTGAATAAGAAGAAAACAGACCAGTTTTTCCTATAATTGTGTAGGTGTTCTATGGTCTAATTCAACGAATTAGCAAAAATTTTATATTTAGTGGTTGTATTTTAAACAATTATTAAATTTTTTCGTGTATAGGCAAAAATATATTATGAGCTGGATTGAAAAGATTCTCCCAAAAGCAAAAGCAACACAAAAAAGAAATATTCCAGAAGGTGTTTGGAGTAAGTGTTCTAGCTGTAACGCGGTGCTTTATAAAGTTGAGCTAGATCGACAAATGTCAGTTTGTCCAAAGTGTGATCATCACATGCGTATTTCTGCACGCAAACGTATCGATGGTTTTCTTGACCAAGGCGAGCGAGTTGAGCTTGGTGAAGAGTTTGAAGCACAAGATATTCTTAAATTTAAAGACTCTAAACGCTATAAAGATCGTATTTCAGCGGCGCAAAAAAGTACCGGTGAAAAAGATGCGCTAGTTGTTATGAGAGGCGAACTTCATGGGCAACCTATTGTTGTGGCTGCATTTGAATTTGGTTTCTTGGGTGGCTCAATGGCGTCTGTTGTTGGTGCTCGCTTTGTTAAAGGTGTCGAATATTGTTTAAAGCATAACGTACCCTTTGTTTGTTTTTCTGCCAGTGGCGGCGCACGTATGCAAGAAGCATTGTTTTCACTAATGCAAATGGCAAAAACCAGTGCAGCATTAGCTAAAATGAGTGAAAAAGGCCTTCCTTATGTTTCAGTGCTAACCGATCCTACTATGGGTGGTGTTTCAGCAAGTTTAGCTATGTTAGGTGACATTAATGTTGCCGAGCCTAAAGCACTCATTGGCTTTGCTGGCCCGCGCGTTATCGAACAAACAGTACGTGAAAAACTACCTGAAGGCTTTCAGCGTAGTGAATTCTTAAAAGAAAAAGGTGCGATTGACATTATTGTAGATCGTCGCGAAATGCGCAGTACTTTGGCAAGAATGCTTGCTAAGTTTATGGGGCAAGATAGCCCAGCAGCATAACGGAAAATTCATGTCAAAAATGATTAAAGGCCATTCAGCGAGAAACAATCTCACTGAATGGCTTTCTTATTTAGAGAGTATTCATTCAGTTGAAATAGAGCTTGGCTTAACCCGCATTAATGCTGTTGCCAAAAAGCTTAATATTGCATTTTCTTCGTCTACTGTTATCACGGTTGCTGGCACTAATGGTAAAGGCACCACCTGTGCATTTTTAGAGAATGCTTTTTTAGCTCAAAATTTAACGTGCTCGGTATATTCATCTCCACATATTGAACGCTTTAATGAGCGTTTGCGCCTCAATAAAGTTGAAGTAAATGATGATGACTTGGTTAATGCCTTTGAAACTATCGAGCGCACTCGCGAAGACATATCCTTAACTTATTATGAATATACAACATTAGCGGCTTTGTTAATTTTAACCGCACAGCAGCCCGATGTTATTATTCTTGAGGTTGGTTTAGGCGGGCGTTTGGATGCTACCAATATCGTTGATGCAGATGTTGCTGTGATTACGACTATTGATCTCGATCACCAAGCTTATTTGGGCAATACTCGCGAAGCCATTGGTTTTGAGAAAGCTGGGATAATGCGCTCCAACAAAATTGCAGTCATTGGTGATACCAACCCACCAAATTCACTGATAGAACATGCAAAATGCATTGGCGCTAAATCATACTTTCGCGACAAAAACTTTATGATTGAACAATCTAATAACAATGATTGGCAGTGGCAAAGTGATAGGCATAAATTTTCAGGGCTTTCTGATTGTAAAATACCACAAGACAATGTTTGCACAGCAATAATGGTGCTTAGTGTATTGTCTGATAAGCTTGCGTTAACACTAGACAGCACATTTATAAATACAGTGATTGATGAAACTATTGTTGCTGGCAGAATGGAGAAGTTTAGTGATGGTTGCGATGTTATTTTAGATGTTGGGCATAACCCACAAGCTGCAAGATACCTAGCCTCACAATTACAACAGTTGAATTATCCAAAGGTACATGCGGTTTTAGGAATGCTTGCTGATAAAGATACAACAAATACTGTCGCGCCACTTTTACCTTTAGTTTCGCATTGGTATATTGGTACGCTTGACGCTCCAAGGGGGCGTGCAGCAAAAAGTATCTTAGAATCTACACAAATAGACACGACAAAGGTGAATTGCTTTGACAATGTCTCTCAGGCATTTAAAATGGCAAAACATAATGCAAAAGCAACTGATCTTATTCTGGTTTTTGGATCTTTCTTTACGGTTGCTGAAATAAGACGTTTGTTAGTTTAACTATGATTGGAGTTTAATTTGTCTACACCATTTCAAAATCGTTTAGTTGGTACTATTATTGTTGCGGCTATCGCTATTATATTTTTACCTGATGTACTTGATGGCGACAAAAAAACATACCAAGATAACTTTGAAGCGATTCCAGATGCTCCGCAAGTTAATTTAACTCAAGAAAACACCAGCTTTCCTGAGCACAAACTCGCTAATTTACCCACAGAAAATTTTACTGATGAGTTAGCGCTCGACGATCAAAGTGTTATAGATTCAGCGAATGCGCTTAAAGAAAAAGATGTTACGGTAACCACGCTAGCTAAAGAAGCCCCTTTTTCTTCGGATAAAGCTACTCTACCAGCAATAAATACGATTGATAAAGTGGTAAAAAAATCACCAAGTAAAGCCGTAACAGAGCAAGCATGGGTTATTCAATTAGGCAGTTTTCGTCACCAAAATAATGTTGATGAATTGGTCAGCAAGTTACAAAAAGAAGGCTACACCGCCTTTACTAAACCTATTAAGACTAAGTCAGGAAAGTTGACCAAAGTTTTTATTGGACCTGAATTAATAAAATCATCGCTAGAAGAAAAACTACCAGCATTGAAAAAGCTAACAAATGTACAAGGTAAAGTTGCTCGATTCTATCCCGCTAAATAATAAAATTATTAGCAAATCCTAGGCGGCTTCTGGTAGAATGCGCGCCTCTAATCAATGAGAATATTCGATTTATGGTTTGGATAGATTATGCCATTTTGGCTGTTATTGGCATTTCAGCTTTAATAAGTTTAGTGCGTGGCTTTGTCAAAGAAGCTGTGTCTTTAATTGTCTGGATCAGTGCTTTCTTTGTCGCAAGTACCTTCTATCTTAATTTGTCGACCCTACTCACCAATATTTCCGATCAACTGCTGCGTAATGCTGCCTCGATTGCTATTTTATTTATCTCCACGCTAATCTTAGGCGCATTGGTTAATTACGTTATTGGACAACTGGTTAGTAAAACTGGTTTGTCTGGCACAGACAGAGTATTAGGTATCGTTTTTGGTGCGCTAAGAGGCGTACTGATTATTGCCGCAGTTTTATTTTTTATGGACGCATTTACACCAGCGTCCTCTGCAACTTGGTGGCAAAACTCTCAATTGGTTCCTGAATTTACATTAATAGTTGAATGGTTTTTTGAATATCTCAAACAATCGTCAAGTTTTTTAGCTTAGTATTTAAACCTAGTTCGTCGGAGAATAAGTGCATGTGTGGTATTGTTGGTATTGTTGGTAAATCCCCCGTTGGTCAAGCATTGTATGATGGTTTAACGGTTTTACAGCATCGTGGACAAGACGCTGCGGGTATCGTGACTATTCACGAAAACACCTTTAGATTACGCAAAGGTAATGGTTTAGTTAAAGATGTTTTTCATACTCGTCATATGTTGCGCCTTCAAGGTAATATGGGTATTGGGCATATTCGCTACCCAACGGCTGGTACGTCTAGCTCTTCAGAAGCGCAGCCTTTTTATGCTAACTCACCTTTTGGTATTTCATTAGCGCATAACGGTAATTTGACGAACGCTGAAGAGCTTAAATTATGGCTTAACAGTGAAGCTAGACGTCATGTTAATACTACATCTGACTCTGAACTATTACTTAATATTTTAGGTCATGAATTACAAAATTCAGAACAGCATAAATTAGACCCTAGTGATATTTTTACCGCAATAAGTAATGTTCATAAGCGTGTACGTGGCGCCTATGCAACGGTTGCCTTAATTATTGGTTATGGCATGGTGGCATTTCGTGACCCTAACGGTATTCGTCCACTAGTATTTGGTAAGCGCGAAACTACATCAGGTGTTGAGTATATGGTTGCATCTGAATCGGTTGCGCTTGATGCTAACGAGTTCGAATTTGTTCGTGATGTTGCGCCTGGTGAAGCTATTTTCTTCACAGAATCAGGCCAAATTCATAGCCAACAATGTGCTGAAAACCCTTCTTTTCACCCTTGTATTTTTGAATATGTTTACTTCGCTCGCCCTGACTCTTCAATTGATAAAATTTCTGTTTACGGATCTCGTGTTGATATGGGTAAAAAACTTGGCGATAAAATTGCTAAAGAATGGGATGACATCGATATAGATGTTGTGATCCCTATCCCTGAAACTTCTTGTGATACAGCGCTAGAAATTGCTCGTCATCTGAATATTCCATATCGTCAGGGTTTTGTTAAAAATCGCTACATTGGCCGCACGTTTATTATGCCAGGACAAGAGCAGCGTAAAAAATCAGTACGTCGTAAACTGAACGCTATCGGTGCAGAATTTGTGGGTAAAAATGTTTTACTCGTAGATGACTCTATTGTTCGTGGCACTACGTCAGGTCAAATCATTGAAATGGCAAGGGCAGCCGGCGCTAAAAAAGTATACTTTGCATCTGCAGCGCCTGAAATACGCTTCCCTAATGTTTATGGTATTGATATGCCAAGTGCAAATGAATTGATTGCACATGGTCGTGACCTTGACGATATTTGCGAAATTATCGGTGCTGATAAGTTAATATTCCAAACCTTAGAAGATTTAGTGTCAGCTGTATCAACGGCTAACCCAGATATTACAGAGTTTGAAACCTCAGTTTTTAACGGCGAATATGTGACAAAAGACATCGACCAAAGCTATTTAGATAGATTAGATGCGATGCGAAACAATGAAACTAAAGAAGCTTCAGACAAAAATGCTGACTCAATTATTGATATGTATAATGAAGGTGCTGAATAAAGCATGATGGGGATTTAGGTATTTATTAACTGATAATATTGAATACCAAATTTAAGTCATAAAAAAAACCGCTATTAAGCGGTTTTTTTTATGACTGTTATCAAATCAGCTGACGTATTCAACACCTAAACCAGAGTTAAATACAATAGCACTGGCGGCCATTAAGGCTACAATAAGTACCAAACCACAAGTAACTACTGAGCTTGAATAAATAAAGCCTTTTTCTTCAGGTATATTCATCATAATCGGTACACCTGAATAAAGTAGGTAAACTGAATAACATAATGCCGCTAACCCAGCGAGTACAACAAACCATAAAACAGGAAATAATGCGGTTAACCCTGCCATTAATAATGGGGTAGCTGTGTATGCTGCTAATTCTAACGATTGGGTGAAGTCAGGTTTTGAATCAAAAGTTTTTGCCATCCACTGAATTAAAATGGCTAAAGAAAAAACACCTAGAATTAAACCAAAGTACATTGCTACTGACATAAATAGAGCGTTTGACTCTGTCAGTTTAATTGGATCTCCAGCACCGATAGACCAACCAATATGCGCTGCAGCATAATAACCACAAATAGCTGGAATTAATGCAATGGTGAGTATATGCACCATCGAATACATTAAACTCTCGTGACGCTTCTCAATTGTTTGCCATTCTTTTTTAGGTGCAGTATAAAGCCCCCAGATATGATTTAAGATCATGTTAAATACCTCTCTCTGTCCCCAAAAATAATGCAGATATAAGTAAAATTCTGCGACCTTACATTCTAATCAACTTTCTTATTTTTATTGTTGATATGTTATTTATGTAAGATGGCGAGGGATTCGTCAAGACTTGTTTGATATTTCAACGTAAAAAGATGTTTTTTAGCCATCTACCAGTCTAATTGTCCAATTTTTCGGGCGAAAAACTGATTTAACAGACTTTAATTCGAACAATTTTCATGACTTCAAGTTCAAAACCTGCAACCGTTTCAGTCGCTGGATAATAGGTAATATTGACCAGCTGATTTTGTAACGATTTATACAGCTTTTTTCTACGATATTTAAAGGGCACATCAATACCTTTTAACATGATGGTATTTAAGTACCATTCATCTACTTCACGTTGTACATGTGAAAGTACGGTTTGATGCTCACTATGGGTTAAGTCTTTGTGTTTGTCTGTTAGTGATTTTGCTTCCGTTTTTTTCATCATTAGTTCACTGTATTTTGGTCAAAAATAATTATAAGGCAATTTAATATAATTGAATTGCTATTATCATAACAAATAGCATAACTTTATTCATTTAATTGAGTTCGTTATACCTAAATAGCCGATAGCTCTCGGTTAATTTAGTATCAAAACTATTACACCATGGTTTATTGGTAACTCAAGTACTGGGCTTTTAAAGTAAAAAAGTTATTAATAACGTTCTTTATGGTGTGTCTAAATAACTTATGCCGATCAATAATTTTATAAAAGTAGCGACACTACTATTTTGCTTGAAGAAGCTGAAGCTGACAAACACTTATCTGTACTTTACTTTGAATATCTTCTTTATGAACTGAATGTTTATCTGTACATTGTAAGTTTTTAGATTCTGATTTTAGACACTAATTTTTAGCGTAAATTGTTCTATAAGCGATAAAAAAATAGCCTTTAGGGTTTAACACTTTATTTTAAGGCTAAGCCTAATGGGGAATACTCTTTAATAGCCAGACAGCTAGCCTATTTAAAAAAATTCATGTTAAAATCATTACAATGTTCTAGATAAATACCGAGTTTTAAAAATTGCCTTCCCAAAAATTATTAGCACCAATCTTAAGTTTTCTTAAATGTGAAACGCCTAATGCTTGGATTGATGAAGCTAAAAAACCAGAGAATTTAGCCATTATATTAAGGGACCACCTTGCTTGTGAATTAAAGGCAGGGCAGACAGCAATGCACCTTATGCGTAAATATGCTGTTGATAAGAAAAGCGGACAAATATTAGCTGATTGGTTTAAGCCTTATGAAGGTTACTTATATCGTCAAGAAGGGGATTTACAATCTTTAGCTAACCAAGACGCCTTATCAAAATCAGTTTTCCCTAAAAGTAACTCTGAGTATGGCCAAGATTTGATTGATAAAATGGTGTTGTTAATCAAAGAAGAGTTGCATCACTTTTATCAAGTGTTAGAAATAATGGAGGGCCGTAATATTGCCTTTGAAAACACATCAGCTGGCCGTTACGCAAAAGGTATGATGACGCATGTTACAACACATGAGCCAGATACCTTAATTGATAAGCTAATTTGTGGTGCGTATATTGAAGCTAGATCATGCGAACGCTTTGCAAAGCTAGCGCCTCATTTAGATGATGATTTAAATAAATTTTACACCTCGTTATTAAGATCAGAAGCTCGACATTATCAAGACTACTTAGCCTTAGCAGAGCAAATTGCAGGTAAAGATATTAGTGATCGTATTGCTCATTTTGGTAAGGTTGAAGCAGATTTGATTTCAACGCCAGATACAGACTTTAAATTTCACAGTGGTTCACCGATAAAACAATAATTTTTTATAATCAAAAATGATTATGTTTTATTAACAATTATTTAAAAAATTGGTTAATTTCGCGATTAATGATCACTATTTTGTAAAGAATAACCAAATACCTAGTAATAACAAAAGGTAATTCATTACTTTTAGAAAGCGTTGTTTATCTAGGTGTTGATTAATTTTAACGCCAAGCCAATTTCCGAACACAGCTAAAGGTACAAATGCGAGAGCTATAAGTACCACATCAAAAGTTAATAATCCTAAAGATACAACGCCAATTAATTTAATGATATTCATGATGGCAAAGAAGGCGGCGGCTGTTGCAACAAATTTTGATTGCGCTAAACCGATGGCGGTAAAGTAAATGATTAAAGGCGGGCCGCCAGCGTGAACTAAAGTACTCGTAATGCCTGACATTGCTGACATAACATATGCGCCAAAGCGATTATTAACCAAGCTCAGTTGTAATGTTTTAAAGCCGATGTTTTTAATGGCAAAGGTAATGCAAATAAAGGCAATAAAATTACGCAGGTGCTCTGCATTGACAATATCTATCAGTAAATTTGCTATCACAACACCCACAATAGCACCGGGTATTAGTTTGGCCAGTAAAGCTGTATCCCACTTTTTCCAAAAACTTTTTACACTCATCATATCTGCGATAATCAGCAAAGGTAACATCAAGGTTATTGCTTCAATAGCGCTAAACTTAAACATTAAAATGGGCACCGAAAACACGCCGAGTGCCCCTGCAAAAGCTGATTTGGAAATACCGATAAGTAAAACTACAGCAGCAATAAGTAATACTGCGGATATATCCATGTCCATATTTAATGATACCTCTGCCTTTATTGCATGCTAAGACGCTAGCTCTACCTGACTCTGTACTGATTTAAGTCATCGGTAAATCAAACCATAGCGCTTCAATGCTGGAGTCAGCTTTTACTTCTAGTGCCTGCTCAGGTTCAACAGCAAAGCCATCACCCGCTGAAAATTGTTCGCCGTCAGCGTTTAAATGGCCTTTAATGATATGCAAATACCCGATACGCTGCTCAGTGTTTAAGGTAATGTCTTCGCCTTTTTTCAACACTAAACGCGACATGCTTGCATCTTGGTTGATTGACAAAGCGCCGTTAGCACCTTGAGGGTTAACTAATGTGGTTAATTTACATTGTTGGCGAATAGTTTTTTGCTCATAACTGGGTTTAATGCCTGTTACATTAGGCTGTAGCCAAATTTGCAAAAACTTTACTTTATCTTTCTTTGAAGCATTAAACTCAGAGTGTAATACACCACGGCCAGCACTCATACGCTGCACGTCACCGGCGGGCACTTTATAGCTGTTTCCGGTATTATCTTCGTGTTGTAGCGCGCCTTCGATAACATAGGAAATAATTTCCATATCGCGGTGGCCATGTTCACCAAAGCCTTTACCTGGCATAACCATATCATCGTTGATTACCCGTAATACCGAAACGCCCATATGTTTTTTGTCGTAGTAATTGCCAAACGAAAAACTATGCTTGCTATCTAACCAACCAAAATTTGCTTTGCCTCGATCTGCTGACTTTCTAATATATTTCATGGATAAACTCCTTCAATTGTTTTTCTTGAAGTGATCATACCGTTCTTATTGATAGCTTAAAATTAGCATTAATAGCACATGTCATTCGTATTTTAAGAACTATTGTAAAGCTTTTATTGTTAAGTGTTTTGCAAGTTCATACATTGTGCTCTTAGCTCTGCTATAAAACTTCTAGCCGCAGGACCAAGGCAATCGCCATCTTTATAGGTAAGGTAAAGTTGAGTAGAGCGCTGTCTATTTTCATTTAACTTTAAGGGGATTAGTTGCTTATTTTTGAGTTGTTGTTCAATTAAGCTCACCGGTAACCAAGCAAAACCTAAACCCTGACAAATCATGTCTATTGAGCTTTGTAAATGACTGACCGTCCAGCGTTGATTTGCTTCTAGCCAGCCTTCACTGGCTTTTTTGTCTTTATTTAACTGCGCAGAATCTCGCACGACTATTTGTCGATAAGACTTAAGGTCTTCTAAGTTGAGTTTGCGTTTAAGTTTATGTAAAGGGTGAGTTGGACTAGCCACAGCGTTAAAGGTGATGTAACACAAGCTTTCACTAAAGCCAGCACCAAGTGAAATGGGGGATATAGCAATTTCAACGTCATTATGTTCAAGTAACTCACTAGCACCGCTGAGTATGGTTTCAATTAATTCAATTTGCAGTAAAGGAAATTGCACGGAAACTTTCTCCAGTACTTGATATAACAACGTGCGTGGGAATATTTCATCAACGGCAATCTTTAACTTAGTTTCGATACCTTGACTTAATGTTTGGCCAATAGCTTCAATTTTTCTCGCTTCTTCAAGTAAGTAATTTGCCCGTTGAAGCATTAACTGACCGGCTTCAGTTAATACCGTTTTACGTCCTTCAATTTTAAATAGTTTTACTCCTAGCGAGTCTTCTATTTTACTGACAGCATTATGAATACTTGATTGGCTTTTATGTACACCTTGAGACGCTTGATTAAAACCACCAAACTCAACTACAGCATGAAACATACGCCATTGCTCTAAAGATATTCTTAGCATTTATTTGCTCGCATTATTGAGTTTTTCCGACGTTGTTGCATTACTTTCTTCAACACTTGCCTCATTACTTTCTACAATGTCATCACAAGGCGTACCGTCACTTTCTCGACAAGTATTTAATTTATCTTGCTCATTTCTATCGTTGATCAATACTTGTTTTAAATCTTCAGTACGTTGTTTAACAGCAATGCCATAGCTGTGGTCATCACCCCATAAGTGAGCTAGTGCGGTTAAAGATTCGTGATCATGTTTGGCAAATATTTCACCTGCTCGTTTGGCATCGGCAGGCTTATTGCCTAACAGGGTAAGTACTTCTACGCCTAAGTTTAGTGCTGAGTCGAAAGTTTCACGCTTGAAGGTACTAATACCTAACTTCATTAATTGATAAGCATGACGGCGATCAATTGCACGTGCGGCAATTTTTAAATGAGGGTAGTGCTTTTGCGCCATAGTGGCTATTTCTAGCACTTTGTCGGGGTCATCAATGGCGATAACTAGTAATTGTGCTTCGCTAGCACCAGAAGCGGTTAGCAAGTCTATACGGGCAGCGTCGCCATAAAACACCTTATTACCAAAGCGTCTTAGCAGCTCAATTTGGCTTGGGCTATGGTCAAGAATCGATAAGTGGTAACCTTGCGCCGCTAATAAGCGACCAATAACTTGACCAAAACGGCCATAGCCAGCAATGATGACATTCTTAGTGGCTTCTATTTCCTCTGGGCTATCAAAGGTTTTTTGTGCGTTATCTTCACGGTTAATTATTTTTTCATAAAACATCAACAGCAAAGGAGCCATTAGCATTGATATGGCGACAACTAGAGTAGTTAACTTGGTTTGCTCTACACTGAGAATTTGTAATGTGCTGGTTAGTGATAACAAGACAAAGGCAAATTCGCCCCCTTGCGCTAACGCTAAGGTAAACAGTAACTTTTGTTTGCTTTTAATGTTAAAAGCGTAAGCAAGAACATATAACACGAAAGCCTTAATCACAATGAGCCCGATAACAAATATCATCACATTGCTAAATTGTTCGATTAATAGCGGGAAATCTATAGATGCACCAACCGTAATAAAAAATAGCCCAAGCAATAAACCTTTAAAGGGTTCAATATCGACTTCTAACTCATGTCTAAATTCGCTTTCTGCTAATACCACACCCGCTAAAAATGTCCCTAAAGCCGGAGATAAACCAATTTTTTGCATGATGACCGCAATAACAATGACTAAAAACAAAGCGAAAAGGGTAAATAACTCACGCAAACGTGTTTCCGCGATATATCGAAAGAGTGGTGTCGCGATGTATTTGCCAGAAAATATTATCGCGGCAATAGTCGCCAGTGATATTAATACTTGTGCGAACACAGGAAGGTGTTCAATTAAATTACCATGACTTGTGGCAACATTGGTTATTTCGCTAAAGGCAAGTAATGGCAATAGTGCTAAAATTGGAATAACGGCAATATCTTGAAATAACAGCACAGAGAAGGCGTTTTGACCGGCTTCTTGTTTGATCCAACCTTTCTCAGTCAACGTTTGCAAAACAATAGCGGTTGATGACAACGCTAGCATAAGTCCTATGGCTAGTGATGCTTCCCAGCGCAAATTTAAGATAAAATAACACACAGCAAAAAATAGCGCTGTAGTGAGTAAAACTTGTAACCCGCCTAAGCCCATTATGGAATGTCTTAACTTCCATAGTCTTGACGGCTGTAGCTCTAAACCCACTAAAAACAGCATCATGACTACACCAAACTCGGCAAAATGCATGACATCGGTTTGGTCGCCAACAAGCCCAAAAGCAAAGGGACCAATGATAATGCCGGCAATGAGGTAACCAAGCACAGAGCCTAGGCCTAAACGCTTAGCAATGGGCACCGCTACGATGGCTGCGGCTAAATAGATGACTGCCATTTCTAACATAGGTTTCTCTTTTTTATTATTCTAATAAACAACTGCATATATGTGTTTTTGTGACGATGTAATACCATGCCATATAAGAAAGTGGTTACTGCTTTATATGGCATGGTATTAACTGAATGAGCATAAAATATTCATTTTACTTTACCCACTTATAGGCTTTATTTTACACTTCACCGCAGTGGTACATAATATCATGACATTTTACTTGTAAGCAGGACTAATGCTAACAAGTCTAGTGATACATGCTTTATAAAGGAATAAACTCTTTATCATCACCAGGAATGGTGGGAAATTTACCGTTTTTCCAATCGCCTTTGGCTTGTTCCATTCTTTCTTTAGTATAAGCGACAAAATTCCAATGTAAGTAAGGAACTTTTTGAAACTTTTCACCACCAAGCATGATAAATCGTCCGCCTTCGACCATGGTAATATCATGATCATTTTCACCTAATAAAACAAACTCACTTGCGGCATACGCTTGACCATTTATTTCAATTTTTCCACTGATGACGAATATTGCGGTTTCGTGTGTTGGGTGCGGTTTAGTCATAGTACTCTCTTCACCAGCCACTACATCAATATAAAACATGGGTGAATAACATTTTACTGGTGAACTTAACCCGTATGCATCACCTACAATAAGCCTCATCATGACATCTTTATAAGTCGAGTGTGGTAAGTCTTGTTTTTTAACGTGAATAAAAGCCGGTTCAATTTCAACTTTATCTTCTGGTAATGCTATCCAGCATTGTAAGCCGCTAATAGCATGTGGGTTGGCTCTTACTTCAAAAGACTCACGCTCTGAGTGTGTGATGCCTTTACCTGCGGTCATCCAATTAACATCACCGGGACTTATTTCAAGATTATTACCCAGTGAATCGCGATGTAAAATATTCCCGGTAAATAAGTACGTTAAGGTTGATAGTCCAATATGTGGATGCGGTCTAACATTAATCCCTTTACCTGCTGGGAAATCATTAGGGCCCATTTGGTCAAAGAAAATAAATGGGCCTACCATACGTTTTTCTTGATGAGGTAAAACGCGTTTTACTTGCAAACCACCGAGGTCGTGTTCGATTGCTGTTAGTACTTTTGCCATGTTGAACTCACTTTTAGTAAATGATGAATGATTGAACTGCTGACGATGGCTACCGCTTAACGTCACTCGTTCTCATATATTATCTGTAAATAAATCTAACATTCCTCTTAAGGTAACAATATTAGTTAAAAGTTAATAAAACATTCTTCTAAAGGGAATTGTTACTTAGCATCATTGAAAAGATGAACGTTACCAACATTCTATTTAATAGAATGAATTGTGCTTAAATTAGTAATTTTGTTCTCCTCATTTTTAGTGAATACTGTACTCATCGAATTTAAGCGCTAGTTTTTACTGTAAAAACTAGACCAAGTTAAAATTTACACAAGATAAGAGGTTAGCTATGAATAATATTTTATTTATTAAATCGTCATTAAATGGTGAGCAAGGTAATTCAACTATATTAGCGCAAGAGTTAGTCGCTAATTTATCAGTAAATTCAGAGGTCAAGGTTGTTGAACGAGATCTAGCAGAGCAGGGGCTTGAACATTTAACTCAAATAGAAATGGCCGCTTGGATGACTCCAGCAAATGAGCGTAATAGCGCGCAGGTCAAACTTACGCATATTTCTGATAGCTTAATTGAAGAGTTAACAACTAGCGATACCTTAGTCATTGCTATGCCTATGTATAACTATGGCGTGCCGTCAACGTTTAAAGCTTGGGTCTGTCTCTTATACACATCTCCGAGCCCACGAGACCGTACTAGATCTCGT
>OMOM01000374.1_pt1 | contig 25403 bp, 20 predicted proteins | sample 1646501 | NCBI WGS metagenome assembly OMOM01 (sample SAMN05416802, study PRJEB24817) | seawater metagenome | isolation source: Sea water | place: Canada:Atlantic | collected 2013-07
TCTCTATTCGTCGGCAGCGTCAGATGTGTATAAGAGACAGCTTATAAATTTTACAATACCGGCGTTTATTATTTTACCCTTTAAAAATGAGCAGATACTTAATCCATTTCGTTTTACCTGATCTCAGCGCTCTACCTACCACCGCTAATGATACTCGGATTGGTCAACCTATTGCTTGTGTTGATAAGTTTATTTTTGTAGGTTTGGACTATCCAGAAAATGTTGCAGAGTCAGGTATGGAAGTACCTTATGAGCCTGTTTTACTGAAAAACATTACCAAATGCATATTATTCAAAGTTCAGGCTATAAATAAAAATCCTTTGTGCCTAGTTGTTCAAAGGGTTTTTTATTGGTAGTGCGCTTAAAATAACTATACATTCTATTGTAATATAAATGTAATCAGTTCTTTAAGTGTAAATATCCTTCTCCCATAGCTTTTATTCATGAACAATAAACAATAAGTTTTATCACCATTATTTATAAGGGTACACCATGTTAAAAATCATCGACTTTCAGCACAACAAGTTAAGTATTCATGACTGGGAGATTATTGATAATCAAAGTTGGTGTATTTTAGGAAGAAATGGCTCAGGTAAACAATATTTAGATCAAGTTCTAACAAGAGAGCTAGTTGCAGAGTCAGCACAGACGTGTATTTTACCTGACACAGATAAAGTCGCTTTGATTTCTTTTGAAAGTCAGCAAGCTGTTTATGAACATGAATTAAAAATGGATGCGACTGATTTTATAGACTCAAACGACATTGGTACCATAGCGAGAGACTTTTTACCTAAAGATAAATGGTCTGATCCGTTGATTGTTGAGTTTGGTTTAACGCACCGACTTGATAGTGGTTATCGACAGTTAAGTACAGGCGAAGGTCGAAAACTACTTATTTTGAAAGCAATCTTTGAAGGTGTTGAGTTTTTAGTATGTGATAACCCTTTCGATAGCCTTGATAAAGACTCTTGCTTAACATTATCTAAATCATTAGAACAACTTAGTGCTAAAGGTATTACTGTTTTATTGATGTTAAGCAATAGACAAGATATTCCTAAGTGGTGTCAACAAGTTGCTTCAATTGAAGATGGTCAATTTCATACAATAGGGCAGTTAAATGATGTTGAAACTAAAAAGCAGCTAGATAAACTTTTTTCATCGCCTCAAGATAATAAAGAATGGCCTATTTCACCTTACAAAATGGTTGAATATAAGCATCAATATTTAGTAAAACTTAATAACGGCAAAGTGCAATATAGTGGCTACGTTATATTCGATAACATGAATGTTAGTATTAAACCCTTGCAACACACTTTAATTACGGGTGCTAATGGTAGTGGCAAATCGACGTTAATGCAGTTAATCACCGGTGACTGTACGCAGTGTTATAGTAACGATATTGAAGTGTTGGGCTTTAAAAGAGGTTCAGGAGAAAGTATTTGGCAAATAAAAGAACAAATGGGTATTGTTAGCTCAGAAATGCATCGGCAATATAGAGTAAATGGAAGCTTACTTACTGTAGTGTTATCAGGTTTTCATGATTCTATCGGGTTATATAAACAACCAGAAAAACATCAAATAGAACTAGCACGCCAATGGCTAAACCAAGTTGGATTATTGGATGTTCAAGACATTCCATTCCAACAATTAAGCTATGGCGAACAGCGATTGGGCTTAATTGCTAGAGCATTAGTTAAGTCACCCTATTTATTAATATTAGATGAGCCAACACAAGGTTTAGATGAAATAAATCGCCATAGAGTGCTTGATTTTTTAATGGAATTGTCGGCACAACAGCACAGTACTATTTTATTAGTTAGCCACCGAGAAGATGAATACTTACCCATGTTTAAACAACATATTAAACTTTAATTACATGAGTTAACTGTCTAAACCTGGACCCTGGTAGTGCGCGACCCGACAGGGCCGTATAACTACTTCAATTCATGGTGGCATCCTTATCTTCAGTACGGAAAACTACACACGATGCAATCTGTTACCAAGAGCGTTGTTTCAACGGTTATAGGTATTGCTGTCGGACGAGGTGATTTCCCTGATCTTGATACACCAGTTCTTAAGTACTTTGAGTCGGGCTCAGTGGATAACGTTGATGACAAAAAGCGTCAAATGACCATACGGCACCTACTCATTATGACGACAGGCTTAGAATGGAATGAAGATTATCCATACAGCGACCCCAGAAACACAGCCGCAAACATGCAGGGGGTTCCAGACTGGGTTAAATTCACTATGGATAGGCCTATGTCGAAAGAACCTGGGAAGTCTTTTCAGTACAACAGTGGTGCTACCCTGATTTTGGGTCACCTATTTAGTAAAGCAACGGGTATGGATATCGAGGAATATGCTGTTAGATATTGGTTCAACCCGCTTGGAATCGACAACTTTTATTGGAAGCGCACACCGTTTGGTCTCGCCGAGACCCAAGAGGGCCTCTATGTTTCGAGTCGTGACATTGCTAAGATTGCCTACCTGTATTTGAAGCAAGGGATGTGGAAAGACAAAAGCATTGTTCCTAGAACGTGGGTCAATGTGTCGATAACACCATTTGTCTCTATAACAGATAATCGTAGTGTCGAGTATGGCTACAGTTGGTGGCTCTTGAACTACGAATATAAGGGACAAGTAAGTAGGGCGTTCGCAGGCATTGGCTTTGGTGGTCAGTATCCTATAGTTATCCCTGAGCTGGATTTGGTTATCGTGTTTACCGGCTGGAATATCCTTGCTGAAGGACCTAGTATGAGTTCACAGGAAGCGATCAAACGTATCTTAGCAGCTGTTATCGAGCCATGAACCCAAAATGAGTGGCAGGAAAGTCTAACTATACAATACGGAGTCATTACATGAACTTAGTTCATATTACCCTAGTCCGGCTATTGAGTCTTGTGCTCCATAACTTCTCTACAAATTTTACTCAGATGTCACAACGTTTTATGGTCAAATAAAAATATAAGGCTTACCTTCAATGTCGAGTGAAATTACACCGCTGCTAAGAAAGCGAAAAAAGATAGTCAGCTCAAATGCTTTCTACCAACAAATGGTTATATTGTTGAGCTGTGTATTTATCATTTCACCAACCAGCGCCAATGTTAAAAAAGAAAATAGCATTAATCATAAGCTTGATGTGATAGTCGACCTTCCATTTGAAACTGCCTTTGAGCGCAAAGATATTAACCTCCTCAATTGGCAGCATTGGCCTCATAGCCGTTATGCGAGTCATCATCCGCGAGAATTTGTCACGATGGCGACCATCCATTCCGATCCTGAAGCCCTAGCACTTAAAGAAATTAAACAAGACCCTTTTAACCTCATGACACTAAAGATTAGTGTTGGTAAAGAAAAAGAGTTTGGGTTACTAGAGCTTCTAAAGTCAATACAAATGAAAGGCTTTGCTGTAATGCATGATGGCAAGTTAGTTTTTGAAACTTACGACCAAGGAATGCAAAAGCACGATATTCAAGTTTTACAATCTTCCTCAAAAACGTTCACTGGTATGTTGATACACAAACTGGTAGAAGATGGCCTATTAGATTTAGAAGCTAATGTGAACGAATATTTACCTAATTTAGGTGCCGGTGTTTTCAAAGGTTCTACCTTGCAAAATCTGCTTGATATGGAGATAGGGTATCCTGATTTTGGCAGTTGGCACAAAGCCGGAGATTATGGTTATATGAGTGAAATTCATATGGGGTTAAAGCCGAAAGTGTTAGGTGTTGAACACCGCTCTATTTTGTCATTTATTCAACAGTTTCATAAGCCTACTTTCGCTCCTGGCACCCAATTTTTATATAATGATATGAATACACAGGTGTTGGCTTTGGTTGCTGAGCAGGTAACAGGTAAGCGATATGCTCAGTTGATAGCGGAAACCTTCTGGCAGCCCCTGCAAGCTCGCTATGATGGTGCTATTGCAATTGATGATGACGGCAATTCAGGTGCTAGTTGGGGTATGGCATCAACACTAAGAGATGCCGTTAGGTTTGGGCAAATGATGCTAGAGAGAGGTCGTTATCAAGGCAGAAGAATAATCCCAGAAAGTTATTTTCAATCAACACTTAACGAACCTATTACTGCACCACGGCCAACCTATGAGTTGCTTGGACAAGTAGAGGATTACAGAAACCACGTCTGGATGCTACGAGACGACAACTTGATATACACTTCGGGTTCATTCGGCCAGTATATTTTTGCTGATTACAACAACCAAACCGTAATCGTCTTCATGGCAAACTGGTCAAACAATGGTCATTCAGAAAACAATGAAAATTACCTGCGAATTGTTCGTGCTATTGGCGAACGTATCAGTCAAAAAGATATTAACTAATCGTATGCCAAGATTATCCAAGCCGTTAAACTGAATAGTTCCTGTTAGAGAGCATTTACAAACATTTATAGCGACACTTGAATCTTAGTACCTCTAAGCGGAATTTAGTGTACTTAACCTCAATGCCCACTGACTAAACCTTAGCCGCCTCTCAAAATACTGTGCTGAAATATTCGCTTCTATTTAAAGTAAATATTAACGAGATCAAAACGTCGCTTAAGACAATTTTCTTGTCAGTCAATAACGCAAAATTCAACAAAAGCTAACATCAGCTAACAGGCAGTTTTACGCTTTAACCAAAATTAGCCAACAGCCCCATTAGGCGACCCATCTCCGTTGACTAATTTTGTTTTAATCAACATTCTCAGGTCAAAATCAGACGTTTCATCGGCTCTGGCCCCTCAAGTTTTTTAAAGCGAAACACAATTTCACTCGATATAGACCTATACTACAAGCTAGTTAATAAGCAAAAAACTCGAAGATAACACAACTTGTTGCTCAGAGCAGGGTTGTCAATTATTATTAATACTCTTAAAAAAAGGGAGTGCAAAATGACGACATGCCTTTCGAAAAGCGCGTCTAAAACAATGCGTTTGTTGACCGTTGGTGGCTTGGCGGTTTTGATGTTGGCTTGCGCAGTCCCTCAAAACGACGAGGCAGTCCCTGCTAGCCATTCCGATTACGTTTCAGATATTTCATGGCCGCAAGAAGAATGGGAATACTCAACCCTTGCAGTGGAAGGATTCGATCCCGAGCCCATTAATCAGTTTATCGAGGATCTGGTTGCGGAAGAGTACGGCCGCGTTGATTATTTTCTACTCATACGACACGGCCGCATCGTCGCCGAAAAAAAGATCGAGCGGGACTATGCCTTGCTGGCGGCGAACCTTGCCCCAGACGAGCTATTAACGCCAAACTTTAAAAATCCAATCTACAATTACGACGATGCTAATCTGCATCCTTATTATCAGGGTACCGATCTGCATACTGTCCAGTCAGTTACGAAGAGCATTAATTCCGCTGCATTCGGTATCGCGATCGATGAGGGATTTATCGAAGGAACCGATGTCTTGGCATTGTCCTTCTTTGAAGACTACGTATTCGATAGATCTGACCCGCGCAAAGAGCGAATTACGATTCATGATCTTCTGACCATGCGAACCGGTATCGCGTGGAATGACATCAATGGTTTCGGATCTGAAACCGACAGTACTTACGCGCTTGAAAACTCCGAGACATGGATCCAGTTCATTCTTGACCAACCTATGTATGAAGAGCCTGGCAAAGTATTCAAATACAATGACGGCGTGAGCGTTCTCCTTGGCAAAATTCTGCACGAAGCGACCGGTCAACGCGTCGATGCTTGGGCGAAGGAAAAGCTATTTGGCCCAATTGGTATTGATGAGTTTCATTGGAAAATTACGCCCGATGGCGAAGCCGATACTGAAGGTGGGCTCTACCTTACAGGGCATGACATGGCGCGGATTGGTTACCTTTACTTGCGAAATGGGCTTTGGGACGGCAAGCAAGTAATATCCGAAGACTGGGTGCGCCGTTCTGTAACACCTTATATTGCTGACCCCTCAAGCGAGGTAAGCGAGGACTTCACTGAATACGGCTATCAATGGTCGATACCTAAGCCGAAGAACGGAGGTGCATTTGTTTTCGGAGGATATGGACTTGGGGGACAGCGGATCATGGTATTCCCTGAGTACGATGTCGTCGCTGTGTTTCAGGGTTGGGACCCTGTCTCCGAGTATTGGAAAGCCAGCAACGCCTTCCAAACGACCATATTGCCATTGTCTCTCAAAAAACCGGAATAAGGTTAATGTTCAAATTTGTGCACATACGGAAGTAGTTACCATTTGTTCTTTAGGTCAACTGATAGCCAATTGCGGACATTAAGCTTTTGCAAATTCAGGCACATATTTAGGCAATATTAGCTAAGATTTTCTGCTCACTTGTGGGGCTGGTTTAAGCTCAAAGCATACGTTGGTTATGTATTTTTTAAAGTTAACTCTGAGTTCATTTTATGGAGTTAAATGGAACTTGATAAATAGTCGGCATCGTCAAAGCTGACATTTGAATGTTCAACGTTTATTCTCACAAAGCGTAAATACAATCGAGTTAAAGTGAAATATTAAATTAATAGTTATTTAGACAATAATAAACGGTATTTATTCATTATACCGCAGGAACCTAATATGAATGTTGTTAATCTGATGTTCTCGGTTTTAGCAGGTAATTTACGAATACTTTTGTACTAATCATTTCACAACAACTACCCGAATAAAAAACAAAGCACAGATACCATTTCTAAAAGTTAATATGAATACATAATCGTAAAAACACTAAATACCGATTGCCTATCGGTTTTTAGTGTGTCAATATCACACCAGAATTTATAGTGATGAAAAAATCTATGCAACTCGGTGAATTAGAAAAACAAGTTTTAGAATATCTATGGAAAATACAACCTGCTGATGCTAAACAGGTATTTAGTTATTTTGAAAAAAATAGAGGTGGATCACTAAATACTATACAAAGTACTTTAGAGCGATTGTTTAAAAAGGATTTACTTGGCAGAGAGAAAAGCGGCCATGCTTATCAATACTACCCCAAAGTTGAACGTCATGAATTAATAGGCCAACTTATCAAAAATGTTACTCATGATTTTGTTTCTAAAGATGAGAATAGTGTCATTGCTGCCTTCTCTTCTATTTCAGAAGATTTAGATGAACAACAGCTTGATAAGTTAGAGGCAATGATTGAACAGCAACGTCAAAAACTACAGAAGAATGCTGAATAATGATTTATGACCAATGGGCATTAGCATTGAATTTGCTTGCTGTAGGGGTATTAGCCTTTATAGTAGCTAACATATTTGTTTCAGTAGTATTTTGGTCTCTAAAGGGAAGGTTAGCTGATTATGCTGTCTCTACCCGTAAATCATTCTTATGGTTATCTGTACTCACTCCTTGGTTTATTGCTGTATGTGTCACACTTTTTTTTAGTCCATTATTTCAAGATGATTCGACTTCTAATTGGCTGACTGACCTAGCGCATTGGCATCATTCAGATATTTTCTATTTCCTGAGTTGGCATAGTATTAGTTTGCTTATATTCGTTGGTTTCAGTCTCTATATTTTTACAAAAAAAATAATTGTGCTTTATCATAACCATCAGCAGATCAGTCTTTTGCGTAGATTTGGGACAGAGAAGAGTAAACAAGTATTTATCATTGAGTCACCTCTACCAACAGCATTCACAGGAGGGATGTTCAATCCTTCGTGCTTTATTTCAACGGGTCTTATTGAGCAACTAGGCGCTGATGATATAGAAATCATCCTTCAGCATGAGTTAGCTCATGTACACCATTATGATCCAATGAAAAAATGGTTTTTTTCTTTTTTCTCAGCTTATTTTGCAACTAATATTAAGCATTTATTACTATCCATGATGTCTCTATCTATGGAACAAGACGCAGATTCTTTGTTTGTCAAAAACCAACAACAGTCAAACAATGTCGCTAGTACCCTGATAAAATTTACGAAATTGGCAGCTAACTACTCAGTTCACCCACAATATAACAGTGAGTTATTTGTTCATTTTTGCCGACACTCTATTGAACAACGAGTACTATATTTACTCAACGACAAACAGTTCAAAACATTTCCCAAGGGAGGTGTTTTGATAGCCATACTCTTTTTAGTTTTGATTTCAACAACATCTGTAGATAGCTTACATCACGTTATTGAAACCCTATTTACGCATTAAAACACTCATCTAAAGTCTTACGCTAAGGTATTAACAATGAAACGCTACTTTAAAATACGCACTTGCAAAAAGCCGATTGGCAATCGGTTTTTCGCAAGTGTTAACCTCAAACATAAGAGCATCATGCTGGTATTTATATCACTAGTGCCAACTGCTATTTTTGCTCAACAAAGTCCTTTGCAAACCATTGATTTAGAATCTGCTATTTCACGAACCATCAGTATGCATCCTGAACTTAAATCATTTGCACTTAAAGCAGAGGTTTACTCAGGTTATGCTGAGCAAGCTGGAGTTCAGTCTAGACCGAAAATCGGCTTTACAATTGAAGATGCCTTAGGTACTGGCGAACATAGTGGCTTTAAAAATGCGCAATCTACCTTGTCGATCTCTTGGTTATTAGATGGGGAGTTAGTGAAACGTAAAATGGCAACCGCTAAACAGTATGGCTCTACTGTTGCCTTAGAGCGTGAAGTAAAAGCCTTGGATTTAGCGGCACAAACGGCACGATACTTTATACAAGTTCTCGTTAATAAAGAACGATTGATGTTAGCAAAATTCAGCCTAAAACAAGCGAATAATTCATTAAAATCCATAGAACAACGCGTGAAAGTGGGAAAATCATCCCGAATAGATAAATTAAAAGCTCAAGCTGAAGTTGCTAAGCGTGAATTGGACGTTGAAGATTTAACTCACGAAGTTGATGCAAGTAAATATCAACTGTTTGCTCAATGGGGTGGAAAAGTTCAAGCAGTAAATCTAAGTGAGCAGCATAAGAAGAGTAAGGTGATTGGGTCATTATTATCTTTACCAAACTTATCGTTAGCGACTGGTTCTGATTTTAACTCTTTAGTTAATAAACTTAAACAGACCCCTTCTGTAAGCCTTTTCGCCACCAAAAAACGAATTGCTCAGTCTGAAATTGAGCTTTCACGTATTGAGACTAAACCCTTATGGCAATTTTCAACTGGTTTACGTCGTTATCAAACAACTGATGATTTCGGCTTAGTAGCTGGGGTTTCGATCCCCTTTGGTGATACGAATCAAAATGAAGGGAAAATAAGGGCCTTACATGCCACTCAAAATGAACTAGAAGCAGAGTCACTAGCCCTTGTTCATAAGCTCAACACGCAGTTATATGTACTTATTGAGCAAATGAAACACAGCCAGCATGTTATTCACGCAGTAACTGAGAAAGTCATTCCATTGTTAGAACAAGCCTTTAATGAAGCCGAGCAAGCATACAACGCGGGTATGTATAGCTATACCGAGTGGATGAATACGCAACAAGCATTAATAAATGCTCAAGCAGATTTGATAGGCGCTTATCAAAATGCGCATTTAAACAATATTGAAATAGAGCGGTTAACGGGTACTTCCCTAGTTGCCATCAATAAAGCCTCTAATGCTCCTTTTAACAAAACAAGTAACGAGAAATAACCTATGAGATCAACATTTAAAATATTAACGCTAATAGGCACGCTATGCTTTGTTGGCTTAAGTGCGAGTTTCTCTAGCTTTGCCGTTTCAGAGCAAAAAGTAGAAGAATCTGAACCAGAGAAAGGCCCTAATCGTGGTCGAATGCTGAGAAAAGGTGATTTTGCTATAGAGTTAGCCATTTTTGAAACAGGTGTTCCACCAGAATTTCGCGTGTGGGCAACAATGGATGGTAAAGCTATAGATCCATCAAAAGTAGAGCTCAATGTAAAATTAACTCGGTTGGGCGATGGCATAGATGACATAAACTTTTATCAGGAAGGAGAATACCTTCGTGGCGACATGGTTATTTATGAACCTCACTCATTTCTGGTTTCACTTTACGCTAAATATCAGGGGCAAATCTATAATTGGCAATATGACAATTTTGAAGGTCGTACCAAAATTGCGGACGATATTGCCCAGGCAATGGAAATTATCACTGACTTTGTAGCACCATCCACATTTCACGAAACTGTTGAAGTCTATGGCAGGTTAACCTTGCCCGCTGATGCAACTAGCAACGTGTATGCTCGCTTTGATGGGCTTGTTGAAAAAGTACATGTAAAACTGGGAGATTCTGTCACAAAGGGGCAACTACTATTTACTGTAGAAAGTAATGAAAGTCTGCAATCTTACAAGGTACTTTCTGCCCAAAATGGCATAGTAACGAAGGTTAATGTGACTTCTGGAGAGCAATCAAAAGGTCGTTCATTACTACAAATCACCAACGATAAAACATTAATTGCTGAGCTAGCTGTTTTTCCAAAAGATTTATCAACTATACGCCTCGGCGCCAAAACCACGTTGACGATAAATGGTGTTGAAGCAAAACAAGTCAGCACCATTGATAGTCGAGTTCTAAAAGTCAGAGATGATCAGGCGAAACTATTTCGTGTGTTAGTTAACAATCCAGACTCTGTGTTATCTGAAGGTTTATTTGTTAGTGCCGACATTGAAATTGGCTCATACGATGTTGCTATGGCTGTTGAACGTAAAGCGTTGCAGAGCTTTCGAGACTTTACAGTCGTATATGCCAAAGTGGGTAACGAATATGAAGTAAGAATGCTCGAACTTGGCCGAGTAGTCGGCGATAAAGTAGAAGTGCTAAGTGGTATTTCCTTAGGCACTGAATATGTCACAGAGAATAGTTATATCCTCAAAGCCGATATTGAAAAATCTGGCGCCTCTCACGATCATTAAGGATTATTAAGGTTTAATTATGCTCGAATATTTACTTAGATTTTCTATCCGTAAAAGTTCTATCATTATGTTAGTCGTACTAGCGCTTGCAGCGCTAGGTATTTGGAATTTCACCAAATTACCAATTGATGCCGTTCCTGATATAACTAACGTACAGGTAATGATCAACACAGAATCGCCTGGCTATACTCCGCTTGAAGTAGAGCAACGAGTGACTTACCCATTAGAGACTGCGTTAGCTGGTATACCTAACTTAATAAGCACACGCTCTGTTTCTCGCTACGGTTTATCGCAAGTTACCGCCATATTCAGTGATGAAACCGATGTTTATTTTGCAAGGCAACTTGTTAATGAACGACTGCTTTCAGCGAAATCTGATTTACCTTTTGGTTTAGAGCCAGAACTTGGTCCAATAGCGACCGGATTAGGTGAAATATTTATGTTCACTGTTGATGCCGAGCCAGGCGCACGTAATGACGAAGGTGAACTAATTACTGCGACGGACTTAAGGACTGTACATGACTGGATTATTCGTCCTCAGTTAATGCAGGTTCAAGGGGTAGTTGAAGTTAACCCTATTGGCGGCTTTAAACGTGAAATCCTCGTTGCATTCGACCCTAAAAAGTTGCTGACTTTTGGTGTTAGTCAGCAAGATGTTATTCAAGCAATAGAAAACAATAATGACAATAAGGGTGCAGGATTTATTGAAAAAAATGGTGCTCAATGGCTATTACGTATTCCAGGACAAGCCAAAAGCTTAAAAGACTTAGCTAACATACCTGTTAAATCTACCAATGGTAGCGTGGTCCGTATTTCGGATGTTGCTAATGTTGGGGAAGGGAAAGAATTAAGAACAGGTGCTGCCACTCAAAATGGAAGAGAAGTGGTGATGAGTACTGTCTTTATGCTCATTGGGGAAAATAGCCAAAGAGTTGCTAAAGCTGTCGGCTTAAGATTGGAAGAAGTGAAAGAAAGTTTACCGACAGGGATAACCGTTACCGCCGTTTATGATCGTACTAAATTGGTCGAGAAAACCTTAGATACGGTAAAAATGAACCTTTTAGAAGGCGCATTATTAGTTATTGTTGTGCTATTTCTATTATTAGGGAATATGAGAGCCGCTTTACTCACAGCTGCCGTGATCCCTTTTGCCATGCTAATGACGATTACAGGTATGGTACAAACTAAAGTTAGCGCCAACTTAATGAGCTTAGGAGCCTTAGACTTTGGCCTATTAGTAGACGGTGCCATTATTATTGTTGAGAACTGTATGAGAAGGCTTAGTGCAGCCTCTTCAAATGGACGTTCTATGGAATTAAATGAACGTTTATCACTCGTATTTGATGCCACTAAGGAAGTTATTCGACCGGCATTATTTGGTGTATTTATCATTACAGCGGTTTATTTGCCGATCTTTGCACTAACAGGGGTTGAAGGGAAAATGTTCCATCCTATGGCAATAACCGTTGTTATCGCTTTATGTTGCGCTATGTTTTTATCAGTAACTTTTGTACCTGCGGCTATTGCTATTTTATTCAAAGGTCCAGTAAAAGAAAAAGAAAACATCATTATTAAATCCTCACTTGCACTTTATCGACCTTCGTTGACTTTTGCGCTTAAGGTTCGTTGGTTTGTTGTTATAGCTGCAATTGGTCTTGTTGGAGTCGCTGGCTTTTCAGTCAACAAATTGGGCAGTGAATTCGTGCCAAATTTGGATGAAGGAGATATAGCTATGCACGCATTACGCATACCTGGTACTTCATTATCACAAGCAGTTGAACTTCAAAAAGTTTTGGAAGAAAAAATCAATCAGATGCCAGAAGTTGAGCGTGTGTTTGCCAAAATTGGTACCGCAGATGTTGCAACCGATGCCGTGCCACCGAGCGTTGCTGATAATTTTATTATTTTGAAACCACGAAGCGAATGGCCTAATCCTAACAAGCCTAAATCGCAATTTGTCGAAGAGCTAGCAGCAGTAGTAGAGCCTATCCCAGGTAATCGCTATGAGTTTCTTCAACCTATTCAAATGCGCTTTAATGAGTTACTTGCCGGTGTTAGGGCTGAGCTTGCCATCAAGGTTTTTGGTGATGAGTTTGAAACATTAACGACATTAGGCAACAGTATCAATGCCGCTATTGCTAACGTAGAGGGAATAGCTGATGTTCAAGTTGAACGAACAACAGGCCTTCCTATGATGACCATTAACCCGAACCATGAACAACTGGCAAAATATGGCATTAGTATAAAAGACTTACAAGATCAGCTGGCAACTGCCTTAGGTGGCACCATTGCAGGTAAGTTTTATCAAGGTGATAGGAGATCCGATATTGTTGTTCGTCTTCCTGAAGATCTAAGAACAGATGTTGACGCTCTAGCTTATTTACCAATAGCACTAAGTGGAGGTAAGTATGTGCCCTTGCAAGAAGTAGCTGAACTTGAATTGGTTGAAGGAGCAAATCAAGTCAATAGAGAAAATGGCAAACGTAGAGTGGTTGTTACTGCTAATGTCAGAGGAAGAGACTTAGGCTCTTTTGTTCAAGATATCCAGGCCGCTATTGAAAGCTCTGTTGAAGTACCTGCGGGTTACTGGATTGAATATGGTGGCACCTATCAGAAACTGCAATCTGCATCAAAAAGACTATCCGTTGTAGTGCCCATTACTCTCGTGATGATCATCGGTTTATTATTCTTAGCACTCGGCTCTTTTAAAGATTCGATGATTATATTTACAGGTGTTCCCTTGGCATTAACCGGTGGTATTTTTGCCTTGTTACTGCGAGATATTCCGTTTTCAATATCAGCAGCTGTTGGCTTTATTGCCCTATCTGGCATCGCCATATTAAATGGATTAGTTATGGTGTCATTTATCAGAGAACTGCGACGTGAAGGTGCTGCACTAGATATCGCCATTATTGAAGGGGCTTTGACAAGATTTAGACCTGTGCTAACTACTGCACTTGTTGCCTCACTAGGTTTTGTACCTATGGCACTTAATACTGGTATTGGCTCTGAAGTGCAACGCCCGTTAGCAACAGTTGTCATTGGTGGAGTAATTTCATCTACTTTGTTAACCCTATTTGTACTACCTGCTTTATACCGTTTATTACACAGCCACAAAGAAACCTTTCCTAAAGGGATAACTCCTTCAACCGCTGACACAAAGGAAACAGTGAATGTTTAATAATTATCAGCGATATGGCTTATTAAGCCTTATCGCTCTTATGGCGCTATGGCTACCAATAGAAGCATTTGCTCATGGTGTAGACGATAGTACACGTGCATTTTTACAACAAAATACGGGTGTGCAGATAATTCCATTTTTATACATCGGTGCTAAGCACATGGTGACAGGGTACGACCATTTATTATTCCTTGTCGGTGTGTTGTTCTTTTTATATAGAAGCAGAGATGTTTTGCTATATGTCAGCATGTTTACGCTAGGCCATAGCATAACCTTGTTGTTCGGTGTGATTAGCGATATTCAAGTTAACGCTTACTTAATTGATGCCATTATCGGTCTGTCTGTTGTCTATAAAGGCTTTGATAACTTAGGAGGTTTTAATCGGTTATTTGGTAAGTCACCCAATGCTAAATTAGCGGTATTAATTTTCGGTCTTTTTCATGGATTTGGTTTGGCAACCAAATTACAAGAATTCCAAATTCCCGATGACGGTTTAATTACTAATTTAATTGCCTTTAATGTTGGGGTTGAATTAGGGCAATTTACCGCCTTGGCTTTTATATTATTAATTATTAATTTTTGGCGTACGCATAGCAGCTTTACTCGCTTTGCGAAAAATACGAACTGCTTGTTAATGAGCGCTGGGTTTATGTTGGTCGGTTTACAACTTACGGGCTATTTCATTAACTAATTTATCAAATTTTACGATTCAAATTTTACCTATTTTAAGAGATAAGACTATGCAAGATAAAGGGCAAGAAAAAATGCAACAAGCAACGCCACAAACGATGGTATTAACAAACTCTGCGCTGCTCAAATATACGATTTTCAGCATAGTATTCGCAGCATTTACACTGTTAATCATTATATTGCCTGCTGAATATGATATAGACCCTACCGGAATTGGGCATGAACTTGGCTTAACTATTTTTCATCAAGGGAAGGATGTAAGTGCCGATCAACTCTTAACACCAGAAGCACCAAAAAAATCAAAAGGAGATTCAGAAACAATAGAAGTGCTTGTTCCTGCCGGTCGTGGTGTTGAGTACAAATTTATCATGGCGCAATATCAAAAGCTTGAGTACGAATGGATAACCGATGGTTCTGCATTGTATTTTGACCTACACGGAGAACCTGAAGGCGACAAAACAGGCTATTTTGAAAGCTATGCCATAGCAACTTTGAGTGAGATGAAAGGTAGCTTTACAGCGCCATTTTCTGGCTCTCAGGGCTGGTACTGGAAAAACACTACGGATTTACCTATTACCTTACAGCTTATTGTCAAAGGCGAATATTCAACACATGGGCTTAAGTAATCACACACTTTAAATTTGAATTAAACAATTGGAGTTACAAAATGAAAAAACTAATTATAGCCCTATTTATTACATTAATGCTTAGCACAAGCTCAGCATTTGCACATTCTGACCACGGAAATATAAGCCCTAAAGCAGCGATTCAAATTGCAGCTAAAGCCACTAATCAACTTACGTTCAAAGACTTTGGTTTTAACGTTGGAAAATTAAGTGATACTTGGAAAAATTTGACTACAGAAGATTTCAAACTTCATGCTACAGAAGCTAACAGCTATGTTGTTAGTGCGAACAATAAATCAGAAAATAAGACAATTTATTTCCTGATGACCATGTCTGGTGATGTTCTAAAGGTTAACTCTGAAGCTAAATTCTAATATACAAAATGGAAGGGGCAACATTCCCCTTCCAATAAAGCTAATAAAACAAAACACTTAGAATTAATAAACAATTGACCGTATTATAAATTTAACCAAGTGGGAAAGTTCAACCATGAAGTGTAACTTACCAATATTAATGACTATTGTAGCAATGCTATACGGCTGTGCTGGTATTCCAATAAATACCGAAATCCTCAATCAAAACTCTCAAACATGGAAGATTGAAAATGTCACTGCCTTTAAAACAGATGGAGCAATTAAAGTAAGTGGCTATTTTAAGAAGTCCAAACGTTTTGCTGCTCGTAATGGCCATATTGACGTTAGTGCATTTTCAAATGAAGGGAAATTACTGCTGCACACTATAGTGCCTGTAGGCCATCGAAGTATGCGTAGAGGTGATGATTATTTCTCCGTTATTTTGCCAAAAAAGTTACCCGAAAATTTATTAATTAAAGTTGAATTTCATGATCAGAACTCTCCTAACTTTCAAAGTAGCCATTAAATACTTTTCTATGAGGACGCGGCAATGTAGAAAAGTGACGAGATCCAGGCTCGCATTAAACGTTTAGGTTGCTGTATAAATGAAATAAAAGCTGACAAAGTAATAAATGTGTATCTCATCTTAATGCGCTATTAGTTAAATAACATAGGAAGAAAGTTATACTTGGCATTTTGTTCATTTGTATCTGAGTTTCAAAAAAACAAGTAGACTTTCCGTCAAAAACTGAACCCTAATGAGTTATATGATTCAATAAAGCATTAGGGTTCAGTATAACTGTTTTGTAAATTGGATTTGGACTGACAAATATAAAACTGTCGGTTGATTGTGAAACTATGTTGATTTTTTGAAATTGAATATTATTCTCGCTAACGGTCGCAATCGCGGGTCCTCCTTGATGATAGGTAAGCGCTGCTAAAGGCGCATTCCATCTTGGCCGATCAAGTTTAGTGTTTTTGATTTTAAAGTTGATGATTCCATTAAGACCGGTTGGTAGATTATGTTTACTATTATCAAACTCCGCTTCAACTTTCATGGTTCCAGTTGCCACATTTATAGCGTGCGCCATGCGAGTAATGGTCGCAGATACAAATATCTCCTCATACCCTGTAAACGTGGCATTGATAGTGTCCCCAATTGATATTTTACTAACTTCGTTTTGTGGTACGTATGTAATCAACTTCAAATCATCGATATTTTGTAGTTTATAAAGATAGTTATTTAATGGGTTGCTACCTCCATTGATCATGTCGCCTATCTCAATATTTTTATCGGTAATGTATCCAGCTATTGGTGCCGTTATAATAAGTAATGATTGTTGAAATTGGTTTTGTTCTTTTTGTGCGAACAAACTCGCTATTTTAGCCTTTGATTTTTCTGTTTGAATGGTCAGCCTATCTAATTCAGCTTTGCTAATTAAGTTATCTTTTATTAACTGCTTGGCTCGTTTCAACGTTAATCGATTTAATTCATGCTCGGCTTTGCCAAACTCAATGTCAGCCAGTATTTGTTGCTCTTGCAGTTTAATCTCAGGAGCGTCAATTACTGCAAGTACATCGCCTTTACTGACCGCACTACCAATTTCCATATATTGTTCTTTGATATAACCACTGGCTCTAGAATATAACTTTGTCATTTGTTTAGCCTGTGAAACGGTTGGCAAACTCACCGTTCTTTGATCCAAAACTTTGGTCAGCGTGGCGGTTTGATAACTTGATTGGGAATTCGTTTCTGCTTGCACAGTCAATGTTGGCGTTAATAAAAGTAAGCCAATAAGTACAATGTTATGCCGAACTTTATGCAATGCAGTACATTGGATTTTAGCTTGAGTACTACTTTTTATTTTACATTTTGTCATTTTAGTTTTCCTCGAGATCTTGAAACATTGGCTTAGTTCGAAAGCTCAGTATTAGTGGTACTAATGTCAAAGTTGCTGGTGTGCCAAAAATTAAGCCGCCAATAACAGCTCTTGCAAGAGGAGCGTTTTGTTCTGCTCCTTCTCCCAATGCTAATGCCATGGGGATCATGCCAGCCAACATAGCTATAGCTGTCATAATTACAGGTCTAAACCTTGTCTTTATCGCAGATAATGCTGAATTTTTTGCTAGTTTTCCCGCAAGCATTTCAGCTCTGGCAAAGCTGACAACTAAAACACTATTTGCCGTTGTTACTCCCATTACCATAATCATACCCATAAATGCGGAGACACTTAACGGCGTATTTGACAGGAATAGAGCAAGCAGAGAGCCAGTAATGGCCATAGGCATTGCGCTTAAAGCCACAAGTGGCAAGGCCCAAGATTGGAAATTTATTACCATCAGGAGAAATACTAAAATTGCAGCCATCGCCATACCCTTAGCTAAGTCACTGTAGGCTAGTAGCATGTCTTGTGCTTGTCCTTCAATGATGATTTTATTGCCAGCTTTAAGAGTAGCCTTAGTCGACGCAACGTTGTTTGCGATGTCGGTATAAACCGAACCCAAATCGCGTTGATCAATGTTGATCAATATACTGATGGTGGGGGCTAACATTTGTCGTTTAATTAACGCTGGTCGAGCGCGTTTTTCTACACTCACTAGACTTTTTAATAATACGGTTCCCTGAGTTGAATTAGTGGCCTTAACTGGTGTATTTAACAACGTGTTTAACGAATCTAAACGATAGGGTGGAACTTGAGCCGCAACAATATAACTGATGCCATTATTTGCCCATGTGTTGGGGAATAAGTTTGCACTAGAGCTTAAACTCACTAATAGGGTCTGACTTATGTCAGTCATATTCACACCTAGTTTTTTTGCAAGTATTCTATCAATATTGAGATTGATATCAGGCCAGGCCGTAACTTGATCAATGATAATATCAGCAACACCTTCAACATTTTTTAACTGGCTCATTAGTTTTGTTGCGGCTTGTAAGTTTCCTTTTATGTCTCGGCCCGTAATTTTTACTTCAATGGCAGAACTAGCCGTGCCATTAAGTGTTTGGGAAATAATATCAGCAGGACGAAAGAGCGCTTGGTAGTCAGGAAATTGTAACGCTAACTGAGATCTGATTTTTCGAATATAAAGGTCAGTTGGTGCATGACCAGGGGTTAACTGTACTAATATCTCGCCTTCAGAAGACGTGCTAATCATAGAGCTAATCCAAGTTCGGTTTATAGCATCTGGTGGCCCAATATTCTCAACAATGGCCTGAATTTCGTTTGCAGGGATTATCGTTCTAATTAATTGATGAACATTTGCGAATTGTTTTGCAGCTTCTTCTAATCTCACACCATTTTCAACTCTAAGGTGTAGTCGAATTCCACCCGCGTCAGATTTAGGAAAGTAGTCTTTTCCTAGCATCATAAACGTAGAGGCAAATATGATACTGGCCACGATACTCACACCAGTGAGTACTAAGATGCGGCATCTCAATAGTCGCTTTAAGTTTAATAGATGCACCGCAATAATACGGTCTAATTTGTTTTCAACGTTAATGTGGACTTTATGCAATAACGAATTTGGGTTTATATTTTCACGTTCATTTTTCAGTAATAAAAAAGCGAGTATGGGCACTAAAGTTCTTGAGAGTATAAATGATGCAATCATAGCGAGCAGAACCGCTAAGGCTAAAGGCTCAAAAATGTATGCGCTTGTACCACTTAACAAGAATATAGGCATTAAAACGATACATATGCTCATCGTTGAAACAAGCTCAGGAAATACCACCTGCTTGGCACTATCTATTACGGCTTGTCGAATTGATTTGCCGCAGTCTAAGTTACGGTTAATATTCTCAATTTCAACCAAGGCATTATCAACTAATATACCGATTGCTAACCCTAACCCTCCTAGTGTCATGAGGTTTAATGTGTGGCCAAAAAGCGTTAACCCTGTAAGAGAAGCCAAAAGGGCTAAAGGAATAGAAGTCAGCACAATGGCTGTGCTGCGGGCACTGCCAATAAAAATTAAAACGACGAGAGCAACTAATAGGGCGACTATTACCGCTTCAATTAACACTGCATTTCTAGAAGCCACAACAAATTTAGATTGGTTAAATATAGGCGTTAAGGTTAAGCCTTTAGGTGCACCGTTTTGTATGTTTGGTAAACGACGGTTGATTTCATTAATAATATCAACGGTAGATGAGTTTCCTAGTTTTAAAATAGAAACAATAACGCCTGCTTGCCCATCTACACGAGCTAAACTCGTTGCAACCGCGCCACCATCACGAACCGTTGCAACATCTTGAAGTTGAATTAGACCATGTTTGCTATTTTTAATGGGAATAGCTTTAAACTCAGCTACACCTTCCGGACTGCCATTAGTTGAAACGGTAAATGCCACTTTTCCATCACGTAAAATACCTGCAGGTAACGTAATGTTTTGTTGCGAAATAGCCACAGCTACTTCTTTTGCTGTTAGTCCATGCACCTGTAATCTATCGGGATCGATATCTATCATTAGTTGTCTAGGCGCACCACCAAAAGGTAGGCTCAATCGTAAGCCCGGTATTGACTGCAATTGTCGTCTTAGTGTTAGTCGAGCATAATCATACAGCTGTGACTGAGTCATTGTTTGAGAAGAAACGGCGAGTTGAAGTATAGGTACGCTTGACGTTGTATAATTTACTATTAACGGTGGAGTCATTCCGTTTGGTAGCCGCTTTAGTATGGTTTGCGAGACACTGGTAATTTGCGATAGTGCCACAGCTAACTTTGCTCTGGGGTGAAAACTGACTTGGATGAGCGAGTAGCCATTACCATTTTCAGATTGAACACGCTTAACATCGTCAACATTATTCATGATGGCAATTTCACTAAATGATGAAATTTTTGACGCCATTTCAGAGGCACTAAGACCTGGGTATTGCCACAATACGTTGACGTAGGGAATATCAATTGAAGGTAAAATGTCAGTAGATGTTTTTTGTAAAGACCTAATGCCAAAAAGCAACAATAATATAACCAATACGCCAACCGTATAACGTTGACGAAGCGCGAGCTTAACTAACCACATTTATTTAGCCTCTGTTAATAAAATATAATTCATCTGACTAAACGCTGCTTACCGTCATTTGGGGCAAAAATATCGGCTAATATTGACTCAGGAGGCAAGCCAATTTGTTTATTAAACTCTCCGTTTGCATTTAAATAAAAAGTAGCTGGAGTCGCGCGGGCACCTAAAGACAGCATGGTTTTATAGTTGTTAATTAGCTTGTCACGGATCATTTTTTCTGGGTTTTCAATTGGTTTTATAGACTGAAATAATCCTGAGCCAGATAATTTGTTCAATTGTTCTTCAGGATTATCAGCGCTTAATATGGCCGCGGCTTTTCCTAGGCTATCTGCTTTTATAATACCGACTAAAATATGACGAATTTGCACTTTTCCTGAATCAACCCAAGGCCGTGCCTTATGCCATAACTGTTTACAATAAGGACAATTGGGATCCGTAAAAGTGTAAACAATACGCTTGGCTGACTCAGAGCCATCTCTTACCCAATGACTGTCTTCAAGGGCTTGCCAATTCTTAACCGCCTTTGGACCATTAACATAAGCATTCAGCTTTTCTTCACCTACAGAATTACCTTCAGCATCCATTAATGGGCCGGTAAATAAGTACTTTTCGTCTTCAGTGACATACAAAGTAATCGTCTCATTGTTAAAGTTAGCGATATAGCCAGTCATATTTGCCGGCGCTTTAAAAGAACTGACCACTTCACCACCTTGCTGAGTGAATAACGTTAAGGGGGCAGGGTAGTTAACGGTTTCTGCAGCAGTAAGGTTTAACGGCAGCAAAAATGTAAAATAAATTGATATTTTCATAGGTTTATCCTTTTTTTAAAGGTACGACGGAATTAATTTGATTAAGGTAATAGCGCAAGCTAGCTTGAGATAGTTCGCCCATATGGCTAGTCACTAATTGTCCTTTTTCATTATAAAATAATGTGGTTGGTAGACCTGCGGCGCCAGTTTCTCGACTAACATTGCTAGTGGGGTCGATTAAAACATTCTTTAAATCCAACGCTGTTGAATCAATAAAACTTTTAACACTAAGCAGACTTTCGCCTTGGTTAACAAAGACAAAAACAAGCTCAGGGTTATGTTTTTGAGCTGCTTCTAATACTGGCATTTCTCTACGACAAGGTGGGCACCAAGATGCCCAGAAATTAATAACAACTGGCGTGCCCTTATAACGTCTTAAATCGACTTCATGACCTTCAATATTACGTAAAGGTGAGCTAGGCAGTTCGACTGCTGCTTGATAAATAACAGCAAAAAAAGTAGGGATAATTAAACAGCAAAAAGTAATTAATGCCGATGTAAAATAAGCTTTAATGAACAATTTATTACGTCTAGCATAAAACATTAGCACCAAGGCACTAGCTCCCCAACCTGTGCTAGGTATAAAACCACCATCACTTATATTTACTATTTGCCACCAATTCTCTTGGTAGCCTTGCCACATAGCGATGATAAAGGTCAATCGTGCGGTTAAAAAACCGATAATAATGGCTGTGAATATATAATCTAAAAACTGTTTCTGTTGTACATTGTTACGTGTTTGAAGATAAGTTATTCCCCAAAACATAAATAACCCTACCAGAGTAATTAATTGTGAAATTGAGAGAACTATCGGCCCTACAGCAATACTTAGCATTTATTTACCACATCTTTTTTCCATTAACTTACCAATGATAAATCGCTAATATTAAGCCAATATTAAGAAAAGCTTCATTCGCTAAACCCAGCTAAAAACTTTATTTATCGCTTGTTCTCCTGCACTTTTTCACGTTAGTCTTAGCGGCATAAGAATTGTAATTGAGCAAAAATGTATATTTTATTAGTTGAAGATGATGCTGTTATTGCTGATGCTATTAGCATTTTTTTATCGGGTGAAGGTATGGCTGTGGAGCATGTTGCTTCAATAAGTCATGCAAAAAACATCTTGAGTAAAAGCAACTTCGATCTCTGTATTCTTGATCTAAATTTACCGGATGGAAATGGTATAACGTGGCTAACATGGCTGCGAAAAAATCAACACTCATTACCGGTATTAATACTCACGGCGAGTAATTCAATTGACGACAAAGTAACAGGATTAAAGAATGGCGCTGATGATTATTTGGTTAAGCCATTTGACCTAAGAGAGTTATTAGCGCGTTTATACAGTATAAAGCGACGTACAACCGACAGACTAACAAACACCATTTCACATGGCCTGCTGACTTATCACTTAGAACAACACAAACTATTAATTAATGACAAACATATTCCCTTATCTCGGAACGAAGATTTACTTTTAAAAATATTTCTTAACAATCCACAACGTATTTTATCTGAAAGCCAATTAAAAGATGTTTTATACGGCACATGTGACGACGTAGCCAGTAACGCCCTGAATGTACATATATTTAATTTACGTAAAAAAATAGGAACTAAAGGCATCGAAACTATCCGGGGTTTTGGATTTCGTCTAGGTTCAATTGAAGTAACTGAACAATGAGCTTGCGCCTTCGCCTAACAATATTAGTGGCAGCCGTATTTATTGGTTTTTGGCTATTAGCCAGTGTTTGGATGGTGACGGGTCTTAGTCATAAATTAGACGTCAGCTTTGATAAACGTCTAGAATCTACCGCTATAATGCTAAGTAATATATTAGCGCATGTGCCACAAAGTGCTATGTCAGCCTCTTTACCAGCAATAATGGAAGCCAATGAAGTGGGCACGGCGAAGGGATTAACCTGTCAAATAAGCTCTTTGCACGGCAGTATTATAGCAACAAGCAATAGCAGCACTTTTCCCAATAGCACAGCAGTTGAATCTGGGTTCCATTACATTCAAGCTGAAAGTACAGCGTGGCGTACGTTCACTTTAATCACCAGCCAACATAAAATAACCATTGCAGATAAGGTTTCTGAGCGTGATTCTTTATATTATGATCTGCTTAAAAGTATTCTTATTCCTCCTGCATTAGCGATTTTAATTACGCTAGGTTTATTATGGTTTGCTATTGGTACGGGTATAAAACCGATAATGCTACTAACTTCTGCACTCGAAAAACGCGGTAGTGAAGACCTTGCTCCCATTCAAATACAGCAACCATTAAAAGAGCTTCAACCACTGATCAACAGCCAAAATGCACTAATGGCACGATTAGCTGAAGTTATATCAAGAGAGAAACAATTTACCAGCAATGCTGCACATGAGCTGAGAACACCGTTAGCCGGCATATTGGCTCAAGCCCAACTTGCTGAACTAACAACCGGAGACAAGCAACAACGAGCTTTATTGCAGGTAAGTAAAAGCACAAAGCGTTTAAATTCTATATTAGACAATTTATTTTTACTGGCAAATATTGAAGCAAGCACTCAAGTTCATACTGACGAAAGTTGGTCTGTTGAATTACTCATTAAAAACATGATAAATGAAACAACGCAAGGCAGTGAACGTATAGCTTATTCACTGCAAGGAAAAGAACTCATATCTGTTATTCCATCGGCTATGATCGCTATTGTTTGCCGTAACCTAATCGATAATGCTTTAAAATACAGTCCTCCAGAAACACCTATTTTAATGGTTATTAACGCCACAGAAAGCCTTTTAAGTATTAATGTAAGTAACACGGCCAATGTTAACGCCACAGACATTGCCAAAATGACCACGCGCTTTTGGCGTAGCGGTTCAGCAGAAGGTGCCGGCCTAGGCTTGTCTATTGTAGAAACCATATCTACAAACTATAAAGGCTCAATTACACTGACAAATAATGGCAATACTTTTGTAGCTCAGTTCTCAATACCTTTGGCAGCCAACGAGTATGCCATTGTATAAAAACGCAGCAATGGTAGATCTACCGGTCATAGAGCTACGTGTAAAGCTGATGATTATTTCCCTGTTAATTTACTAACAAAATACCCGTAAATTTATTAATTAAAGTTGAATCTCATGTTCAGAATTAGCTTAACTTTCAAAGTAATGATTAAATACTTTTCTCTTAGGACAAACAAAATTAGGTAAAATCACGGCGACTATGCCCGTAATTAACGTTGAACAATAGGAATGTAATGTGGGCAATAAACTTATGTGACCATTCCTACAGATACTTTTTTAACTTCCCAAAACACTCATAATAACTTCTAAATACCAACTGTTTTAGGTCACATTTATCCGTGAATTTTAATGTCTGCTTAGTCGGAACACTTGTCGCTAGATTTACCAAGGCTAACGTCCGGTTTCGTATCAAAGTGAACATAAAACATGGATGGCTTGACCAGTGAATTAGGTCAGGTTTGTGGCAGTAGTGATCGTTCTTAGTAATAATCGTTACGACCGCAAAGTCGGAAGAGTTGTCGCTAGTGAAAAAAGCCAATATTAGCTAAGCACAGAATGAACTTAATTTATTAGCGGAAAACCGAATGCAACTGAATGGTCAGAGTTAATGTTGTTGGGTGCCAGTTTTAGATGATAATACCTGGCATTTTGATGTAATAGGGTGGCATAACTCATGTAATTATCCAGCTAAGGTAAGTTAATGTAAAATATTGACCCGTTTTCGTATTATTTTATTCGAGGTTATTCCAAGTGTTTAATTATAGTGAAGGTCTAAACTTAGATAAAAGTTATATATTTTAAAATGAGAATAATTGCCATGTTATTGAGTTTGTCACGAGATAGACACAAGAGGGGATTTATACCAAGTTACTTAATCAAATTGGTATTAGCTGTCTCTTATACACATCTGACGCTGCCGAC
>OMOM01000386.1_pt1 | contig 24762 bp, 30 predicted proteins | sample 1646501 | NCBI WGS metagenome assembly OMOM01 (sample SAMN05416802, study PRJEB24817) | seawater metagenome | isolation source: Sea water | place: Canada:Atlantic | collected 2013-07
TACGAGATCTAGTACGGTCTCGTGGGCTCGGAGATGTGTATAAGAGACAGCTTGCGGGTTGTTGGGTGGCAACCTGTTACATCAACATTAGGGAACGCTTTTAACGCGAGTTATGATGCAAAAACAGGTTCACTGGTTTACCTACACCGGACTGGCACTGATGCGAGTGCACAACTTTTCATTAAACAGGCTGACGCACCTGCTCAAGCGATTACAGATGATAATTATTACTACACCGATGTTTTATTTGCCGGCGATGGTTTTATTTATGCATCGAGATTAAACAACTTACAACAAAGGCAGTGTGAAATAGTTAAAGTTAATTTAGCTGCCATGGCGTTTGAATCTATAATTGATTGTGGCGAAAGGGTGGTTACACAACTCGTTTTTGATGAGAAAAAGAGACGATTAATTTATCGTTCTAGATCGAGTATATCTGAGCCATATGCTATTTATTCTTATCAACTTGATACCGGAAGAAAGCAACAACTTACTCACCCGATACAAACAGGTAATACGGTAGGGGATTATATGTTTGCAATATCGCCTAACTTTAAAACCTTAGCTGTTATTGAGTACAACGGTGATGAAACCGATAAAGTTAAACTTATTTCGCTAAATGATAATTCTATTATATTGACTGCCGATTTTGTTGATGAAGTTTACGGCATGGTTTGGCATTCAGCAGATATAATTTTAGTGGCAAACAGTACTGGGTTATTTAATTTTAATGTTAATCATCATAGGCTAACGGTTATTGAACATGGCGACCAGTTCAGCCGGCTTGCAAAAGGTGACACTAATCAAACGGTGATAACTGAACGTAGTCAATCGACGGTTAATATTTTTAGTTACGCTAATCAGGGCAATAAGTTAATACCATTAACAAAAAGTAGTGGTATTAATCTCAATCCGATACTTGGAAATAAATCTAACGTACTGGCATTTACATCTAACCGTACGGGTAAAGAACAAATATATATTCAAGCTGAACAAGGTGGCATTAGTATTGCGGCGTTTGATGAAAAAATCACTTATATTGCCGCTATGGCCTTCTCATCTGAAGATAATCAACTCGTTGCGAGCATTAATAATACTTTATATCGCTATTCTTTGAAAAATAAAAAATGGCAGAAAATCGCAGTAGGATTTACAAAAGTGCATCACGTTGCTTATGTTGAAAAGCGCATCATGTTTAGTGCTGAAGTTGATGGACAATGGAACATCTGGCAGGTGTCACCAGATAATACCGTTACTCAGGTAACGACTAACGGTGGCTATAGTGTTCAAGGAAGCAATAATCAAATTTATTACACTAAGTTTAATCACGAAGGCTTATATCAATTAGATTTAATGACCGGTGTTGAGTCGACCATAATTGAAAGTTTTCCTATTTCTGGTTGGCGACATTGGCAATTGCGCGATAATACGATTTATTACTTAATGGGTAAATCATATAAGTCATTAAATTTAACAACGCTTGAACAGAAAATTATTTACAACTTTAAAGGCAGAACGCCTAATAGTTGTAATACGGCTTTTTCACACGACTTTTTTGCTTGTGAAAAAATTGAGTCAGACACAAGCAATGTCTGGAAGTTTCAGTTGTCGAATTAATCGAGTTTAGTTGCAGGGCAAAGGATAGTTTCACGCTTTAGATGATCTTTATTTACGCAGAGCGCGTACTGTTAGTTAGATTAAGTATTGATTTCAATAAATACTCAAACGGCTACTTGAACATTCTTATAAGGAGATAAATGGCGTGTTACCACATAAATTGTTAGGCGTAATATTTGACTTAGATAATACCTTGGTTTCTTCAAACTTAAACTTCGACGATATTCGCACAGCGTTAAGGTGCCCGAAAAATATCGACGTACTCGATTTTGTAGATACCTTACCAAAAAAGCAGCAAATATTAGCCAATAATTTATTAGTTGAATTTGAACTTAATGACGCGCTAAATACAAAAAAGTTACTCGGTACTGGTGAACTTATTGAGCTATTGTCTCGGTTAGGTATTCCTTGTGCTATTGTCACGCGTAATTGTCGAGAAGCCGCATTAATAAAAATTCAGCGTAACAATATTGACATTGAATTGCTTTTTACAAGAGCGGACCACAAAGCCAAACCCGCACCAGACGCCTTATTACACTTAGCTAAACTATGGGCACTGCCCGTTGAAAACTTATTATATGTTGGCGATTACTTATATGACCTACAAGCGGCTGAAAATGCTCAGACTATGTCATGCTTAGTCACACATGGTGAAGTGGTTGAATATGCCAGTATGGCGACAATTGTGGTGAATGAGCTTACCGAGTTAAGCCATAGTATTGAGTTAACCTTTGCCCGTGAAACTACTTGTGACTCAGCCTAAAACTCATCACGCGGCGAAAATTAATCCCGCTTTAATATCTAAGTAAGCAAGATGCGCTTTATTGCTTTAATTATATTTTTTACTTTGTGTACCTTTTTTGGTTTAGTAAAAATTTATAGCAATAAGCCATTTACGCTGAATAGCTCGGAACTGATAGCGAGCAAAAAAGAGCATATACCTATGATTGACTTTACTAAGCAAAATTTATCACAGCTAGGCCTTTTGGAACCACAAGACATTGAAAGCTGGCGTATTACAAATGATGGCGTTATGGGAGGTCAATCTCAAGGGAGCTTTTCATTGCAAGCAAGTCATGCTCTTTTTGCAGGTCATATTTCGCTAGAAAATAATGGCGGGTTTAGTTCAGTCTTTCGTTCGATTAAATCGTTAAACAAAGGCTTTGAAAAGGTGTCTATTAATATTAAAGGTGATGGGCTGACTTATCAATTAAGAATGAGCGTAAAGCTTGATGGTTATCGTTTAGCGTATAAACACAATTTTACTACAGTTGCTGGCCAACAAAAGCAGCTAACGTTTTTGTTAGCAGACTTTCAAGCCTCATTTCGGGGGCGCAACATTCCTAATGCACCAGTACTGTTATCAGAAAACATTATAGAAGTGGGATTTTTAGTGAGTAGTAAAGTCGCTGGTGCTTTTTCATTAGCCATTTCAAGTGTAGACTTTAAATAGCGAGTGCTGTTTGGTAAAGCTTCGTAATGGTTGTGATAATTAAGTCGCTAACCTAGCGACTTAATTATCAAATAGTAAGCCTTTGACTACCAGTTAATCGTTTCACCTTGCCAATCAAGATAACTTGGGCTCTGGTCTATTGGGGTGTTTTCAACAATATCTAATAGCTGCTTAGCGACAAACTCTGCACTAAAAAGCTTATTTGCCGGAACATTTTTTTGAAACGGTTTCGATAATGGCGTATCGGTTGTACCTGGGTGAAAAGCAATAAGTTTTATATTTTTAGCTCTGCGAGCTAGCTCTATCGCTGCGGTTTTTATCATCATGTTTAAAGCCGCTTTTGATGCGCGATAACTATACCAACCACCTAAGCGGTTGTCGCTTATACTGCCTACTCTAGCGCTAAATAGCACGAATGTGCAGGGTGACTTCCTTGTCAATAATGGAGTTAACTTTTGTATCCATAACATCGGCGTTAAAGTGTTTGATGTCATCACTTGAATGAAAGATTGAGCATCAAAGTCTTCTAAGCGTTTTTCCGGTTTAATGGTGTCGTTGTGGAGTATACCGTTACAAACAAATACGCGGGTTATTGGTGCTTGGTTATGTTGTGCTAATTGCGTTATAGCGTGATCAATTGACTGTGGTTGATAATCTTCAACCCTAATTTTAGTCACCTGTGGTGAATTGGTTACACTCGTTTGCATATCAGCATGTTTGAAATTACGACTTATCAGCAGTAAACCTGTATTTTTATCAGTTTGTACTTGCTTAGCGATAGCCATACCAATATCGCTACTTGCGCCGATGATCAGTGTTTGTTGGGTTGTCATAGCATGTTCCTGATGTGCAGTGAGTGATTTTAATGTTAAATATTTTTGCGAGCAGCGCTGAAATTGGATGACGATATTTCGCTAAACCCAAATATATCCAGTGGCTGATGGTTTTAATTATTGGCCAATTTAATGGCGCTACCCAAAAGCCTTTACCCACTAAAGTCCAAGCTCTATGGGTTACTTCAAGTCCCAGTAGCAACTGTGACTTATAATGCCCATGCAATATTTTCATGGCATCATCAAAGCAAACACTCGGGTACCGTGCAGAAAAATCATCTTGATGTATATCGACCAAGCTAATTCTGTTGTCTGTATCATGCTTTTTAAGGTGTGCCATTTCTGTCGCGCACATTGGGCAATTACCATCATAAAAAATTGTTAACATCAACATGCCTCACAGAGGTTTAAGTGTATTTGAGTTTGCCTTTTATTCACCGTTAAGAGGAATGCTTTTGGGCAATACCCCAGGTTTAGCGTAACTCAAACGTGAAAGTCTTTTACTGGTGTGGTAACTGTCAAGGCCTGAAACCATAACGGTATTCAATGACTCAATATCAATGTAACCATCATCTTTAATCGCTGATTTTTGGCATAAAATATCGGTAATTTCACCAATAACTAATACCGTATTATTAAGCGTGATAGGGACTATTGATTTTAATGTCAGGGCATACTTTAGCTGACTCTCTTTGACAAAAGGTGCATCTATACCTGCGATTAACTCTGCGGTTAGGCCGGTTTGTTTAAATTCGCATTCTTCATCATCATAACGGGCTGATGTTTGATGGGCTGCTTGCCAAAAGCTCTCACTCACTTGATTGATGGTATATTGTTGAGTCAGTTTAATATTTTTTAACGTATGTCGATCAACACTGTCTGGACGTGAAATAAAACCCACTAAAGCAGGTGAAGCACCTAAATGAAATATAGAGCTAAACATCGCTAAGTTGTGTGTGCTGCTCTGGCTACTCGTCCCAATAAGGTTGGCACTTTTAAAACCAGACAAGCTATTAATAATTCGCGCTCTATAACGTGGAGCCATTGAAGTCATTTCGTCTTTATTTATATATTTCATTTAAGTTATGTTTGGTAAGCCATATCTATTATTCAATACGACAAGCATCGGGTTTACGATCACCTTATTTTAAATGAACCTGCAATAATGAAGATTGCTAGGTTAGCTAATCGTTTTGCTATTTAGTTGAAAAAAGCCTTTTTTATTTGTGCAATAACAAAGTGCATAAAGAAGTAAATCACAACCGAGGCTAAGGCTATTACAGCAGCAAAAACAGATGACAATACCGCGCCAAAAGTAATGCTCATACTAAGAATAAAGCCTAATACGTATTGCGCTTGATAAACTTTAAAAAATAGCGCAAAAACGAGTATCGCTGGAAATAAAACCGCAGAAATATCGCTATACCCTTTAATAAACATTAATGACAATATTACGCCATAACCAAAGGCTATAAAAAAACTGAATACCACCTGTTTACAAATTAATGAGTTTTGCTCAGCAGGTGCTTTTAGTATTCTATTTTCAATTCGGATCATAGCTAACCAAGTAAAAAATGGTAACAAAATTCCGCCCCAGCCATTTGATATTTCTGGCATGTCAGCACGCTGAAGAAAATAATGACTTGGCACGCCCAAGTGAAAATATTGCCAAATTAGCATTGTCCAAATAGTGAATGTTATAAAGCCAACCAAGTACCATTTAATTACACGGAGTTGTTTCTCGTTCATGCATAGATCTTATTTCATTGATGTTATTGTTAAATAATAGCAATGATTACGGTAAAGTTTGTCTCTGTCAGCACAACGTTGAATTTAACAATGTTGAGCTGAAGTAAATAAGTCAACGATTACATTTATCATGGCGTGGTGAGACTACTTTCTTAATTAAGCGGATTAATAAAAGCAGATTGATAAATGTGGATTAATAACGTGAGTGCGACCTCATAGCCACAAAATTTAATGTATTCGACTTTAAAGATGTTAATTCACTCTAGTGGTGAGTCTAGAAAATACAGAGATTGCGTAAATCTTGGGGATACTTTTTGCAGTGAAAATTTTAGTTTTTTAATGATTTATTAAAGATATTTTTTTAACGTTAAAGTTTAACAGAAACTTTAACGTAAATTAAAAAGCAGATTAAAAGATAACTGCTAATATTATTGTTTAATGACTGCCGTAATTCAATTAATTAAGATTTGATGCTGAATTAATAGGATATATCATTAAACGTGCATATAATATCTACTGATAATGCATGGGTAAAAAAGGAGATTTAAGCTTTGCATGAAAAAAAACCACTAGCACCTGCTGTTTTAGTGCTTGCCATTACTGGTATTGTAATTTGCTACTTTATTGTAGAAGGTTTTACAAACCAAGAAAAATACCCCATCACTATTGCTGTTTCTAAAACGCCGCTTTCTACGCCTTTTTATGTTGCCAATGCTATAAATGCGTTTGAAAATACTTGTGTTGATGTGACGTTTGATCAGGTGATGGGAGGACAAGTATCTTTTGAAAAAGTTATGAATGGTGAGGTTGATTTTGGCACAAGTTCAGATTCTGTCATTGCTTTTCAAAGCTTAACGTCGCAGCAATTTGTCACCCACGCTATGTTCGTACAGTCGGATAATGATGTGAAATTAATTACTCATGCTGTTGATGAAATTGAGTCCATGTCAGCGTTAAAAGGGAAGCGAATAGGAGTTACTAGAGGCACATCTAGCGAATATATCTTAAGCACTTTATTGGCTATTGAAGGGCTAACGATGAATGATGTCAAGTTGCATCATTATAAACCTGAAGAATTGCTCTATGGCTTTAATCAGGGGGAAGTTGACGCTATTCTTCCATGGGAACCCTTTGCCTTTGAAGCGATGCAATTATTGAATGAAAAAGTAAAAATTCACGATACTAAAAGTTTAAGCACCTTGAGCTTTAACCTGATCTCTAAAACCGCAGACAGCGAGCTTTTAGAAAAAGCGCAATGTGTTATTGAAGGCTTAAACATTGCCATTGATTATATTGCTTCAAACCCCGAAACAGCTAAAAAAATAGTCATTGCAGAGTTGGATGTAGATCCTGAATTTATTGCTTGGGTTTGGTCAGATTACATTTTTAAGCTTGGCTTAAATCATTCCTTGATGCTAAATATTAACTCTCAAGCTATTTGGGCTATGGAGGCGCAATTAGGAGGGTTTGACCATATTCACAACACAGATCGTATTGTTGATAGTAGGGCACTTACCAAGGTCAGTCCTGGGTCAGTAAACCTTTCAATGTGAAAAGGGATATTCTATGAAGTTAAGCTTACAACAGAACATTTACGCATTTACGCTCAGTAGTTGTGTGTTTTTTCTTGCACTTGCGATCAGTATATTGTGGTCAATTCAGGTGGTCAATGTTGCATTGGAAAGAGAAAGGTATGCTCATAAAGTTGAAAATCATGCCAACATTTTAAAACAATTTATTAGTATTGAAAATATTTACGCGAACGACTTTAATACCGATAATTGGTTGGCATTAGATCGTGATTTTAGTGAGCTACTAAGATCAACCCCTAACTTGACCTCGCAACAGCAAACTATTCAAAATAGTATTGAAAGCCAAAATAAAAATGTTTTACGGTTATTTAACGCGATTACAAAAAATAAATTGTTAAATGCAGGAGAGAACATTAAACAGCATTTAAAAATTAGGTTGATAACACAATTGGAAGCAATAAGAGCCGACTCTATTCAGCTTTTTAATATTGTGCAGGTTGATATAAATAGCGTTATTCGTCAGCAAGTTATTATCATTTTGTCGATATTATTGCTGAGCCTTTTTATTATGGTTTTTGGTGCATTTAAGGTCGTTAGAATCTTTAGAACTTCACTCAAAGAAGTTAAATCAGCTTTTGTAAATACCCGTTGTGGCAATTTTCAAAAAATAGAACTGTCTAATAAATCTGAAGAGTTTGACAGTATTGCTAACGCATTTAATGAAATGAATACGGAGTTAAGTGAAACAACTATTTCTTTAGAGTCGATGACCCAAATTGTAGCTGAGAGAACCGAGGTGTTAGAAAAACTGTCTAATACCGACCCATTAACCGGTGTTGCTAATAGACGTGCTTTATTTGAAAGAGGCAATGCAGAATTTTCTAGAATTCAAAGGAGCCATAATAAATTTACAATTATATTGTTAGATTGTGATTTATTTAAAGATGTGAATGATCAATTTGGTCATTCATTTGGTGATGAAGTATTAAAACATATATGTAAAATATGCTCTGAAGAAATTAGAAATATTGATTTTTTTGCACGCTATGGCGGTGAAGAATTTATTATACTTTTACCTGAAAGCGAGTTGTCTGGCGCCGTTAAAACGGCTGAACGTATTCAAAAGTCTTTAGCAAATAATGCTATTACCTTTGAAGGTAACGAAATATGTGTGACTTTAAGTCTGGGTATTTGTGTCGTTAATGACAATCACGCTAATTTTGAATCGGTAATAAAAGATGCTGATATCGCTATGTATCGAGCCAAGGAAAATGGACGTAATAGGATCGAGGTGATAGACAGTACAACAGCTTGTGATGCTATCACAAGCTAACAGTAACCGGTGACAGCATTATTACTACAATGCATACTGCAATGTAGTAATAATGCTATTTTAGCTTTGCTATTTATTAGATATCCATACTGTTTGATAAGGCGATAACATTATTTCTTCCGTTAACACGGTTATTTTATCGCCGCTTATTAATTCGACCCAAGCTTCGGTCACAATTAAATTAAGCTCGCTTAAGGGCAAAGCAACAGGCTTATCTGAAATGTTACTGACACAGAACATGCTTTGTTTTCTGTTTTGGCTTTGTCGCCAAAAACCAAATAACTGTAACCCCAAATGAAGTGTAAATTGCGTTGCATTAGGATGAAATGCAGGCTGTTTAATGCGAGTGTTTAATAACGACTTTAAGGTTGAAAGTACTTTACCATGATGTAAATCAGTATTTGCTAAAGTGCTTTCTAGCTCATCATCATCCCAACGATGGCGGTTAATCGAACGGTTATTATGCGTATTGGCAAGTTTGTTGTAATCATTTTGCGTCCCCAACATACTGTGAATATAAATCCCAGGCACCCCTTCAAGCGCAAACATAATGGCATGTGCACAAATAAAACGCTCAAAATTCCATTCATCTTTACCTTTCACTGTACCTTGTAGTGCATCATAAAGGGCAATATTCATTTCATAAGCTTTTTGTTCGCCCTGGTCTGATGTTCGCCATGAAATTTTACCGCCAAAACTTTCGATGGTTTGAACGAGGTTATCAAGCTCAGAGTCATTTAATAAACCCTCGGCAGGACGTAAACCAATTCCGTCATGTGATGCAATGAAGTTGAAATACATTGTGCCGTCTTGCGAGGGTGGCATACTCATAAGCCATCGTTTTAAATGTGTGCAATTGCCGGTAAGTAAGGTGTTGATAAGTAGCGGAGGTAGGGAAAAATTATAAATCCCATGCGCTTCATTAGCATTACCAAAGTAAGTCAGGTTTTGAGTGTTAGGGATATTAGTTTCAGTAATAATAATAGCTTTAGGGTCAGCAGACTCAATGAGTGTACGTAATAATCTTACCACCTCGTGAGTTTGGGGTAAGTTGATACAATCACGCCCAACAATCTTCCATAAAAAAGCAATAGCATCAAATCTGAATATTTTTACTCCGCTATCAAGGTATTGCCGAATAATCGACGTAAAGGCTTTTAATACTTCAGGGTTACGAAAGTCAAAGTCAACTTGATCATGACTGAAGGTACACCAAACAAACTTTTGTCCTTGGCCAGTTACCACTTCTTTTAATAAAGGTGAGGTTCGTGGACGCACCACATTTGATAGGTCATCATCTAACTGCGCGGTAAAGAAAAAGTCATGCCCTTGTCCTTCACCTTTTATAAAGTTATCGAACCATGCACTGCGACTTGAGCAATGATTAATCACCAAATCCGACATTAACTGATAATTTTGACTTATCTCAGTGATATCTTGCCAAGAACCCAAAGACTCATTAACAGATGAATAGTCAATAACCGAAAAACCATCATCAGAGCTATATGGAAAAAATGGTAGGATATGCACACTATTAATGGTGTCTTTAATATTTTTATCTAAAAAGTTTTTCAGCGTCTGTAATGGTGCTTGACCTGTTTTTATAACGCTATCACCATAAGTGATCAATATAATGTCAGTTTCCGACCAGTGATTTGTAAAAGGTGTTGGCGGCTCTATCTCGCTTGTTAATTGCATAATGTCAATCAAGGCATCTGCAATATCATCGATAGGCTGTTTAAGCGTAATATCTTGATAAATAGTTGAGAGCTGTTGAATTAATTTGTTTTTTAACGGTTTAAGCTGCGCTGACATAATCGACACTTTCCTTTATGTTTGACTAAATTCTTTATTATCTAACTCTACGGCTTCTTTTAACTGCGATAAAATATCAGGAATAGCACTTACAACACGGTTCCAAGAAGGTATGAAAGGTGTTTCCATTGGATTTTCTAAAAAAGTGTTTCCGGCGGTTAAAATATTTTCTGCGAACATTTCTACCGCTTTTTCTTCACTGTGAATATCAAGCTCAAGGCCGTTCATCATTGCATCATTTCTATAAGTTTCAACATAATCTAACGCGATACGATAATACGTTGCTTTTAAGGTTCTAAACTTTTCAGCACTAAAGGTTTCGCCTTGCGTGGCAAGTTTACGAATAAAGGCTTTGCTAATATCTATCGACATTTTTGATAAGCCGCCGGCGGTGCTATCTAAAGATAAGTCCTGATGTTTATGGTCGTAGGTGGCTGCTATATCGACTTGGCAAAGGCGATTTGGCGAGTAGTTACGATACATTTCAGATAAAACGCCTATCTCTAATCCCCAATCACTTGGAATGCGTATGTCACTTAAGACATCTCGGCGAAATGAAAACTCGCCAGCAAGTGGATATAAAAAGCTGTCCATGTATTCGAGGTAGTCACAATGACCGACGGTTTTTTTCAATGCTTTTATCAGTGGAGTCACCAGTAGGCGAGACACTCTACCATTGATTTTTCCACCAGCTACTCGAGCATAAAACCCTTTGGAAAACTCATAATTAAATAACGGATTAGCAACCGGATAAAGCAGTCGGTCGAGTAATTCTTTTTCGTAAGTTAAAATATCACAGTCGTGCAGCGCAATTGATTCAGCCTTACCTGACGCTAAAATATATCCCATGCAATACCAAACATTACGTCCTTTACCGAGCTCTTTCGGCGCTAAACCCAGCTTTTGTAGTTTTGCATCTATTGCTTGTAGTCTTGGTCCATCATTCCATAATACTCGATGGTGTTGAGGCAATTGCCCAAAAAACGACAAGGCGTGTTTGTATTGCGCTAAATCTGCACGGTCTAAACCAATAACGATTTCAGACAGGTATTTGACGTCTTTAATTTTACTGATAATGTCTGGTAATGCTTTCCCTTCTAACTCGGAAAATAAAGAGGGAAGAATAAGCCCCAAAGAACGTTTTTTTGAGAATTCTAATAACTCAGCTGCCATGTTTTCTGGGTCGCGTTGAGCTAAATTATGTAATGTGGTTACCGTTCCATTTTGATAAAAGTCAGCCATGATATACCTCTAATTTAATTGCTTGGTGAACTTGGTTTTGCTGCTAGGCGTTAGGTCGCTAATATTTGCTCAGCGAGCAACTGCTGTATCGATTCTGCCCAACCTTCTGGGCCATATAATTGTGTCTGACTAGTTTTATATTCCCGATACAAGGGGGGGAAGTCATGAACCGGGGAGCGTATCTGTACCGCAATATCTGCAGCGTCTAACATGGGGGTGTCATTTTCACCGTCACCTAAAGCAATGGTGTATACCGAACAGTTGCTATAATGTTCTCGGTATTGCTCGGTCAACCAAATGAGTGCTTGGCCTTTGTCACAAAAGCCTCCTACATGAATAAACCTTCCGCCATGAACGACATTGGCACCTAATTCAACTAAATGTACGATAAAGGCTTTTTTGGTTACCTCGTCTCCTAGCCATTGAATAGGTTCTCCATACTGACGCTCTTTTGCCCGTTCGGCTTGTGTTAAGTCTAAGCCCGTTATTTGGCTCAACTCTGCCACTGATAACATTGAAAATCCGCGATAATATTGACTAAATCCACCACAATGTTCATTGAGTAAATCTAACCAATGCTTTCTGGGTAAACAGAATGATTTCACCCAATAATTACCCTCTACTTTAGTGTCTTCGGGTTGTGTGGCGAAGGTGCTTTTTGGAATGTATACAGCAGCACCATTTTCGATAATAAATGGCGTATTAAGTTTAAGTTCAACCTTGATAACTTCAAGTTCAGCCAGTGTTTTACTGGTATTGAGAATTACGGGTATATTTGCTCGCTGCAATTCTTGCAGTGTTGGATCAGCAGCGGTTGATTTATAGCTATAGTGGTCAAGTAGCGTGCCATCTAAATCACTAAATATAATTGGTTTTTTATTAATCATTCGTCGTCCGTAACGGGTACGCTTGTAATGTTTCTAGCGTAATCTAAATAAAAAATAGCGTCGGCTGATTGAGAAATAGTGTTACAAGCCTGCACGCTAAGGCGCTGAAAATATTGAGTGAAATTTAAAATGCCATCAGACTGCATTATTTTTGAATTAGACAAACCTTGATTGTTAGCTTTTAATTTTTCTTCCTGCTCTAAGCGCCACTTATAAACACAGTCAAATGAAGGAGCTTGCAAGGCTAACCAAAAATCCATCTGTGCATATAAAGGTTGATAGTACTGTTTAAGTTGTTGGTTAACATAATTACGCCAAGCGCCATTTTTATCGTGTTTAAGTTCAAGCTCATTAACCGGAGAAATTAATTGCTCGGCTGTTTGTGGTTTTACACCCCAGCACCAACCTTCTAATAATATAATGTCTATCGGTTTTTCAATAACTTGCCATTGTTCTTGAGGGTAGGGTTCATCAGTTGCTTTGTTAAACCTTGGGATAGTAAAACCGGTTTCTTTTGCTTTTAATTTGATGAGTGTGTTTTCGAGCATTGCTATGTCATGTGTGCCAGGAACACCTCGTGTGGCTAGTAAGGGATGAATATCACGGGAAAGTTCTTGACGTTTTTCACCCGTAAAATAAAAATCATCTAATGACATTACAACGATATTTAACTTGTGCGTTTTTGTAAGGTACTCACCAATGTAATCGGTAAGTGTTGATTTACCGCTACCTTGGCAACCATTAATGCCTACAAAGTATGGTCGACTACTTTTTGAAAACTGGCTGAAAATTCGCTCGGCGAGAGGTTGGAAATAGTCTTTCGCTGTCAGTCTAAATTTTTCAGGTAATTTGTGTTGTTTAATAAAAGTAGTAAGCATAATTTTCACTGTGGCTAAATATTAATAACATGATACCTTCAACTCTTATGCCACTATCTCTAGTGGGTGTCTATTTGAATTAATCCCTTGTAATTTAAAGTTTATTTTTAATGTTGTAGTTTTGATGTAAAAAAATTAAAGGTATAAAAATGCACCAATCAAATTAATTGATCCATATTGGTGCAACTGATTTTTGTACTTAATTAAGAATAGTATGGTTTAAGAGGTCACGCGGGAGGTTTTTTATTCTGACTGTAAAATATGGTATTAATACTTATACCAAAACTTATATTAAGCCAATAAAATCAATAATTTTTCTTTTAATAAACTTACTGCGATTATTTTCCAGCGTGTGGCGGTTTTGACATAAATACAGAGTTTCATTCACAGAGTGCTCTAATTTATGCACTTTTAGTGCTTTTTGATTACTAAAAGCATTTACAGCATGTAAAGGTAATACGGTAAAACCAATCCCTCGACTCACTGGCTCTAAAATTAAGCTTATTTGATTAGAAAAACCGCGATGTTCAAGTTGATTTATATGTTCAAATTGTGGGTAGTTTTTACTCAGTAAAAGTTGTGCATGATGTTGACCGTCGGGATGATTTATAAAGCCAATTTTGGTTAGCTTCCCCCATTCGATGTTGCTGACATTATGTGCAGTCACTAACACTAAAGGCTCCACGGTAACTTCTTGGCTAACAATATTCTCAGCCTTGCACAGTTCCGTAACCAAGCCAATATCAATCTTACGTTCAACTAAATCCTGCGCTATATTTTTATTTGGCGCAAATTTGTAATCTATCGCTAATTTGGGGTGCTGTTGTTGAATATCGAGCATATAAGGGTAAAGCTTTAAACCAATACTACCGGGTGAAGCAATCGTGACAGTGCCAGTATATTGGTCATCATATTTTATTGATTTTTCTAGTTCAGCCGAACGCTGTAATAAATTTTGGCCTTGTTGATTTAATTTAATGCCTGCGTCTGTGAGTGAGAAAGATTTACCTTCGCGGATCAGTAAAGGTGTACTGAGTTGCTGTTCTAATTTTTTTACTTGTTGGCTTACTCCAGACTGGGTCATAAAAAGCATGTCAGCGGTTTTAGTGAAGTGGCCTACTTCAACTAATGTGCAAAAAGTTTTTAACCAAACAAGATTTATCATAACGAAATGTACTTATAATCATAATTAATGATAATTTCTTATAATTTATAATGTTCACTATACTTTGTCTATCAAATTAAAAGAGGTTATTCACATGAGCAAAGCATATCCAAGAACATTTTCACACATAGGAATTTCAGTGCCGAGTGTAGAAAAGGCGGTTAAGTTTTATACTGAGGTTTTAGGTTGGTATTTAATTATGGAACCAACAGAAGTTGTTGAAGACGACAGTGCCATAGGTGTTATGTGTACCGATGTATTTGGCGCCAATTGGGATAAATTTAAAATTGCCCATATGTCGACAGGTGATCGTATCGGTGTTGAGTTATTTGAGTTTAAAAACCAGCAAAATCCAGATAACAATTTTGAATACTGGAAAACAGGTGTATTTCACTTTTGTGTACAAGATCCAAATCTTGAAGAGTTAGTAGAAAAAATTGTTGCTGCTGGTGGTAAAAAGCGTATGGCCGCGCCGCGTTATTATTACCCAGGTGAAAAGCCTTACCGTATGATATACATGGAAGACCCGTTTGGTAATATTCTTGAAATTTATAGTCACAGCTATGAATTAACTTATTCACAAGGTGCTTACCAGTAACTGTGATGGTTATTGCTAGCCAAACAGCTTATAAATTTAAGCTGTTTGGTTTTTAATGCCTACCTAATCATTATAAGGTAGGCATTCAAAGCTACCCGCTTTAGGGGATACTTGTTTATGAATACACTGTCCTATATAAATTACTTCAGTAGATAAAACCTTCCATTTCATTAAATCTGCATACTTCTTTATTCAAAATAAAATACGTTATTAATGCCGCTAATATTGAACTTAATTGTTAATAGAAACGTATAACATTAGTAACTAAAAGAGATAATTAATGCGGACATAAATCAGGAGGTTTAGCGTGCAATCAAGTTCAACATCAACTACTTTTTTACAACCCTTGATTATCGCTGTGGGCGATACTAATCATTACCTCGTCGGTGTTGTCGACTCAAACAATAACTTTTCAGGGCTTAAACAAAAATCAGTACAAGTTGTTGCTACAATAGTTGAAGCTAAAGCCTATTTAAGACGTAATGATATTTTTTCTGCGATGCTTGAATTAAACTGTGCTTACGATGAAATGTGTGGGCTACCTAGCAGTGCCCGCTATAGACAAAGGATATTATGCTAATGATGAAAAATAATAATGTTGCCTTGAGCGATTTATTACAGGTGTTCAATATAGTAACGACTCAAGGAAGTAAAGTTGAGGGTAACTATGAATTTGAAGGCATTAAAGCATGGCATGATTTTGATGGTTACACCTGCTTTTTAGGTTATAAAGATTTGACATTGACCCTATTATTTCACGGTCGTTATACTTTTGACTTTCAAGAACAAGAAACCATGGACGCTTTTTTAACTAAAGTTAACAAATTATTGGTATCAGCAGTATGAACAGAGTTAATCCTAAAGTACTGATAAATAGTAAGTGGACTAAGCTCAGTGTTGAAAACCGAGAAAAGCATTTTGTGATTACGCAGGTCGAGTTTGATGAACACAAGAATGTTGTTGAATGCATAATAACGGCGGTGATTAACCATAATGAATACGCGATAAATTGGCGTGATTTAAAAGAACCTAAACTTTGGCGCTTTGGTTGGCAATAATACCTATTTTGAATGGAGATTAAGATTATTTAAATCTGATTTTAATCACAACCTTATTCTTTAAGTCATTAGATTTTAACTACTTATTTTTAGACCTAGTTAGCTAAATACTCATTGTTAAATTCAACTTACCTGTGTAGTAAAATCTAGTCATTAAATACACCAAATTACAAAAGCTATAATGTGCATAGTAACGACTAAGGCCGTAAGGTGCATGCGCATTTGTAAATAGTTATAATTTTCTGGGGCGGCATGATCAAAATGGTATTCGCAAAGTAAAGACAATAGATAAATTTTTGATAAGGCCACCAGTGCGATATAACTGGGTAAAAATAGTGTCAGAAAAGCGAGTAAACTAAAGAGATTACTTAAAACCTGCAGTTGAATACTGACCTTGTCAGTGTCTTTACGCCATAGGGTACCAGCAATAAAACTCAGTATAATTGCACTGTAAAATATAAAAACCTTTTCCGCAGGTATGTTTAAAAATCTTTCAATATAATTGCCGAAAGCGAATGTGAGTATAAAAGGTATTAGCCCTAAATATCCTAAGTATTGTTTTATATACATTATAAGTTGTACCGCATTTTAATGACTTACTCCTCTTACATACGACGATTTCTTGCACTTAGATCATAAATTAGTGCTTAAACTAATCCGATTTTCATTTTATTACGTATGAACCAATACAATCGTAAAAGAATGCTAGGTACTATAATGAGAATAAAATCTCCCTTGTGGAATTTGGTCGGGTTCAATATTGCTTGGTTTGGCCTAGTTTTTATTGGCGATTTATTTATTCCTGTTGCCGCGGTTTTGTTCATCGTGCAACTTTGGGCTTTTCAAAGTACTAAAAATGAACTGCTGTTAATCTGTTTGGTAGCCACCACAGGTATTTGGTTAGATTATGCTTTAGTTTATTTGGGTGTTTTTATTTTTCCAGAGACTAACGGTATTCCATTATGGCTAATCACACTTTGGATTGTTTTCGCGGGTACCATTCGACATAGCTTGGCGTTTCTTGAAAAATCGAAGTTATTACAATTTTTCACCGGCGCAATATTTGCGCCACTAAGTTACCTTGCCGGTGCTAAATTTTCTGTGGTTTATTTGGTGCCATCGTTAGGGGTTAGTTATGTATTACTCGCTTGTATATGGGCACCATTAATGTTGGCATTTTTTGCACTAAGTCGTTGGATACTTGTATTAAATGAAGGAACCCATGCTGTTTAACACTAAAATTTTACCGGTGCTGGTAGCACTTATTTACTTATGTTCATTTCACGTTGCTGCTGATTACGCTACAGAGTTAGTGGCAAAAACAAAGCCTAGTCTCACAGATAAAAACTGCGAAGCGGTTGAACGGCAATGGGTTAAGCCTAATAGTTTAACAGAGGATATTACCGAACAACGTTTTACCTTATTGGGCAGGGCTAAATTTTCGGTGCTATTTTGGGATATTTACGAAAGCTCGCTATCAACTGCTGATGGCCAACGACCTTTTAGTCATTTATGTCAGCAGTTATTGTTTGAAATTCATTACTTACGCGATATTAGTAAAAAAGATTTATTAGATAATACCGTTTCTCAGTGGCAACATTTATCGCTTAAAGAAAGTGAGTATTCAGCTTTTTTGCCTTTACTTGAAAGTATTTGGCAAGACATTAAGAAAGGCGATCGATTATCAATGCTAACTCAGCAAAACAAAACTGTATTTTATTTGAATCGCGAACATATTGGTGAAATTGAAAGTTCAACTTTTGCTAAAACATTCTTGGGTATTTGGATAGATGAAAACACCAGCGAGCCTAAATTAAGATTAAAACTTCTCGGAGATAATGTATGAAGCAATATGTAAATTTTATGGCGGTTTTTGGCTTAGTACTCGCCCTTAGCAGCTGTACAGCACAATTAGAAGATTACCAGACAACATCTCCTAAGTTAGATATACAAGAATACTTCAATGGTAAGTCGATTGCCTGGGGAATGGTGCAAGATTACAGCAGTAAAGTTACGCGTCGTTTTTGTGTTGAGCTTGACGGCGAATGGCAGGGCAACGAAGGTATATTAAAAGAAGTATTTTATTTTACTGATGGAGAGGTTAGCTACCGAAATTGGCAGTTAACAAAATTAGAACAGGGTAAATATCGGGGCCGAGCTGAAGATGTAGTTGGCGAAGCTAATGGTCAGCAAAAGGGGTTTGCTTTTCAGTGGCAGTACAATTTAATGGTGCCTATCGATGGCGATGTTATTGAACTCTCACTTGATGATTGGATGTATCAAATCGATGAATATCGAGTTTTTAATCGAACTAAGATGAAAAAGCTGGGTGTCACAGTTGCCGAAATAACCTTGTTTTTTGATAAACAGTTACCGATTAAAAATTGTCAGCTAAGTGTTTGATGCTTTTATATCGCTTTTGTTTTTAATAAGTTTGTTATCAATAAAGTAAAATACAATCTTGCTAAAGGCTTATTAAAAATATCTATTTATTTATGATCTTATTTTAAATGTTTTACGTATAACCAACATATATACATTCTACTCCCGCTGTGTAACACCTTGCCTCTTTATGAGGCTTTTTTTTGATCGTTTTTTGGTTTATCTACGTATAACCACTATCTAATAACATATATGAGTTACTAAAAGCCGATGCCTACTCTTAACTTACCTATTTTTCCGTTGCCGATATTTATATTGCCTCAAGGAATTACACGACTACGCATATTTGAAGCTCGTTATTTAAAAATGGTATCGCTAGCAATGAAAAACCAAGGCTTTGTTATTTTTAGTCATGATAACAGTGAGAAAGTTAATACCATGAAAGTAGGCAGCTGGGTTGAAGTAATAAACTTTGATCAAGGTGAAGATGGTATTTTATTAATTGATGTTCGTTGCAAGTGCCTTGTGGACATTCAAGCGATTACCCAAGATAAAGTTAACCTTCATCATGGTGATGTAACTCCTAAAAGTCATTGGCCAGATACCAGCCTAGATAAAACTACAGGTGAACTATCAGCCTCTTTAAATAAACTTTTTAGTGAAAATACAGAGTTAGATGAATTATATCAGAAGCCTTGCTTTTCATTGGGTAACTGGGTAGTTGCTCGTTGGATGGAGCTTATCCCCTTAAAGCTCGCTGAAAAAACGTTATTCACGAATCAAAATTCGTATAACCAAGCGAAGCAACTTTTGCAGCGCATAATTTTAACCGATGAAGGTATTTAAATATTAATGTGATCTAATCATGTTTTGTCTGCGTATTAGTCAATATAAGTAAAATAATAGGTAAGAAACATGCAGTTATTGCATTCAGAGTTGCCAAGTCATAAAGCAAATGCTACATCTAGTCTTATGACTAATAAAATCGATCATCCCCAACTTTGTCAATGGCTTAAATCGATAGCTGATGACAGAGATAAACAAGCATTTACTGAAGTGTTTAGTTTTTTTGCACCCAAAATAAAACGCATAGCGCAAGGCAAAATAAATAGTGAGGCACTTGCAGCAGAAGTTGTGCAAGACACCATGACGAATGTCTGGAGAAAAGCACACCTATTTGATGAAAGCAAAGGTGCGGCAACCACTTGGGTTTATACCATCATGCGTAATGTTACTTTTGATTTGTTACGTAAAATGAAAGCGAATAAAGAAGACAACCTCAGTGATGATATATGGCCATTGGCAGAATCTGAAAATACAGAGGAAGAAGTATTCAGTGACCATATTCAAAGTCGTAATTTAAAAGGCATTATTGATACGCTGCCCGAAAACCAGCAACAGGTGGTTAAAGGATTTTACTTTTTGGAAATGTCACAAGAGCAGCTTGCTGTTCACTTAAATCTACCACTAGGCACAATAAAGTCTCGACTTCGGTTAGCACTTGGCAAGCTGAAGTTGAAATTAGGAGAAGACCATGATTAAGCATCACCCTAAATTTGCGTTGTTAAAAAGTTTTGTGGATGGTGACTTACCCGCTTCACTTGCGGCAGGTATCGCAATACATGCTGACATGTGTCCAATCTGCCAACAAAAGGTTGCTCACCTAACAGAACAAGTTGCTGAAGCCAGTTTTGAGCAAGACCTATTCCACAGTGCTCCAATTTTGGGTAATGAAAGTTTGTCTGAAACTTCAGAAATGAATTTTGATGACATTATTAGTCAAATTACAGCCACTGATGATATAGCACCTGCAAAAATTATTGCGGACGAACGTTTAATTACGTTTAAAGGAATGCAGTATTCGCTGCCACACACGCTGCACAATATGGATTTGGGAAGAACAGCACAAATTGGTAAATTATCACGCACCCGCATAAATTTAGGTGAAGGAGAAATTCACACTAATTTATTGCATATTGGTCCTGGTGGTTCAATTCCCGAGCATACGCATAAAGGTTTCGAGCTAACACTATTGCTAGCCGGCACTTTTGCTGATGAACAAGGAGAGTATGTGGCAGGTGACTTTATCATGCTAGATAAACGCCATCAGCACCAACCCGCAACAGAACATGGTTGTCTTTGCTATACAGTAGCCAATGATGCACTACACTTTACCCAAGGGATTAATAAATTACTAAACCCTATTGGTGCATTTATTTACTAGTAGAGATTGTTATGTATAAAGAATTTGACAAAGAAGATGTTATTGTCGGCATTAGTGCATGTTTAATTGGTGAAAAAGTTAGGTTTGATGCCAGCAACAAACCGTCTAACTTTTGCAATAAAGAGCTGGGTCAGCATGTAACGTATAAAGCATATTGCCCAGAAGTTGCTATTGGTATGCCGATACCTCGACCTACTATTCGTTTGATCAAAGATGAACAAGTGATCAAAGTTTCTAGACCTGACGGTTCTGGTGATGTTACTGAGGCAATAAAAGCCTACGGAAAAAAAATAGCATCACTTTCTAAAAACCTCAGTGGATATGTTTTTTGTGCCAAAAGCCCGAGCTGTGGCATGGAACGTGTAAAAGTTTACTCGCCAAGTGGTGACCCATTACAAGGACAAGGTATTGGTGTGTTTTCTCGAGAAATCATGAAAGCTAACCCCATATTACCTTGTGAAGAAAACGGCCGATTGAACGACCCTATTCTTAGAGAAAATTTCGTTGCTCGTGTGTTCACTTACCGACACTGGTTAGCATTAAAAGAGTCAGGCGTAAGTAAGCATAAACTTACAAGTTTTCATGCCCAGTATAAATACACACTAATGAGTCATGATCTTGTTGCTTACAAGCAGTTAGGGCGTTTGCTAGCGAGTGCTGATATTGCAGTAGAGACAATGGCCGAGCAATATATAACTGGGTTAATGACGGCATTAAAGCGCGTTGCTACACGTAAAAATCATGCGAATACGTTATCTCATATCCAAGGCTATTTTTCTAAGCACCTTAATAAAGTTCAACGTAAAGAGCTGTCACAACAAATTGATGCTTACCGCGAGGGCTTAATGCCTTTAATGGTGCCCTTGACCCTGATTAATCATTATTTACTGGGGCACCCTAATGCTTATTTAGCTCAACAAGCTTATCTAAACCCATACCCTGAGTCGTTAAAACTTAGATACGGTTATTAAACCCAATTAATTATTAAGGAATGTCCTTGTTACTTTGGTTTCGCAACGATATTAGAATTCACGATAATCCAGCCTTAGATTATTTTCTCAAGCAACATCATGATGCAGAAATGGCTAAGGCGATTTTTTTTGTCAGTGAAAAACAATGGTTGGCTCATGATTGGTCAGCAATCAAAATTGACTTTATCAAGCGGCATGTTAATGCACTTGCTGAGCAGCTATTGTCGTTAAATATTGCTTTAGAGGTTGTGCATTGTGATGATTTTTCAGCGCAAATTACCTACTTAAAGCAATACTGTACTCAGCATAATGTTAGTGAGGTGGTTGCTAATCAAGAGATCGAGTTTAATGAAAAGCAACGTGATGAAACTTGTGTTGAGCAAGGCATTCCATTACACATGTTTGAAAGCGACGTTATTGTAAAAAAAGGCCAAGTACTAAATAAAACAAATGAAATGTATAAGGTGTTTACCCCTTATAAACGTGCTTGGCTAACTTATGTAAAGCAGCATGGTTTTTCTTATTTAGGCAAACCTAGCCCTAGTATTTCAGCTAAGCAGGCTGAAGAAGCTAAACTAAACTTCAAACCACCATTAGATTGTGCAGGCACCTCAGATTTATGGCCTTTAGCTGATCAAGTTGAACAGCAGGTTATTCCAGAATTTTTTGAATATAAAGTAGCTAATTACGGTAAAAAACGTGATTTCCCTGCGATTAAAGCGACGTCTGGCTTATCACCATATTTAGCCATAGGTGCTATTAGTCCACGCTATTTACTCTTATTATTTACTCAGCGATTTCCTGATATTTTAGTTGCCTCAGACAGTGAAGAATTTACTTGGTTAAATGAATTAATTTGGCGAGAGTTCTATCGAAATTTAATTTTTCATCGACAAGACCTGTCCAAACATGAGTGCTTTAACCCTAAATATCGCGCTGTAGTTTGGCCTAATAATCAAACGTTATTTACACAATGGTGCGAAGGGAAAACTGGTTATCCGTTAGTCGATGCGGCGATGAGGCAGCTGAATCAAAAGGGTTGGATGCATAATCGATTACGTATGGTAGTGGCAAGCTTCTTAACTAAACACTTGTTAATTGATTGGCGCTGGGGAGAAAAATACTTTATGCAGCAGCTAATTGACGGTGATCTTGCGGCAAATAATGGTGGTTGGCAATGGGCAGCAAGTACTGGCTGCGATGCTCAACCTTACTTTCGTGTCTTTAATCCGATCAGACAAAGCGAAAGATTTGATCCAAAAGGTGAGTTTATACGTAAATTTATACCAGAGCTGGCGCAATTACCGGATAAAGAAATTCATTTTCCTCATCTATATATTGCTAAACAAAAGTTATCACTCTATTGGCCAGCTATCGTTGAACACAAGCAAGCGAGATTATCGGCACTTGAATTTTATCGGTAGTTATTTATGACGGGTATTTAGTCTCGGTAAAAACTTTATATTTTTGTTTTTAAGAGTTTGAATATTATAAAAAATACGAGTATTTATGTTAAACAAAAAGGTTATGGATGTTGATGAGTTAAGTGAACATGTTCAAAATTCATTGTGGTTAGTTAAATTTATTAACATTTACCAAAAGTTATCTACCGATAACTTGTCTTTGTTAGCAGACGTCTATCATCGCGACATCGTGTTCAAAGATCCCATGCACCATCTAACGGGCTTTGAGCAATTAAATGATTACTTTAATCAACTTTATACAAAACTGAGTTATTGTGATTTTGTAATTGAACAAGTCATAGCGCAAGATTCTGAGGCGGCTATTTATTGGCAAATGCGCTTTCAACATCCAAAATTAAACTCAGGCAACATGGTAAGCGTGCAAGGCAGTTCTCACCTAAAAGGCCTTGATGACAAAGTTATTTATCATCGAGATTACTTAGATTTAGGCGCTATGTTATATGAGCAATTACCTTTTTTTGGACGCATTATTCGCTGGTTTAAAAAGAGGGCAGTATCTTATGACTAACCAAAAAACAATTCTTATTACAGGTGCAACGTCGGGCATAGGCGAGTCATTATTACAGCGCTATTTAGCCAATGGTTATCAAGTTATTGCTTGTGGTCGAAATGAAGAAAAACTGAAACAATTCTCAGATCAAAATAGCGATGTTATTCCGCTAGCTTTTGATATTACCAATATCGAGCAAATTTGTAATGCGGCGAATAAACTTACTGAAATAAAACCTATTGATATTTTAATGCTGAATGCTGGTGACTGTCGTTATATAGACAACGCTAAGTCATTTGACGGCGCTCTATTTGCTAGCGTAATTGCCACAAACTTACAGTTTTTAGGTTATATGCTAGAGAACTTCCTGCCTAAAGTAGCCGTGGGTGGACAAGTGGTTTTTGTCAGCTCTAGTGCCACTATATTACCTTTTCCTCGGGCCGAAGCTTATGGTGCATCTAAAGCTGGAATAGACTATCTAGCAAAGAGCTTACGTTTAGATTTAAAAGCAGAAAATATAGCGGTTACTTTAGTGCATCCAGGGTTTATTAAAACCCCATTAACCGATAAAAATGACTTTCCTATGCCGTTTTTACTGACCAGTGAGCAAGCAGCTAACAGAATTTACCAAGGGGTTAATGCGCGTAAATCTTATTTACAATTTCCTAAAAGACTGACATTTATAATGAGATTATTTGCACTGCTGCCTGATTTTATTTGGCAGAGTATTGCTTTAAAAAATGAAAATAATAAAAGGAATGATAAATAATGAAGCGTATTGCCATTATCGGAACAGGTGTTTCGGGCTTAACCGCAGCTTATTTGCTTTCGAAAAAGCATCAAGTCAGTGTTTTTGAAAAGTCTTCTATCATTGGTGGACATACGGCAACCGTTGATGTTGAGTTGGCTGAGCAGCACTACGCAATTGATACCGGTTTTATTGTTTTTAATGATAAAACCTATCCTAACTATTTAGCACTACTGGACGAAATAGGAGTGGGTAAACAAGCTGTCTCTTATACACACTCCGAGCCCACGAGACCGTACTAGA
>OMOM01000389.1_pt1 | contig 24641 bp, 25 predicted proteins | sample 1646501 | NCBI WGS metagenome assembly OMOM01 (sample SAMN05416802, study PRJEB24817) | seawater metagenome | isolation source: Sea water | place: Canada:Atlantic | collected 2013-07
AGATCTAGTACGGTCTCGTGGGCTCGGAGATGTGTATAAGAGACAGATATAGACCAGACCGCAAGGCAAAAAACCATTTAAAAAACCAATGGTCAAAAAAGTATCTGGCGTTTTCTTTTTGAGTTCCTTTCCGAGTGCCGATTTCACTTTGGAAATAATTCTATAAATAGGTTTTGAGAAATTGTATTTATTGAATTTCTTCTGTGGAATGAAAATAACCGCAAGCATCAAAACACCTATCAAAATGGAGAGTTGCTGCTGAAAGCCGAAAAGGTTCAAACTTTTACCCACCAAACCAAAAATCAACCCAATAATACTGTAAGCGATTATTCTTCCGAAATGATAAAGTGAAATCTGTCCAACTTTCTTCAGATTATTGCTTCTGTCAACGGGCAATAAAAAAGCAATAGGCCCGCACATTCCCACGCAGTGGAAACTTCCCAATAATCCGAATATGAGGGCGGTATATAGCATTTCTTTGTTTCTGGTTTCTGCGTTAAGCGTTACGCGTTAAGGGTTAAGGGTTAAGGGTTAATTTAATACATTTTCAAAATTTGAATGAAACCTAAACTTTTAAACTTCTCAACTCATCCACTAATAAACTATTTCATTTTTATATAAATAATCCTTTCCATCATAACTCCATTGTACAATTGTGTTCCATCGTCCGGCTACCAATCGCTCATCGGGGATCAAAAGTCTGTTGGACGAAAGCTGTAAAGGTTCTTGAAAATCAAGTTTTTTATTGGAGGGCCTATATAGAAAAACGGTGCCCGTAATCTTGGAATAGTCCAGATTTTCGGGAAAGGTTAGCATCCAACCAGCTTCGGTTTTTTCACCTATAATATTTACCGCTAAAGAATTTGAGTTTGTTCTGTCATCAATTTCCTTTTGATAGACCAATTCCTTCTTATAATACTCTTCGGTAACCAAATCGTAATCATACTTTTTATCGGTGCTTATTTTTATTACGAAAAACAAAATGAAGCCTATAAAAAGTACCATCCCAATCACCAATCCTGTTCCCCAATTTATTTTCATAGCTTATTTCTTTAGTATTGATTAATTATAACTTCTAGGCCCCAGAAAGGTAACGCTGGTGGTTTCTATCAAATTCTCTTCACTATACACCTCAATTACTGCCCGGTTCTTGTCACCGCTTAAAGCAGCATTGTTTATTTCGATAAAAAGTGTTCCCTCGACTAGGCCTTGTGCGGGAACTACAATTTCGCCGTGCTTGACGGTACGTATTGTTCCTTTTGGCGATTTCAACTTAAAGTGAATATTTTCAATATTTTTTGTTGTTTTGTTAAGCAGTTTATAAGTAAAAACATTACTGATAATGTTGTTCTCCTTGTGCTCATAAAGTTGCCCTGGAAGTCTTAAAATATTAGCCTCCACATCACTTCTTAAAAACAGCATTCCGGTAAGCACTCCAATTAGAATAACCAAAACTGCCGTATAACCTTTTAAGCGTGGTGTAAATTTGAAAGGTGCCTTTTTTTCAATATTTTCTTCACTTGCATAGCGGATCAATCCTTTTGGAAGGTTTACCGCTTCCATGATACTATCACAAGCGTCAATACATGCCGTACAGTTTACGCACTCCAGTTGTGTACCATTCCGAATATCAATACCCGTAGGGCACACGTGCACGCATTGAAAGCAATCTATACAATCTCCCTTTCCGGAAGCTTCGCGATCTTCATTCTTTTTAAATTTTGCGCGGCCTACTTCCTTTTCCCCGCGCTTATGGTCATAAGCTACGACAATGGATTTGTTGTCCAGCAACACGCCCTGTAATCTTCCATAAGGACAGGCTATAATACAGACTTGTTCCCGGAACCAAGCAAAGATAAAATAGAATACTCCTGTGAATATGAGTAATGAAATTAAGGTGCTTATGTGCGCCAGAGGGCCTTCAAGTACGTACTGTATAAGACGGTCACTTCCTATTAAATATGCAAGAAATATGTTTGCAATCAAAAATGAAATGACAAAGAAAATAAACCACTTTAATACTCTCTTCTTTATCTTATCAGCATTCCAAGCTTGTTTGTCCAAACGAATTTGTGCGCCCCTATCGCCATCAATCCAATATTCAATTCTTCGGAAAACCATTTCCATGAAAATGGTCTGGGGACAGATCCATCCGCAGAAAATTCTTCCAAAGGCGGCCGTAAAGAAAATAATGAATACCACCATAATGATCATCATAATCACGAAGAGATAAAAATCCTGCGGCCAAAAAGGAAAGCCAAAAATATTGAAACGACGTTCCAAAACATTAAAGAGCAAGAACTGGTTTCCATTGATTTTTACAAACGGTGCTACGAACAGAAACGCGAGCAAGATATAGCTTACATATTTTCTGTACTGATACAGTTTTCCGGAAGGCTTTTTTGGGTAAACCCATGCTCTCTTGCCTTCTTCGTCGATGGTACCAATACTATCGCGGAAACGTTCGTTTTCGGGGGTATCCAAAATTTAATTTTTAATGGTTCCTATATATAAAGTTACTTTCCTTCTGCCTGTAAATCATCAATAACCGGATCGTTGGTCATTTCCATTTTAATGGTTGTAGAGTCTATAACTTTTACATCTACGTTATCAACGGGGGCATTTTCATCTACCCAAATGTCTCCTTCAGGCTCCTTGGCATCCACCGGATTGGTGCCGTGAAGCGTCATCACATAACTTGCCACTTGGGCCATTTCGCTTGGTTTAAGGTCGGTCTTCCAAGCAATCATACCTTTTCCGGCACGACCACCTTCGCTTATGGTATGGAAAATATTCTTTATACCACCACCTAAAATCCAATAGTCATCGGTAAGGTTGGGACCTATACCTCCTCCTCCAGTATCCTTATGACAAGCTACACAATTGGCGATATATATACTTTTTCCTGCCTCAATATCGCCCGCATCGGTAAGTAATTCTACGGTATTGGCATCAATAAGGTCTTTGTTGTTCTTTTTATATTCATCCACTTCAGCCTTTGCCTGTGCTATTTCTATTTCATATTCCTCGGTTTGGTTTGTACCGTCAAAAATATGATAGCGCACTAAATATACAACCGCAAAGATGATTGTTGCATAGAACATATAGACCCACCACGGCGGTAAGTTGTTATCCAACTCTCGAATGCCGTCGTAATTATGATCCAGAACTATTTCCTGTTCTTTAGCCACTGGTTTGGCGTCTAACATTTCCTTGTATTTCTTCTTAAACCATCCAAAACGGTTCTCTTCGCGGGCTTTTTCGGTAATTAAATAGCGTTCTTTGGCTTCATCGTTTAAGCCATCAAATAAAATGCGTTGAAGAGCAGCTACTACAATTTCCAGCGCAATCGCGAACAAAAACAACATTCCTAAAACAGCCCAGATGATGGGGTATTTTACGATGGCCCATTGGTCACCGGAATCAATGATAAATTCCAAGAGAAAAAAGGCGAGTATGATAAAGCCGATTACTCTTAAATATGATGCTGTGGTTTTCATAGTTGTTCTTCGTTTTGGTTGTTAGTATCTAGATCCAAGGGTATATTGCTTACTTCGTTAATATGTTCTTTTTTAGCGGTGATTACCCAATAAAAAAGTACTACAAAAAAGATGAAGAATATCAATAATGAAATCATTGGATATATTTGAACATTATCTATGTTCTCGAGATTTCCTTTTACAAATTTCAACATAACTATTCGCTTTTTGCTGAAGCATTTTCAGCGTTATCTACTTTAATATCTGTTCCCAATCGTTGCAGGTAAGCTATAATTGCCACAATTTCACGGTCCTTCATTTCTACGAAATCTTCACCGTTTTCCTCAGCGTACTTTTTGCTAGCTTCATAAGTGGCAACAAAATCTGGATCGCTGTAAAGGTTCTTCTCAATTTGGGTGCCTTGCTCGTCCATCCATTGTTGAGCGCGTGCTATTTCCTCTTCAGAATAAGGTACTCCTAAGGTAACCATAGTCTTCATTTTATTTTCTGTATTAGATTTATCCAATTCTGAATTTATCAACCATTTGTAGGAAGGCATAATAGATCCCGAAGAAGTGCTCTGAGGGTCATACATATGGTTCAAGTGCCAGTTATCGGAATACTTTCCGCCTACACGGTGTAGATCCGGTCCGGTACGTTTACTTCCCCAGAGGAAAGGATGGTCATACACATATTCTCCAGATTTGGAATATTCGCCATAACGCTCTACTTCACTTCTGAAAGGTCTAACCATTTGTGAATGGCAACCCACGCATCCCTCACGGATATATATATCACGTCCTTCCAGTTCTAAAGGAGTATACGGCTTCACGCTAGTAATTTTCGGAACATAGTCATCCACCATCAAGGAAGGTATGATTTGTACCATTCCACCAATCAAAATGGCGATTGTAGCGTAAATGGTCAATTTAACAGGACGGCGTTCAAGCCAAGTATGCCAGCCTTCACCTGCTGTCTGTCTTTTGGTTACAGGTACAAGTGGTGCAGCTTCGGCCAGTTCATCAGTAACCTTACTACCTCTTCTTGCAGTCATTACTACATTATAAAGCAAAATGAAAGCCCCGGTAATATAGAGCGTACCTCCAATGGCTCGCATCCAGTACATTGGTATAATCTGGGTAACGGTCTCAAGGAAGTTACCGTATGTTAAAGTACCATCGGGATTGAATTGGTTCCACATAGAAGCTTGCATAAAACCTGCTACATACATAGGAAGGGCATACATGATGATACCTAGTGTTCCAATCCAGAAATGTGCGTTCGCCAATTTAATGGAATACAATTTCGTTTTGAAAAGTCGGGGCACTAACCAGTAAATCATACCAAAGGTCAAGAATCCGTTCCAGGCAAGAGCACCAACGTGAACGTGCGCAATAATCCAATCGCTAAAGTGTGCAATGGCATTTACGTTTTTAAGGGAAAGCATAGGCCCCTCAAAGGTTGCCATACCGTAACCGGTAATAGCAACAACCATAAACTTCAATACTGGGTCAACCCTTACTTTATCCCAAGCGCCGCGTAGGGTCAAGAGTCCATTTATCATACCTCCCCAAGATGGAGCAATTAGCATTACCGAGAATGCTACCCCCAAATTTTGAGCCCATTCTGGAAGAGCAGAGTATAACAAGTGGTGAGGTCCAGCCCAGATATAAATAAAGATTAATGACCAAAAGTGTACAATGGAAAGTCGGTAAGAATATACTGGTCTGTTGGCCGCTTTCGGCACAAAATAATACATTAAACCAAGGAAAGGCGTAGTAAGGAAAAACGCTACCGCATTATGCCCGTACCACCACTGTACCAGTGCATCCTGAACGCCTGAGTACATTGAATAACTTTTCAATGCTCCTACGGGAATGGCCATACTATTAACAATATGCAGTACCGCCACAGTTACCCAAGTTCCCAGATAAAACCAAAGCGCAACATACAAATGGCGCTGGCGTCTTTTCACCATTGTCATTATCAGGTTTATACCAAACGCCACCCAGATTACCGCAATGGCAATATCAAATGGCCACTCCAATTCTGCATATTCCTTTGAAGTGGTGTACCCCAACGGCAGTGTAATGGCGGCACCAACAATAATGGCTTGCCAACCCCAAAAATTCAGGTTGCTAAGAAAGTCACTCCACATACGCGCTTTCAACAAACGCTGGGTAGAATAATATACCCCAGCAAAAATAGCGTTGCCCACAAATGCAAAAATAACCGCGTTTGTGTGCAAAGGCCGTAAACGCCCGAAACTGAGCCACGATATCCCGTCGGTTAGGTTTGGGAACAAAAACATAAAGGCCAGCAATAAGCCCACGCTCATACCAATGAGGCCCCAAAAAATGGTCGCATTGATGAATTTTTTGACAATCTGGTTGTCGTAGTAAAACTGTTCTGTTTGCATAGTGTTAATAGAGTTATTTTTCTGGATTGGTTTTAATTTCTTTTGAAGTATTCTTTTTATTTGAAGGACCTTCTTTTACCAGTTCATCATCAAAAAGCATACGCACGGAAGGAGTATAGGTATCATCATACTGGCCCTTTTTTACTGAAAAGATAAACAGCACAAAAAATATGAGCGCTACAAAAACACTGATTGCCAATAGCATATAGATTATGGTCATACCTGATAATTAGTATTCAAAATTATTATTGCAAAGGTCCTTAAAATATGACATTTGTCAATTTTACTTATTTATATCCGTTCTTAATTTCTTTCCCACAAATTGGGTTGCAACTGTGGTGAAAACAACAATGCTTATTGAGCTTAAAGGCATTAATATTGCCGCAACTACCGGTTTTAAATGTCCTGTAACAGCAAATGCCAAACCTATTAAATTGTAAAATAGCGAAAATAAAAACGCCCATTTTATGATTTTCACACCTTTAATGGAAAGATTTAAAAAATCGCCAATTCTGTGAAACTGTGAAGCATCCAAAATACCATCACAGGCTGGTGAAAAAACGTTTGTATTTTCTGAAATCACAAAACCTACATTGCTCTGTTTTAGCGCTCCTGCATCGTTCAGACCGTCTCCAATCATAAGCACCTGCTTTCCTTTTTGCTGAAGGGTTTTTATAAAATTCAACTTGTCGTCCGGTTTTTGGTTGAAATATAGTTTCGTGCCTTTGGGCAGTAATTCTTCAAGCCGTTCACGCTCGCCTTCGTTGTCGCCCGAAAGGACAACCACATCTTTATTGGCACCCAATTGTTCAAAAATTTCGGCAACACCTTTTCTGTACTCACTGTTAAAAATGTAACAGCCTTTGTAAACTTGATTTGCACTGATGTGTACCGTGGTTCTATTTTTTACTTCGAAAGTCAATTCATCAGAATACCCCACAAATTCATAGGATCCCACTTTTATGGAATTGTTTTTAGCAGTTGCGGAAATCCCCTTCCCTACTTCTTCTTCAAATTCATCCAAGGTTTGGATATTATTTTTGTCGAGCATATTGTAAAGCGAGCGACTCAAAGGATGGCTCGATGCCCGAAGTGTACTCGTGAGCAATTGCTTTTCTTCCTCTGAAAGCGCAATGCCTTCATAGCTAATCATATTTTTTTGGTTGGTAGTGAGGGTTCCCGTTTTGTCAAATACAACGGTGTCCAGCTTCGCCATTTGTTCGATTACTGAGGCTTCCTTCAAATAGAGTTTTTCCCTTCCGAAAATGCGCAGCACATTGCCCAAAGTAAATGGCGCGGCAAGTGCAATGGCGCACGGACAGGCCACAATTAAAACCGAGGTGAACACATTAAAGGCTTTGGAAGGATCGACCACAAGCCAAAAAATGGTAGAAATAAATGCTATGGTAAGCAGAACGACCGTAAATCGTTTGCTGATACTGTCCGTAATCGATTCAAAAAGGCCGGTTTTATCCTTGCTGAAAACGTCGTTGCTCCACAGTTGGGTAAGGTAGCTTTGGGCTACGGGTTTAAGAACTTCCACTTCCAAAATACCGGCTTGTTGCTTTCCGCCCGCAAAAAGTTTGTCGCCGCTTTGTTTTGTAATAGGTTCTGCTTCACCAGTTACAAAACTGTAGTCAATAAGCGCATTCCCTTTAATTAATATGGCATCCACTGGTAATATTTCATTGTTGCGAATAAGCAAGCGGTCGCCTTTTTTTACGGTGTAAACCTCAGCTTGTTCTTCTACGGTATTTCCATCAGCATTTTTGAAAAGTCGTGTAACGGCAATCGGGAAGTATGATTTGTAATCGCGTTCAAAGGAAAGATAGCTATAGGTTTTCTGCTGAAAAAATTTCCCCAATAATAAAAAGAAAACCAAGCCAGAGAGACTGTCAAAAAAGCCTGTGCCCAAGTCGAATACTATGTCTATCGTGCTTCGTATAAAAAGAACCGCAATTCCCAAAGCTATGGGGACGTCTATATTTAAGATTTTGGAACGAAGCCCCTTGTATGCCGAAGTAAAATACGCACTCCCTGAGTAAAAAACCACCGGTAGTGAAAACGCAAACATCAACCAACGGAAAAACGGCTTAAACTGGTCCAGCCAGAATTCGGAAGGCTCAAAATATTCAGGAAATGAGAGGAACATAATATTTCCAAAGGCAAATCCCGCAATGCCCAGTTTGTAGATCAGGCTTCGGTTGATATATTTTTCTTTTTTTTCGGAATCCTCCAGCGAAATATAGGGTTCGTAACCTATTCGGCTTAAAAGAATCACTAAATTTTTAAGCGAATTCTCTTCAGCAGAAAAAGTAATCCGTACCGTTTTTTCGGGAAAGTTAACTTGTGAGGATGTAACGGTAGGATTTAGTTTATTCAGATTTTCCAATATCCAAATGCAACTGCTGCAATGTATCGACGGAATTAAAAATGAAACAATCTGGGTAGTGCCATCGTTAAATTCCAGTAACTTTTCAACAATGGCCTCATTGTCGAGAAAATCGTATTTACCGGCGATTTCCTTTGGGGAAATGCCCGGGGTTTTTTCAAGATCGTAATAGTAACTTAAATCGTTGTCGTGTAGAATATCAAAAACCGTCTTACAGCCGTGACAGCAGAAGGATTTTTCCTCATGTTTAATTTCAACGTCCAAACACGCATCACCACAATGGAAACAGTTTGCCATCAATTAAAAAATTGCTCGTTATACCTGTTGCAAAGGTTGAAAGAGATTTGGTTTCGCCAAATGACAATTATCAGCTTTTACCTTAATTATCGCAGGTTTTTCACTTCAAGCAGAAAGATATAAACTTTTAATGTTTCTGAAAAATAAAATTCCCACCGCAATGGGGAACGCGCAGCTTAAAATGGTAAGCAACCAATAGTATTCCGCAACGAATGGCAAACCTAGCCAAAGTGCGCAGGCTTTATAAAAAATGAGCACTTCCGTGCTTAGGAATGCAAACATATAGAGCCAAAAAAAGCTTTTGGGCAACAGTATTAATTTAAAATATTTCAGAAAAGCGAGCATTGCGGTAATTACGATTCCCAAAAAAACCATATGTAGATACCCAATTACAAAATCCTTCAACCGAAAAGCTAAGTCGGCCAGATAGGGAAAAGCCGAGAAAAGCTGCATAAACAGTTTTAGAACAAATAGAATACCGGCAAATTTCAAAAGAAACAAACAGCTTGGGCCAAATTCATTTTTTAGGAACTGAAAATTTATTTTTAACATTGAATAGAGTTCCGAAAATGCCAATAGCTGCGCCACGGCTCCAGCCAATCCTAAAACATAAATTACCGTGGGCGGGACAAACCAAAGGAACGATAGAAAGACAGTGAACAGGACGCCAAAATTCAAGAGAAGAAAAAACGATTTGAGTTTTTCAGGATTAAACTTGATTCCCTTTTCTTCAAAAACGTAAAACAAAATACCGAGCAAAGCGAAAATGAACCAACCATTATACTGAAAATGGAGATAGAAATAAATGGAGGATTTATACCAAATGGACTCCGGCCCCAGAGTCGCCATCACCCCACCGATCGCCCAGGGACCAATACTGGAAATAACCAAATACCATAGGGCGGTTTTTATAAGCTTCCAAGAAAAGCGTTGCTTAAAATGCGCCGGAATATGCTTCATCGCAAACCAGGCAAACCAGTACGAAGCAAATAGAAACAGCGTAGAAAAAATAATGGAATACAAGGCATAACCCTGAATGGGAAAGGTTATGAGCATCCCTACAATGCAAAGATTCGTAAATATATAAATGCGTTTATAATGTTTTGTCTTTTCTGCTTTTGAAAGAAATACTTTATAAATTAAGGTTGTCAACCCCAAATAAATCCAACCGAGCAGAGCCGTATGCGAATGCGCATGTAGAATATATTTATAATTGAGCGAGATGGGCGTTAAGAAAAAAAAACGAAGTAGAACTCCCATCAGCGCCACGAGCAGAAAATAGAAAAGCCCAATGGCTATGTGTTTTCGTAAATCCATCAAGGTTCAAAATTAAAAAAACAGTCCGGATTTTTGGCAGCAAACATTCAAAGTTGCCAATTTTCCGAACTGTCCTAAAAACCAATCAAATAAAAATCAAGATTTGGGGCTGGGGATAATCTTAAACGAAGGTTAATCTTTCTTTAATTTCTTTTCCAAGTTCAAGGCTTTTGGGAAAAGAATATTATTTTCCAAATGAACATGCTGATGCAAATCCTGCTCAAATTCATCAAGTTTGGCATAAAAAGCACGGTAGGTATTGCAAGCACCCTGTGGTGGTGTGAAGTTATTGCTCAACTTTGCAATTTGACGCAATATTTCGCCAGCCTCCTCGTGTTCAGCTTCCATCATTTTTATGGGATTCTCAACAGTTCCAAAATGAATTGCGGGAATTTCCTCTCCATCGCGTTCAGCTTTTACCAATTTTTTTATGAAAGGAAAAAGTATCAACTCTTCCTTTTTCATATGCGAAGCCAACTCCTGCACCACTTGTTTTACCAAAGCCTCAATCTGTCCGAGCTCTGTGTAATGATGTCCATGTACATGGTTTACTCGCTGCGCATATTGAAGTAGCATAGGGCTATTTTCTTCTACATAGGTATGGTGTACGTTAATTATGTGGTCTGTTAGAAAATCCAGTTTCCAACTGTTATAATCTTTTGCTCTATCCTGCACTGTGTCTAGACTCAATAGTTCTGCCATCAAAATAGCGGGATCTATCTTAGCTTTTTCACAGGCTCTCTTAATGCTAACTCCACCCCCACAGCAAAAATCAATGCCGTGCTTTTTGAAAATGTGGGCTGCTTTTATGTTTTCCGTAACCACATCGGCTACTGTTTTTTCTTGAAGTGTTGTCATGGTAAATATCTTTTTATGAATAATATGGGGCAAATTTCAGCATAAATTCACACCCAAAATATGACCTAAATCATAAAAGGATATTTTTATCTTAAAATAGACTTAATAAGGTTAATTTTCCCAGAATGGATCAGAATATTCAGGTGGTGTTACATTTTCAGAATGGATTTCTGAAATTTTTTGGAGTTGACTTTCGGTGGCTACTTTTTGGATTTCATTAAAAAGAATACGCTCCTCAAAACGGATATGCGCATCGAGCTCTTCCTCCAACTGGCTTAGGGATTTTTCAGGATTTTCGTTTTCCTTAAAAAGGCGCTCTATTCGCCTGTGTTCTTTTAAGGCACGGACAATTAACTCATTGTCTTCATTCAAAACCGTAAAAACATGCTTTTCCTCGGCTTCAAAATGAGGCTTTATTTCTTCCTCAAAAAACCAAGCGGCATATTTTTGAAGTCTTTCGGGAGCAATATTTTTGCTGAAACCCTTGCGCAATTTCCAACTGAAAAGTAGCCCAAAATGATGCTGCCGGCTTAAGGGCTGTAAGGCAGTGTGTCTTTTAATCGGTTTTTTCTTTTCCATTATTGAACGTATTTAGAGCCTGAGTTTTCACGCATATAATTTATTTTAAACTGAAACATCTCGGCCATTTTAGATGAGCGCCATTTTGCTTCCTCGGCCACTTCACCCGTAAAATTTTCATCGATGGTTTCAAAGAATAATTGTAACCATCGGTCAAAGTGCTCTTTATCAATGGGCATTTTTGCATGGGGCGGGAAAGGGCTGCCGTAATAAGTATGCTCACTCAAAAGAACGGTTTGCCAAAAGGTATACATTTTTTCAAGATGCTCGGGCCAGCGGTCTTGGATTATATTGTTGAAAATATCCTTCAATAGGATATCTTCCCGTATTTTTCCATAAAAGGAATCTACCAAATGCTTTACATCATTCAATTTCATTATATCCGTCGTCATACTTCTGTCTTAAACTTTTAAAAATGTTTGGCCTTCTTCCAAATTACTGGCAAGATCCATCACCAACGTATTCTCGCACATTTGTCTTAAACCGTTGCGTACGTCCATAAATTGATCGTGTACGGGACAGGGATGCTCCGAGGAGCACTCGCGTAAGCCGAGACTACAACCGTTAAATATTTGATCGCCATCTATTTCAGAAACAATATCGGCCAATCGCAGGGTCGAATTCTTTTCTAAATAAAACCCACCGTTGGGCCCTTTTTTGGATAAGATTATACCCGCACGTGCAAGTTGTTGGCAAACCTTGGCAGTAAATGGTTCCGGTGAGTCCACTGCTTTGGATATTTCTGAGATATTTGGTCGCAAATCTTTTTGAGATTGTTTTGCTATAAATAGAACGGCCCGAATACCATATTCACAAGCTTTTGAAAACATATAGATTTATTTTCTTCAAAAGTAAGTAATAACAATATTATTCAAGGATAAATCTATCTTAAAAAACAGCACTCTTTCATCCACCCTAAAAACAGCAAAATTATATCTTTAGCTGTGAAAACGCATTCGCGCCTCACGTTCCAACGCTTCCCGATGATCGGGATGTGCAATTGAAATAAGCGCTTTGGCTCGTTGCTCAATCCCTTTTCCGAAAAGATTCACTACTCCATATTCGGTTACCACATAATGAACGTGAGCCCTGGTGGTAGTAACGCTGGCACCTTCCTTTAAAAAGGGGGTGATTTTGGAAATGCCTTTATTGGTGATTGATGGCATCGCAATAATAGGCTTCCCTCCTTCCGAAAGCGAAGCACCACGAATAAAATCCATCTGCCCTCCAACTCCAGAATACTGGTACATTCCAATACTATCTGCACAAACCTGTCCGGTCAAATCAATTTCAATGGCACTGTTAATTGCAGTTACTTTTGGGTTACGGCGAATTATTGCCGTATCGTTTGTATATCCAGCTTCCTTAAAATGAACTATTGGGTTATCATCAATAAAATCGTATAATTTTTTGGTACCCATGGCGAAACAGGTTACTATTTTACCCGTTTTTATTTCTTTGTCCTCGCCCGTGATTATTCCCTTTTCAACCAAAGGAAGTATGCCATCGCTGAACATTTCGGTGTGGATTCCCAATCGTTTATGGTTGCCCAGGTTGTGGAGCACCGCATTTGGAATATTGCCGATGCCCATTTGAAGGGTGGCGCCATCTTCCACCAACTCAGCCACATTTCTACCGATGGTCGCTTCAATTTGGGAAGGTTCCCCTAAAATGGAAGCATAAATGGGCGTATCTATTTCTACTCCAAAATCAATACTATTTATATGAATAATTCCGTCGCCGTGGGTTCTTGGTACATTTGGGTTGATAAGGGCAACCACATGTTTTGCAGTCTGAATTGCGGGCAAGGTGACATCAACCGAAACACCCAAAGAGCAGTACCCGTGCTTGTCTGGCGTAGAAACTTGGATAAAAGCCACATCTAATGGAAGGATATTTCTTCTGAAAAGCCAATGGATTTCACTTAGAAATACTGGAATATAATCGCCGTGAATGGTGTTCACGCCTTTCCGAACGTTATCGCCTACAAAACAGCTTGAAAGCTTAAAAGCGTCAGTGTATGGAGCCTGGGTATATTTGGCTTCGCCGTGGGTATGTATTTGTATTATTTCAACATTGTTCAATTCTAGATAGCGCTCGCATAAAGTGTCTATCAACAAATTTGGAGTCATCGCAGCTCCCTGAAAAAATACACGATTATCAGATTTTACTATGGATACGGCCTCTTGTGCGGAAACGATTTGCATAATTTTAATTTTTGTCAAAGGTTGGGAATCTAAACTGTTCCTGAAATGACTTTGGTCAGATTTTTTGGAAATTGAACTTTTGAGCCACGACGGTTGAAATTACGACTATTGGAAGCACAACGGTTAGAAACCCGAGTAATAGTAATTATTCTTTTTGTCGTGGGTCTTGTAGCGAAGCGGTCGTGGGTCAAATCGTCGTCTTGATTCCTTTTACGCTTTTACACTCAGGGTTTCCAAAATATCATTAATTATTGAAATTCCCTTATCATTATTATACCAAAGCTGTAGCATTTCCTTAAAGGCGTCGTCTATTTTTCCGTGATGTTCCTTGTAATCGGTAACCAATTTTGTCGCGGCCTTAGAGCGCGGACCAAAAGTATTTATTACGTTGAAGTCCGAATCGAGAATAATAACCACAGGTATGGATTGGGAGCCATTGGTAAGAAATTTATCCATCAACTCCGGATTTTCATCGCGAAGCACAATCTTCAAATCGATGTTTTCTAAAAGTTGTGCAATTTTATTCAAAAACGGAAGCGTTTGCGCGGCATCACCACACCATGGTTCGCTGATTACGAGCCAAGTTTGTTTTTCTGAAATATTCTTGAAAACCTCAATTGCTTCTTCAGAAATTTCAGCGGTTTTGTCCAAACGCTTTGTTCGACTAAAATTCAGTTTTGTATAATCAATTTTTTCTTGGGTTTCTTCGCCAGTAGTTCGGCCTTCCGCCACCAGTTTTTTAAAAAGCAAGTTGTATTGTGTATAATCCATTGCTTTGTTTACCGAGCTTTCTATCAAATTTTTCATCTTATTTCTTTTACTTTTATATAATCTTCATTAAAATATCCACCACGGTTTTCCTTTCGTTTCAGGGATTGCTGGATGATCAAATGCGCCACATTTACCATATTCCGAAGCTCTGAAAGTACCGTGTTTAGTTTGTGTTTCTGATAAAGCGCTTCCGTTTCAAAATACAATTTTTCAAGTTGAAGGGATGCCTTTCTTAAATCTTCACTTTCTCGCACCACCCCGGCAAATCTTCGCATTAATTCTTGTAATTCTAAGGTTTTTTGCTGAAGTGTTTCAGAATCCTTCAATAAAACCGTCCCAGCATCATTCCATTCCGGAATGGCTTTGGTCGTCTGTGAGGGCTGATGTTTACAGAGATATTTAAAAATACGGTCTGCATAGACCAAAGCTTCCAACAACGAATTGGATGCCAGCCGGTTGGCGCCGTGCAAACCGGTGTACGAACATTCGCCACAGGCAAAAAGATTTGTCACCGAAGTCTTTCCATCCATATCCACAACCACCCCGCCGCACAAATAATGCGATGCGGGAACCACGGGAATCCAATCTTTCGCAATTTTTATATTCTTCTGCAAACAAGTTTCATATATGTTTGGAAAATGTTTTTTGAAATCTTCGATATTCAAATGTGTACAATCTAAGAAAACACAGTCATCGCCCGATTTTTTTATTTCAGAATCTATGGCACGCGAAACAATATCACGGGAAGCCAATTCGCCCCGTTCATCATAATTCAACATAAACCGTTCGCCATTTTTATTCCGAAGAAACGCTCCAAAACCACGAACTGCCTCAGAAATTAAAAACGAAGCGCCATTATTCCCGTCGTAAAGCGCGGTGGGATGAAACTGGATAAACTCCATGTTTTTGATCCTCGCCTTTGCCCGATATGCCATGGCAATACCATCGCCCGTTGCTACTTTGGGATTGGTGGTATGGCCGTAAACCTGCCCCATTCCGCCCGAAGCGAGTGTGGTGCAGTCTGCTTTTATGGTAAAAATATTCCCCGAAATTTGGTCCAAAACATAAGCCCCGTAACACGAAAGATTTTCAGTTTTATTTTCTGAAAAATGATGCTCCGTAATCAAGTCTATTGCGAAATGATGCGGCAGCAACATAAGATTCGAAAGTTGATTGGTACGTTCCAAAAGCGCACGCTCAATCTCGTTGCCCGTTGTGTCTTTATGATGGATTACCCTAAATTCTGAATGGCCTCCTTCCCTACCTAAATTGAGTTCGCCATTGGCATCGGTATCAAATTTGGCGCCCCATGCCATCAGTTCGCGCAATCTTTTTGGGCCTTCTTTTATGACCATTTCCACAACCGCTCTGTCGCATAGTCCGTCACCCGCAATCAGCGTATCCTCAATGTGTTTTTGAAAGGAATCTTCCTTTAAATCAAAAACCGCCGCCACGCCGCCCTGCGCATATTTGGTGTTCGATTCCGACTGGTGCGCCTTGGTCACCACCGTGATTTTTTTCTTTGGAAATTCCGCAGCAAGTTTCACTGCAAGCGTCAAACCCGCAGCGCCCGAACCGATAATCAAAAAATTGGTTTCCATCACTACTTCGATAATTCCAGCATTCGCTCAATGGGCAGAATTGCTTTTTTACGTATTTCTTCGGTAACTTCTATTTGTGGATTTTCATTCAGCAGACAGTCGTATAATTTTTGCAAAGTGTTCATTTTCATAAACGCACATTCGCTGCATGCGCAGGTGTTGTCTTCTTCCGCAGGGGCTGGAATCAGTACCGCTTGCGGTACTTCCTGCTGCATTTTATGAAGAATTCCAGCTTCAGTGGCAACAATAAATTTTTCCGAAGGATGCTTTTTCACATAATCAATCATTCCCGCCGTGGAACCGATATAGGTTGCAGTTTCCAAAATATGGCTCTCGCTTTCGGGGTGGGCAATTATTTTTGAACCCGGATTTTCTTTGTATAATTTCAGCAGTTTATCCATCGAAAAGGCTTCGTGCACAATGCAAGCTCCATCCCAAAGCAGCATGTTCCGCCCAGTTTTCTTCTGAATATATTTCCCCAGATTTTTATCGGGCGCAAAGATAATCGGAACGTCCTTCGGCACCGAATTCACTATTTTTTCGGCATTGGAAGAGGTGCAGATTATATCGCTCAAGGCCTTTACTTCCGCAGAACAATTCACATAGGTTATTACCACGTGGTCCGGATGCGCCTCCACCAATGTGCGGAAAGCATCGGGCGGACACGAATCTGCCAGCGAGCAACCCGCCATCAAATCGGGCAACAAAACTTTTTTGTTGGGGTTCAAAATTTTTGCGGTTTCCGCCATAAAATGCACACCGGCAAAGACAATCATTTCGGCATCCGTTTCCGCAGCTTTTTGCGAAAGGCCCAAACTGTCGCCCACATAATCCGCCACTTCCTGAATTTCGGGCACTTGGTAGTAGTGCGCGAGGATGACGGCGTTTTTCTGCTTTTTCAGTTCAGTTATTTTTTGATGTAAATCCATCGGAAATCAAGTTTTAATTTTTTGAAATAATGCTTTGAAAATAGGAGTTGCAACAATCAACAACGAAACAAAAATGCCTATTCCAAAGATGAAAAATGAAATGTAATACGGCACGACCGAATCCTGCATTTCAGCAAACGACCCTTCTTTTGAAACGTACATCCAATAACTGCGTTTGGCCCCTGCAATTATCAACGAAACAAAAAAGATAAACAGCGAAATATTGAAAGCCACAAAGCCTCTTTTAACCCATTTGGTATCGGTCTGAAGGGTTGGCCGCACGTAATGGGCAATGAAGAAGAGGGCCGAAAAAAGAATCGTCGTGTTAATGCCGATCGTGGTTCCCATAGAATGCGCCACCGTAATATGCGTGCCGTGGGTAAAGAAATTGATGGCGGGAATGGAGAACAACAGCGCCAAAATGATGTTTATAAAAATCCAGAAATCGGTGGCCAGCAAAAACCGATATGCCATGGGGTGGTTTTCCTTTTCCACCTTTAAAACGGAGCGTTTCCAATTGTAAATGATCGACGCCAAAACAATCCACTCGGTCATACTTATCGCATAGGCAACGTAGCGGATCCACGGCTGTGTGGGCAGTAAATAGGTGTGGTGCGCCCAGCCGAACATCAAATTGGCGAGTCCCAAAAAGTAGAAGAAAAACGCCATTTTATTGGTAGCAACGTCGGTATCCTTTTTAATTTTGGACATCAAATAAATTGAAATACCGTAAACCAGCATATTCCACGAGCCCGTAAACGAGCCGGTGGATTTCCATTGTACGGCGAAATCCTTTATAAAATGCAACCTAAAAAAATCGAAAAGCCAAAAATGCGCCTCCATCAAATGGTAGCACATAAAGGCGATGCCCGTGCCCCACATCCAAAAATAGACGGGCCAGCCTTTCATATTGGTATAAAGCGTCTTGAAATAATTAATGCCGAAAAGGACCCAGCCCAGTAAAATCGGGATCATCAAAATGGGTTTAAAGGCGAAATATTCGCGGCCCTCGGTATAATCGAAAGCGAAAGAAAAATAAATGGCAACGCCCGTCAACAGGAAAAGTATAAAATGAAGCAACTGGAATTTTGGTGAAAAGAGCTCAAACTTCTCAACCGAAGCGATAAAAAAATAAATACTGCCCGTAGCGGCGAGCACAATCCACGAAGTTTCCGAAGTAACGTGAAAGGGCCGCAGTTTTGAGAAAGGCACCGTTTCCTTTAAAAAATCGGGCAAGAGGTATTGAAACGATGCGGTAAGCCCAAAAAGCATTCCCAAAAACAGGGCGGTGAGCGCAAACAACAAGAAATAGAGCGGCACTTTATTCTTCATTTCTATATTTTATTTTCACCCAGCCCGTTGCTTCAATTTCGGCATCGTAATTTGGGTAAATTCCCGTTTCATCTACTTGTTTTAAGTATTGCACCAGCGCCTCTTTCTCCTCTTCCGTAAAGTGGAATTGTGGCATACTTTTCACACCACTGTTCAAAAACGCTTTTATATAATTTGCACCTTTGCCTTCGGCGGAATATACGTTTGTTAAATCCGGACCCAAATAGCCACCCAAACCGTACAATTGATGACAGGACCAACAACGGTTGCTTTGGAACAGTTGCTGGCCTTGTACTGCCACAGGGGATAATTTTTCCACGGCCACGTACCCATCGGTATTATAGATTATATAATTATAAAAACCGAAGAGGGCGAGCAGAACCGCCATAATAAAAATATAAGGCCTTGGATTGGAGACCATTTCAAATTGAATTATTTGGTCGTAAAAATACCCTATCACTCTTGCCTGAAATATGATAAATATCAGTTTTTAGGACTAAAACATCTTTTAATTTCGCTTTTGGCGAACCAATGTTTTTCCTAATATTTTTATTTTAAAATCATCTTTATACAAAATGGTTAACAAACAACTTCTTAACCCAAAAAGCATCGCTATAATCGGCGCTTCCAACGACTCCACAAAACCTGGCGGCAATATGCTGAAAAATATAATTTCAGGGAATTTCGGTGGAGAATTGTATGTTGTTAACCCCAAGGAGGAAAAGGTTCAGGGCATAAAAAGTTATGCTGAAGTAAATGAAATTCCCCAAACCGACCTTGCCATTCTTGCCATTCCCGCAAAATACTGTCCCGAAACGGTAAAAATTTTAGCCGAAGAAAAAAATACGAAGGCTTTTATAATCATTTCCGCAGGTTTTGGCGAAGCGGGCGAACAGGGAAAACAATGCGAGCAGCAGATAGTTTCGACGGTCAATTCGGCTAATGGTTGCCTGATTGGCCCAAACTGCATTGGCGTAATTACCGAAAATTACAAAGGCGTTTTTACGGCCCCGGTGCCGCCTTTCAATCCAAAAGGCTGCGACCTTATTTCGGGTTCGGGCGCAACGGCGGTTTTTATTATGGAGGCGGGAATGTCGCTAGGCGTTACTTTTGCCAACGTTTTTTCCGTCGGGAATGCCGCACAGACCAGCGTTGAGGATATTTTGGAATATATGGACGATCATTTTGATGCTGAAAAAGATCCGCTTATAAAATTGCTTTATTTGGAAACCATTTCCAATCCACAAAAATTGCTAAAACATGCCTCCTCTCTTATAAAAAAAGGCGCGAAAATAGCGGCCATAAAAGCAGGAAGCACCGCCGAGGGCAGCCGTGCCGCCACTTCGCACACGGGCGCCATTGCCAGTAGCGATATGACGGTGCGCGCCCTGTTCAACAAAGCTGGAATTGTGTATTGCAGCAGTAGAGAACAATTGTTGAGCGTGGCGGCTATTTTCAACTATAAAAAATTAAAGGGGAAGAATATTGCCATTATCACCCATGCAGGTGGTTCGGCGGTAATGTTGGCAGACCAGCTTTCAAAAGGTGGATTAAAAGTTCCCGAAATTTCAGGATCCGACGCAGAAAAATTAAAATCGTTTCTTTATCCCGGTTCCTCAATTGCCAATCCCATAGACTTTTTAGCAACCGGCACAGCCGAGCAGTTGGGCATCATTATAGATTATTGCGAGCATAAATTTGATGCCATAGATGCTATGGTGGTGGTTTTTGGAAGTGCTGGCCTCTTTGATGTTGAAAATGTGTACAACGTATTAAGCGTAAAACTCGAAATCTGCAACAAACCAATTTTTCCCGTTTTGCCTTCCGTTGTAAATGCACAGCGCGAAATTCAATCATTTCTAAAGAAGGGGCACATTCATTTTCCCGATGAAGTGGTTTTGGGAAAGGCGCTTTCACAAGTTTATAATACGCCCGACCCGCAATCTCAAAAAATATCACTGCCAAAAATTGATGTTATAGGCATTAGAAAAATCATTGATGCCGCGACTGACGGATATCTATCTCCCAAACAATCTGTAGCTTTATTGGATTCGGCTGGCATTCCGCGGGTTCATGAAATTGTAGAAAATTCAAAAGAAAAATTGCTTGCAGCTATGGAAGCAACAGACTTTCCCGTAGTGATGAAAGTGGTTGGACCGCTCCATAAAAGTGATGCGCAAGGCGTGGTTTTAAATATAGCCAACGAAACTGAAGCCGCCGAAACTTTCGATTTACTGATGAAAATAGATTCGGCCACTGCCGTAATGGTGCAGCCGCAACTGGCGGGACTGGAACTGTTTGTGGGCGTAATGAAGGAGCCCGGTTTCAACCACACCATTCTATGCGGTTTGGGCGGGATTTTTATAGAAGTGCTGAACGATATTTCGGCGGGTTTAAGCCCTATTTCAAATAACGAAGCGCAGCAAATGGTACAATCGCTTCGCGGGTATAAACTCATTCAAGGTGCGCGGGGCCGAGAGGGCGTTGACGAAAACCAGTTTGTGGAAATCATCCAACGGCTTTCGGCTTTGGTGGAGGCCGTCCCGGAAATTACCGAAATGGACATCAATCCGTTGATTGGCACCCAGAAAAATATAGTTGCCGTTGATGCTCGGGTGCGGGTTGGGTAAAGTTTTATTTATAAAAACTTTATAATCTTAAAAGTACGTATATACGCACTTGCACTAAAACTTGATGTTTACCGTACTGATTACGATGTATATACGCATTTTTTTTGGTAAATTGCATATATACAATAGTTGGCAACAATCTGAAAAAATATATAACTTCAAAAAAATAAGAATTCATTTTCATATATCGGGGATTATAGATATGTTTGCGCTATGGATTTGAAAACAGCGACAGAAATCGGTAAATGTTTATCTAACCAAACCAGGTTCCAAATATTGGAATGGCTGAAGCAACCAGAAAAACACTTTCCACCCCACGAAACACTAAAACATTTTAATGATGGTGTTTGTGTTACCTATATTCAAGAAAAAGCTGGACTCTCCCAATCCACTATTTCAACCTATCTAACCAATATGGAAAAGTGTGGCCTTTTAATATCGACAAGACACGGGAAATGGTCATATCTGAAAAGGAACGAAAAAACAATTAAACAGTTTATGAACTTTCTGATGTAAAAAAATTTACTAATACATATCTACATTTCGCAATATAACAAACTATGAAATTATTCATTGATATTTTAGGTTGGTCAGGTTCAGGATTCATAATCTTTGCCTATGCCCTAACCCTAATTGAAAACAAAAAATATTTGGGCTTTGGCAAATATTTGAATTTGCTTGGGGGACTTTTAATAGCCATAAACTGTTATTACTACAATGCAATTCCACCATTTGTAACCAATTTACTTTGGAGCGTGATTGCAACTTTAACCATTTACAAATCAAGAAATAAAAAAGAAAATTGCACCAAAACTCAATGTTTAACTTAATAAAGGAATAATGAAAATTTTAATTATTGGAGGAAGCGGAACAATAGGAAAAACTGTTGTTTCACACTTTAAAGAAGAAAACGAAATTTTAATAGCTGGACGAACCAATGGAGACGTGACCGTTGATATTGTTGATAGTAACTCAATAAAATCAATGTTTGAAAAGATTGGTAAAGTGGACGCTATAATTTGTATCGCTGGAGAAGCCAAATGGGCAGATTTTAATGAACTTACCGAGGATGACTATTATATTGGATTGAAGAGTAAATTAATGGGACAAGTCAACCTTGTACGTATAGGACAGCATTATTTAAATTCGAATGGCTCGATTACTTTGTCAACAGGAATTTTGGCAGACGACCCAGTTGTAAAGACCACAAGTGCCGCTATGGTTAATGGCGGAATACACAGTTTTGTAAAAGCAGTTGCCCTTGAAATTGAAAACGGAATTAGAGTAAATGTCGTTTCTTCTGGAATGGTCGAAGATGCATACGAAAAGTACAAAGACTATTTTCCAGGACACAATCCTATACCGATGAAGAAAGTAATTAATGGATATGTTAGAAGTGTTAACGGAAAAGGAAATGGCGAAATAATTAGAATTTACGACTGAATATAGCCAGTTACCAACAACGCATCCTATGAAAAGCACTAATTCCGTTCTTCAAAAGCAATACTTTTCGTGATTATTTAAACCGCCCAAACCACAACCAGCAAAAGCGTCAAAAACGCCACAAGCAGTACCTTCCAAAAAGCATTAGCCTTTTTAAGTTCCATAAAAAAGAATGCCACACCTATAAATTTCAAAAAGGAAAGCCCTAAAATGATTATTGCAACATAGGGAAAATCCAAATTGGCGAACACCGCGGAAAGGAGGGTCAAGCCAATTAAAACAAGCCAAGTGATGTTAAAAGTGCGTTCCATTTTTAAAAAAGCAAATAGATTATGGGGAAGAGCAACAGCCAAATCAAATCGCACATATGCCAAAAGGCTGCGCCCGATTCGTAATCAGCAATTTTGAGAGTTTCGGGTTTTTTGCTGAGGGTTCTTCCCAAAACCAGCAAAATAATAACCCCCACCACCACGTGTATTACGTGAAAAAGGGTGAGCATCCAATAATATTCAAAAAATGCATTGTAACCCACCGTCAATCCTGCTTCAATCTTATCGACGTATTCCACGGCTTTCAGAACCAAAAACAGCATTCCGCCGAGAATGGTCAACCGAAGAAACAACTTGCTTTTGCCAAAATTTCCCAATTTCAGAAAATGCACCGACTGCGCCATGCACCAACCGCTGCTGAGCAGAAAAACGGTGTTTATGGCGCCATAAGCCGTGTTTAGCAACAGGCGGGATTCGTGAAAAAGTTCGGGCTCTGCCCTTGCGTTCAGCGCCATAAAAACCAAGGCAATCCCGAAGGTTACCAATTCCAAATAAATAATAATCCATATCAGGATTCCTCCCGGTGGGTAAAAAATATTTTTGTAATCTATTTTGGCCGTACTTTCCATTTTAGCTTTGGTGCTTTATTTTGTCGTAGAGTTTTACAAGCGATTGCAGCAATTCAACGGGCGTAGTCAAAATCTGGAAATGGTTCTGCCCAAACATCTGCGGCAAGTAATATTTTGCCTGTGCTTCGATTGCCAATGCATACGAATTGATATTCCGCTGGTTCAGCTCGCGAAGCGCCTGCTTCACATCGTTGATGCCGTATTTGCCTTCGTACTTGTCGTAATCATTAGGTTTTCCATCAGAAATCAGGATAACCCATTTGTTTTTGGTGTCGCGCTTGTCCAGCAAAGCTCCGGAATGTCGCAACGCCGTACCAATGCGTGTATAGCCACTTGGCTGCAATGCTCCCACTTTGTGTTTTGCCTTTTGCCACGGTTCGTCAAAATCCTTTAAAGTTAAATAGGAACTGTGGTTGCGGGTTTTGGAATAGAAACCAGCAATAGAAAAATCTACGTTGAATTCCTCCAAAATTTCTCCAAAAATGATGGAAACCTGCTTTTCCACATCAATTACCCGATTGTCCGCGGCATAGCCATCGCTGGAAAGGCTGCTGTCTAAAAGCATCAAAATGGAAAGGTCTTTTTCCTTTTTGCGTTTTGATAGGTAAATATTTTCCGAAGGCGTGTGGCCCGAATGAACGTCCACATATAAATCCGTGAGTGCATCGAGGTCAAATTCTTCGCCCTGCAGCTGCCTGCGTTGCTGCTGGTATTTATTATTTACCGAAGTGAGCATTTTCCGAAGCCCCATCAAAGTCGAAGCGTGTTCCCGTAGGGTATTTCTATAATAATCAGAATCGGTTTCAGTCTGTGTTTGCGGATAAACTTTGCAAAAATCTGGTTTGTAAACACGTTTGGAATAGTCCCATTCGTCATACAAAATGTTGTAGTTGGCATTTTCAATTTCAGCGCTTTCTGAAATTGTGGTATTTTCAATAAACTCCGCCTGATATATGGAATGCGTGGGGTCGTCCACCCGCACGGTCTGTTTCATATTTAAATCTTCGAGCGCGTTGGCGTGGTCGTTCAGCTCGTCATCGCCATCAAAATCGCGCCAGCCGCCCTCCCACTCTTCCGCGGTTTCGGCCTTTTCAAAATTGTGGGTGAGCACGTAATCTTCTTGCGCTTTTTTGTCAACTTCAATGGATTTAATCTCCTCCACCGCATTAGCCTTCAAAATAGTATTTATCTCTTCTCCGATAGCAGATTTTACTTTTTCTGAAATATTCTGAAGCACTTTTTTCTTCGGAGTTTCTGGAGAATTTTCCATCCATTTCCCATAGATGAAGTAATAGTCGGGCGGATTTTTTTCCGAAGTATTTTCTTCAAAAAGCAATTTCAGTTCGGTATAAATGGTTTCAGTTCCCGGGAATTGGCTGAAAATCTCCTTTAAGACTTTTTCAGAATTTTCTTGTGAAATTTGCCGGGCCGCTTCCAACGCTGTCTCTTATACACATCTCCGAGCCCACGAGACCGTACTAGATCTCGT
>OMOM01000393.1_pt1 | contig 24558 bp, 20 predicted proteins | sample 1646501 | NCBI WGS metagenome assembly OMOM01 (sample SAMN05416802, study PRJEB24817) | seawater metagenome | isolation source: Sea water | place: Canada:Atlantic | collected 2013-07
GGCTCGGAGATGTGTATAAGAGACAGTTTCAGATTTGATTGATGGGAAATCTTCAGATAAAAAGGCTACTAAAGAAACCTCTGATAAAAAAGCAGAAAGTAAGAAAGACAAAGAAGAAAGTAAGGATGCTACAGAAAAAGCTTCCGAAGAAAAATCTGAAAGTGCTTCCGCTTCAGCAAAATTACCAGAAGGCGTTGAGGTAATCACCATGCCCCGTTTGAGTGATACCATGACTGAAGGTACCGTTGCCACTTGGCTTAAAAACGAAGGCGATAAAGTGGAAGAAGGTGATATTCTAGCAGAGATTGAAACCGATAAAGCCACCATGGAATTTGAATCGTTCTACGCAGGAACGCTTTTAAAAATTGGCGTGGGCGAAGGGGAATCTGCTTCGGTTGATGCTTTGCTAGCAATCATTGGCCCAAAGGGCACCGATGTTTCCGGCATTGCCGAAAACTTTAAAAAAGACGGAAAGTCTTCAACTAAAGAAGAAAAATCTTCGGAAGATAAAAAGGAAGAAAAGCAGACTTCAGATTCCGATTCAAAAAAAGAAGAAACAAAAAAGGAAACCTCTTCCGAAAAGAAATCAGAATCTTCGCAAAACACAAATGAAGGCCGCATTTTTGCCTCACCTTTGGCGAAAAAACTGGCGGAGGAAAAAGGAATCAACTTGCGTCAAGTTCGCGGAAGTGGTGAGAACGGCCGTATCGTTAAAAGCGATATTGAAAACTATCAACCCGCAGCTGGCGGCGGACAAGCGTATGTTCCCGTAGGCACTGAAAGTTTTGAGGAAGTGAAAAACAGCCAAATGCGGAAGACTATTGCAAAGCGTTTGGCAGAATCAAAATTTACAGCTCCCGAATACTATCTCACCGTGGAGCTGGATATGGATCACGCCATCGCAGCGCGCGAGGCGATAAATGCAAATCCGGATGTGAAAATTTCCTTTAACGATATGGTAATAAAAGCTTGTGCGATGGCTTTGAGAAAGCATCCACAGGTAAATAGCCAGTGGACACCAGAAGCTACAAGAATAGCGAAACACATACACATAGGTGTGGCCGTGGCGGTTGACGAAGGGTTGCTGGTTCCTGTTCTGAAATTTGCGGACCAAATGACGTTTTCACAAATTGGCGCACAGGTAAGGGAACTTGCCGGAAAGGCGCGAAACAAGAAAATTACGCCACAGGAAATGGAAGGTAGCACGTTTACGGTTTCAAACCTTGGAATGTTTGGAATTACCGAATTCACTTCTATCATAAACCAGCCAAACTCCGCTATTTTATCAGTTGGAGCGATTGTTCAGAAACCAGTAGTGAAAAATGGACAGATTGCGGTAGGCAATACTATGACGGTAACTTTGGCGTGCGACCATCGCACGGTTGACGGAGCTACGGGAGCTAAATTCCTGCAAACATTACAACAGTATATTGAAAATCCCGTGACGATGTTTGTATAAGAAAATTTAAGAATTTAATTAAATCCCGATAGCTTTCTCATTAAAGAAACTATCGGGATTTGTGTATATTTAAAAAATGAAAAACATAATTATCACAGGCACTTCCCGAGGAATCGGTTTTGAGATGGTAAAATTATTTTCGGATGCTGGGCACAATGTGTTGGCGCTTTCGCGGAATTCAAAACCTATTTCAGATTTAAAGCTGAAGAATGTTACGGCTTTGGAATTTGACATTGCCAATGAATCTGAAATTTTAAAGCTTTCCGCATATCTTCAAACAGGGATGAAATCTGTTGATGTTTTGATAAACAATGCCGGGTTTTTAGTAAATAAACCTTTTTCCGAAATCACTTCCGAAGAATTTAAAAGATGTTACGACGTGAACGTTTTTGGCGTTGTTTCATTGATAAGAACTACACTTCCGTTTATGAAAAAAGATGGACACGTTTTAAACATCAGCAGTATGGGCGGAATACAGGGAAGCGTGAAATTTCCTGGGCTGAGTGCATACAGCAGCAGTAAAGGCGCAATCATTACATTAACCGAATTGCTTGCCGAGGAATACAAAGAAACGGGTCCGTCTTTCAACGTTCTTGCTTTGGGCTCCGTGCAGACCGAAATGCTGGAAGAGGCTTTTCCGGGTTTTAAAGCGCCGCTTTCCGCAACTGAAATGGCGCAATATATAATGGATTTTTCCCTTACTGGAAATAAATTTTATAACGGAAAAATATTGCAGGTTTCGAGTACTACCCCTTGAGTGGTTTCTGTTTTTTTTTAGGTTTTTTCTTCAGTTTGTTCAGCCAAATAATGATTCCTGTAACTGGGAGACTTGTTGCAATCAAACAGGAAATAAAGTAAATAGTCTTTGAAAACCATCCAAAGATAGTTCCCATATGAATCGCTTTTATAGAACTTGCGATTTGAACATTCAACAGTTTTTCTGAAAAAATTTCCTTTGAAATAATAGTGCCATCGCGATCAATTTTCAGTTCATCAACGGCAGTTTCCAAAAAATCTTCATCGTGGTATTTGCGAATGCTAAAAATATCTTTTTCATCAGCGGGAATTTGAAAAACGGTGGTTCCTTCAAAAGGCAATTCACTTGCCGTGATTTTTATGACTTCGGCAAAATCTATAGTTTTTGAAGAGGGATTTGCTTTGGAATCAATTTTTGGTCCGCCTCCGCGCCCGCCAAAAACTTCCGTTCCCAAAACTGCGCTTCCCGCATCTTTGTACCATTCAAAAGACCAAAAAAGTCCGGTGAGCGACATAATCACTAAAAATATAGCCGTGTAAAATCCCAAGGTTACGTGTAAATCGTGGTTTACGCGTTTCCATTTTGCGCGCCAAGCTATTTTGAAGCCGGGTTTTAGATGTTTCCATTTCAATTTTTTCAGTTTCTTCTTCGGAAACCAAAGCACAATACCTGTGATGGAAAGTATCAAAAAAATGATAGTGGCAATACCAACAATCGGTCTTCCGATAGACATATCCAAAAGCAGCCAACGGTGCAATTTAAACATGGTCATAAAAAATCCATCAAGCACATTTGGCTCCGATTTCGTGTAAGTTCCATTATATTGATCCACAAAAAAGGTTGTTCCACGTCTGTCTTCTTTGTTCGTTTTTACCGAAAACTCGTATGGTTTTGTTTTTTCTGGGCTTATGCTTACGCGCGTCACTTCACCTTCAGCGGCAAGGTTTGTTGTTAGCGTTTCTATTGGAAAAACAGTTTCTTTTGGAGAAACGATCATTTCCTCAGAAAAAAGACTTTTTATTTCTTCTTCAAAAGTTAGCACCGTTCCTGTTAAACAAATAATCAGCAGAATGATGCCGCTGCCAATTCCCAGCCAAAGATGGACGTCGTTTATAAACTTTCGGACAGTATATTTTTTTGATTTCATAAAAAGGAAATTTTTAAAACAATATAAAAGGCACAACCTAAGTCATGCCTTTATAAACTAACACTCAAACAACTAAAAATTATAGCGCAGGACTCCTGCAAAGTTTCGTGGATCGGTTTGATTGATATAACTGGTTCTATAGGCGTTGTAACCTATTTTATCGAAAACATTGTTCAGCAAAAATTGAAGACTCCAGTTTTTATTGAATTTGTATTCCGCCTGAAAATTTACCAAGGTGTAGGCTTCTACATCAAAGGGTTTTTGGTTTGGCACAATTCCTTGGTGGGTAACAGGCCCTGACGACCAATCATTGATAGGTCGCTCTCCGGTAAAATACGCGCCAGCGCCAACCGAAAGCCCTTCCAAAATGCTATTTCTGAAAGAATAATTGGCATAAGCGTTAAATGTATGTTTAGGAGTATTTAGGGGTGCAGAACCATAAACATAGGAGGTATGCTCTTTATATTGCGCATCAATATATGCGTACCCGCCAATCAGCTCCAGATTTTCAAGTGGCCGTCCGGTAAGCTCTACTTCGATACCTTGGCGTTGATCGTTTCCGCCTTTTGCGTAGTATAAAATGTTTGTCCAAGTTTCGTCATAAACAGGAAGGTTTATGTTTTTGTTGTTGATTTTATAAAGCGTCAAGTTAAATCGCAGTCGGTCGTTGAGCCAAGTTGTTTTGAAACCTGTTTCTAATTGGTCGTAGCGCTCATTCCCCAATTCTTCTCCATTTTGACCCAAACGTGAAGCTGTTCGTGGATAGGAACTGTTGGTGTATGAAACAAAAACGTTTACATTTTTTATTGGCGAAATTATAATTCCTCCCAGCGGATTAAAAGCATCGCTACGTGTGTTTTCAACTTCTGAAAGCGTTTCGGTTGAACTGTAACGAGCGCCTAAAAATGTTTTCAGCCAACTGTTCCAAGAAATCACGTCTTGGGCAACAAAACCTAATGAATTTGTTTTTCCGCCGTTCACATTTGCTTCTCCCAGGGTAACATTGGGCAATCTGTGTTCTATGTTTTGAAAAACATTAATAGTGTCAACCACGCCGGCAGATTGGCTGGTAGTGCTAAACCGTGAGGCCCGATAATCAAACCCAACTTGGAAAGTGTGTTTTATAGAACCTGTGTAAACATCATCCCCAATCAAGTCAAATTGGAGCACACTGTTGTTGTCATCGCGGGTAGAGGTGGAGTAGCTGCGTTGGCGAATATTGTAAATAGGCATTTCATTTTCCTCAATAGTTTTTCCCAAACCGGCACCTTTATCATCCAAGCTTAGTGACGAACTATAGAAAGCTCCTTTTAATGTAAGTTTCTCGCTTAATTCACGATCCATTCTGATTGCATAGGTAGTATTTTCGGTGATGGAACGATCGTTTTCAAAACCTAAAAATTGTGAATGCGGAAGATCATAAATTGCATTCATATCATTTTCAGCCAAGTTTACAGTGCCCAGATCTGGGGTACGGCTGTCGTAATAATGATCCAATTCTAAAGTTACCGTTGTCTTTTCATTAATCTTCCATTCAAAGGAAGGATTGAAATAAAAACTTTCCTTTTCCACCAAATCCCTAAAACTATCGGCTCTTTCCAAAGCACCATTCAAACGGAACGCAATATTTTTTTCTTTGTTAAGTGGCCCATAAACATCGAATGTAGGCCGTATTTGCCCAAAACTTCCTCCGCGCAGACTCACGCTTCCTCCGGTAGTATATTTTGGAGTTTTGGTAACAATATTTATGATTCCCCCCGGACTTCCCAAATCGGTTGCTACGCCTTGTGTAATGGAGGCGGTTCCTTTTAGGACTTGGATGTTATCTACACCTTGCATATCTGTCAGAACACCGACACCGCGAAAATCTGAATGAATCCGTACTCCGTTTTTCAAAATAGGAATTCCCCTAAATCCACGGGAGGACATACTCTCACGTTTGTTGCCATAGGTTGCGAAAGTGTAAACGCCCGGTACGTTTTTGGTGGCTTCGGAAATAGTCAGCGCTCCTTGATCCTCAATCAATTTTTCTGAAAGCACTGAGATACTCTGGATCTGTTCATAAGGTTTTAGCGGCAGTCGGGTGATGGATTCAATTTTGTCGGGATGGTCGTTTCGGTTACCGAAAACCTCCACTTGGTCGAGTTCGTTGTCGTGGGCGAGTTGAAAACGTACTCCATTTAAAACAGGCTCTTTAGGATTTATGGTAATGGTAGAAGCTTTGTAGCCCACGGCGCTCGCCGAAAGTTGCCAAAGTCCGTAAGGTATATTCTTGATGGTAAACTTTCCGTCGGCATCGGCTGCATTTCCTTTTTTCAGTTCGGGAAGATAAACGCTTGCAAAGGGAATTGGATTATTGTCAACATCTGTTACCGTGCCGTTGATTTCTGTTATTTCTTGTGAAAATATAAATTGTGCGCCCAAGAGTAAAAATAGGGTGGTGATGAATTTCATTGTATATTATTTTTATTTAGATTGGTTTTAAATTGGATGCAAATCTAAATCGGAAGTTTTTAATTTCAAAGTTTATTTAGAATTGTTTTAAATAAATATTTCTAATATTCTGAAAGCAAAATAAATAGAATCGTAACTTTTTGAATAAATCATATAAGGGCGACAATTTTATTACTGAAATGCTCGGGATATTGTATAAGACTGGTTATTTTTGACGTTGATAGATAGGTTGGCAACTCTTCCCTGCATATGACAGAAATCCTCGAAAAATACATTCCCCAAGCTTCGGTAGTTTCTGCCTTTGAGTTAATAAAAACCCACAACGTCCATTTAAAAATAGTCAACGAACGCGTTACCCGCCACGGCGATTACCGAAAAATGGCGAACGGACAGCACCAAATTACCGTAAATGCTTCGCTGAACAAGTATCGATTTTTAATTACCCTTGTCCACGAAATTGCACATTTGGAAGCCTTCACAAAATATGGCAGGCTTATAAAACCGCACGGAGTGGAGTGGAAACGGACCTTTCAACTTTTGATGTTGCCTTTTTTGCGGCCCGAGGTTTTTCCAAATCAATTGTTGCCCTTATTGGCGCGCCATTTCAAAAATCCAAAAGCCTCGAGCGATACCGATGCGGCGTTGGCTTTGGCATTAAAGCAGTTCGACCCAGAGAACGATAAAAACTATATCTTTGAAATTCCCTTTGGAGGACATTTTAGATTGTACAATGGTAAAATTTTCAAACGCGGTAAGCAGCGTGTAAAACGTTTTGAATGTTTGGAAGTTGCCACGGGAAGAATGTATCTTTTCAATCCAAATGCAGAAGTGGAATTTTTAAAATAGTTTAAATGAACAAAGATTATTACGCAGTGATTATGGCAGGCGGAATCGGTTCCCGATTTTGGCCCGTGAGCACCCAAGAATTCCCCAAACAGTTTCACGATATGTTGGGAACGGGAGAAACTTTGCTGCAAAAAACGTTTTCAAGGCTAAATAAAATTATCCCTTCGGAAAATATCTACATTCTTACAAATGAAATGTATCTGGAAATTACGCTGAAACAATTGCCGGAAATTTCAGAAGAACAAGTGGTTTTGGAGCCAGCCATGCGCAACACCGCACCGTGCATATTACTATCTGCTTTAAAAATAAAAAAGAAAAATCCGAACGCGTTGATGCTCGTAGCTCCCAGCGATCATTGGATTGAAGATGAAAACGCCTTTGCAAATGACGTTCAGGCCTGTTTTGATGCAGCTCAACAGGAAAATATTTTGCTCACTTTGGGTATTGAGCCAACGTTTCCAAATACAGGTTACGGTTACATTGAAAGCGATAAAAACGATGTCTCGGAAATTAAAAAAGTGAAACAATTCCGCGAAAAACCTAATTATGAAACGGCGAAACAATTTCTAGCCGATGGAAATTTTCTTTGGAATGCGGGTATTTTTATATGGAGCGCAAAAAGTATTGTTGCTGCCTTTGAAAATTATTTGGCAGAAATGAAAATCCTTTTCTCGAAAGGAGTGACTGTTTTGAATACTTCCGAAGAAAAAAAATTCATTGAAGAAAATTATTCCGAAGCAGAGAATATCTCGATTGATTATGGCATTTTAGAAAAAGCGGACAATGTTTTTGTAAAGAGAGCAACCTTCGATTGGAACGATCTGGGAACGTGGGGCGCACTTTACGATAAATTGGAAAAGAACGAGAACCAAAACGCAGTCGTAAATGCTGAAACATTTCTGAATAATTCAGCAAATAATATGATTTTTACCGACAAAAAGAAACTTGTTGTTTTAGACGGAATTGAAGAGTATATTGTGGTGGACAAAGAAGGGGTTCTTTTAGTGTTTCCGAAGAAGAAGGAACAACAAATTAAGGAACTTTTGAACGAGGTGTCGCGTAAATTCGGTAAAAAATATTTGTAAATGAGTACAACGGAAAACAATAACGATATAAAAATTACTCCCAACGATGACGAGTTTGAGAATGTAAAACTCAATACATGGCAGAGTATAAAAAAATTCCTGACTGAGCTTTTTGATATTCGTTCAGAATCTGATCGCGATGCTACTATTGAAGCGGTAAAGAAAGACATATCCTTTAAAGGGCATACAGCTTGGATTCTTATATTTTCAATTTTCGTTGCTTCTATCGGTCTTAATGTAAGTAGTACTGCTGTGGTTATAGGTGCTATGCTTATTTCGCCATTGATGGGGCCAATTGTTGGTATTGGTCTTTCGGTAGCAATAAATGATGTAGATACGTTAAAACGTTCGCTTATAAACCTAGGCGTAATGGTTTTTTTAAGTGTGCTTACCGCTTTTTTATATTTTAAACTTTCACCGCTTACCGAAGAAACTCCAGAACTTATTGCGAGAACATACCCTACAATTCTTGACGTGCTGATAGCTATTTTTGGTGGCTTGGGACTAATAGTTGCTAAAACCAAAAGCGGAACGATAGCCAGTGTAATATTTGGTGTCGCTATTGCCACAGCGCTTATGCCGCCATTGTGTACTGTAGGTTATGGATTGGCAATAGGGAATGCATCTTATGCAGGGGGTGCGCTTTATCTGTTCTCTATAAATGCCGTATTTATAGCGCTTGCTACATTTATAGTTTCAAAAATATTACAGTTTCCATTGGTGCGCTACGCAAACAGCAAACGTAGAAAAAGAACCGCGCAAATTGCCACTATAATAGCAATCGCCGTTATGGTGCCAAGTGTTTGGTTGTTCATCAAATTATTGGACCAGCAGGTTTTTGAAAATAAAACCAAGGAGTTTGTAAAGAATGTTATTAATTATGAGGGAGCTGAGGTTGTTAAATTCACACAGGATTATAAGTCGAAAAACATTGATGTTTACTTAATAGGGCGTCCCGTTCCACAGAATAAGATAAATGACTGGTTAACACAACTTGAAGAGACGGAAAATTTAGAAGGCAGCCGTTTGCGTATTTATCAAGGAGCCGACCAAAGTGGCGAAATGGCGGCAAAGCTATCTGGCGAAATTAAAGCGGGTATCCTGGAAGATTTATATGTTAAAAACGAACAGATAATTCAGGATAAAGACGAACAAATTCGTTTTCTAGAGAATGAAGTAGCGCTTTTGAAAATCCAAAATGTACCTTTTCAACAGCTTAGCGAAGAAATAAAAATCAATTATGATAATATTGAAACTTTCAGCTATTCAAACAAAATAACTACAGATTTCAAAAAAACGGATACACTTCCTGTGGTTAACATTCGCTGGAAAAGAAATGTGTCAACCAATGACCGAAAAGCAGATTTGAAAAAAATAGAGGCTTGGCTAAAGTTTAAAATGAAATTGGATACACTTCAGGTTTCTGAATATCCTTAAGGATTACCCTTCTTTCAGCTGAACATCACGTATTTTTTTGAAAAGATCTGAGGAATACACAAAGTTGGTTACATCTTCATTATCAGTTTTGAAGATTTCCTGATTGGTGCCCTGCCAAACAAGTTTTCCATGTTTCAGTAAAACCACTTTTTCGCCTATTTCCATTACTGAGTTCATATCGTGCGTTACAACAACAGTAGTAATATCGTACTCGTGGGTTATCTCCTGAATTAGTGTGTCTATTAACGTCGCGGTCTTTGGATCGAGTCCTGAGTTAGGTTCGTCACAGAAAAGAAACTTCGGTTTATTTACAATAGCCCGCGCAATTGAAACCCTTTTTTGCATCCCTCCAGAGATTTCTGCAGGGAATTTTTTATTTACATTTTCAAGGTTTACACGTTTCAGTACTTCATTTACCCTTTCAAGCATATCGGCTTTTTTTTGCTTGGTGAACATTCGAAGCGGAAACATTACATTTTCTTCAATATTCATGGAATCAAATAGAGCACCACCTTGAAAAAGCATCCCGATTTCTTCACGAAGCTTGCGCTGTTCTTCATCGTCCATATCTTGGATGGCTTTGTCTTCGTAGTATATTCTTCCTTGTTCAGGTCTAAAAAGACCCAAAAGGCACTTCAGTAAAACGGTTTTTCCACTACCGCTTTGTCCGATAATAAGGTTTGTTTTACCCTTGTCAAACTCTGTGGTTATTCCTTTTAGGATTTCCTCGTCACCAAAACTCTTATGTACATCTTCTACTTTTATCATGCGCTTAAAAGGAGTTGGGTTATAATATAGTTTGCGGCAATTATCAATACACTGGTCCACACAAAGGAGTTGGTACTTGCCTTGCCCACTTCCAGTGCGCCTCCTTTCATATAATACCCTTGCCATGACGGTACGGTTGCCAGTATAAAGGAAAAGACAAAGGTTTTGAAAAAGGCATAAAATAAGTGGTAGGGTATAAAATCTTCCTGCAGCCCCGCGATAAAATCTGATGAACTCGCAAAACCTCCATAGACCCCGGCTACCCATCCGCCCATTATGCCAAGAAACATTGAAAATACAATAACAAAAGGATAGAACATTAAAGCCACGATTTTTGGAAATACCAAATAGTTAAGTGAATTGATACCCATAACCTCTAAAGCGTCAATTTGCTCCGTAACCCTCATCGAGCCAATACTTGAGGTGATAAAGGAACCCACTTTTCCGGCCATAATTATGGAAATGAAGGTAGGTGCAAATTCCAAAACTACCGATTGGCGCGTTGCAAAACCAATAAGGCTTTTCGGTATCAAGGGATTGTCCATGTTTAATGCCGTTTGTATTGCAACAACACCGCCCACGAAGAAAGATATAAAAGCAACAATACCCAACGAGCTTATAATAAGATCGTTTATTTCCTTAAAAATAAGATGCCGTAAAACAGATGTTTTGGTAAAACTGCCAAACACCCTTTTGAGCATTAAAAAATAGGAACCAATATCTTGTAAATACTTCATATATAAGATAGCTATGGCTAAAATACTAAAATTAGGGCACTGTAGATTGAAAAAGCTTTTTTTAGCTTTTATTTATCAAAAAGAGCCATCATTTTATGATAAATCTGGTTGCTTTCATAAATTCCGTTGAATAGGATAGCGCCAGGACCTTCGGCAAATACCGGGACCATTGTGGCTGAATGTCCGGGGGTTGAAAAACTAGGTTTTATTTTGTTGTAATTGCTACCGTCAGAAGCAAGTGTGAATCCACCAGTTTCGTGGTCTGCCGTGACTATGATTAGGGTTTCGCCGTTTTGTTTGGCAAAATCCAAAGCAACACCTAAGGTTTTGTCAAAATCCAAAAGCTCTCCAATTAAGTAATCTGCATCATTGTCATGACCGCCCCAATCTATTTGGCTTCCTTCAACCATTAAGAAAAAACCTTTTTCGTTTTTGGAAAGTTTTTCCAAAGCAAGTTTGGTTGCATTTGGAAGAAAATCGCCGCGGCCTTCGCTCATTTTGGGCATTCCGTTTTCTGCAAGCAAAATGAGTTCTTTTTCTTCAACCGGGGTTTGAGGAAGTTGATCAGTTATCACTTTATATCCTTTGGCTCTCATTTCGGCCAATAGATCCTTTCCATCTTTTCTTTGGTTGAAGAATTTCAATCCGCCACCAGCAAAAAATGTTACACCGGAATTTAGAGCAAATTCGGTTATCTCCTCATACATTCTTCTGCTTTTTACGTGTGCATAAAAACTTGCAGGAGTCGCGTGCTGTATAGAAGACGTAGCAATAATACCGGTAGCCAGGCCACGTTTTGATAAATGTTCAACTATTGTTGGTACTGCTATGGTGTCCTTGTCAACACCAATTGCACCGTTATACGTTTTTACACCTGCCGAAAAAACTGTGGCTCCAGCGGCTGAATCTGTAACCAAATCGCTGCCAGATGAAGTTTTGCTAAGTCCAATTGTGCTAAAACGTTCGAAGTTAGGTTTGCCATCCTTATAATAAATAGCTGCCGAAACTTCGCTTAGGCCCATTCCATCACCTATCAAAAGAATGATATTTTTTGGCTTTATTATTTCAGGAGAGATTGTTGATATCGTATTGTCCTTTACTTGAACAGAAACACAGGAAGTAAAAAGGGTTGTTAAGACTAAAAAAGTGCTGAGGAAGAAACGTTTTACTTGCATTGGGGATTTTATTTGCAAAAGTAGGGATTATAAAATGTTCGGATGTTAAAGAAAGGTTGCGAAATGTAGAATTAACGTATTCCCAATTTTTCGCGAATTTTTTGCCAACGCAGGTTTCTGACAAATTTTCCTTCTTCCTCTGAAATTAGATATTCCATGTCAGATTTCTTGGCTTTGAAATATCCTCTCATTGAATCCATAAAAAATGTAAAACTATTTTTTTTGGAAGCAAGCTTTGCCGAGGCAATCAGGGTAAGCCAAAACCCATAGCGCATTTTATAAAAAGCCTCACCCTGTTTGTATTTTGAAGACTTTGAATAAACTTTGCCGGTGGGTTTTAAATGTTTTACCTGTAGCGTGGTATCGGTCTTTACTTTCCAGCCATGGTATTCGGCTAGAAGCTCGTCTACAGTGTCCCAACCAATAGATTTTTTGAGACCACCTATTTCTTCAAAACACCTTTTACGGTATAACTTTATAGGGCCGCGTACTTTTGTTTTTTCTGAAATGGCTTCAAACTCCCAACCGTTTTCTTTTTCTATGTAAAGGTTACCGCCGGCGATGCCGATTTTTTCATCGGAAGAAAAGAGCGCTAAAACATTTTCAAAATAATTTGGAGGCAATACGATATCTGCATCAAATTTTCCTATAAAATCAAAATCAGTATCTAAAGTTTCAAAACCTTTGTAAAATGCATTTATTACTTTACTTCCGGGTTCATGGAATTTTTCAGAATTAAGGGAAACGCTCTCAATAAAAGGATGCTTTTCTGAAAATTCATTAATAGTTTTTTGCGTGCCATCTGTTGAAGCATCGTTTACAACAATCACCTTTTTCGGAATAATACTCTGTCCTACAATTGATTGAAGCATTCCTTGGATATATGCTTCTTCATTGTGGGCGGGTATGATGATGTATATCTTCATTTTGTAAAAATATTATATATTTAGTGATATTATGTAATATTAAAATTTCCCTTATGCACAGATTATTATTTTTTATAGCAGGGTTATTCATTAATCCAACTTTTGCACAGATTTATGATGTAACTATTTACGAAAAAATAGGTTTTGAAATTGGAGGTTTTGGTGATGGTTTAGATAATGAAGATTGGTTTGGTTATGCTGTTGAAGGAATTGGCGATTTAAATGGTGATGGAATTAATGATGTAGCGGCGTCTGCCATAAAAGATGATGATGGTGGATTTAATCATGGAGCAGTGTATATTCTTTTTTTAAACGCTGAAGGTTCAGTAGCGAGTTTTCAAAAAATTAGTGATACCGAAGGTGGTTTTGGTGGACAGCTGGATGAATGGGATATATTCGGTACCTCAATATCATATTTAGGTGATTTGAATAACGATGGCTTAATTGAAATTGGGGTTGGTGCGGAATATGACGGAGATGGAGGCTATTGGCATGGAGCCGCTTGGATTTTAACTTTGAATACAGATGGAACGGTAAATTCATATGCTAAAATTAGCGATACTGAAGGAGGGTTTGACGCACCGCTGGACGATGAAGATGTATTTGGGACAGATATTGAATCTATTGGAGATTTAGATGGTGACGGATTTAAGGATATTGCAGTTTCAGCTAGAAGAGATCCAGACGGAGGTTCAGATAGAGGCGCAGTTTATATTTTATTTTTAAATGGTGATTTTTCGGTAAAAAACTATCAAAAAATAAGTGATACACAAGGTGGATTAAACGGTATTTTAGAAGAAGGTGATTATTTTGGAGGTTCCATTGCAAATATTGGGGATATTAACGGCGATGGCATAATTGATTTGGCTGTGGGAGCATATAGAGATGATGATGGGGGGTTAAATAGGGGCGCTATATACATTTTGTTTATGAATATAGATGGCACGGTGGATAGCTTGCAAAAAATCAGTGATATTTCAGGAAATTTTGATGCTGAATTTAATGATGAAATGTTTTTTGGGAAATCAATTGACTTGATGGGAGATCTAAATGGCGATGAAATGATGGAGATAGCAGTTGGAGCCAGAGGGTATCAAAATGATGGGGCATTTAATTTCGGGGCTTTTTATATTCTCAATTTAAATAATGATGGTACTGTAAATAGCTACGTTAAATACACAGAAGGTTTACAACATTTTGATGGAGATATTGATGAAGAGGATTCATTTGGTTTCAGTGTAAGTAATATTGGGAAATTAACTGAAAAAAATTGTATTGCAGTTGGAGCTTTTTCTGATGATGAAGGAGGTTTTGAAAAAGGAAGCGTATGGATTTTACAACTGGGTGAAATTTTATCCATTGAAGAGATTGTGCCCGAGTCTAATGCTATTTTTCTTTACCCCAATCCATCAAGAAATTCTTTTAGCCTTAATGAAATCGAAGGTGTCTCCAATATCAAAATTTTTGACATTAATGGACGAGAGATAGTAAGTTATGATAATGTAAATACAAATCTATTTGATGTTTCTTATTTACCGGTCGGCGAATATATAGTAAGAATTGCTATTGAAGATAAAAACTCAAGAAGTTTTAAATTGGTAAAACAATAACTATAACTTTTCTGCATAAACCAAATAATATCTTGGCGTAATTCTACGAAGTATAGGGCGTATGCCAATTTTTTTTATGGGATTGGTGAATTTTTCACGCTTTACAATTCGCCAGCCCGCTTTTTCCAAAAGCCAGTCAAACTGCCAATCCTCAAACTCATGATAGTGGCGGTCCCACTCATCTGTTTTACTTTTGTAAGCCGAAGCAAACCAAAGTTTTAAAGGTACGGATGCTACCAGCTTTTTGGCTTGGATATCTTTTAAAACGTTAAAGGGTGATACCAAATGTTCAAAGATTTCAAAAGCTGTAACTACATCAAACTCTTCCGTTTTTACAACCCTTGTTTCCAGATCGAGATCTTCGCCTTTGGTGTTTGTAACGTCAAAACCTTCTTGTGTGAGAATTTCTGAGAAAGGGTTGGGAACGCCTAAATCGAGTATTTTTTCTTCTTTTGAAATAACATTCTTTAAAAAGCGAAGCGTGTGTTTGTATCTTTTCGTTGGAAACTTACCTTCGTACATTACACTTTATAAACTATCGCATTAATATTCATTCCCGCGCCAACACTTGCAAAAATAACCACATCTCCTTTTTGGATGGAGTGTCCTTCCAGCTCGCCATTTAATACCAGGTCATAAAGCGTTGGTACGGTCGCCACACTACTGTTGCCCAGTTTATTGATACTCATGGGCATTATTTTTTCAGGAGCGGTTTTGTCGTAAAGTTTATAAAAACGGTTTACAATGGCCTCGTCCATTTTTTCATTGGCTTGGTGGATGAAGATTTTTTTCACTTCATCAATGCCAACACCGCTTTTGTCCAAGCAGGTTTTCATGGCGTCGGGAACATTGTTCAGTGCAAATTCATAGATTTTTCTACCGTACATTTTAATATAGCGGCGGTTGTCTTTTTTCTCTAAATTGTTGCTTTCGCCAAAAAAGATAAAATGTGCTTCCTCAAAAGCATAAGTGGCACTGAAATGCGACAGAATTCCACCGGATTCCTCACTAATTTCAACTATTGCGGCACCAGCACCGTCACTATAAATCATAGAATCACGATCGTGTGGATCCACAACGCGTGAAAGAGCTTCCGCACCAATAACCAAACATCTTTTTGCGATGCCAGCTTTTATAAAAGCATAAGCCTGTATCATGCCCTCTACCCAACCGGGACAGCCAAAAAGTACATCGTACCCCACACAAGTAGGATTTTGAATCTTAAGGTTGTGTTTCACACGGGTAGCAATACTCGGCACCGTATCACTCTGTACGGCACCGTGTTTTACATCACCATAATTATGGGCCACAATAATATAATCCAGCGTTTCCTTATCTATGCCTGCGTTTTTTATAGCGTTTTCCGCCGCAAACGAGGCAATATCTGAAGTTGATAAATTCTTGGGAATATAGCGTCTTTCGTGTATGCCCGTAATAGCCTTAAATTTTTCAATAATTACGGTATTTTCATTGCCAAAGCGGGTGCCATCCTCATTATAAAAATGATGGTCACCAAAATGTTCGTTCTTGGCAACCTCACTCGGAATATAACTGCCTATGCCTGTAATCTTGACATTCATAAATTAGAAAGTTTCGTTAAAAATACGGAAAAATCAGTTATTAGTATTTAGTCGCAGTTTTCAGTAAATCCCTTCAGAATTAAACCGAATACTGCAAACTTTTTTAGACTTCCATATAAGCTTCTATCGGGTTGCAGGTGCATATCAAATTTCTATCACCGTATGCCTCATCTACTCTACGTATGGACGGCCAAAACTTATTGTCTGAAACATACTCCAATGGAAATGCCGCTTCCTGTCTGCTATATGGGAAATCCCAAACATCGGCAGTGAGCATCTCTAAAGTATGTGGTGAATTTTTCAGCACGTTGTTTGGCTCGTCTTTCTCAGCATCTTCAATTTCTTTTCTAATAGAAATCATTGCTTCACAAAATTGATCCAGGGCCATTTTGCTTTCGCTTTCAGTAGGCTCAATCATTAACGTTCCTGCAATTGGGAAAGAAACCGTTGGAGCGTGGAAACCGTAATCCATCAATCGTTTGGCGATATCTGTAACTTCTATTCCTTTTGCTTTGAACGGACGGCAATCCACTATCATTTCGTGGGCAGCACGGCCGCGCTCGCCGGCGTAAAGCACTTCATAATGGCCGTTCAGCCTTTCTTTGATATAGTTTGCGTTCAAAATTGCATATTGCGTAGCTTTCTTTAAGCCATTTACGCCAAGCATGCAGATATATGCATAACTAATTAAACAAACCAAAGAGCTGCCATAGGGCGCAGCGGAAATTGCAGTAATAGCATTTTCTCCCCCAGTTTTAATAACAGGATTTGATGGTAAAAAAGGAACCAGCTGCTCTGCAACACAAATGGGGCCAACGCCTGGTCCCCCACCACCGTGCGGAATAGCAAAGGTTTTGTGAAGGTTCAAGTGGCAAACATCTGCTCCGATGGCGCCGGGATTGGTCAAACCAACCTGTGCATTCATATTGGCACCGTCCATATATACCTGTCCGCCGTTTTCGTGTATGATACTTGTTATTTCTCGAATTGCAGATTCATAAACTCCATGTGTTGATGGGTAAGTAACCATCAAACAAGAAAGATTGTCTTTATGCTGTATCGCTTTTTCGCGAAGGTCATCTACATCAATATTTCCTTCTTCCGTAGATTTTGTTACAACTACCTGCATTCCAGCCATAACTGCACTTGCGGGGTTTGTTCCGTGTGCGGAAGATGGAATCAAACATATGTTTCTGTGGCTTTCACCACGCGATTCGTGATAAGCGCGAATAACCATCAAGCCGGCATATTCACCTTGCGCGCCACTATTGGGCTGTAAGGATGTCCCGGCAAAACCTGTGATTTCAGTAAGTTGCTTTTCTAATTTTTTCAGAATAATTTGGTAACCTTCAGCTTGTTCCACGGGAACAAAGGGGTGCATATTGCCCCACATTGGGTCACTCAACGGAAGCATTTCAGCCGCGGCGTTCAATTTCATTGTGCAAGAGCCCAAGGAAATCATGGAATGGTTCAAGGAAAGATCCTTGCGCTCCAGTTTTTTGATGTAGCGCATCAAATCGGTTTCGCTGTGGTATTTGTTGAAAACTTCCTGCTGCAAAAATGCTGTTTTACGAGCTACTTCTTTTGGTATTTTATTGCCAGTTTCCAATTCGGTAATTTTTTGGAAATCTTTTTTGATGGCTTCAGAAAAGATTGAAACTATCTTATTTAAATCTTTTGGAGTTGTAGTTTCATTGATTGAGATTGAAACCGTTTCATCATCGGGATAATAGAAATTCACTTCCTTCGCTTCCGCTAAAAATTTAATTTTGGTAGCATCGGTCTTGATGGCGATGGTGTCAAAATAAGTTTCGTTTATTTGTTCAAAACCTAATTTTTCCAAAGCATTAGCAAGTGTTGCAGCCCCGTTATGTACTTTTCTTGCAATGTATTTCAAACCTTCCGGTCCGTGATAAACCGCATACATTCCAGCCATAACGGCCAAAAGAACTTGGGCGGTACAAATGTTTGAAGTTGCCTTGTCACGCTTTATGTGCTGTTCTCTTGTTTGAAGTGCCATTCGTAAGGCGCGATTGCCGTCGGTATCTTTTGTAACACCAATTATACGGCCCGGAATACTTCTTTTATATTCATCTTTTGTGGCAAAAAAAGCTGCGTGTGGGCCACCATAACCTAAAGGAATCCCGAATCGCTGGGTGGTTCCAACAACTACGTCAACACCGAAATGACCTGGAGATTCCAGCATCACCAAGCTTAAAATATCTGCAGCTACGGCAACTTTTATTTGGTTGTCATTCGCCTTTTGGATGAATTCTTTATAATTGTGAACCTTCCCAGTTCTGCTAGGATATTGAAGGATTACTCCAAAAAAGTCTTCCGAAAAATCGAAATCTTCGTGATTGCCCACGACCAAGTCAATTCCCAAAGGCTCCGAACGGGTTTGTAGCAATGAAAGGGTTTGCGGCAATATCTCTTCAGAAACAAAAAACTTTGAGGCATTATTTTTTTTCTTTTCCTTTTCACGAACGTTGTACAAAAGCGCCATTGCTTCTGCAGCCGCCGTTGATTCGTCCAAAAGGGAGGCGTTAGCGAGTTCCATTCCTGTTAAATCACTAACCACGGTTTGGAAGTTTAGCAAGGCTTCCAGTCTTCCTTGGGCAATTTCGGCTTGGTAAGGCGTATAAGCTGTATACCATCCCGGATTTTCCAAGATATTTCGTTGAATTACCGGAGGGGTGATGGATTGGTGATAACCCAACCCTATGTATGTTTTAAATAGTTTGTTTTTTGTGGAAAGTTCGGTAATATGCTCAAGATATTCCTGCTCGCTCATTGCCGTGTCCAGATCGAGTGCTTTTTTCAGCAGAATATCGTCTGGAACGGTTTCATAAATAAGTTGATCAATAGAGCTTACACCAATGGTTTTAAGCATTTCGGGAAGATCGTTTTCCCGGGGACCGATATGCCTTAAAGCAAAAGAATCTGTGTTCATTAATTTGCGTTTGAAATTTAGGTGGCAAAATTACAATATTAAACGTGAAATAGCTCCTTTTTAAAGAGTTGAAAACTTAATTTTTTTAACTAAATAACAAGGTTATAAACACTTTGGTTACTTTTGGGAGTATGAAGGTTTTCTCCCGTGTTTTTGCATTTTATATAAACAGCAGCATTCACGTTGCTTTGGCAGTTGTGGCACTCCTGGCAATTACCGTTTTGGAGTATGGCCTAACCATTTCCTGGGAATTGTGGAGCTTTGTTTTCTTAGGCGCTTTAACGGGTTATAATTTTGTGAAATATGCTAAAGTTGCCGGTCTGCACCACCGTAGTTTAACCAATTCCTTAAAAACCATCCAGGTTTTATCTGCGGTTTGTTTTGTGGCGCTTGCCACTATTGCTTTTCGGTTGCCCATAGATGTGTTGTTGATATCTACAGCATTTGGGCTAGCCACTTTTTTTTATGCGGTTCCCTTTGTTCGAAGTAAAAATCTTCGGAATTTTTCAGGAATTAAGATTTTTGTGGTGGCATTTGTATGGGCGGGAGTAACCGTGATTTTGCCTTTTGCAGCTTCTGAAGTGAAAATAGATTTAGATGTACTGCTTACATTTTTTCAGCGCATTTTAATTGTGGTGGCACTTATTCTCCCTTTTGAAATACGTGATATACCTTATGATGGCTTAAACCTCAAAACCCTTCCACAGCAAGTGGGGGTGAGAAATGCGAAGTTATTGGGGCTGAGTGTACTTTTACTGTGCTTGGGATGTGAATTTTTTAAAAAAGACTTTAAAGTGGCCTACATTATAAGCCTTTTAATTTTCTGTGTAGCTTTAGGATGGTTTTTGGTTATTTCAAAGCCAGTGCAGAACCGTTACTTTTCTTCTTTTTGGGTGGAAGGGCTGCCAATGGTATGGTTGCTCGTTTTTAAACTTTTTGAACAGCTTTAGGAGTTGTGCTCGTTTTTTATTTCGTCTTGAAGCTTCGTTTTTATTTGTTCCTTTACTTCTGGGCAAAGGGTTTTGATGTCTGCAGACTGTATAGTCTTGGTAAGTTTGGTATTGCGTTTGGCGTATCCGCGACACAATTTGCACATTAGCAAATGTATCTTCAACTTTAGTTTATCAAATAGACCAGCTTCTTTGTACTGGGTTTTGTCGCAAACGTGTGCGGCATCGTCACATTTTAAAAAAAACTTCATATTTTTTAGTTAAACCAATTTTTTTCCAAGCACTCTGCCAACGACTTACGTGCTCGGTGTATTATTACCCAAAGGTTAGACGGCGTAATATTATATTCTTTACAAATGGCTTCGGTGTCAAAATTTTCAACAGTTTTCATCTTGAAAATGTTTGCCTGTTTTTCAGGAAGTTGATCCAGACACTCCAAAATTGCCAGCCCGAGTTCACGGTTTTCCATTTTGTCCTCAGCCGTTTTGTCAAAAGGGTCGGCAGCATTTTCTTCCAGCCAGTCGCCTTCAGAGTCGTCATCGCGGTATGTAATGTGTACTTCAGCCTTTCCTTTTTTGGAATTTATCTTGCGGTAATAATCGATTATTTTTCGCTTTAAAATAGAGATGAGCCAAGTGCGTTCCGTAGCTTCTCCCTTAAAGTTGTTTTTCGATTTAAGTCCCGCCAAAAAAGTTTCCGAAATCAGATCCTGTGCCACAATATGGTCGTTTACCCTTACAATTGTGTAATTGTAGAGGTAATCAGCATATTTGTCAACCCATTGGTCTGGATTCAGTAGTTCCAAAAGAATAATTTTTGCCTATTTCAAAAATAGGGAAGTTTTACAAACATATACGAAATTACCGGCCATTTAGTTTTATGGGGTTATTGCTGAAATAGTTAAACTTTTATATTTTAAACCTAAGTCCAATAGTTGTCTTATTTTTACAGGAATTAATCTTATATACTTCCCAATGAAAAAATTTACTACAGGAATTTTAATGTTCCTTTTATTCACATTTACTGGCTTTGCCCAACATGGCAATGCTTTTTATGCCACAATGGATGCTGCCGATGCAATTACTTTTAAAACGCTCTATCCAGACGATATTGCAATTTTAGCAAGCAATGATAAGCAAGCAGCGGTGTTACTTTCTGAAGAAGTGGCACATGCAATCCACGACAATGTACGTACCCACGGTCCTGGTTATATATTCAGGGCTTCCGAAGAAAAAGCGGTTCAAGCCTTAAACCAAGTTGCAAACCGTGGCCCACAGATAGATTATAGCATCACCGAAGATACATTTGTAAACGAATGCTTAGACCTTGTGGATGGGCAGAACATTGAAGATGATATCTTAGAGCTTCAAGCTTACGGAACTCGATACCACACCAAATCACAAGCGGTACAAGCAGTTATGGATCAACAGGCAAAATGGGACGCAATGATTCTGGCCGCTGGAAGAACCGATGTACACACCCGAATCTACAACCACGTAAATACCCAGATGCCTTCCGTAATTTTAACCTTTGATGGCGCGAATACGCCAGATGAATTTGTAATTATTGGTGGACATATAGATTCCACAACCTTTGGCGATAAAAACAATGCGCCGGGCGCAGATGATAATGCCTCGGGAATTGCTTCCCTGAATGAAATGGTACGTGTGCTATTGGAAAAAGATTTTGTTCCTAATAGAAGTATAGAAGTAATGGCTTTTGCCGCCGAGGAAATTGGTCTTGTAGGTTCAGCTGAAATTGCAGAGGATTATGCCAATCAAGGAGTTAATGTTGCTGCATATGTACAGTTTGATATGACGGGCTACAATGGCTCCAATAGCGATATTTATATTACCACAGATTGGTACAACAGCAATTCGTTGAATACATATTTGACCGAATTGATGGATCATTACAACAGCAATAACCCAAACAATAACCATAACTTTACCTATGGCTATACAGAATGTGGTTATGGTTGTTCAGATCATGCCAGTTGGGCAGATAATGGTTTTGACGCCGCTTTCCCATTTGAAGCAGCAATGGGGCAGGACAATCCAAATATTCACAGTCCAGGAGATGTCTATTCTTTCTTTGGAGAAACAACACATTCTGTAAAATTCGCAAAATTGGGATTGGAGTTTTTGATCGAAGCTGCCAAACCCCAAATTCTATCCGTGGATGACTTCTCTGATAATGCTATCCGGGTTTTCGTGAAAGACAAAACATTAAACTATCGTTTGAACAATACAGTTTCAAACGTTAAGGAGGTAACTGTTTATAACGTAGCGGGGCAAAGAATAATTTCTGAAGAAATGAACAATGAATCTGGAAGTGTAACCCTTCAGCAATTTGCCAAAGGTTTTTATATTGCGCAGTTCACTTTGGAAAATGGCCATGCATTCACAAAGAAATTTATATTGAATTGATATAGCTGTAGGCAATAAGCTTTTATTGATCTGCAAATTATGTAAGGCTTCAAAAGTTCTGAACTTTTGAAGCCTTAAATATTTATTGAAGCAATCCCGCCCGTTTTAAAAGTGCTTCGGGATCTGGCTTTTGCCCTCGAAATTTTATGTAGAGTTCCATCGGGTCCATCGTTCCTCCCTGTGAAAGCACGAAACCTTTAAATCTATCCGCTACTTTTTTATTGAAAATGCCTTCTTGTTTAAATAGTGCGAATGCATCCGCATCCAAAACCTCAGCCCATTTGTAGCTGTAATAACCTGCTGAATAACCCCCTTGGAATATATGTGAAAACGAAGTGCTCATGCAGTTTTCTTTCACGTCGGGATAAAGTTGGGTGTCGTCAAAAGCGGCAACCTCAAAAGCTTTTACGTCTTTAATTCCTGAAGGATTCTGTCCGTGCCAAGCCATATCGAGCATTCCAAAACTCAATTGACGCAGCGTTGCCATTCCTTCTAAAAATGTAGCGGATTCCTTTATTTTTTCAACGTACTCCATTGGGATCACTTCTCCAGTTTTATAATGTGTGGCGAAAAGCTCCAAGGTTTCTTTTTCATAACACCAATTTTCTAAAATCTGGCTGGGCAATTCTACAAAGTCCCAATACACACTTGTTCCTGAAAGACTAGGGTAGTGGGTATTTGCAAGCATTCCGTGTAGGGCGTGACCAAATTCGTGGAAAAGCGTGGTAACTTCATTGAAAGTTAAAAGTGAAGGCTTGCTTGCAGTTGGTTTCGTAAAATTGCAAACAATGGAAATATGCGGACGGTCATTTTTACCATCCTTTATTTGTTGTGGTTTATAGGAAGTCATCCACGCTCCATTTCGCTTTCCTGCACGCGGGTGGAAGTCTGCGTAAAAGATTGCGACCAATTCGTCTTCGTCATCCTTTACTTCGTAGGTTTTTACGTCTGCATGGTATTTATCGATGTTTTGTACTTCTTCAAAATGAAGTCCATATAACTTTTTAGCAACCGTAAAAACACCACTAATTACATTCTTCAATTCAAAATAAGGCTTCAGCTTTTCATCGTCCAGATTGAAGAGTTTCTGTTTCAATTTTTCAGAATAATATGCCCCGTCCCATTTTTCCAAATGATCGATACCGTCAAGTTCTTTCGCGAAAGCGGTCAATTCATCAAATTCCTTTTGCGCTGCAGGTTTTGCCTTTTCAAGCAATTCGTCCAAAAATGATTTTACCTTTTCGGGAGTTTCGGCCATGCGCTCTTCCAGTACGAAGTGTGCGTGGCTTTTATAGCCCAATAAAATTGCTCGTTTATGGCGAAGGTTAGCAATCTGCAATACATTTTGTTGGTTGTCCAATTCGTCATTATGAAAACCTTTTGCACCAAAGGCAATCGCCATTTTTTTGCGAAGCTCGCGGTTGTCTGCATAGGTCAAGAAAGGAACGTAACTTGGGTAATCCAAAGTAAAAACCCAACCTTCTTTTCCTTTTTCCTCGGCGGTTTGGGCGGCGGCTTCAATTACCCCTTCGGGTAGGCCGGAGAGATCTTTTTCATTAGTAATGTGAAGTTCAAACCTATTTGTTTCCGCCAAAACGTTTTCCCCGAAAGTAAGTTTCAACTTAGAAAGATCAGCATCAATTTTACGTAATTGGGTTTTCTTTTCTTCGGAAAGATTGGCACCGTTTCTTGAAAAAGCCTTGTATTTTTTATCGAGCAGCATTTGCTGTTCATCGGAAAGATTTAAAGTATCTTTTTGATTATAAACCGTTTTTATTCTTTCGAACAAAGCTTCATTCAATAACATATCGTTACTGAATTCCGTAAGCATAGGCGAAATTTCCTGTGCTATCTTTTGAATTTCGTCGTTGGTTTCAGCACTGTTTAAATTGAAGAAAATGCTTGTTGCACGATCCAACTGTTCGCCAGTATTTTCCAATGCTTCAACAGTATTTGTAAAAGTGGGCGCTTCCGAATTTGAAGTGATTGCATCAATTTCAGCCTTAGTTACGACAATTAATTTGCTGATGGCAGGCAGGAAATGTGCGTTTTCAATTTTAGAAAATGGGGCGGTGTTGTAGGGTTGTAATAGGGGGTTCATAAAAAAGATTATGAGTTTAAAAGTTTATGAGTTTATAAAAAATGTTTCAAGTTTAAAGGTTGAAAGTTTTTATAGATTATATTTTTGACTTGTACGTCCCTGATATAGGTTGACCACTTAAAGCGTGGAAAACTATGAAAGCAA